>Ga0164307_10000253_pt1 | contig 24657 bp, 21 predicted proteins | sample Whisoiple_243_MG_FD_110214 | JGI IMG/M metagenome (GOLD analysis project Ga0164307, IMG submission 110214) | Soil microbial communities amended with fresh organic matter from upstate New York, USA - Whitman soil sample_243_MG | ecosystem: Environmental > Terrestrial > Soil > Unclassified >...
GGCAGGACGCGTGAGCGGACGTCCCCCGCCGTCGGCCGGCAGCCGTCCGCGTTGTCATACCCGCCTGGCACCATGATCCGTATGAGTGATCCAACCGAGCGTACAGACAATGCAGTTGCCGCCGTTCCGACCTCACCGCAGGAGTGGCGAGACTTTCTGGAGCGCTACGGCGAGAGGTATCTGAAGAGCTGCGCCGACGACGACGAGCTGGTCGATCTGCTGGACGAGGACCAGTTGGACGCGTTCGACCGGGGCGAGCGGGTCTCCGTGTGGCTGGGGGAAGCACCGGCCCGGGAGGAAGCCCTGGTCGCATCCGAGGAGCGGCTCGGGGTGCGGTTCCCTCCGAGCCTGAGGGGGTTCTTCCTGGCGAGCGACGGGTGGGCGCACCTGGACGCCTGGGTCGAAGGCGTCCATCCGTGCGGCCGTGTCGCGTGGATGCGGGACGGCGATGCCGGCATGCGCGTGACCGAGATCTACGAGTCGATACCCGGCAACGAGGACGACGTACAGCTGTTTCGCCGTTCCGTCGCGGTCGCCCGGGGTGAGGACTTCTGGCTGCTCGATCCGACCGACGTCGGACCGGACGGTGAGTGGGCCGCGTACGAGTTCGCTCCGAAGTACGGCAATCCGACGAAGTTCCCCAGCTTCTCGGCGCTGTTCCACTCGGGGTACGACGAGGGCGAGGGCGAGGACGAGGGTGAGGACCTGGCCTGAGTCAGGCCGCCGGACACCACGCCCTCCTCAGGAGGGATGCGTCGTGACAGCCGTGCCGCAGGACTCGATGGCCCTGTCCTGGCGGGTGGCGATACCGCGCCCTCACTCGAAGCGGTTCGAGCACCGGCCCCATGCCGTGCGTGAGGCTTTCACGGGGCGAGGTAGGGGTCAGACGCCATCCGCCGGTAGGCGGCGAGAGCCGCGGGCGACGAGTTGATCTGCCAGTGCCGCTCCTTGTCGACGTCGAACCATACGAGGGCCTTGATGAGGGGGAATTCCTCCTTCAGGCCCGGGACGATGCCCCGTATCCACTCGGCCTTGCTTCCCCCGGTCTCATCGGATCCCGTCTCGCCGATGATGATCGGCTTGCCCTTGACGGCGAGCTCGGCGTAGATGTCCCTGAAGAGGTCGGTGAAGCTCTGCCACGCGAAGTCGGGTTCGGACGTTCCCCAGTTGTATCCGTCGACGCCCGTCCAGTCCACGTAGCGGTCCCCGGGGTAGTAGGACATGGCCGCAGGAGCGTCGGCGCTGTCCGTGACGTTCGGTGCCCAGACCCAGACGACGTTCGAGGCACCTCGGTCGTCGAAGACGTCGTGGATATGACGGTAGGCGGCGATGTACCGCTCGGGGTCGTGCCCGCCCCAGCCCTCTTCCTCGTTCATCTCGGCGGCGAAGTCGAGGAAGAACGGCTTCTCCAGCTCCTTCGCCCCGTCGGCCTGCTTCTCGATGGTCGCGTCCAGCGATCCGTCGATGATGTCGTCGAAGTCGACGTCGAAGGGTTCCCAGTTCACCAGGGGGATCCGGTTGCCGCTGAGATCATCGCGGGTGGCTTCGGAGGCGGACCAGTCGTCGTCCCAGCCGTAGTAGGTGAGGTGGATTCCGGGCGTCGTCCCGATGCGGGCGGCCGTTTCCTCCACGGTGCCGTCACCGTAGTAGTGCCCCAGCAACGCACCCTCGGACGGGACGAGCGGGGCGACGGACGGCGAGGTGGCGGGGGCCTCCTCGCCTGCCGCGGAGCAGGAAGTGGCGAACAGCGCCGCCACCGTGGCCAGGGCCACGCTCGCCAAGCCGGTGCGGGGACGACGCAGGACCGGCTTCGGCGGTTCGGCGCCCTCGCCCACGGGTCGCCGGTCCGTGTCCTGGTCATGACGCCCACGCCGCCGCCTGCCGAACGGGGTCCTACCTGTCATGCTGTCGCTCCTCCACCACGCAACCGACGGTCTCCCGGTTCGGGCCGCACGAGTTGGGCCGCCGGTCCCGGCAAAATGAACGGAGAGCACTGATGACCGGCAGCGACGGGACTTTCCAGGGTCCGGTCGGCTGCCGGGCAGAGAAGCGCTCTCCAGGTCAGGAAGCGTAACGGGTCGCACCTGCCCCTCCATGTCGAGGGCGGCGACAGGGCCGTGGACTCCCGGCCCGGCCGGTGGCGGGCGTCTTCCGGCCGACCGGTTCCGGCGTGTGGGCTCGTGCCCACCGGCCGAGGGCGTGGTCGCCGCCACGTCTACGCTCCTGGCATGCAGCGCATCGATGTCACACGGGACGACGGCACATGGGCGGGCCTGTCCTTGGACGTGCGGGACCGTCACCAGCCGGACCTGTGCGTCCACACTGCCGGACCGCGGTTGCTGGTCTCCCAGCTGTCGCGGCCCGTCCTCCTCGCCGTGGTCGAAGAGCCGCTCCAAGGCGTGCACTTCCGGCGCGCCGACGGATACCGGTCCTTCGTCCCACCGCTGCGCGCCGACACGGCACGCGCCCTGTCGGGCAGCCCGGAGAGGTGGGCTCACCGCTTCGCGCAGTACCTCAGCGACTCGCCGGGCAGTCCGTTGCACGAGGGCCGGTGGCTGCTGACGTGCGAGAGTCCGATCCTGCACGGGCGCCACCCCACCACCTCGCATGCCGAGCACTGGAGCTCGATGCTCGTCGAGGGTGATCCGGACGGATACATCGACTGGTACCTCCACTCCCTCTCGTGGGAGGTCCTGCCGCTGCGGCCGATGCCCGGTCCGGGCGACAGCCGGGTCAAGGCGTACCGCAAGCAGGTCCGGGAGGGGACGCTGCCGCCCGTCCTGCTGTGGTGGGTCAGCGGCCTGGACTGTCATCTGATACTGGACGGTCACGCACGACTCGCCGCCGCGATCGCCGAGTCCGTCGAGCCGCCACTGTTGCAGGTGCACCGCACGGCGGCGCGCGACGACCTGGCTGCGGGCATCGAGGACGCCGTCGGCGCCTACGAGTCCGCACTCGCACGCTTCGCCGGGCTCCGCGCCTTCCACGGCCCCACCGTCCCGGACGGCGCCGCCACCACCGGCCCGCAGTTCGCCCGCCTGCTCCACGACCTGCACACCGCACGACAGCCGACCTGGTCCTGGCCCCTGCCAGGAGGGGAGGACCAATGGTGGCGCATCGCTCACGAGGTGACCGTCGGCAACGCCTGGCCTCCTGCCTGAGCACCACCCCGGGACGCGGGGATGTCATGACCCTGGTGAAACACACGCTCCACCCCCACAATGCACATGGGAGCGCTCCCATCCGCGTCGGGAACCGCTCCGCCAGTCGCCTCGCATCCGTCGACGAAAGGCCTTCCCGGTGAACGCCTCACCACCCCCCGCACGGCCCGTGCGCATTCGTCCCCGGCACGGGCGTCGCCCGTTAGGGATGTCAGCCGCCGCCCTCCTCTTCGCCGCGGCGCTGGCGGTGCCCGGCACGGCCGGTGCACAGGAGGCCGAACCCGGCCCCGAGCAGATCTCCAACGGCGACTTCACCGCCGGTACGGCCCCCTGGTGGTGGACGGCGAACGCGCCTTCGGCCGTGTCGGACGGCCGGTTGTGCGCCCAGGTGCCCGCCGGAACCGCCAATGCCTGGGACGTCATCGTCGGCCAGAACGACGTCCCTATCGTCGCCGGCGAGAGCTACGAGCTGTCCTACTCGGCCAGTTCGACCGTCCCCTTGACGGTCCAGACCCGGGTCCAGGAGGCTGCCGAGCCGTACACGACGGTGCTCGCCACAGCGGATCCCGTGGGTGCGGAGGCCACACAGGTGACGCGCACGTTCACGGCCTCGGTCGACCTGCCCGCCGCGTCGGTGCAGTTGCAGATCGGCGGCGGCGAGCGGGCGACCACCTTCTGTCTGGACGACGTGTCGCTCCGGGGCGGAGCCGAACCCCCCGTGTACGTACCGGACACCGGGTCGCCCGTCCGCGTCAACCAGGTCGGGTACCTGCCCCACGGCCCCAAGAGCGGCACCGTGGTCACCGATGCCGACGCCCCGCTGACCTGGGCGGTGAAGACCTCCGCCGGTACGACGGCCGCCACCGGCAGGACCGTCCCTCAGGGCGAGGACCCCAGCTCACGACAGCGGGTCCACACCTTCGACTTCGGTGACCTCACCACCGCCGGCGACGGCTACACCGTCGAGGTCGACGGCGAGACCAGCGAGCCGTTCTCCATCCGCGGGAACCTGTACGACGGGCTGCGCTCCGACGCGCTGGCGTACTTCTACCACAACCGCAGCGGCACTCCCATCGAGGCGGACCTCGTCGGCGAGAAGTACGCGCGCCCGGCCGGCCACGTGGGCGTCGCGCCCAACAAGGGCGACACGGACGTCCCCTGCCAGCCAGGGGTCTGCGACTACCGGCTCGACGTGTCCGGCGGCTGGTACGACGCGGGCGACCACGGCAAGTACGTGGTCAACGGCGGCATCTCGGTGGCCCAGCTGATGTCCACGTACGAGCGCACCCTGACCGCCCCGAACGCGGAGTCGGCGGAGCTCGGCGACGGCAGGCTCCGCGTGCCGGAACGTGACAACGGGGTACCGGACGTCCTGGACGAGGCGCGCTGGGAGATGGATTTCCTGATCAAGATGCAGGTCCCGGCAGGCGAACCGCTGGCGGGGATGGCCCACCACAAGATGCACGACGCCCAGTGGACGGGGCTGCCGATGAAGCCGCATCTGGACCCCCAGCAACGCGAGTTGCACCCGCCTTCGACGGCCGCCACGCTGAACCTCGCAGCCTCGGCCGCCCAGTGCGCCCGGCTCTACGCACCGTTCGACGCGGCCTTCGCGGGCCGCTGCCTGCGGGCCGCCGAGACCGCGTGGGCCGCGGCGAAGCAGCACCCGGACGTGCTCGCCGACCCGAACGACGGCACCGGTGGCGGCGCGTACAGCGACAACGACGTCTCCGACGAGTTCTACTGGGCGGCCGCCGAGCTGTTCACGACGACCGGCAAGGACACCTACCGCCAGGCGGTTCTCTCCTCCCCGCTGCACGGCGACACGGACGCGGCCTTCCCGGCGGGCGGCGGGATCTCATGGGGTTACACGGCAGGACTGGGAGTCCTCACCCTGGCCACCGTGCCGAACGGCCTGACGCAGGCGCAGCTGGGTGAGGTCCGCGCGGTCGTCACCACAGGCGCCGACCGCTACGCCGCGCAGTCCCGCGCGCAGGCCTACGGGCTCCCGTACGCCCCCGAGGACGAGGACTACGTCTGGGGATCCAACAGCCAGGTCCTGAACAACATGATCGTGCTGGCCACGGCCCACGACCTGACCGGCGAAGCCGCGTACCAGGACGCGGTGCTGAGCGGCGCCGACTACCTCCTCGGCCGCAACCCCCTGAACCAGTCGTACGTCACCGGATACGGCGAGCGGGACTCCCGCAACCAGCACCACCGCTTCTGGGCACATCAGAACGACTCCGCTCTCCCGAACCCGGCGCCGGGTTCGATCGCGGGCGGGCCCAACCTCACCGCGATCGCTTCGGGCGACCCGGTGGCGGCCCAGAAGCTGAGCGGCTGCGCCCCGGCCATGTGCTACATCGACGACATCGGCTCCTGGGCGACCAACGAGATCACGGTCAACTGGAACGCGCCTCTGGCCTTCATCGCCTCCTACCTGGACGACGCGGGCGAAGGGGCGCGGACCGCTCCGGCCCGGACGTGCAGGGTCTCCTACGCGTCGCACCCGTGGAACAGCGGCTCGACCGTAACCGTCCGCGTCGAGAACACCGGCTCGGAGCCGGTGTCCCCCTGGTCGCTGACCTGGCTGCTGCCCGGTGACCAGCGGATCGGTCACACCTGGAGCGCGGAGCTCGACCAGCACGGCCGCACGGTGAGCGCGAGGCCGCTGTCGTGGAACCGGACCCTGGCTCCGGGGGCGGCGGTCGACTTCGGCTTCAACACCTCGGCCGCGAGCACGGCGCCGGATCCGGGGTCGTTCAAGCTGAACGGCCGGGCCTGCGCGTCGGGCTGATCACGGCACAGGCACCGGACGCGTCCGGGTGCGGCCGTTCCTCACGGGATGCCGCTCCCGGGCGCGGCCGCGTCCGCCCGGCGCCACGACCGGGCGGCGACGCACGCGGCCGCCGTCCGGCCTCGGGTCAGCGCGTGCGTTCGTAGTGGCGGCGCGCTTTTTCACGGTTGCCGCAGACGGCCATCGAGCACCAACGGGCGCGATTGGCGCGGCTGCGGTCGAGGAGGAACAGCCGGCACCCGTCGTTGGCGCAGGGGCGCAGCCGGCCGGGCAGCTGTTCCTCGGTGTCGGCCCAGGCGAGAACCACCTCCGCGGCCAGCCTGGCGTGCGGGGCGGTCCGGAGCAGCCACCTCAGACCGTCCGACGTCATCTCCGGGGTCCGGTGGACTCCTTCGAGCAGCGGGCCGAACGCGACGGGTGAGCGTCTGCCGAGCACGACGTCCCGCAGGACGTCCCGTGTCTCGCGCAGCAGCTCCAGTTCCGCGGGGCTCCCTTCGCCACCGTGCTCCCGCGCCCAGCGCCGGCCTTCGGCCGGGTCGCCGAGCGCGTCCCGCTCCTCGCCGTCGACCAGTGGCCTGCTGTTGAGCAGGTCCAGGAGTACGTCCATCTCGCCCACTCCCCTCTAACCGGATCGAATCATTTGACAGGTTAGCCCATGCGGTGCTTGCATGGCGAAGAACTAACCGGTTCAAAGCACTGAAGGGGTTAGACATGAGCGCAGTACACCACCGGACCACCGTCGTCGACGGCCATCGGATCCACTACCGCGAAGCCGGCCACGCCGACGCCCCCGCGATCGTCCTGCTCCACGGCTTCCCGACCAGCTCGTTCATGTTCCGCGAGCTCATCCCGCTGCTGGCCGACGACTACCACGTCATCGCGCCGGACCACCTCGGCTTCGGCCACTCCGACGCACCTCGCGCCGCGGAGTTCGACTACACCTTCGACGCCCTCGCCGACATCACCTCCGGCCTGCTCGACCAACTGGGCCTGGACCGCTACGCCCTCTACGTCCAGGACTACGGCGCCCCCATCGGATGGCGCCTCGCGCTCACGCACCCGGAGCGGATCTCCGCCCTCGTCACCCAGAACGGCAACGGCTACGAGGACGGCTTCGTCGAGTCGTTCTGGACCGACGTCTGGGCCTACGGGGCCGCCCCCGGCCCCGACACCGAACCGGCCGTCCGCACCGCGCTGGGCATCGACGCCATCCGCTGGCAGTACGTGCACGGCGTACCCGACCCCAGCCTGGTCAGCCCCGACACCTGGGAGCACGACTTCGCCCTCGTCTCCCGCGAGGGCAACGACGAGGTGCAGCTGGCTCTGTTCCGCGACTACCGGAACAACCGCCCGCTCTACCCACTGCTGCACGAGTTCCTGCGCACCAGCGAGGTCCCGGTGCTCGCCGTGTGGGGCCGCAACGACGAGATCTTCGGCCCCGCCGGCGCCCGGGCGTTCGCCCGCGACGCCAAGGACGCCGAGGTGCACCTGGTCGACGGAGGCCACTTCCTGCTGGAGAGCCACCTGGACGTCGTCGCGGGCTATCTGCGCGGCTTCCTCGGGCGGGTGCTGGGCCACGCGGGGTCGTGAGGCCGGTGGACCGGAGGTGCCTCCTCAACCGGAGGGAAATCCCGGTACCGAGTCCCCGTCGAGCGCCCACAGCGCGGCGGTGTACCAGAGGAGGGCGACACCGAGGACGAGCAGACCGCCCACCACCGGGAGGAGCCGGCCGGGCAGGCGCCTGCTCCGCACGACGATCACCTTGGCCACGAACGCACCGTAGAGGGCGCAACCGGCGAAGGAGTGGATCGCGACGCGTGCGGATGTCGTCTCGATCCCGTAGGTCGTGAGGCAGTGGTACGCGATCGGCAGAGAGAGAAGGAAGGCGAGGAACCCGAGCACGCGGTGCCCCGGACGCACGGGACGGGGTGCGGGGCGGGCACCCGGCAGGCGGCCGTACATCCACAGGGCGAGACCGAGTTGGACCAGTGCGAGGCCGAGCAGCGCGGTTCCGAGCCGGGCTTTGAGGTCGACCGCGTCGGTGCCGTACCGGCCGAAGAGCCCGTTGAGGTAGTCCGGCGTGTGGTGGGTGCCGAAGAGGTAGATGCCGACGGCGACCGCCACGGGCACCACGACGGCGAGCACGGCGACGGGTGCGAGCTTCCTGCCGCCTCCTTCGCCGCGCCGCGAGGTCGTGCCGTTCAGCCGGCTCAGCTCTCCACCTGCTTGCCCTTGGTGTCGAGGACGTACCACTCGGCGCCGAACTGGTCGAGGTTCTGGCCGTTCGTCTGGCCGGGCTCGGTGTCCCCCGCGTAGTAGTAGAGGGGGTGGCCGTTGTAGGTGACCTGCTCGTCCCCGTCGGAACGCTTGGTCGTGTCGAGCAGCTTCTTGTCCACGCCCTTGCCCACCTCGGCGGCGCCCTTGGTGAGGAGCGGAGGCCACGCCTTGGCACAGGCGCCGTTGCAGTTCGACTTGTTCTTCTTGTCGGCGAGGAAGAGGTAGAGGGTGTTGCCCTTGTCGTCGACGAGGATGTCGCCGAGCCCGCCCGCCGACTTCGTGTCCACGGTGGCGGGTGCCGAGGGCGAGGCACTGGAGGAGGTGGGTCCGTTCCCCTCTCCCGAAGTGTTTTCGGAGCAGCCGGTCAGGGCGCCGGCGAGGAGCAGCGTGGCGGCGCAGGTGACCGCTGTGGCGGTGCGTTTCATCGAAGGCTCCAGGGGAGAGGGCGCGCGGGACCCCTTGTCCCTGCCCGACCGGACCCGTTCGTTCACGGGCTCGTCGTCGACACCACTCCCCCGGAGGCACGCCGTACGGATCGCGCACGGAGGCCGCCGCCCTCGCGTCGCCCGACTGCCGGTCCGTCGTCGTCCTCGGTACCGCGCCCGAGCCCTCTACACCGCGGAGGCGCGCAACCCTCGGCCTCCGCCTTCCCCATGATCCGGAGAACCCTCAGCACGACCGCTTTCCGTCCACCGTGTACGCGGTGGCCTTCCATCGCTCCCCGGGCCGGTGCTCCATCCTCGCCGTGGCCACGTAACGGGACGGCTGGTCGTCGGGACGGGGGATGCGCCATCCCGTCGTCGTGTCGAGCGTCTGCCATCCCGACGCGTCGACACAGTCCCGCACGGTCGCCGTGGGCGGCTGCGCGGCGGCGGCGAGAGCGGTGACCTCCGGATCGTGTCCGAGTGCTCCGCGCATGGCGGCACCCTGTCCGGCCAGGCGCGCCAGGTCCTTCTCGACCTCGCCCGCGGCGGCGGGCGCCATGTACCGCTCCAGGTCCGTCCCCTCGGCCGAGGCCGCCCGGTAGGCCTTCTCGTACTCGGCCGCCATCAGGCGGTACACCTCCAGCACCTCGGCGTGGCCGGCCTCCCCCGGGGCGGGCGTGGCGGGCAGGGCCGAGGACAACGGCGTCTCCGGGGCAACCCCCGTGGTCGTGGAAGGTACGCCGCCGGAGGGCTTCGCGTCGCTCGCCCCGTCGGCTCCGCCTCCGGCGCAGCCGGCCAGGAGGAGAACCAGCGTGGCGGCACCGCACCGGACCGTCGCGTCCGTCCGGGAGTGTCCCTGCCGAGCCGTCACCATCAGAACTCCAAACTCTGCGTCCGACATCGATCACCACCCCAACGACGTCCGCCTGCGCAGGTCACCCTGGCCGGGCACGGCGCGTCGGAAGAGACCACGCGCCGGGGTCCGGCCGCCGCGAACAGTCGCGTGGCACCTCGCTGCAAGTTCTCATCCGTGAACAGGAGTTGAGTCGCTATTCCGTCGCAGGCCCTTGACTGACCCCTGGTCCGTACCTATGGTCACCGATCAGCGCGCATGTTCAACATCCAGTGCATCGTTCACATACACGAACGGATGGCCCCCCACATGCCTGACACTTCCGCCTTCCACCGCAAGCGACGCCGCCCGGCGCTGCTGGTCTCCGCGGCCGCCGCGACCGCCGCCCTGGTGGCCGGCCTCCTCTCCCTGCCCGCCGCGCCCCGCGCCGAGGCCGCACCCGCCGTCTTCGCCCACCCCGGCGTCACCGTCTCCAAGGGACAACTGGACTTCACCCGCGGCAAGGTCGACGCGGGAGCGCAGCCCTGGAAGGGCGCGTTCGACCAGATGATGGCGAGCAGGTACGCCGACCCGAACCGCACCGCCAAGCCCCGCGCGACCGTCGAGTGCGGCTCCTACTCCAACCCGAACTACGGCTGCACGGACGAGCGTGAGGACGCGATAGCCGCGTACACCAACGCACTCGCCTGGTACCTCACCCGCGACGACCGGTACGCGAAGAAGTCGATCGAGCTGATGGACGCCTGGTCGGCGGTGATCAAGAGCCACACCAACAGCAACGCGCCGCTGCAGACCGGATGGGCCGGTTCGTCCTGGCCCAAGGCGGCCGAGATCATCAAGCACACGTACACCGGCACGTGGGCCGGATCCGGTCGCTTCGCCGCCATGTTGCGCGACGTCTACCTGCCCAAGGTCATCAACGGCTCCCACTCCAACGGGAACTGGGAGCTGTCGATGACGGAGGCCGCCGTCGGCATCTCCGTCTTCCTCGAGGACAAGGCGTCGTACGACAAGGCGATGGCGACGTTCCGGACACGCACGGCCGCATACGTCTACCTCGCCTCCGACGGGGCCCTGCCCCGGACCGTGCCGAGCCAGAACCTCGACACCACCGCGAAGATCGTCGGCTACTGGCAGGGGCAGTCCACCTTCGTCACCGGGCTGACCCAGGAGACCTGCCGCGACCTCACCCACACCGGGTACGGGATCTCGGCCATCGCCCACATCGCCGAGACCAGCCGTATCCAGGGCCAGGACCTCTACGGCACGGACGTCGGCGAGCGCCTGCGGCAGGCACTCGGCTTCCAGTCGAGGTACCAGCTGGGCGAGACCGTCCCGAGCTGGCTGTGCGGCGGCTCCCTGAACCTGGGGCTCGGGCCCGTCACCGAGGTCGGCTACAACGCCCTGCACCACCGTCTCGGCATCCCGATGACCAACACCCAGAGGCTGACCGAGCAGAACCGCCCGGCCGGCAGCAACAACCTCTTCGTGGCCTGGGAGACGCTGACCCACGGCGACAATCCGAACTGACCACGTGGATCCGGGGAGGCACCCCCTCGGCCTCGTCACGGGGCTGCCTCCTCGGACCGCGAGCGTCTCCAGGGCCGACCCGGTCCAGCGCCCGCCACCGGCATGGGGTACGAAGTCGGGTGTGAACGAAGAGACCCCGCCCGCGACCGTTCGCGTGTTCGTCGCCCTCGCCCCGCCCGACCGGGCGAAGGACGAGCTGGCCCGGGAGCTGCGCCCCGCCTACGACACGCATCCTCACGTGCGGTGGAACCGCATCGAGGACTGGCACATCACGCTGGCGTTCCTGGGCGAGATCCCGACCGCGACCGTCCCGCTCCTGCGTCCCCCGCTCGCCCGCCTCGCGTCCGCGCACCGGCCGCCCCGTCTGGCACTGCGGGGCAGCGGAACCTTCGACGACCGGGTGCTGTGGACCGGCGTGGACGGCGACCTCGACGAACTGCACATGCTCGCCGCCGACGTGCGTACGGCGGTCAAGGGCTGCGGTGTCGCCTTCGAGGACCGGCCCCTGCGCCCCCATCTGACGCTGGCCCGTGCCCGGCGGGGCGACCGTTCCTCGATGGCGGAGATCGCCGAGGGGGTGGCCGGGTTCGACGGCCGGCGGTGGCCGGCCGAGCGTCTGCACCTGGTGGGCAGCAACTTCGGCCGCAGCGCCGGGCCGATCCACTACCGCGACATCGAGGCCTGGGCCCTGGGCGGCGGTAGCGGTCCCGGGGCCTGACGCGCAGGGGACGGGCCGGGCGTACACTCGGGCCGGCGCGAACGGGGGCGAAGGACATGACGGTCGAAGCAGCGCGGCGCTGGGGGTCCCACCTCGATTCCGTGGTGGTGTACGAGCAGGGCGCGGTCTGCCGCCGGCTGGCCCGGGGCGTCGTCCCGCCCGACGGCAGGGTGCGGGTGACGGGCCTGCCCCGCTCGCTGGATCCGTCCTCGCTGCGGGCCCGGGTCCCGGAAGCCCGCGGTGTACGCGTCAGCGAGGCCCGCGTCGAGTTCGAAGCGGAGCCGCTCGGCACGGCGACGGACGGTCTGCGCGAAGAGGTCGCGCGGCTGCGGGACGAACACGCCGCGGCGCAGGGGCGCCGGGACCACCAGCTGAGCCTGATCGAGGAGGTCAGGTCACTGCACCCCGTCCCGCCGCCCCGTCCGCCCGAGGACGCCGTCCGCCGCACTCCGGTGGATGCGTGGCTGGAGCTCGCCGGCTTCGTGGACGAGCGGCTCACCCGGCTGCACGCCCGCCTCGTCGAGCTGGAGGACACGCTGCGCGTCACCGGCCACGAGCTCGGCATCGCCGTGGACAGGCTCGCCCGCGCCTCGACCGACGTACCGTCGGCTCATGTGGGGACCACCGTCTCGGCCCTCCTGACCTTCGACGTCCGCGGTCCCGGCGAGCCGGATGCCGAGGTCGAGCTGGAACTCGAGTACGGGGTGCCGGGGGCCGTCTGGGCGCCCGCCTACCGTCTCACCTACCGTCAGGGGGACAGCACCGGCCGTCTGGTGCTGCGCGCCTCGGTGGCCCAGCGCACCGGTGAGGACTGGACCGACGTGTCCCTGGGACTGGCCACGGCGGACCTGCGGCGCGCCACCGGCCTGCCGAAGCTCCGTTCGATCCGGATCGGGCGCAGCCAGCCGGCTCCCGCACCCGCGGGCTGGCGCGAGCCCCCGGCGGGCCTCTCCGACCTCTTCACCGGATACGACACGGCGCCCGGCCGCCCGGCACCGGCCGCCCAGCCGGTGGTTCCCTCCGTGCCCCCGCCCGTTCCGCCGCCACCGCCCGCGCCGCAGGCCTACGGAGGGCCTCCGGCCCCGCTCGCGGCAGCCGGCCGCACGGGCGCCTTCCCGGAGCGCTTCGGCGGTGACGTACCTGCCCCGGCACCCGCCGCCAGGGCGCGTAAGGCCGAGCCGTACCGTCCAGCGGGCATGCCCTCCGGAGCTCCCGTCCCCGCTGCTCCCGGCGGTGCTCCGCCCCTGCCGTCAGCGGCACCGCCGGCCGGCCCGCCGCAGCCGAGCGGCGCCGAGCTCGACTACGCCGCGCTGGTGCTGTGCGGTCCCGACGAGCGGGGCGACCGCAGGGGCAGGCTGTTCCCCGGCGCCCTCCCGGACCCGGTGGCGCCCGAGCACCGCCACCGCGCCGAATCGGTGGCCGGGCTGCCGCTGCCCGGCCACGCGGTGAGACCACGCGAATCGGCGGGCTCCTTCGACCACCGCTTCGACACCGCCGCCCGCACCGACATCCCGTCGGACGGCACCTGGCACACCGTCACCATCGGCGAGACATCCGTCGGCACACACACCGACTACCTCTGCACACCGTCCGTGGAACAGACCGTCTACGCGTCCCTGACGCTCTCCAACTCCTCGGACCAGGCCCTTCTCGCCGGCCCGGTGGAGGTCACGGTCGACGACGACTTCCTGCTGACCGCCGCGCTGCCCACGCTCGCACCCGGGGGTGCGCGCCGGGTCGGACTCGGACCGGTCGAGGGCATCCAGGTCAGCCGCCGCACCAACCTGCACGAGTCGGCCTCGGGACTGCGCGGCAGCACCACCGTGCTCGACCATCGCGTCCATGTGGAGCTCGCCAACCGCCTCGCCGGTCCCGTCACCGTCGAGGTGCGCGAGCGGGTGCCCGTCACTGCCGACCCGGACGTCAGGATCGAGGAGCGGGCCGACTGGACGGAGCCCGAGGGCGGGTCCGTGCAGGATCACCCCGCCGCGGGCACCCGTGTCTGGCGGGTCGACATCCCCGCCGGCGGTACCACCGAGCTCGACGGCGGCTACGAGATCCGCATACCGGCCAACAGGACCGTCGTCGGCGGCAACCGCAGGAGCTGACACACGCCATGGCCACGCACACGAATCCGATCGCCCTGCCCGTCACGGCGGTGACCTGCCTGGAGGACCGGGCCCACGTCGAGCGTGTCGTCGTACTCGACCTGGCAGCAGGGGTGCAGCGGCTGCGTCTCGGACCGGTCAGTGCCCTGGCCGTCGACCGGACGCTCCACGCCGAACTGTCCGCCGGCCACTCCGCCACCGTGCTCGACGTCCGGATGACACGCAGCTGGACGCCGCGCGGACCCGTGCCGCACCCCGAGGACGACTCCGCTCCGCGTCTGCGGGTGCACGCCCTCGTACGGGAGCAACTCGACCTGGAACAGCGGCGCGAGCGACTCGACGCGCGCCGGCACCTGCTGGACGCGCTCGCCGCCGACCTGCTCCGCGAGATCGGCGAGGGCGCCGGCGCCGGAGACACGGACAGCGCGCGCTGGTCCCGTGAACTGGACCGGACCGACGAGGAGCGTGCCTCCTGCGGCGAGCAACTGCGCGTCGTGGAAGCCCGGCTGGCCGCCGTCCACGACGAACACGGAGAGGCCGAGCGTGCGATGCGGCTGACCGAGGAGGAGCCCGCCGCACTCGTCGGCCACATCGAACTGACCGTGGAGACGGCCGCCGCCGGTCCCGTCGAGCTGCGCCTGAGCCACCTCACCCCGTGCGCCCTGTGGCGCCCCGCCTACCGCGCCGTGCTCGTCGGTGACTCCCTGACGCTGGAGACCGACGCGATGGTCTGGCAGCGCACCGGCGAGGACTGGCCGGACGTACGGCTGACCTTGTCCACGGCGCGCTCGGCGCTCGCCACCGAACCGCCGTCCCTCGGGGAGGACCGGCTGACCCTCACGGACCGCTCCGCCGCCGAGCGGCGCACGGTCGGTGTCGAACTGCGCGAGGAGGAGACGCACACCCTCGGCGCGACGTCCGTGGTCGGCCTGCCGGGGGTGGACGACGGCGGCGAGGCACGGGTGCTGCGCTCCCCCGCGCGGGTCTCCCTGCCCGGTGACGGCCGCGCGCACCGCGTGCCGCTGTCCCGCTTCACCACGGAAGCGCGCAGCGAGTACGCCTGTTCCCCGGAGCTGTCCCCGCTGGTCACCCAGGTGGCGCGGTTCGACAACCGGGCCGGCCACGCGCTGCTCGCCGGACCGGTCGACCTCGTCCGCGACAGCGGATTCGTCGGCCGCGGCACGCTGGACTTCTCGGCCCCCGGTGCTCCCTGCGAGCTCGCCTTCGGCAGCCGTGACGACCACCGGGTGGTCAGGCGGGCATCGGAGACACGGGAGACGGCCGGACTCACCCAGCGGACCGTCCTCACCCGCGAGGTCCAGCTGCACCTGTCCCGGTTCTCACCCCCGGGCGAGCAGGGGGACCGTGTGGTCACCCTGCGGGAGCGGCTCCCGGTCTCCGAGGTCTCGGCCGTGGACGTACGTCTGCGGAAGGACTCGTGCGTCCCCGAGCCCGACGTGGTCGACGCCGAGGGCATCGCCCGCTGGGATGTCGCCCTCCCACCCGACGGCCGCCGCACGGTCACCCTGGTCTACGAGGTCTCGGCGAGCTCCAAGGTCACCGGTATCTGAGATCCGGCCGACTGCCGTGTGCGGCCGCGGAGTTCCCGGGGCGCGGTCATGCCCGACCGGCCGGCCTCGGGAGCTTCGTGCCGTCGACGTGGAGATCCACCCGCTCGTTGTAGAACGCGACGAGGCCGGCGATGCGGTCGACGTGGACCGTCGGGAAGTCGTAGGCCCAGGCGATGTCCTCGTGGGTGGCCTCGCCGTCGAACGACCAGTAGCTGCTCGTGGTGCCCTTGTACGGGCAGCGGGTCACCGTGTCCGAGCGGCGCAGCCGTGCCCGGTCGACGTGCGTGAGGTCGAGGTAGTAGCGGGTCGGGAGGCCCGTCTCGAACAGTTTGACGCAGCCGGGCGCTTCCGCGAGGACGGCGCCGTCCAGCTCCACACGGATGCTGCTGGAGGAGCGGAGCGCGTCCACGCGGGAGTACGGACTCCTCGGGTGGACGAAGACCGGTTCGTCCTCCTCGAACCAGGAGTCCAGTGCCTCCCACTCGAAACGGACGGTGCCGAGCAGAGCGGACGGGGCGCCGTCCGTCCACACCCATGCCGCTCCCTCGCGGACCTCGGAGCCGACCGTCAGGGTGTGGCGCCGTGCGGGCCCGGCACCGCGTTCCTCCGTGCGGCCGTCGTCGGTGAGCACACCCTCGGCCAGGTCCTCGACCGGAATGCTGAACTGGGGGTAGGGGGGCCACTCCCACACGTACAGGGCGCGCCGGGTGTCGAACACGGTGCTTCCGCCGATCGTGGCCCTGACGCGGCGCGGCACGGGTTCGACATGCCCGGCCGGGACGATGAGGCCCGGGTACTGAATGCTCTCGTCCGCCATGGTGGTCACCTCGGTCCGGTCGGCCGCCGTGCGCTCCGCCGCCCTCGGCGTGCGTCCGGCGGGTGTGTCAGCTCCCGGGCCTGGGCCTTCGCCTTCGTCCGGGGTGTCAGTGGGCGCCCAACGATGGCACCTCGGACGGGCGAGGCGGGCGAGGCGCGCTCAGGCCGCCCTGTCGGGAGCGGGCCGCCGCGTCACCGATGCCTCGACGTGGGCGAGCTGTCGGCCGAGGCTGGTCATCCACACCTCGAGGTCGACGGAGAGGGATGCCGGTGAGTAGCCCTCCGGTTCCGGCGGCGTGTTCGGCTCGGAGACCGGGTGACCGCCTGTGAGCAAGGAGGCGATCCGGTCGGCGTCGGCGCGCAGACCGGCCGCGGTGGTGCGGGCCCGGCTCGCGGAGGGGTTCGGAGGCCCGATCTCGGGGCGGAGGCCGAAGCGGGGCAGCCGGTGCGCGCCCAGGAGCATGTGATGTGCAGCGATCAGCACCGCGTGCCAGTCCGGTTCGGCGTCCTTCGAGGCGGTTCCCGACTCGCTCCGGTACTGGGCGTAGGCCGCCTCCGCGAGGCGAAGCCGGTGCAGGCTGGGCAGTGTCCGCGGCGAGGACCGCGATCCGGGCGACGGGGTCAGCAGTGCCTCCGCGGTCGGCGGCACCAGCCCGCCGCAGGTGCGCAGCAGTTCCGCCATGGCACGGCGGACCTCTCGCCCGGCCCCGGCGGGCCAGGCCAGGAGTCCGCACAGGAGGCCGATCACACTGCCGGTGGCCACGTCGACCATCCGGGCCTCCGACAGCCGCCAGGTGACCGGCGCGAGCTGGGCGAACGCCGTTGCCACCACAAGGGTGAACAGCCCTTGTGTGTAGGCGGTGCCCAGCATCGGTCCGAGCGAGAATCCCACCAGCATCGCGGGGGCGAGCAGGATCGCGTAGGCGTCCGTGTGGGCCCCGAGGCCGATCAGGAGTGCGCCCGCGACCAGCGCTCCGACGGCGTTCCCGGCCAGCGCCCGGCGTGCCGCCCGCCAGGTCGCTCCGACGGTCGTCCGCCCGAGGGTCAGCACGGCCAGCAGTACCCAGAACCCGTGGTCCAGGTCGAGGGAGCCGGCCACCAGCCGGGAGGCCGCGAGACCGAGAGCGGTCCGCACGGCGTTCTGGAAGAGCACGGAGCGGAGCGTCGCGTTGCCGAGGACACGACGGGCCCAGAGCTTCGGGGTGGAGAGTTCCGCGTACCAGAACAGCTCGCGAGGGGCGGGCGGGTCCGCCGGCCGGCCGTTCGCGGCGATGTCGACGGTGACCTCCACGATCCGCGCGGACTCGGCCAGCGCGAGTACGCGCGACTGCCTGCGGAGCACGGCGAGGGAGGGCGTCCGTCCGTTCGCCCCGGCGGTGGGCGGCTCGGGAGCGGGTCGCGCGGGGGCGACCGGTCCGGGAGCCGTGCGGACGCGTTCCGACTGGAAGTTCCGCATGGCCTGTTCCAGGGCGCCCGGCGCAGGCGGGCGGCGCCCCGTGACCAAGGAGTCCGCGCAGGTGTCGCACACCACCGCGACCCGGCCGAGCAGGGTGTCGGACGCGTGGTCGGGGGCCGGCGACGGCCACTCCGGGAGAGCGGCGAGCTGGTCGAGGAGGCGGCGTACGGCGCGGCCTCCCTGTTCCAGTGCGCGGTCCGTCCGTCCCGCACCCGCGGGGCGTTCCGAGGGCGGGACACGGGAGAGCCGCATCCTCGCACCTGTGTCGCGCAGGTCCTGCGGAGTCACCTCACCGGTGGTGACTCCGCGGGCCGCCGTCGCGAGCGCGGCCGCCAGCCGCTTGCGGTAGGAGGGAACAGGCGGGTCGGGCAGCAGGGCGTGTGAGGCGGCGAGCAACAGCATGCCCACGGCGAGTCCTGTGAGTCGCTCGCCCAGGGCGTCCGGCGCGTAGGGCGGGAAGCAGGCGAGGATGTAGAAGAGCTGGAGCCCGGGCGCGGCACCGGCCGGTCGCGGGCCGGCCACAGCGGCGAACGCCAGGAGGAATCCGATGACGAGCATGCCTCCGGTCGCGGACCAGGTGTCCACCGCCAGAAACGTCCCCAGGGCAGCCAGGCCCAGTGCGGGAGGCAGCGCGCGCAACACCACGAAGGCCTGCCGTCGGCCCGACCCGGGGATGGCCGAGAGAAGGCCGATGGCGATGGGTGCGAACAGCGCGTAGAGCGCCGCGGCCGGTAGGTCGGCGACGTACAGCAGCGGGTAGAAGCCGACGCTCGCCGCGACGGTCACCCGGAGGGACCTCCGCAGGATCGCCGCCCTCCCGGCCTCGGCGCTCACGCGGCGCCCCTGAGCCGGACCGCGATCGCCGCGGGTGGGGTCGGCGGCGCCCAGGGCCGGTGCCGCACGTATCGGGGCCGTACGTTCACTCCGCACCCCTCTCCCGCGTGAGGAGCCCCGGCGCGAGCTCGTGGTCGGCTACCGCCTGCCATTGTCGGTCGGCTCCGGCCCACCGGCCACCCGCCCGGGGCGTCGGCGGGTCCGGCCGTCCGTGCGCCGCGCCGGACGGCCGACGGCGGGCCGGGCACATGTTCTGCCCGACCCTCCGCTGCCCCCGGGCACGGATTCCCTCACTGCCGGAACTGAGCGCGCGCCCTCGCGACGGCCCGGGACACGGGATCAGCGGATCTCGGTGGTCCGCCGCTCCTTGAGGGAGGCGCAGTTGGAGTTCTCCACCGACACGTAGACGTTGGAGATGCTTCCGCCCCAGCTCACGCAGTAGCCCTTGCCGTAGACGTAACCCGGTCCGGCGTACGACGTGAAGCTCCCGTCGTCCCCGGCCCACTCGTCGGTGGCCGGGACGTAGATGTACGCGGACATGGGCTTGGCCGACCCCGGGTTGGTCCGGATGGTGGCGACGCAGTTCAGGCCGTTGGAGGAGTTGTACGTCAGGTAGACGGTGCCCAGCGAGCCGACCGGAACCGAGTTGACGGTCTTGTACGCCTTGCCGCAGACACCCTGCGGTGTGACGTTGGGCGCGGCGGATGCCGACGCACCGAACGCGGCCGTGCCACCCACGAGCAGAGCGGTGGCCGCCCCGACAGCCGCGACATTACGCGCAGTTCTCATATTTCCCCCTTGTATCCCTGAGAGCTGTTTGCTCCCGCTTGATGTGACCCTCGAACGGCGTGGATGGTTGCACCGCATGCACGTAGAGGTACGGGACGATCACCGTGGGAGCAGTCTCCTCGCGGGATCCTGGCCGGTCGGGCTCCTGCGAGCGATGGAAATTTTTCTCGAGAGGCCGTGCCACCACCCTTCGGGGAGGGAGGAGGGGGCGAAGTGACCGCGACCGAGGAACCGGGCGACTTTGCGGAACCTTTACCCATGATCGGCCGTTGGCTGGATGAGCGAACGGGCTCGCGACCGACATCCAGACGAAGACCGAGGTGACCTCGATGGCAGTGTGGGACCGACTCAAGGATCAGGCCAGGACGCTGCAGCAGACCCAGGGGGCACGTGGGCAGGCAGCAGGACGGAGCACCGGGCAGGGATCGGGTGGTGGCTCACGCGCCCAGCTGGTCAGCACGCTGAAGTCACAGCTCGCATCCCTCAAGACGGAGCTGAAGAGCGGCGCCTACCGCGACGCGAGCATGGCGATGTGCGCACTGGTCGCAGCGGCCGACGGACACGTGGACCCTGCCGAGCGCCAGCACGTGGAGTCCCTGATCCTGGGCAACGAAGTCCTGCAGAACTTCCCGTCGGAGCAGTTGCGACAGCGCTTCAACAAGCACGTGGACCAGTTGACCCGCAACTTCCAGCAGGGCAAGGCGGACGCGCTCCAGGAGATCGCCAAGACGGCCAAGAAGCCGGCCGAGGCCAGGGCCGTGATCCAGACGGGAATCGTCGTCGCCGGGGCCGACGGCGACTTCTCGCAGGCCGAGCACATGATCCTCCGAGAGGCGTGCACCGCACTGGGGCTCTCCCCCGCCGAGTTCCAGCTCTGACCGGGAGCCCGGCAGGCGCCCCTTCACGGGACGGCGGGCCGGGCAGGACGACTACGCCCGCCGGCGACGGATCCACACGCCCCGCACGTCCGTGCGTGCGGCCTCGCCGGCGGACCTCACACGCAGGGCGGCAGCCGAAGCGCACGCGGCACAGCATGCGGTGACCGCCGCCGCAGAAGCCACAGGCGTCCAAGGCGCCCGCAGGACAGGCGCCTTCGCATGCGCCCAGCTGTCGCCGCGTGCCCGGCACCCCGCCCTCGTCACTCGACGGGTCCCGAGGTCTCCCGCGCACCCGACCGACGGTCCGCGGGAAGCGCGCAGGCAGGCGTTCCACCCGGCATCCGCTCGCGATGACTGGCGACGAGCCGGTAGACACCGTGCGCGATCCAGCGGAGCGGAGGAAGGGTGAGCAGCACTCCCGGCACGTACCAGCCTCGGTCGGCGTCCTGGAGCAGCCTGGCGACAGCCTGGACACCCCCGTGCACCACTCCGGCCGGTGTGACCCACAGGACCTCGTACTCCGCCCGCTCCCGGGTGACGCCGAGGGCGTCCAGGTCCGCGAACTGCCAGGGGGAGATCTCGCAGCGCGGCCGGAGACGCCGCTCGGCGAAGCGCACGGAAGAGGTGCAGAAAGCACAGTCTCCGTCGTAGATCAGTACAGGTCGCGCGCGCATGGCCTCATCATGCCCCACCGGCAAACCCACCCGGAATCATCCGGGAAGGCGTTCGGGGCCCCGCGGGGAGCACGGTCCGCCCCGCGCGACGCGGCCCGCGCGTCAGGTCCGCGCTCACAGGAGGCTCCCGCCCTACGCTGGTCAGCCAGAACACTGCCGGCCACCCGCCGGGACCCCCCGCGTTCCCCGTGCTGCGGGTGGACCGGCTGTCGCCGCGCGCCGTCCCACGGAGCAAGGAAGCCACCGCCACCGTGCCCACGCCTCTCCCCCGCCGTACCGCGCTCCGCACCCTCGCCGGCCTCGTCGCCCTCCCTGTCGCCGGTTGCGACCCGACCACTCCGGCTGCCGCGCCTCCCGCCGTCCCCTCGACGCCCGGAGGGTCAGGACACCGTCCGGGGCGCGCGTTCCAGGGGCTGGAGAAGAGGTTCGGGGCCAGGCTGGGGGTGTACGCGATCGACACCGGGACCGGCGCGTCCGTCACCCACCGCCCCGACGAACGCTTCGCCTACGCCTCCACCTGCAAGGCCCTGCTGGCGGGCACTGTGCTGGGCATGCACACGCTTCAGCAGCTCGAACGGCGCGTGCGGTACGGGCCCGGCGACCTCGTCGCCAACTCCCCGGTGTCCGAGCGGCACGTCGAGGCGGGCATGACCCTGCGCGCCCTGTGCGACGCCGCCGTCCGCCACAGCGACAACACCGCGGCGAATCTCCTCTTCCGCGAGATCGGTGGGCCCCGTCGCCTCCAGGACGCGCTCCTCGCCCTCGGTGACCGGACCACCCGCTGCGACCGCTACGAGACCGATCTCAGTGAGGCGGCACCCGGTGACCCCCGGGACACCAGCACGCCTCGGGCCCTGGCCACCGATCTGCGCGCGTACGCGCTCGGCGACGTCCTCGGCGATGAGAAGCGGGCCGTTCTGACCGACTGGCTCAGGCGGAACACCACGGGAGACGCCCTCATCCGCGCGGGAACCCCCGCCGGCTGGCCCGTGGGCGACAAGACCGGTACGGGCGGCTACGGAACCCGCAACGACATCGCGGTCGTGTGGCCACCTCACTCCGCGCCGATCACCATCGCCGTACTGTCCCGTCGGGCCACCCGCGGAGCGAAGCCGCAGGACGCGCTGATCGCCCGGGCGGCCCGTGTCGCGCTCACGGCTCTCGCCGGACAGAAGTATCCCGTCCCTCAGGGGCGGTAGCGGAGCGGGTGTCGCGCGGGAACCTCGGTCAGCACGATGCGGTGCCCGTCGGGGTCGGCGATCCACATCTCGATCAGCCCCCAGGGCTCCTGGACCGGCGGACGGAGGACGTGTGCTCCACGGGCGGCCACCTCCTCGTGCGCCGCCGCACAGTCGTCCACCTGCATCCAGAGCCTCAGGGTCTCGGTCGGCGGTGCGTCCGAGCGCCCCGACACCTCGAGGAAGCCCCCGCCGAGGAAGTACACCGTTCCGCGTTCGGGGCCCGTGCCGAACTCCCGGTAGACGGACAGTCCGAGCGTTCGCCCGTAGAAGTCACGGGAGACCTCCGGATCGCGGGGCGTCAGCAATACCCTGCTGCTCAGTACGTGCACCATGGCCCCGACCCTACGCGGCCCGGTGACGCCGAACCGTGCGTCGGCGCCGCCCGCTGGGCCCCATGATCAGGAGGCCCCCACCGCGGCCTTGATCCGCTGTCCGAACGCCGGGGCGTCCTTGCGTGCGGCGGCCACGGCGAGTCCCACGAGGAGCTTGCCCAGTCGGTGCCCCTCCAGATCATTGAAGATCCGCACCCTCGTTCGACCGTTCGCAAGGGGTTCGAGGTGATAGCCACCTTCACGGGCGGTCACGAGATTGGTCGAGACTTCGTTCCAGCGGATGCGTGCCGGCGCGACGAGATCGCTGATCCGGAACTCACGCCGGGTCGTCATGCCGGCGTCCTTGACCGTGCTGCGGAACACCGTGCCGACTGCCGTCGGACCCGCCGGTTGCTTGGAGATGGCCTGCACGCGAGGGCTGAACTTCCTGTCGTTCTCGCCGTCCGCCAGGAAGGCGAAAACCTCTGCGACGGGACGGTCGATGTCGACCGTCGCCTCGAACCGGGCCATGGGATCTCCTCCGGTACGACGGGGCGCGGCGTGGCGGCGCGGCGCTCCCGGGATGGCACCGCCTCCCAGGATCCGCGTTACCCGGCCGCTCGGCAGCCGGACGGGCACCTCCGGCGCGCAATCGGGTGCCACCCCGGGACGGGCCGCCCGGCCGGGCAGCGTCCCCTCGATGCCCGCGCCCCTCTGCCGTACGCACCCGGGCAGCGCCTTCGACGTGGCGAGGCCGCCCGGGCCGCGCTGTCCCCGAGACCTCGGTTCAGTGCGCGATGGAGTCGATCAGCTCGCGTGCTCCCTGCCGCAGCAGGGACACGGCCACGGAGGTCCCGAGCGTGGCGGGGTCGAGCGGACCGGCCCATTCGTGGGCGTTGAGGACCGTCTTGCCGTCGGGGGTGAACACGCAGGCGCGCAGCGAGAGGTCACCGTTGCGGTGAGCCGTGGCGTAGCCGGCGATCGGCGAGTTGCAGTGGCCCTGCAGGACGTGGAGGAACATGCGCTCCGCCGTGATCTCCCGATAGGTCCCCGGATGGTTGAGCGCGCCGACGGCCTCGATGGTCGCCGTGTCGTCCTCACGGCACTGCAGGGCGAGCACACCCGCGCCGATCGGGGGGCACATCGTCTCCGGGGCGAGGATGTCGCTGATCACGTCGGGCCGGCCGATGCGGTGGAGACCGGCGACGGCCAGGAGCAGCGCGTCGGCCTCTCCCGCGGCCAGTTTCGCCAGCCGCCGGTTGGCGTTGCCCCGGAAAGGGACACAGTCCAGGTGGGGGTGGGAGGAGGCGAGTTGTGCTGTCCGGCGGACGGACGACGCGCCGATGCGGGTGCCTTCGGGGAGCTGCTCGAGGGTGAGTCCGTCCGGGTGGACGAGGGCGTCACGGATGTCGTCGCGTTCGAGGAACGCCGCGAACGTCGTGCCGGCGGGCAGGGGGCGGTCGGCGGGGATGTCCTTGACGCAGTGGACGGCCAGGTCCGCCTCCCCTGCGAGCAGGGCGGCGTCGACCTCCTTGGTGAAGGCACCCTTGCCTTCGACCTTGGAGAGATCGCCCAGCCACTTGTCGCCCGTGGTCCGGACGGGGACGACCTCGGTGACGGTGTCGGGGTGGAGGGCCGCGAGGCCGGCCCTGACGCGCTCGACCTGAGCCAGGGCCATGGGTGAGTCGCGGGAGACGATGCGGATCAGCTCGGGAGCGGACATGGGGTCACGATAGACCGCCGGGCGGGAACGGCGATCGTGCGACGCGGTAAGGGCATTGTTTTCCGGACCGCCCCAGCACTGTCCAGGAGCGAAGTCCTACGCCGATTTCCAGCCGCGTTGGAACATGGCTCCGCACGACTGCGGCCGGAGTCCCGAACTCGGCTTCTCAACTGACAATAGGCCTCCCATCAGGCACCGTTGACGATTCATCAACCCGGCACGGTCGTCTTCGAGGCCATGGGCCAGGCAGGACGGGCATTCCACCATCGGACTCATGTGGCCGGTTCGGCACCCCGCACCCTTGCCTCACTCCCCCGAGGGCTGTCTGCCACCCGGCGAGATCCCTAGCATGACCCCACACCGACTTCACTCTCTTTGAACCGCGAGGGGCTGGATGAGCCACGGGGACACCTCCATTCCGAAGAACATCGACGTGAACGTGCCGAGCGTCGCGCGGATGTACGACTACTACCTGGGTGGCAAGGACAACTA
>Ga0164307_10000255_pt1 | contig 24540 bp, 40 predicted proteins | sample Whisoiple_243_MG_FD_110214 | JGI IMG/M metagenome (GOLD analysis project Ga0164307, IMG submission 110214) | Soil microbial communities amended with fresh organic matter from upstate New York, USA - Whitman soil sample_243_MG | ecosystem: Environmental > Terrestrial > Soil > Unclassified >...
CCGGAGGCGGCGAGCTCGCGCTCGGGCCGTCGTCGGTGTCGCCTGGCGATGGCAACGGCGGCACCATCACGACGCCGCCCGAGGGCGGCACCGGCACACTGCCCGGTTGCGGCGACGGCAGCGGGGGCTTGACGGGCGGCGGAGTCGAGGTGGAAGCGTTCGCGTCTTTCTCACCGGCCACCATCAGCGCGACGACTGCGCCGCCGGCGACGAGAACTCCGAGAGCAATTTTAGCACCGCGTTGCATGGTTACGCTCCAAGTAGGATCGAGGGGTCTTCAATGGTTCCGTTGGGCAGTCTGACGCGCACGTGCACTCCGTTGCCGAGCCACTCAGCGTTACAAGCGGCCTTGATCTGGCCGGCGCAGTACAGTTCCCACAGGCGGTAAATCACGAGATCGTCGCAGTCTCCCCAGCCGCGTTGAAACGTGACGTTCGGGAGTGCCCAATCCTCGTAGCCAGAGCCATGCCCCGGCTCTTGTCGAAACTTGATGCCGCTCTCATACAGCGGCGGGAGTTGCCACGACCGAGCGAGCGGAACGCAGCCCCGGGCGATGCCTTCGATCGTGCACTTCGCAAAGTGCGCGACCAGGCCGCCCGAGAGCCCGCCCCGCAGCTCGGTCGAGATGATCAACGACGGACCGCTGCGCCGAAGAACGCGCCGGAAAACACCTTGTCCACGGCCGTCGGATTCGACACCACGAACTGCACGCCCGTCGAAGTTTCGATCGTCGGGAACACGATCTGCGGCGCGGTCGAAACCTCGCTAAAAAACTCGATGGGCACACCTTCGCTGGCGTTGAAGATGTTCGTGCCCGCGATGCTGATCTCGTGCAAAAGGAGGCCCTGCACGGTCGACGGTGCGCGGAAGCTCTGCGGTGCCATGGGGCGCTGCGGCTTCTTGTCGATGGTTTGGCGCGCACCGCCCGCGGTGATCGTGGTGCGCCCGATGCCGAACCACGTCACGTCGCCGGCGACGTAGTCCATGGGCGCGTAGTTGATCGGCCGCTGGACGCCCTGCGCGGACTCCACCTGCGCGATCGGCGCGCCCGTGTAGTACGGCAGCACGCGCGGATCGCCCGTGTAGTACGGCATCACGCGCGGATCTCCAACGCTGCCAGCACCGGCGAGCAAGGCGTCGACTTGCTGCGAGAGCCCAGGGTCGCCGACGTGGAACGGCGCGGGCATCTGGATCAGATTGTCGAGCTGTTGAGCGAGAGTCGCTGGCTCAGCTGCAGCAGCAGGCATCGCAGCGACCAGAGACAGAGCGGGAAGGATCGAGAGCACTTTTGCAGTTTGCATTCTTGGACCTCAATGGTTGGTGGACGAGCGATCGCGCACGCTTACACGCGCGCAAGCCGCGTCGCTGTCAGGCGCGCGGCGGGTGTCGGCGACGAAAGCGAGGGCTTATTCAGCCTTCGTTTTGTCGTTCACGAAGCGGTAGGCCGCGTTTGAAATCAGCGAGATGCCGGTCATCGCAACAGCGACGCGACCGGGGAGTTTCTCGATGACCAAAGCTGGCGCAGTGAGTACCACGCCGACTAATCCAACGGTCGGAATGCCGAGCACCTTGTGAGGCTCGCCGTCCTTTCCGTATTTCTTGTCGAAGTAACCCGCACCCGCGCCCGTTGCGAGTGAGGTCGCTCCGCCAAGCATGAGCGTGTCTGCAGTGCGGCCTTCGGCCACACGCCGTCGCCCAGCTTCGGTCATCGACTTGATGCGCTGCGTCGCCTGCGCGAGTAGAGATTTCGACATCCTGTCAAGAGAATTCAAAGAAAGCGGTTTCGCCACATAAAAAAGGGCGGCATACTTACAGATCATGATGAACGACGGGGAATTGCGCCGGAGCCTTCAAAACGTGGGGCCACTGCTGCCCGCACTGCACTGGCAGGGTGAGCTACTAGATGGCAAACGCCGCACCCTCATCTGCGACGAGCTCGGGCTGTACCTGCCCGTTCGGTACGTCGAGTCTCTCCAGGGCGCGTGCAGCTTCTTGTGGCCGGTGCATCCACAGCGCGCGCTCGAACTCGCCGGGCAGCGCTCGGTCGCCGAGCTCGCCGAACTGTGCAGCGTCGGAGTTGGCGCGATCGCAGTCGAGCTCGCACGCACGCGTGTGAAGCCCAAGCCCGAACGCCGCGCTACACGACACAAGCGCGACGAGAAAAAAGTGCTCGTGCAGGTGTGGGTAGATCCGCAGTGGAAGCACTACGTTCAGCGCGCGGGCGAAGCGGCGCGGTTGCCGGACCTGTCGTCTGCGATCCGCCGCGCAGGATGGGACCTTGTCCAGCGCGTGCTGCCGAACCCACCGCAAGAGGGCGGACGACGCGGCCCGGCGCTCGAGCTCGTTAGACCCGAGCCACGTCGCGAGCGTTAGGCGACGACGCGCGCTCGAGCGTGGTCGTTCGCGCAGAGCACTCCGAACGGTGTCACGCGAAGCACCAACGGGTCCGTTTCACCGCAGCGTTCGCACGCCGCTTCAGCCGGCAACACGGAGCCCCGGCGATGACGCTGGTAGCAAGCGAAGCACATACCCAAGCGCGGCGAGTCCGTGACTCGCGGGCAGCACGTGCACACGACGGGCTGTTTTGCGTAGGTCTTTCGCATGCCCGTGAAGATGCGCACGACCACCGGCGCGCGCCAAGAAAAGTGTTTCACCTGTTACGTTGCACGTGAAAACAAGCCCCTTCACGGCCGCATCAATCCCCAGCGTTTAATCAACCGATGCATCGTGCGTCGGTCGACTTCCAGCACCCGCGCCGCTTCGCTCAGGTTCCAGCCGAGCTCGCTCAGGATTGTTTTTACGTGGAGCGCCTTGGCCTGCTCGAGCGTGATTGGCGGTCCGTGCTCGAGCCCGACACCGCACCAGCGAGTCACGATGCACCGCCAATCTTCAGCACTGCGGGGAACGCTTTCGGGTCTGCTTGGTTCGCGAGCTCGAGGAACTTCTGCCCGTCGTGGCGAGTCGCGTTGTACGTCGCGCAGCGCGGCACTTCGTGCTGCATGCCGTTAGTCGCGGTATCGAGCCGACACGACCGACCGCACCCCGGGCACTTGAACTCAACGATCGACACGAGGCCTCGCAGCGCAAAACTCCCCGCTCAGCTCGGCCACCTTCGAGAGCAATTTTTCGTTGGGATAGATCGGAGTCAATTTCAAATGGCCAACTTCCAGGGGAAGAAGTTCTACGCCACCGAGCCGCCGCGAGAGGCAGTAGTCCTCGGACACGTACGCGCCGTCGATTGCGGTCGAGCGAGTGAACTCCCAGCACGTCTCACCTCGCATGCTGAATTCATGGCTGTCAGCCGCGAGCTCGAGCAGCGCGGCCGCGCTGAACGCAACGAAACCGAGCCCCACGTGCCACGACCCTGGACGCATTGGGATGACTGGTTCACCCGTCGCGATCGCGCACTCAGGCAGCATCCGCGACGCCGCCAATTGTCCACCTTGCTGCACGTACGTAGCCGACGCCGGCGCGCCCGTCTCGCGTGTGCGATCCACCACGCGCTGCGCGTCGTTGAGCGAAAACACGATATCATCGTCCACCATCAGAATCGTGTCGATGCCCTTGCCTTCGTCCAGCTCGAGCGCGCGCTTTGCCATCGACAGAGCGTGGTTCCGCGCGAGCGCGACGTCGCTCGAGCCCGACTGCTCAATCAGCCGCGCGCCGGCGTTGCGGCATGCGCGCACCGCCTTGAGCGTTTGCGGGTGAAGCCCGCGGTTCGTGGAAATGACCATCAGCGTCTTTTTCATTTGGTTGCCTCAAAAATGCTTGTCTCGAGCAGCGCGACCGGGGACGTCTTGTGATGGCCGTCAATGTCGCGCAGGTCTTGTGTGTAGAAGCTCTGCCCGTAGTCGGGCCTGGCTGATGCAGTGAAACCAAGCGCGATCAGCACGGCCCATGCCATGTCACCTGTCCAGCAAGCTCGGTGCCCCGAGCCGGAGATGATGTATCGAAAGACGTCTGCCCGACCCGCTCCGGCTGCTCGACGACACGCGATCAGATAGCGGCAGTACTCGGTCACCTGCCACTCCGACGTGAAGCGCGTCACGTCTGGGAAGGAGAACCGAAGCACACCGCCGGGCTCGAGCACCCGGCGGCACTCGGAGAGGAACGCCATGCCCTCAACGAACGGGACGTGTTCGATCACGTGCTCAGCGAAGATGTAGCGCGCTGTGCTTGACTCGAAGGGCAGCGGCCGGGCGATGTCGATGTCGCGATCGTGGTTCTCCCATGGTGCCGGAAGCTTGTTCGGGCCGCACCCGAAGTGAAGCCAGCGCATCACCGGCGCTCCCTTCGCACGCTGGCAGCATTCACAGCACTCGAGGCAAGCGATCTTGCGGACTGTTCGTAAGCCTCGCGACTCACGTTGCTGAATGTGTGCTCACCGTGGGAGTAGCAGCGAAACGAAGGTGGGTACACACCGTTTGCCGCAGCGACTAGGAACACTTGGTCACTCCCGCAGATCGGACACTTCACTTTCGGCCCCATCACTCGCTCCCCATTTGCCGCAAAGCATCTTGTGCCGCTGCGTCGATGTCCAAGCCTGCGGCGTATCCGGTCACGGTCCGTCCGTCTTCGAACTCTACGGATACCGCGACGCGGTTGCTCGTTGCGGCGTAGCACCGAAAGGTGCGACCAAAACCAAACGCTAGCTTGCGCCAGGCGCGCAGCGCGCGCAGCTCCCGCAAGAGGCGTCGATTCTTCTCTCGCATCTTCACGTCGCACCCGAGGAACGAAACAGGTCGAGTGTCTTGGCGAAGACGCGTTCCGTCTCGTCGCGGCCCATTGCCCCTTCCACCAATGCGACAAATCTGGCCGCGATCATGACCAACGTTGCCATACTCGGCGTCTGTTCGAGCACCTGGTCTGATAGACGCTTGGCCTCCTCGACGTGTTCCAAGGGGCTCATCGTGCGCCTGCCGCGCGCCGGCGCGCGAGCCAATCGATACCGATACTCACGACCTTTGTTGCGAGCCGCTTTTGCACGTCCGGCGTCTTGAGCAGCTCGGCCTTTTCGGCCAGCTCTCCGATCAGCGTGTAGACGGAGTCCGGACTCAGCAGCACTGCTCGAGCCCCCAACCCGTCGGCAGCTGGAATGTGGAGCCACATCCCTGCCGCGTCGACGGTCACCCATGGGCGTGACTGTTTTTGCGTCATCCTGTTTCTCCCTGGACTAGTTCAACCTTTTTTCCTTCGCGTCGCATCAGCGCGTGCACCCAACACAGGTGCACGTCCCCGCACCAGCGGCCTTCACTCGGACAGCGAAAACCACGCACGCCAGCTTTATTGCTCACGAACCTCGACACCGCAGCGCAGCGCGCAACCTTCGGTTGCTGCTTTGCAATCGTGCCGGTCACTTGAGCGCTCCGCGCTGCACGCCAGCCGCGTGACGATGCCGCCACCCCTCGCAGTGCGGCTCGGGATGCACGACCTCGAGCACGAGCTCGTCGACTATGAGCGTTGCCGAGCAGCTCGAGCAGAGCACGTCGGTGTCACACATCGGTGCGGGGTCCGTCTTCCGTTCGTCGCGTTCTTCGGGTTGGTTCATGGGAGGCGCACCTTTCAAAACGGGATATCGTCGTCACCACCACCGCGGCCGTAGTCGGGCTCGTCAGCCGGCGGGGGACGGTTGTTCGAGTTGGGCGCGCGCTCGCAGAGCGTCACTTCGAACGCGCGCACCTCAGAGGCGTAGCCCTTCGTGCCGTCGTCTTTTTCCCATTGTCGGTGACGCAGCTCGCCCTCGATGTGCAGCCGCATGCCCTTCTCTAGAAACCTCGCGAGGCCCTCCGCCCGCTTTCCCCAGATGATCACGGTGTGCCACTGCACGTCCTCTTGCTTGACTCGGTTCTTGTCCAGGAACGTGCGCGACGTCGCAATTCTCAGGCTCATCACCGCCTGGCCGGCAGCCGTCATTCGCATCTCGGGATCTGCGCCGAGATTGCCCAACAGAAACACTTTGTTCAGTCCGTTTGCCATGGTCGCGCTCTATGCTCCTTCGAGGTGTTTTCGGATCACTGCAGACACAATTCGCCGCTCGAGCGACTCCGACCATTCGGAGTCGCGCTTCGCATCGAACTGCGCTCGTAGCTCGTAGTCGGCTGCCGCGGTCAGCGGCGCCCGTTTGTAGTAGCCCTCGTCATCTAAGACGAAGCCGTTTGGCACGATGATGCCCAACTTCTCTTTGACTTTGCTCTCCTCGAGCGAGTGCTCGATGTCGACTCGCGCCCAATGTCCGCGCTGGTTTTCGTACAGACAACACGGGCACACGTTCGCCTTCTCAACTGCCCACTTCGCGAAGCCAGCGCTCGACTGTTTCAGGCGCTTTCCGTCGAGCTGTGCGTAAACCTCCGCGAACACTTCAGGAGCGGCGCGCTTGGCACCGCCCTCTTGGATCTCCCAGTCCTTCGTTAGGTATTTGATGAGCTCGCGGTCGACGTCGTGATCGGCTTTGCGAACGTCAGGCACGAGCAGCTCGACCGTTTCATCGGGTCCGAGCAGGCCCATCTTGCGCGCAACCTCGTGATAGGCACGCGTCCAAAGTGGATGCAAAACTTCCTTGTTGTCGATGTAGCGCGAGAACATCCACACGTGCAGATGTGGGTGACCTAAACCGTCGCCCTTGTTCGGTGTCCACTCGAAGACCAGCAGGTAACTCAACAGATCTGCAATCGGCACGAACTCCGGCGCACTTCCTGGACGTCCGTTCGGGAAATTGTGGGCCAAGTCGTCGAAGGTGATCGAGCTGAGACCACCGAGCTCGCCCCGCAATCGATCACCGAGCAGGCGCCAAAATCGCGCCCAGGTCTTGCGGAGTACTTCAATGCGTTCGCTCGCTGAACCACGCGAAGGCAACGTGAACGTGGCGAGGCGTTCTCCCCAACGTTCGCTCTTCTTTTGGTTGCGACGCGTGTATCCCGCAAGCGTGGCAGCCGTGACCAGCCCGAGCCTCTTTCGATTGAAGTCTTTTCGGAACTTCACCACTTGCTGAGTGCGGCACGTCGGACAGAACCACTTCGAGCCGCAGCCAACTTCGATCGGCGTCGCGTTCTTGCAGCTTCGACACACGAGAGTGATTTTCGTTCCCTCGGACGAGCCGCATGCGTCGACACGCTCGAAGAGCTCTCGCTTCGTTTTTGCGCGCGACTCGTGCCAGCGCGTGCATCGCCGGCGCAGCATTAGCTTGCTCGCGCGTTCGGGCTTCTTGCTCTGCGCAGTCCACTCCGCGCCCAGCTTGTCCGGTACGAACTTCCCCGCGTCGTTCACCAGGCCCAGAGGGGGCAGAACCGTGCCCATGCGCCCCCAATGAATGCCAGCGGCCGAGCCGTCAGGCTCGGCCGGACCAGACACGGGGCGGCCGCTCAGCTCCGCTCGCTCGACGGTTGACGACCAGACAAACCGATCGCGCGCTAGCGCGCGCCCGCGAGACTCCAATTTCCGCGCTGACTGTTCTCTTCCAAGCGCAGTGAGCGCCTTCATGTCGGCCAGCCACTCGGAACGCGGCGTAAGTATCCGTAATCGCTTCGCCGTTGAGTTATGCCGATCCTCGTCCTTAACCCGTTGGGTTAAGGCCTCGGTATCAAGTGAAGGGGGCGCTTCGCGCCCGGACGCTTCGCTAATGGCAACGCCGGCAGCCGTTCTGTGGTGGCCCGTCGGCCGAACTTTCGAGCGTGCGACAGATTTCGAACCGGTGGGGGCATACGAGCCGCGAGAGCTCAGGCGAGCCCCCAGGGTAGAACGTCGTTTGCGGGCGCTAACGGGCTGTAGGCGAGCTCCGCGAGCTCGACGCGAATGCAGGAGCGGCGCAGCTCGGGAGCGCGACGCCTGGGCAAGTGGCGGCAGCGGCCACCCTGTGTGAGGACCAGTCCGGCAAAGAGCAGTCGCCAGCGGGTGTAGGCGTTCCAGCGCCACCGCACGCGCGGCCGACTCACGGGCGCCGCCTACGCGCCGAGCGCAGCAAATCCGGCGGGAGCCGGTCGTACTGGTGCCAGCTGCAGCGCGGGGCAAATCCGGCGCCGGAACGCACCAGCGCGACGGCTCGCCGATCGCAGCGTGTGCACACGGAGGCCGGCTTCAGCCGCACCCAGCGCTGATCGCGGTGCGGACCGTGGAACAGCTCGAGCTGGTGCTTCACGGCTTACCGCCGGGGTTGAGGCAGCTTTCGCACTGGCAGTGCGGCACGTGCACGTGCGTGGACCGCGTCCATGCTTGGCGTAGCGCGAGGCCCGTCCGGCAGAGCGGCCACGGAGGGGCGCAAATCAGGCAGGTGCGCACATGTGCGCTAAACTGACTTGCGATTTCGCTTGTTTCAGTTCCTACTGTGTGAGTCATCGGCTGTGAGGCAGTCCGCGGGCAATGCCCCTCCCGGGTGCAACCGGAGAGGGGCAAACTTCTTTGTGAGGGTTTAGGGCTTCGTGTTGGCGGCTCGCGCTACGCACGCGATCGCAGCGGCAAGCTCAGCGATGGACGCGGTCCGTTTCGCGATCTGCTCGGTCGAATCAGAGCCGTAGGTTGTGGTGCGGTGCTCCGCCTCGAGCTGTGCGCAGTAGGCGTCGCGCTCCTCGATCAGCTCATGCAGCTTTCCAGTCAGCTCGGTCAGGAGCCGCTGGAAGGGCACAGCTGGGAACATGCGCGCCATCACTCCGCCGCGGTCTCGGTCGGCAACGGTGGTTCCACCGCATCGAGTTTGACGATGGCCATGGCGAGATCGAGCACGCTCGAGCGCAGCGTCAGCGGCTCGCTTCCGTGGAAGGGTTGCACGATGACAGCACGCGCACGCTCGAGCACCAGCCGGAGCGGCGCAACTAGTGCTCGTTCGTACGCCAGCTGCGTTTGCATGCAGAGCGCTCCGTTGCGCACCCAGCAAAAGCGCGCGCCTTTCAGCTTGTTCGACTCGACCACACCGCGCGGGCGATGGCAGTCGGGGCAGCGATCAGCGTGGGAGACGTTCACTTGGAGGCCCTCGCAACGCGCTCGATCTCGAGCGCAAGTGCGCGCAGCACCTGCGCGGTTTCGAGTGCGTTCTCTGCAGTCGTCTCTAGGCGATAGCCGTCCTGATGATGGGTGGTCTCGAGCTGCGGGCTTGCATTGACTGACTGCACGCTCGAGAAGCGAGTGCCGGGCAGCGTGAAGCTCAGCACGAGCTTGCTCTCGAACACGACATTTAGCTCCTGCTTCATCACTCGTCTCCCACGCGATAGAACGGCACTCCGGCATAGCTGTGCGGCTGACCGAGGTGTTCCGGTTCGAGTGTGCATGGCGCACCATCAGCAGCGCGCCGGGCTTGGCAGTAGCGCTTCGGGGTCGGGAATTCCCGCTCGAGCACGTCGGCAATGCGCTCGAGCGCATCGGCCGCGCGCTCGGCCACGCAAACTTCTCGGTACGACGAGCACTGGCCCGGGTGCCCTGCCCTGAGCAGGCAGCGTGTGCCGCTAACAGTGCGATCGCAGAGCGCCCCGCAAAACACCGGTGTCGGCATCAGTCGCCCTCCGCCTCAAGTGCCATCGCTGCGACGTGCGCCGACACCTCGATCAGCGCCTCCTGGAAGTCTTCGCGTTGCTGCACTGTGCACTTGCCGACGTCACCGCCGCAGTGCGCGACGAACAGCCGCAGCGCCGTTTCGAATTTCTCTTCGGCTGCGAGCATCGCTGACTCGTGTGCCCGCTCTTCTTTTCGTCGACCCATCACCGTTGCCCTTTCGGTTTCCACCCATGCTTGCGCCAGTACGCTTTGACGGACTCGAGCTCAGCTCGGTGCGTCCAAGCGCCGTTCCAAAGCACTCGCTCGTTATCGTTGGCCACACTCGTCTTGCCGCTGCGCACGTAGTCGAGCTCCCATCGATAGGCCGCCGTGACATCGGCAACGCCCATCCAGGTCCACCCAACCCGTTTGAACTTGCGCGCCCTCATGCCGGCGCAAACTCCACGCGCACGACCAGAGCCACCGGCTCGACGTGGCGATTCAGCACCAGCATTCGCACGCTCGAGCGCGCTGAGACCATTGGGAACTGCAGGTGCTCGCCACTCAGCCGGCAAAGCTCGATGTTCTTTGTGTACGACTCGGGCTTCAGATCTTCGAACGGCGCCGGCCTAAGCAGCACTTCGTTATGCTCCATTTGGAGCGACTGAAGCGTGAGCGCTCGAAGCCGCTGACTGTAGAACGCGACCGCGCGCACTCGGGCCAGCGGGAAGCGAGGCACGACTTCGTGAAACAACAGCACGCCCGGTGCTGCAATCAGTCCGTGAGGCGCGTTGTTCAGTTCGCCTCCGTTCACTGGCAGCCCCCAACGAGCTCGAGCACCGACCACCAATTGCCACTCGGAGTGACGATCACGATGCGCGCCGAGCTCGCGGACGTCGGCTGCTCGAGCACCAGGTCAAGTACTCCGGGCGCCGGCGTCGACGTCGTCTGCGCAACCGAGGCACCGTCGAGCTCGAGCTCGAGCTCGAGCGGCATGTCACCAGGGACGGAACGGAGCTCGAGTCGGTCGAGCGTTGTCGGCTTGCCGAGCTCGAGGGCAATCCACTGCCCCGCCGCTTGGGGCTCGCCGCTGGACCAGCGCGTTCCTGGATCGCCGTCTAGCATGGCCTCCGGAGGCTCATTGGGCCGAGCAGCAAACGCCGAAACTCGCCAGCCAGCGCGTGAGCAAACAGCAGCAGGAAGCGAGCCTCCCTCGCCGCCATGGTCAGAGCTCGAGCCCGCCGCCGAGCTCGAGCCCGCTGCCGAGCTCGAGCCGGCAGTGCTCGACGGCGTTCCGCCGGCGCCGGCGCCGGCGACATCGTTACCCGTGCCAGCTTCGTCCGCGCCAGCTTCGCCGGCGGCTGCAACCAGTGCTTCCTCATGCGAGATAAACTTCGGGCCACACCCGCAAAGCAGGTGTGACAGTGCACCCGCGACGATGACGACAAGAACGAAGAACAACGCGCGTTCGATGGCGATCTGCGCTCGCGTGGGCATCGAAGAACCGCAGCGCATGCAGTAGGACGACACACACGAGGCGTCTTTTGAACGACCACTGCAGATCGAGCACGCCGCCTGCGGCCCGTCGTAACCGCAGTTGCGGCAGTTCACGACGCCACCGCCGCGGCTTCGGTACAAAGGTGGCAGTCGAGCACTTGCGCGCCCGAATTGGCCTCGACGCACTGATTGCCGTGCCTGCAGTGATGTGCGGCCAGGCCGCCCGCTTCCTTGATGCTGACCTCGCGCCCGCACGCTGGGCAGACGGTGCGCGGCTTCTTGTAAAACTTGGTCACCGGCAACTCCGTTTCTTCGGCGCTGCCACGGCAGCGACAACAGCCTGAGTCAGTTGGCGAGCAATTGGAGCTGGACGGTGCGCGCGCTTGTCGCGAACCCACCAGCGTCCGTTTGAGCACGCGATGACGTCTTGGTCGCGCAGCGCACGGAGCGCGTCATCAATGTCAGCTCCGTTCATGGCGAGCCGCTGCGGAACGTTGCGCACGACCACCGAGTGCGTTGGAGAGTTCGCGATCTCCTGCAGGAGCCAGTTTGTAAACTGCTCGAGCTTCGAGCTCTGCGCGCTCACGACCACACCAGCCGCGCAAACGTCACGATCAGCACCAGCGCGAATGAGATACCCAGCACCGTGCCCGCGCGGTCAGCCGCGGAGAAACGCGGCGCGCTCGACAGGCGCGGCAAACGGTTTGGGTTCGGTGCTTCATCACGCACCTGTTCGAAGCCGCCAAGGACCCACCCGGGTTGCCCCTCGAGCGCGTGCTCGACTTCCCCCCATTCGATCGAGACCAGACGCGCCTCGTAGCGATAGGTCCGGCCGCACTCGGCGCAGATCGTCACGGCTCCCACTTCCGGGGCAACGCGCGGCAAGAAACGAAAGCTCTCACCGCACAGGCAAACGCGCGACATCACCGCGCGCCCCCGGTCGTTTTATCCGCAGCGGCGCGAGACGACGCGCAGAGTCGGTGGTGGCGCAGCGTGAGGCGAGCGTTCAATCTCGCCGTTGGCTCGTCGGACCGCGAACTCAGGCTCACCCGCGCGGGTGAGTTCGTCGGCGTCGTACGCCTGCTTATTGAACCAGATAACGATCGTCGCTCGTTCGCCCGTCTTGATGAGCTCCCCCGCCCGCACCGCCGCCCATAATTTGAACGGCGGCGCGTTCCACACCCAAAGCGCCGCCGCCAATCGCCGTTCGTCCCGCGCCATTGTGTGGCATCGTGCAGCAGCCGCCACAGACGGGCCAAGTTGACCCCTCTGTATCTTATGCGAACCGCTTCCGTGAGCGGAGATGCGAGCACATAAATAAGTACCGCGACGAGCACCGCCGCGATCCTCTGAGCTGCCGTGCTCGCTGATTCGCCAGTCGAGCGCACCTCGTCGAGAAATTCAGCGCCGCAAGCGTCCGAAATCTGCGCGCGGAGTTCTGCAACGGAGGCGTCTCCGAGGTAGCCGTACCCGCGGGATTCGAGCATGTCGCAGCACCGCGCAAGGATTCGCGCGGTGACCTGCATTTCGACAGGATCGGGCTTGGGGTTCGCGCCGGTGTAAACATCGTGCGCCTGGGCGCACTGCTCCGGCGTCATTCCGAGCGAATGGCCGGCGGTCCCAATCAGCACCGTCAAAACGTCCTGCGAGCGCAGACTGCGATCGCGACGGCCTTCACGGCGCGTCGGCGTCTTTTTGCGGCGGCTCATTTCGCCAAGGGCTCCCGAAACTTGGCCCATGACGATTGCAACGACGCGATCCGCGCAGCTGGATCACCCTCGGGCAGCTTCAGAGCCGGCAACCGTTCGCCCCATCGTTCCCCGTGTTGGCGTGGAGAAACGTCACGAAATCCGGCGCGGCGTGCCGCGGTGACAAGGCCGAGGCGATATCGCGCAAAGCTCTTACGGTACTTAGCCAGCAGCTGCTGGTGGCATCCTGAGCAGTGCCACCCAGCACCGGCACACACGCCGTCTGGTGGTGCCGCCCCGCAATTGCGGCAGACGAACGCGGAACAATCGACTATCTTTTTCATGTCTGGACTCCAACTAGTTCGGACCTGGCCCCGGTCGTGTAGCAGCGACGCGGGGCCTCTTCAGTTTGTACGTTCGACCCGGCCGATCCATTCACCGGCACCATCGCAGAAAAGCAGGTTTTCGCGCGCTGTGCAAACGCCACCCCGCAGGCGCTCAGTGCCGCTCGACCCTGGCGGGTTTCGCCACCAAGCGCCGGGGCGGTCACACTGCCCCCGTGAGAAGCGGTTCAATCGAGAAAAAGGCCGTCACGGCCGAACGCGCCGCGCTCGAGCGCGTGACAGCGCCGCCGGCGCCGTTGCCGTTGACCAGCTGTACCGCAGTCGGCGTCACGCTCTCGACGACGGCCATGTGTTGGTTGTGATCGAAGTAGGCCATATCCCCCGGCTTCGGCGACTGCGTGATCGGGAGCGACTGGTGCTTGTCCGACAGGGCGAAGCCGGCTTCGATCTCCCAAAACCAGTCCAGGGCAAGCCCCGCCTGGTGCAAGCACCACAGCGCGAACGCGCCGCACCAGTCGGCGCCGGCGGGGTCCTTGCCCGGCAGCACGTCGTCCCAATAGATCTGGGGGTTCGTGTTGCCGAGCTGGCTCACCGCGGCCGCGACAACGGCTGCGCGCCCCGTGAGCGGCTGCGCCGGCACCCTGGTGTCAGGTCGCGGCACGACGCCCCCGGCGGGCGCGTGCGACGTTGCACGGGAGCTCCCACCGACCATCAGCGCGACGAGCCCGCCGAGAATGGGCAGAGCGAGCAGCCAGGCCTTGCTGCGCATCAAAACGGCACCTCGGCCAGCAGCTTCGCCAGCTCCTCAGGGCTCTGCTTGTATCTCCGCGCGTTGCGCACGGTGCGGCCGAGCTCGCGCTGCTGTTTGAGCAGCTCGCGCAGCGCCGAGTCGGCCTCGGCTTGCTGCACGCGCAAAATCTCGTCCGGGTTCTCCTCGGCCCAGTCGAGAAACGCTTCGGTGCGCGAGCGCTTCGGCGTGCCCTTGATGCGCCGGCTCACCTTATCGAACACCGGCACGAGCTCGGCGGGCAGGTTGGCGCGGACCGCGTCGTCATCCTCCTGCGCGCGCTTGCGATGCGAGCTGCGGAGCACCGGCTCCTTGCCCGCGTTGCGCACTTGCCGCTGCAGCGAACGCTCGGCACGGAACGTCCGCCGCGCCCCGAGCTCGAGCTCGAGCCCGGTCGCTTTGGCTTTCGCCTTGCCGCTCGAGCACGCCTGACGCTCGAGCACGCGCTCGGCACGCTGGCCCTGCACGAACTCCGCCCGCGCGGCCGCTTGCCGCTCTTTGAGCGCCGTGCGCGTCGCGTGGCAGGTCTCACGCGCGGCGCGCACCATCAGCTTTCGCTCGACGCGCGCGTGCTTGATCTTCGCGCGAAGTAGCCCGAGCGTCGCCCGGTCTTTTTCGCGCAAGTCGTCGGCCAGCTCGCGCTGCAGCTTCCTGCGATCGGCGTGCATGCCGCTCCCCCCGTCAGCCGGTCTGGGGTTCGAGCTTCAGGAGTTGTCGCTTTGCGAACTCGGCGAGCGGTGCGTGAGAACAATGCTCGACGACGGTTTGCAGGGCGGCACGGTTGCCCTCTTTGGCCCAACCGCGCACCAGCGCGTAGACGTCGTCTTCGCGCTCGAGCCGCCCGATCGCTGAGAGGACGTCCGCCGGCTCCTTCAGGCCGAGCTCGGCAGGCGTGACAGCCTCAGCTCGCTCCGCCGCGCTTGGCTGCGCGCTCGGCAATGTAACACCGAGCGCCGACGCAACAGTTTCCGGCGTCACCGCGTCCGGCACGTGTGAATAGAACATCAGCACGTTGTCGAGGCTGCCGAACGTGCGCTCGACCGCGGCGAGCTCGCGCTGGAGAGCATACGCATCGGCCTCCGGGAGTAGCTCTGCCGCGCGCGAGATGATCGCTGCGAGCTCTGATGCGTGCGTTGCGAGCTGGTGTTTCAGCGTGTCGACTAGAGACAGGTGATGAGTGTGCATGCACAATTCCTTTATGGGAGTGGTGGTGGGAGAAAGATATTCACGGCGTTGTCTCCCAACGTCGTCGCGTGCAAACCGTCGGTGGTGAATGCCGCTTGTCCCGTGGCACCAGTGACCGCCCAGAGCCCCGAGTTGAGACCGCTTTCTTGAAACGAGGTGATGTCGAAATAGCCGGTAAAGTTCGGGATAGTCCCCGTTGTCAGCGCGCGCACCCACGTGTTGACCGTCACTCGCTTCCCGTTGTTCGGATCGAGCGTTTGGCCAGGCAGGTCCTGCCAATTATTCGACGACGTCGTCCGTGGAGAGATGGTGCCCAGGTAAGCTAAGGCCCGGGGGAAATATGCAGCGATGGTTTGTAGATTCGCCTGCACCTGCGCAGCCGACTGACTGGCGAAATCGTTGATCCCGAGCACGAGCTGAATGGTCGTCGGAGGCGCCAGGTTTGCGAGCCTCAAACGGCGTGTGGGCCCAGCGACGAACCCCGACGCTGTGCTGCCTGCGCCGCACAGGCGAAATGTCGCGTGGTTGCGTCCCAAACACAGCTGCGACTGTCCGCGAAAAGCCGAGTCGACAAAGGAGTTCTCTCCGTAGCCTTCGCCTCTGGAGTCCTCGATCAGACACAGATCGTTTCTCCGCGACGTGAAGGCCATGATGCGTTGCGGCCACATGCCGAAGAAACTGCCTGCGACCAGCGTCGGAGCAAGAGTCGAATCGACCGCGTTCTGATTCGATTGATCTCCCATCTTGGTGCTCGGGTATGGCCCGTACGGGGAGTACGGCAGGCCGCCGGCCCCCTGCTGTTGCCAAAAGCTCCTAATCCGGTAGTGCCCGCAGACAGTGGCTCCCGCTACCGCGAGCTCAGTGTTCACACCGGTTGCGAACTTCATCACCGTGTCACTCAACGTCGTAATGGCACCGATCGGCCCGTTGTTGGTTCCGCTGCGCGTCGATGCGAACACCGTATCGCCTACGCGGAACTCGTCGCTGAGCCACGATCCGCTGGTGCGGGTGATCGTGTTCGTAGCCGCGTCGAAGCTCACCACCGTGCCCGGTGTCATGCACGGGATGGTGCGCGGCAGCTGGACCAGATCGGTCACTCCCTCTGCGCCGTCTGCGATGACGACGGACGTCGCGCCCCCATTGAATGTCAATCGCGTGATGGTGCCTCCGAGAGGGAACTCGATCGCCGCCGTGAGATAGACCGGCCCCCCTGAGACGGTTTCTGCCCCTGACAGCACAGCCCAGTTCGTCCACGCGACCTTGATCGCCCGAATTGGCGACATTGCCGTCTGACCGGTCCAGCTGTTGTACGGCAGTGCGCCCGCGAGAATGTTGTCCGGCATCGTTGTGCGGTTAGACACCTCTCGCAGAACAGCGGCCAGCCCACCAAAGAAACCACCCGCCGACCCTCTCATGCGAACGCCAGCCCCGCGACCTGCGCGTAGATCGTGGTCCCGTCCCAATACCCGCTCACAATATCCTGCGCACCGACGGGCGTGGATAGAGTGAGCCCAGCGCCGCCAGGAGTCTTCGCGCCCGTGAGCGTGAGTGTGTAGCTCCCCGTGCCGCCCTGGATCACCTTCAGCTGAAACCAGCACGCGCGAGTCGCTGGCAGACCAGTGAGCAGCACCGTGGCGTTGCCCGTGAGCGTGAACCTACGAGTGAGGGAGTCTGCGAGGCTCACGGGGACCGCGCCGGTGACGTTTCCCGCGTTGTCCTCGGCCGGGAAGTTCAATGCCGGCGAGACGCTCAAGAGCAGCAGCTCGTCGGCGCCCGGCGCAATCACCTCAGCGTCGATGTTTGTGCCGGCAGCAATCTTGCTCGACAGGTAGTTTGGCACCTGGTCTGCGCTCGAGACCGACACCTTGTGGTCACCGCCCGCCTCGATCGGAACCGGTTTGACGCTCAGGCCATCGTCGTCGATGGCCAGCACGTATCCGGGGGTGCTGGGCTCGAACGTCTGGCCGGCGTTGCCCCCGCGCAGCTGCAATGAAGGGTTCATGGACGCTGTCCTTTGTGCTCGACGCCGCGCGCACGAAGCGCGCGGACGTCAAGCGTTGGGGTTCAGAAGCATTCTTCGAGGCGCATGTAGAACGTGCCCTTCGACGTCGTCGAGCTGCTCGCCGTCGTCGGTGAGTACAGCTCGGCGCCGGCGCCGCCGAGATAACTCGGCTGCGCTGCCGCCGCGCGGATCTTGATCGACGGCGAATTCGCGAGCACACCGAGATCTGAGCCGAGACCGAGCGGGAGACGCAGAGTCACCTGACGGCCGCTCAGCACGTCCGTGGCCAGGTCCGCGGCCGCGGATGGGTGGTGCGTGTTGGCTGCGATCTCATTCCAGGTCGTGCCGCCATCGACCGAAACGTCGAGGTACAGGTTAACCGTACTGTCGATGTTGGTCGACGTGTTCACGACGTCGAAGGTGAGCTCCGCGCCATAGCGCGCGCCCGGCTTCGGATTGTCGAACGTCAGCGACAAGGCGTTGGCGTCGGAGCCGCCGAAACCAGCGGCCTTGATCGTCGTCTTCGCCGTCGGTATGACCTCTGAGCCGTCGCCGATCAGCGAGGAGAGATCGATCATGCGCAGTCGGAAACCCGGGCCCGGATCGAGAGGCACCTGGTTGTCGCTCACGGCGTCGGGGCCAGAGGGGGAAACTCGAAGAATCGTCATGCTGCTGCTCCGTTGGTAGTTGTGGTGTTGACTACTTGCGCCGCAGCGGTCGCCGCCTTGGCCAAGGATGTTTTGCGCTCCTCGAGCATCAGCTCGAGCGCGCCCATCACGACAGGGCCGGCCTGTCGGATTTGCTCGCTGATCGCCGCCATCGGATCGGAGTTCTGCTTGGTCTCCGTGAGCAGCGCGTGCTCTTTCATGGCGCGGTTGTACTCGTGCAAATCGTGCAATTGCTCGGCTTGGCTCTCGAGCGTTTTGGTCAGCGACTCGATCTGAATCTGCGCGCTCTTCAGAGTCGCGCCAACTACGTTCGTGATCAGCGTCATCGCCTCGGCAAAGGCCTTGCTCGCCTGCGCGTTCGCGCTCTGCGACATCTCGCCGGCGGCCTTGTTCGTCCCCATCACTCGGATCTTGTGAGTGGAGCGGACGGTGCCCTCTGCCGTGGTTGCCGTGAAGACAAAGTCCACGTAACGCACAGGCATCTCTGTCGTGAGCGTGCCCACGAGTGCCGCCGCTTGTTGCACCCACTGGTCCAGGTCAGCGATCGGGCACACCCAGGTTTCCCAGGTGTTGTTCTCCGTCGTGAGCTGAACCATCTTGGTCACAAGCGTCTCGACCTCGCCGGTTGCTGCCGGCGCGAGGTTTCGCTTTGCCCACTCGAGCAGCTGGATCGCGTGCGACATCAGAGGCCCGCTGCCTTCATGCGCGCAATCAGATTCGGGAGCGTGCTCAGCAGAAGCTGGCTGTTCGTGTTCGTGCCCGTCGACATCACCCCGGGGTTAGTGGGCGTGGCCGCCGGCGTGAACAACGCGACGAAGGTCTCGGGATCTGCCGGGTCCCAGAGCAGCGTGAAATTGCCAGGGGGCTGTCCAGGTTCTGCGGGCCACTCCGCGGCATCGATCGCGACGCCGCCGTTCACCGCGGGCATGTGCGCGCGCACCGCGTTCGGTGGCAGCGTGAAGCCTTTCGGCACGCGCGGCGCGGCGCTCGCCGTCTTGCTCGCTCCGGCGAGCACGAGGGCACCAACGCCCAACACGCCGACCATCAACACCTTTGATAGAGCACCCATGATCAACCCTTTCGCCTGCGTGAAACCAATAAAAGACCAGCACCGACCATCACGATCGCAAGCGCGACACCGACGCCGCTCGCAGCGCTCTTGAGCGCTTCGCCGGCGTCGGTCGCTGCTCCACCAAGCGAGTCTGGCCGCGGCGCGTTCGTGATCGGATTGCTCGCGCTCGGTGCCCACACGTCGTCGAGCAAGTACTCGTCATCATGCGGCCAAGGCGTGAACGCCTGCGCGCCTCGGTTGAAGAACCTCACAATGAACGGCTTCGCTGGTTCCCCGAGCATCAAAGCATTGTCGCGCGACGCGGCGAGCTCCAGCCCGTCGTGAGTCGGGATAATCTCAACTTGCGCCCCTTTCAGCGCCGCCGGGTTGAGTGGATCGGCTACTGCAGCGCCGGGCGCAGCACTCGCCACGTCCTCTACCCAAATGCGGAGCCGGCGCTCGTGCGACAACCCTAGGTTCATCGGGTTCAGATCGCCGAGATCATCCACTTGCCACACGGTCCAGACGTTCCAACCAGGGAACACTGGCGCGAAGCCCGGCGGGATCTGAACCGCAGTCACGTTACTTCTTCTCCGAAGCCGACGCCGGCGCCGTCATCAGCGCGATCGCGCCACTGACGAGGAGTCCGACGATAAGCCAGGTTGGGGTGCGTCGCTTCGACATCGCCTCACCGGTGAATCAGCTGTTGAATGTACGGGGACGCGAACTCCCAGATCACCACGAGTGCGCCGACCAGCGCGCCCATGCGATTCGAGGTGTGCCGCGCGGCCGACTTCGAAGCGTCCGCCACGAGCTCGCCGCGCTGCTCTTTGAGCGTCTTTCCGTGCTGACTGACCTCGCGGCTCAAGGTTCCAAACTGCACAGTCAGCGCGTTGACCGCAGCGGTGTTCGCTTGCGTCGCGCGCATCACCATGCCGAGGTCGACGAGCTCCGGAGATGCTTCTTTTTCTGGCGGCACAGTGTCCACCGGCCGAAGCTTCGGCACACTGCCGTGCCGCTTCGTGATCTCTTCGTTCTTATCGAACCCACGCACCATCAGGAATCCTCCTTCAGCAATCGCTTGATCGAAAACCACGCGAGCGCCGGGTCATCACGCCGGCGCGTGCGACGCTGGATCGGCCGCGGCTCCCCTTGGTTGCCCTCGATCGTCGTCACCGTGTTGTTGTCCACGGCCTCGACGATGAAGTGGTGCTGATAGGGCTGATCCTGGTAGCCCATATCGCCGCGGCGCAGCTCGTCCTCTGGCTTCACGCGCTGCAGCGCGTACAAGAACCCAGAGCGCTTATCGCTCGCCGTCTGAAAACGCCAGAACAGCGAGGGAGCCAGCGCCGCATCATGGAGGCAAAAGAGCGCGAGCGCGCCGCACCAGGCCGGCGGGTGAGGCAGATTCGGCGCCTGGTGCAGGGCGCTCGCCCAGTAGTCATTAACCCGTGAGGGTGTGAACGCGCCAGACTCGACGAGCGCGAGCTCACGGCTGGCAACCAACACGACGGCATCTCGCGCGAGCATGCTAACGATGCCGCCGACGTGCGCGCCATAGGAGCCAGCCGACAACGGCGGCGGAGCCGAGCGCAAGGACGGGAGCTCCACTGGCGGTTGGCTTTTTTTTTGCGCCTGGAACAACAACCGTGGCCGCGCGGTCGCTTGCGCGACCCGCGTCTCGATCTTTTGCGTCACATCGCCGACAGTCAGCGTGCCGTCGCCGTCCGCGTCCAGACCCGAGTTCTGATCGTAAATCTGCTCCCCCTTGGTCGCCAAAATGAAGTCTTTCGGCTTCCCCACGAACGCGGGCAGGAAGGTGGCCATGTAGTAGTCACCCGGCTCCTCCCTGCGAATCGCTCGCCCCGCCTGCCGATAGAACGCCTCAACAAATGGCAGCTGCTCGATCGCCGTCATCTGCGCGAGCGCGCTCGACGAAGTGCCCAACGCGGTCGCCGTCGCCGGCATGAATTGGATCAACCCAACCGCGCCACCATTCGCGTTTCGGGCGCTCGGATTGAACCCCGACTCAAGCGACATCACCGCGCCGATGTAGTTGGGGTCTAGCCCTAGCCGGTCCGCCACCGCCTGCAGGGCAGTCGCAAACCCTGGCTCGAGCGCTTCACGAGCGCTCAAGCCAGGTAGATCGAGGTAGGTCAGCGTTGCCATCGTCAGTGTTGTCAACTTCGAGAGTGGCGCCGCTCGCGCGGCGGAGAGAGAGCAGCAACAAGGGGAACTGTTTGCGCGGCGGGTGAACCGCTGATCCGAAGCAAACGACCGTCAGGGCGTCGAGGAGCGTCCTCACGGCAGAGGCTGGCTGCCTCCGGCGGGGACGCGCCTTATGAAGGCGCGGGAGGGGGCGCCCCGCCGTCTGCGAGGTTGGCGCAAAGCCGATCTTCCGTCGCTTGCACACGCGCCCGAATCGAGTCCGGTGGTGGCTGCAGCTTTGGGTCGAGCTGGAGCACGGCTCGCTCGAGTGCACGCAGCCCGCACAGGTCTGTTGCGATCTTTGCGGTCTGCGCGGGTGTCGGCGGCGGTGCTGAGCAGCTCGAGAGAACGGACAGCGCCGCGACCGCGCACGACCCAGCGAACCATGCGAGCGTCAACATCACCACCGGGTGTCGGCTCTCTCGCCGCACGCACAGCCAATACATGAAGCACACGAAAAGCATCGCGAGAAAGGTCACGATCACCGCGTTCATCGGCCGGCCTTCCGTGCACGCGCAGCTTTCGCGCGACCCTTGGCCATGCGCTCGAGAAACTCTTTCTTACTGACCTTCTTTTTGGCCTTCTTCTTACGCGCTGGCGCCTTCTTTTTGGCTTTCTTCTTAGCTGCCTTGCGCTTCTTGCGGATCGGCTGCCCGAAGACGGCCATGTGCAGCTCGGCGCGCTTGCGCTCGAGCTCGGAGAGCCGTTGCGACGGCGTCTTCTTGCGCGCCTTCGTTTTGGCCTTTTTCTTGGCGGCCTTTTTCTTGGCGGCCTTTTTCTTCGGCTTGGCCGCGACTGCCCGTTCGAGTTTTTTTAGCAAACTACCGCTCATATCTCGTACTCCTCGAAGCCGGCGCCGCCGGCCTGCAGCAGTGATCCCGATCGCAGCGGTATCCGCTCACCCGCCGCAACTGCGTATGGTCCGAACCCGCCGACCAACAAAGTCGACGCCGTCAAGGCGACGAAGCACGCCGCGTCGACTGATAGATCTGCGGGACCTGCGACGAAGCGCCTGCACGTCGCAACGCCGGCGGCATCTGCCGGCGCGATCATGCACACGACCTCGGCTGCCTCCTCGCCGCTCGGGTAGGCCTCGACTGTCACCTGCCCTGGCACGTAGACGACCAGCGGCGGATCGATTGCGCGGAGCGTTCGCTTGGCGTTGGGGCCCCACGCGAGATCGACGAGCACGTGCCGCCCAAAGACGGATACCTTCCAGAGCTTCGCTGCGCGCATCGCGTCGCCGATTTGGACGCGCGACGAGTCCTGCAGCGGAGCATCCCAGCGGTTCGACGACTGCAGGCCGATCCACGTGGTGAGTCCACCGCTATTCGGCGTGCCCGGCGGCAGAGGCATCGCCGGGCGTGGGCTGAAGGGGTTCTGGTTCATGGGCTACGCCGATCGTGCGTGCCAATGCGCAAGCCCACCGCGTACGTGCGCGTGGTGCCGTGCGTGGTGCGCGCGCGCTTGCCGATGGTGATGAGCGAGCGGCGCGCCGATGTACATCGGCACGACCTGCGCAGGCAGCCCCACGCGCGTCAGGTTCACTGGGTTGCGCGTCAGGATGTTCGCCGCCGTCGCGATCTGGTGCGCTGCGGTGTTGCCGGCTTTCGCTTGCTGCGCGACGTTGGCGAGGGTGTTGCGCGCCTGGGTGGCTGAGTGCACAGCGGCTACCAGGTGCGCGGGCGCCTTGATGCCCGGAGGCAACGCCTTGATCTGAGCTGCGGCAGCCACGCCTTTCTGCACGTTGGACACGAGTCCCGTCGCGGCCCCGGCGGCCGCTCGAGCGGCGTCCTGGATCGACTTGGCCTGCCCGATCGCCGCGCCGATCTGCACGGCTTTCTGCGCCTCTGGCGGCAGCTGTTTCAGCGCGGCGTCGATGACCACCTGCGAGACCTTCTCGCCTTTCGCGAGTCGCTTCGCCGCGTCGAGGCCCTGCAGCATCGCCGCCTTTGCCTGAGGCGATAGCCCTGGCAGCGCGTTGATTGCGATCGTCGTGATCTGCTTGCCTTGCATCACGTCGCTTGCGACGCTGAACGCCGCTTGCGCGAGCGGACCGCCCGGGATCGCGCCCTTCACGCCAGCCAGGAGCGCATCGCTGATGCTCTGACCGGCGGCGAGCGCCATCGACGCGCCGATCGCTCCGCTCAAGCCCTGCCCTACCCCCGGCACGAACGAGAGCACCGTTTGCGCGTACGGTGCGATCGCCTTCACGTTGGCGAGGGCAGACTTCAAACTTCCGAGCGCTACCCGATCGATGCGACCGCCGGCGGCGAGTTGGTTGACCGTGTTCGCGGGCAACAGCATCAGGTTCCCCGCGGCATTTGCGAGCGGACCGATCACCGGGATTTTGCCGAGCGCGCTCACCGCGTGCTGCGCGTAATTGGTCGCGACCTTCGCGACCTTCGCTGCCGCCTTCGTCACTGCAGTCACCCCCGTGGCTTTCGCTACGCTGCTCACGCCCTTGGCGACGCCCTTTGCAGCACTCGACACCGCGTGGGCGATCGAGCTGAAGAGACCGCCAACTGTCAGCGGCTCGCCGACGGCCATGGGCAACGGACAACCGACGGCCGCGAACTCACCCGCGAACTCTTTCCAGACGCGATTGAGCGGCACGAAGACCTCTTGCTGCATGGTCTGCCCGCTCGCAGTCTGCACCTTGACCTTGAGGACGACGCCGTTTTCGCGCCAGTCCCAACCGAGTCCGCGCAAAGTGTTCATCGACATCTTAGGCCTCCTGCAGGTGAATCAGACTCGTGATCGGCTTCTCGGGCGTTCCCCAGCCCTGGCCCTTTTCGCGCTCTGCCGCGGCCAAGAGCTGCGACTTGCGAGGCTCGCTCGCGGTTGCGGCTTTCGCGCGGAGCGCCGCGCGGTAGTCCTCGAGCCAGTGCCCCTCAGGGTAGGAAGCGTTCGGCCAAGCTCGGATGATTGGGAGCATTCCGGTTTCGTCGGCCAGTTTCAGCGCCGTGCCGGTGCCGAACTTGCCATCAGCGACGAGACCTCTGTTCTTCTGCCACGACACCAACGTGGGCTCTGGGATGCGTCGCCATTTCGGTGACTGCTCTTGCGCGAGCATCGCCGAGATGGTCGTCAACGTGTCGGCCGCGATGTTCGTCGGCTGCGACGGGTTGCCCGGCTCTGCGACGATCGGCGGTACCGCGACGGGCGGCTCTGGCACCGAGGCGCCAGGCGTCGGCGCCGTGGGCACCCCATTCGGAGCAACCACCGGAGGCAGCTGCGTTGCCGGCGGCAGCGTTCCAGGTGGAACTTGCAACGGCGGTACCGGCGAGCCAGCCGCCGGCGTGAATACGCCCGTCGCTGGGTTGAACGTGCCAACGATCGTGCCGTTCGGACCGAACACGTTGCCCGTGGCAGGGTTGAAGGTGCCGATCCCCGGCAGCGTGATCGTGTTGCCGTTCGGGTCCGGAGTCACGCCAGGCAGAGGCACCGAGCCAGGCCCCACCCCGGTACCGGGATTGAACGAGCCGCCACCAGGCAGCGGGATCGGTTGCGTTACTGGCGGGGCGACCCCCGGAGGCGGCGAGCTCGCGCTCGGGCCGTCGTCGGTGTCGCCTGGCGATGGCAACGGCGGCACCATCACGACGCCGCCCGAGGGCGGCACCGGCACACTGCCCGGTTGCGGCGACGGCAGCG
>Ga0164307_10000256_pt1 | contig 24538 bp, 13 predicted proteins | sample Whisoiple_243_MG_FD_110214 | JGI IMG/M metagenome (GOLD analysis project Ga0164307, IMG submission 110214) | Soil microbial communities amended with fresh organic matter from upstate New York, USA - Whitman soil sample_243_MG | ecosystem: Environmental > Terrestrial > Soil > Unclassified >...
AGTCCGGAAGCCGCCGCCGCTGCGGGCTTCACACCGCTGCAACCACCGCTCGCGCAGTCGGCAGGCGCAGCCGGACCCGCCACCGGTTACGTCCGCTGGCTGGGCGACGCCGAGGTGACGGAGCCCCCGTACTACGGGCAGAGCACACACTTCACCTGCGGCGCCGTCACCGCGCTGGTCGCGCAGACGCAGGCGGGGGCGATGGCGCGGGAGGCGCTCGACCGCCGGGCGGAGCTGACGCTCTGGCGCGCCGCGACCAACTTCCAGGCCTGCGAACCCGTCGGACTGGGCGTCGCCGTGCGCAGGGCGTGGCCCTCGTCGCCGGTCGAGGTCCACCTCGACACGGACCTGCCCGTCATGCTCGGCCACCTCTCCGAGAGCGAACAGGAGTGGCGTGCCTGCCTCCAGCGCATGTCGCGTACGGACGCCGAGAGCGTCGGCGTCCCGGTCGACCCCCGCCACCTGTCCGTGGCCGCGATCCGGGACGCGGTCGGCCGGGGGGAGCACGTGCTGCTCCTGGTCTCGCTCGCCGGCATGCAGGGGTTCGAGGTCCCGCACTGGGTGCTCTGCCACGGCACCGCACCCGGCGCGGTCGTGATCGAGGACCCCTGGGCCAACGCGGCGACGGGGGACACCTGGGTCGACGCCCATCTGCTGCCGGTCGCCGATGCGTCGCTCGACACGATGTCGGCCATCTCGCCGGACGGCTTCCACGGCGCCGTGACCCTCGGGCGTCCGGAACGGGGCGAGGCCTGCGAGACCGGACCGGCGGGCGGGTAGGCCCTCGGGAGCGCTCCGCGGATTCCGGCGGTGCCGTTCGCCCGTGCGGGGCCGTCCAGGTGACCGCACACGGCTTCGGGGACGTGAGCCCGGGCGCGGTGAACCGGATCCTCCTATGCTGGAACCGCAGAGCGGGGCCGGGATCGAGGCGGTGGCGCATGAAGGAACCGCAGCTCGATTACGCGGCGGTCTTCCACGCCCTCCCCGGCATGGTCGCTCTGCTCACTCCCGATCTCCTGTACGCCGACGCGAACGAGGATTTCCTCCGCCTGGCCGGACGGAGCCGCGAGCAGTTGCTGGGCCGTTACATCTTCGACGTGTTCCCCGAGAACCCCAACGACCCGGCCGCAGCCGGAATGCGGGAGACCCGGGCGTCCATGCTGCGCGTGCTGGAGACCGGCGAGCGCGACACCATGGCACTCGTCCGCTACGACATCGAGGACCGCGAGCGCCCCGGCCACTGGGCGGAACACTTCTGGAGCCCGGTCAACGCGCCGGTCACCGATGCGGACGGGCATGTGCTGTTGATCGTGCACCGGGTGGAGGAGGTCACCGAACTCATCCGTGCCCGCGGCGCGTCCGACAGCGGCAGGGCCCGCGTGCTGGAGGCTGAGCTCTACACCCGCGCCCGTGAACTCCAGGACATCAACGAACGTCTGCGCAGGGCTCATGCGCGCGATCGGGAGGTCGCCCTGGCCCTGCAGGAGGCGATGCTCCCCGCCCCTTCCCCGGTCGGGCACCACCGTGCAGCTGTCCGCTACCAGCCCGCTGCCAGCACCCTGAACGTGTGTGGTGACTGGTACGACCTGGTCGACCTGCCGGGCGACCGCATCGCGGTGGCCGTCGGCGACGTCGTAGGGCACGGTCTGAAGGCAGCCTGCGTGATGGGGCAGCTGCGCAGCGCTCTGAGTGCGGCCGCCCGCGTCGCCGATGGGCCCGCCCGCGCCCTGGAGGCCGTCGGGCTGTATGCCCGCCGTGTCGACGGCGCCGAGTCGTCCACGGTGGTGAAGACGTTCATCGACTGGGCCGCACACACCATCGTGTACAGCAGCGCGGGGCATCCTCCTCCGCTCCTTCTCCATCCCGACGGCACCGTGACCCTTCTCGACCAGGCGACCGACCCGCCGCTGGGCGCCCGGCCCGACCACGTCCCTCGCCCTGAGGCGACCACGCCCTTCGTCGAGGGCGGAACCCTGGTCCTGTACACCGACGGCTTGATCGAGCGTCGTCACGAGGACATCGACCTGGGTCTCGCCCGTCTGTCCGACGCACTCGTCCGCCACGGGCAGGCAGGCCCGGAGGAGCTGGCGGACGCGCTGCTGGCCGACCTCCTCCCACCCGCCGGCAGCACCGACGACGTCGCCCTGGTGATCATCCGGCTGTGACCCGCTCGGGTCCGCCGGGTCCTCCGGCCGACGCCCCCGGGCGCCTGATCCAGGGCGCCCGGGGCCGTGCGTCACAGCGTCGGTGCCCGCTCGATGAACGTGTCCAGCACCCCGTCGGCCACCTTGATGGTGCCCTGCGGCCGGGTGGTGCCCGGGATGGTGGTGTACGCGGCTGCCTGCTTCGCCAGTTCCGCCGCCTCGGCGAAGTCCGCGTCTCCGCTCCCCGAGTGCAGCCGGGCCCGCAGGCCGTCCAGGGTGGCGTCCAGCGAGCCGCCCCATGCGTCGAGGGCGTCCAGCCACGGCTTCGTCTGCGCCAGGAAGGCCGGGTCCCCGATACCGGCGCGGATCTGCTCGGGAGCCCCGGCCAGCACGTCGGCGTAGGCACCGAGCTCACGCAGCGCGGCCTGCCGTCGGGCACGGGATCCGCTGTTCCACGCCTCGGTGAAGTCCGCGAGCCGCGCCGCCAGTTCGGGGGCCTGCGGCTGCCAGTCCGTCTCGCCGAAGGTCGGCGCGAGGTGCTGGGTGTCGAAGAAGGCCAGAAGCGCCCGGGTGGTGGCGGGGTCACCGCCGGCCAGGTAGCCGGCCGCCGCGCGCCAGGTGCGCGCGGGGTCGTAGTCCTCGTCGTTCCAGGCGAACGACGCCCCGCCGAAGAGGGCGACCTTGCTGGCGGCCGCCTGGTTCATCGGGTTGAGCACGATGCCGCTCAGCGCCTTGTGCAGCCCGGCCTCACGCTTGTCGTACGGGGCCATCAGCAGCCGGCCGGTCGTCTGCCCGTAGTCGTTGACCGGGTAGTTGTCCCAGAGGAACACCTTGCGTCCCCACACCGCCGAGGCGGCCTCGGCGTCCGCCACGCTGATCGACGGGGGAACGACGTCCGTGCCCGTCCACTGCACGACCACCTTCGGATCCAACTGCTCGCGCAGCACGGACTTGTAGGCGGAGTCGGCCGTGTCGGAGTACTCGGTGGGCACGAACTGGAGCGGGGCCGCGTCCGGGCGGGTGTCGATGAAGTCGTGCTGCACGGCGTTGAGCAGGTCGGCCTGTGCCTGCCCCGCGCTGCCCCTGCCCGGGGCGCCGTACTTCTCCTGGTCGGCCTCGCAGTTCCACTTGGTGTAGCTGATGTCGTCCAAGGCCACGTAGAAGCTGCGGGCCCCCTGGTCGTAGAGGGTGCCCAGCTTCGTCTTGAGGGCGCTCACGTCGGCGGGATCGCTGTAGCAGACGGACAGACCGGGGGAGAGGGCGTAGGTGAAGTCGACGTGGTGGGCGGTGGCCTGGTCGATCAGCTCACGCAGGTCTGCGAGTTTGTCCGCCGGGTAGGGCTCGCGCCACTCGTCCCTGAGGTAGGCGTCGTCCTTCGGCGTGTAGATGTAGGTGTTGGCCTTGATGTCGCCGTAGAAGGCCAGCTGGTCGAGCCGGTCGGTGTGCGACCAGGGCGCGCCGTAGAAGCCCTCGATGCTGCCGCGCAGGGGCATGGCCGGGTGATCGGTGATCGAGACGGCCGCCACCGTGCGCTTTCCGGTCACCAGTTGCCGCAGTGTCTGGGCGGCGTAGTAGACACCGTCACCGTCGTTGCCGGCGAGCACGATGCTGTCGCCGCGGGAGGCGAGGGAGTAGCCCTCGGCGACCAGGGTGCCGGGCACGGTGCCGCCGGTGGCCCGCAGGGCGGCGGCCACCACGCGGTCCTTGACGGAACCGGCCACGACGGTGAGCTTCGCCCGACCGTCGGGGGACGCCGCGGTGGCGGCCGCGGCCGTGTCGATGTGGCGTGCACCGGCCGAGGTCAGCGCCTTCTTGATGACATCGATGCTCGCGGCGTCCACGTCGTCGCCGAGGACGAGCCGCACGCGGTCGGGGACACGGAGGTCCCGTCCTGCCGACTTCATGTGCTGCGGGGTGGGGGTGACGACGGGGGTGGCTGCGGACGGGGCCGGCGCCGACGTGGTGGCCGGTCTTCCCGCCGCCCACGCGGGAGCGGAGAGCGTACCCAGGGCGAGCAGGGCCGCGGCGCCGAGAAGGGGGAGCCGGGGGACACGGGGCAGACAGTACGGATGGCTTGCAGACATACGGATCACTGCACCTCCACGTAAGTGGACCACCGCATTCAGGTGGAGTGGTCTAAACCACCACTCGGCGGCGTCGGTGTCAAGATCTCGCCCTCGGAAAGGGGGAACCGGCGGGACCGAGGCAGCCGGAAACCGCCGGATCCCATCGGCCGGTGACCGGCCCGGCGAAAACGCGGCCGGCCCGCACAAGGCGGGCCGGCCGGGGCACGACGGGGCGTCAGGTCGACCAGAGGACGTTGCCGTTCTCCTGGACGACCACCTTGCCGTCCGCCCGCAGGACGAGCTGGGCTCCCGGGTGGTCGTGGGTCTTGGAGGCCCATATCGCGCGGTCGTCACCGTTGTGGATCACGAGGTTGCCGTCGGGCTGGAAGATCGCCCGGTGGTTCTGGCCGAACGTCATCGCAGCCCAGATCGGCTTGCCCTGTTCGTTGAGGACCACGAGGTTGCCGTCGGTCTGCATGACCATCTTGATGCGGTTCGTCGTCCAGGCCTGGTTGACCTGGATGACGCTGGGAGCCGAGACGACCACCGTGCTCCACTCCGGCTTCGGGGAGGGCTTGGGCTTCGGCTTGACCTTGGCCTTGGGCTTCGTCGCGGAAGGGCTGGGCTTCGGCGGCTCCGGTGCGGGGACCACGGGGGCCACGGCCTTCGGCTCGACCGCCTTCGGCTTCTCCTTGGTCGGGGAGGGGCTGGGCTTCCCGGCCACGTAGTCGTCGAGCGCGGCGGGGGCGGAGTTCGGGTTGAGGACGGTGTCCGCACCCCCCGCCACCGGCCGCATCGGTGTCTCGTCCCCGCCCCCGTCGTTGGCGCTTCCGACCAGCAGCAGGGGTATGGCCACCAGGGCCGCGCCGAGGAAGGCGGCACCCGCCAGGACCGGGGTACGCGGGCGGCCGGCGTGGACGCCGGTGGCGGTCGTGGTGCCGGGCGCCGTCGCGGCTGCCGTCGTGACGCCGACCCCCTCCCCGGACGCCTCGGGGGCCGGGGCCTTGGCGGCCTGCGGAGGGGTGGCCGCGGTGTCCCCGGCCGGCGTGGCGCCGGACTCCGCCTCGGGTGCGGGGGCCGGCGCCCCCTCGGCCGGTGCCGGTGCCGGTGCCGGTGACGCGGGCCGGGGGCCGGCCGCCTCCGTGTCGGGGGCGGCGGCCGCTGTCGTGTTCGCGCCGGGAGTGGGGGGCTGGGAGGACATGCGGTTACTCCTTCTCGGTGGCGGAGCTGTCGGTGGGCAGCGGTGGGGCCGGAGGAACACCTGCGAGCCCTCGGCGCACGGGCTGACGTCCTGTCGAGGGGCCGGGACGCCCAGGGTCCTCACCGTCGGACCGCCGACCGACCCGGCGCGCGGTGGCGGCCACCGGTCCGACGCCCCTCCGAGCGGTGAGGCGGTGCCGTGGGGCCCCGGTCCGTGCGTCCGGACCGTGAGGCGCCGCACGTCGAGGAGGCCGATGGCGTACCCAACGTAGCCGTTCGGGGCGAGAAGGGCCGCGCCCTCACCCCGGGACTTCCCGTCACTATGTCCTCTTCCTGCTCACTGCTCCCGGAAAGTTCACCGACCGGGCAGGAAACGGGCACGTCGGAGGCCCAAACGGACCCGGTCCGAACTCCCATGGGTCCTGGCCGTATGACATCCTGTTGGTTCCCCGATCTGATCAATGCCGGCGTGCGCGCGTGGCGTTTCGACAGCCGAGAATTCGTACAGACCCAAGAGTTCAGGTGGAGATGCGGCCCGGAGAGCGACAAGAGGGCGCGGACGGCGCCTCGTTCGTCATGCCCGAAGCCCCGGACCCCGCCGCCGGACCGGGGCCGGGTGTCGGTGAGGACACCGTCGCAGCCGACACCTCCGGCATCCCCGAAGCAGTGAGGGCCGCGGCCCGCCGTGCTCCGGGTCACTGGGTCGGGGTGGTGGACCCGGAATGGACCGAGGAGCGCACACCGGCCGAGTGGGCGGTGCTGGGGGAGTGGCAGTCGGACGCGAGCGGCAGGGTGGGCGAGTACCGCGCCAACCCGGCGTACCGGCCGTCGGCGCGGGTGCTCGGATGGCCGGAGCCCACCGATCCGGTGGACGCCGCGGCGCAGCGGGCCGCCACCGGCTACGGGTCGGTGGAGGAGGCTCTCGCGGTCCTCGCCGAGGCGGAGATCACCGTCGTGCGCGGACCGGACGGCGGGCCGCTGACGGCAGCCGGACGGGACGGGGCGCCGGTGGTCCTGTTGTTCACCTCGCCCGCACACGAGTTCATGTCGTCGGCACTTCACCATGACAGGCTGCCGGTACAGGAACTTGCCCGCTCACTGAAGGATCCCGGCACCTTGCTGATGGTCAACGCGGGAGCCGCGGCCCCCCTGCTCGTCCCGGCGGAGAGCCTCCCCGGCCCCGCTCGCGTCGCGGGCGACGCCTGGGCGCCCGCCACGGAGTACGTCGCCGCCGCCTCAGGTACCGCGGAGCACGTCGGGACCGCCCCGGCGGAACCCTCCGCGGACCGGACCGCCAGCTCATCCGACCGACTGCCCCCCACCACAGGCAGGACCCCATGACGAGTTCGTCCCAGCAGCCCCCCGCCTCCCCGAAGGCACGCGCCGAGTCCTCCGCCTCCGGCGGCGAGGAGTCGGCCGTCGGCACCGCGTCCACCGCCTCAGCCGCACCCACGTCCGGATCCGCAGGGTCGACGACCGGGGCGGACGCCGGGAAGGCCGGTACGCGGACCACGGAGGTCGAAAGCACGTCCGGAGAAGCCGAAAAGGCTTCCGGAGAGGCCGCGAAGCCCTCGGGAGAGGCCGCGAAGGATCCCGGCGCGACGGGAGAGGAACCCGCAGGACCCGCGGCGGGCACGACGGCCGAGCCCGAAGCCGGCGCCCGGCCCGAGTCCGAGGCCGAGGCCGACCAAGGCGGCACCGCCGCCGCGCAGAGCCGCTTGCCCGCACTCGTACGGACCATGACCGCGACAGCGATCGGCAGGCCGGAGCAGGACGCCGGCACCGTGGGCAGGCCCGGCAAGGCGGTACTGGCCGGGGCGGCGGTGGCGGGGGCGCTGCTCGTGTCGGTGCCCTTCCTGATACTCGTCGGGAACGACGACAAGGGCCCGGAGCGGACGTCGGTCGCCGCCGCGGGGACCGTGCTCGACGGGAGCGGTCCGGAGGCGCCGGGTGACTTCGCCGTGACCCCGGCCGAGACCACCTCTCCGGCCGTGGAGAAGACGAAGGCCGCCGAGGAGCCGGTGAAGGAGAAGCCGGTGGAGAAGGTGCCGGTGCCGGAGAAGGCGGAGGACGCGCCGAAGAAGGCCGCCGAACCGAAGGCGCAGCCGAAGAAGGAGAGCGCGGAGAAGAAGTCCGGCACCGCCAAGAAGCAGCCCGCGAAGGCCGCCGCTCCCGCCGTCACGTTCAGCGGGCCGGTCTCCTTCCGCAGCCACCTCTCGGGCCGCTGCATCGACGTACCGGGCCACGACTTCAGCGACGGCAAGGCCCTGCACGTGTGGGACTGCAACGGCGCCCCCGCGCAGAAGTGGCAGTTCGCCTCCGACGGCACCATCCGCATCAAGGGCCTGTGCCTGGACGTGGCCAACGCCAACTTCAGCGACGGCACCCCCATCCAGATCGCCTGGTGCAACGGCAACGCCGCCCAGAAGTTCGCCCTGAACGGCGCCCACGATCTGGTCAACACCGTCGTCGGCATGTGTGTCGACATCGCCGGCGCCAACCGGAACAGCGGGGCGGCGCTGCAGTTGTTGCACTGTTCGGGCAACCCCGCCCAGAAATGGAGCACCTGACCACAGCTCCCCGACGCCGGGAGCACCGCTCCCGGAACCCGTACCCGCCGGGGACGAGGCATGATGGCATCGTCGGCTCGCCGGCACGCGTCCCCGGCGATATCGGGGAGCCCGCAGAAGACGCCGCCGTAGCAAGGAGGTTGGTGCGTGTCGCGCCAGGTACTGTCGGTCGGCCCCGCCGACCGCTTTTCGACGATCGGTGAAGCGCTTGCCGCAGCCCGTACCGGGGCGCTCATCAGCGTCCGGCCCGGGACGTACGCCGAGAACCTGGTGATCCACACCAGGGTCACCCTCACCGCCGCCGAGGGGCGGGGCACGGTGGAGATCAGGCCGCGTTCGGGCAGCGTGATCTCGTTGCGCGCCGATGCCGTGATGCTCTCCGAACTGACCCTGCGGGGCGGTGACGCCGAGCTGCCGGCGGTGGACGTGCGGCGCGGGCAGGCCGCGTTCGACGGCTGCGAGATCATCGGCGCCGCATGGACCGCGATGCTGGCCGGTGGCACCGGTTCCCTCGCGCTGCGCAACTGCCGGGTGAGCAACCCGCAGGGCGCCGGCATCGTGGTGACCTCGACCACCCCCACCACCGTCGAGTCCTGCACGCTCGAACACCTGGGCACCAGCGGCCTGGTCCTCGCCGAGCAGGGCGAGGCCCGCATGCGGGACTGCACGGTGCGCGACGCCCGGGGCAACGGCCTGCTCGCCAACGGGGAGACCCGCGGCACCGTGGAGGACTGCGACATCTCCTCCACCGACAAGCCCTCCATCGCCCTGGAAGGGAACTGCGCCGTCTCGGTGGTCCGCACCGTGGTCCACGACACCAGCACCGGTGTGCACCTGAGCAGCTCGGGCCGTACGACCCTGGAGGACGTCCGCGTCACCGGGGCCTCCGGGAACGGGATCGCGCTGGCCGGAGGCACCGACCCGGTGCTGCGGCGCTGCCGCGTCTCCCGCGCACGCGGCCACGGGGTGCTGGTCACCGACCGGTCCCGCGGCACCTTCGAGGACTGCTGGGTGGACGGCGCGCAGGGCGCGGCGCTGCGGGTCGCCGGAGCCGCCTCCCCGGCCCTGACCGGCCTGACGGTCCGTGACTGCGACGGGCCCGGACTGCTCCTGGAGGAGGACTCGGCCCCTGAGCTCGACCGCCTCGAGGTGATCGGCGGCACGCCCGCGGTCGCGGTGGTCGGAGGCGCCAACCCGTTGCTGCGCAGGGCCAGGCTGGTGGAGCCCTCCGGCGACGGCATCGCGGTGAGCAAGGACGCCCGCGGCCGCGCCGAGGACTGCGAGATCGTCCGCCCGACGGGCGCCGGTGTGCGCGTGGCCTCCGGCAGCACCCTCTACCTGGCCGGCGGCGGGGTGTCCGACCCCGCCACCAGCGGGCTGGTGGTCGAGGACGGCGGCAACGTCACCGTCCGCGACTTCCGTGTCGAGACAGCCGGCGAGGAGGGCGTCGTGGTCGCCGCGGGCGGCGAACTGACGGCGAACCGTACCGCCGTGCACGCCCCCAAGGGGCACGGCTACCTGATCCGCGAGGGAGCGCTCGCCTCGCTCAGCGGATGTGAGGCCACCGGCGGATCCCAGGACGGCTTCCGGGTCGAGTCCACCGCGCCGGTCTCGCTCGTCAACTGCCACGCGCGGGAGAACGAGGGCGGCGGTCTGGTGCAGACCGTGCCCGGCGATCGTCTCGCGGTGGACGGCCTGAACAGCGTCAGCAACGGCAAGCGGGACGCCTGGGGCACCGGCAGCGCCGAGAACACCGACCCGGCCGGCTCCGGCGCCGCGGACGCGCCCCCGCCGGACCGTGCGGACGGCCCGCTCGGCGCCCTCAACGCGCTGATCGGCCTGGAGAACGTCAAGCAGCAGGTGCGGACCCTGGTCAACCTCACCCAGCTCGCCCAGCGCCGTGAACAACTCGGCATGTCGGCGCCGCCGATGAGCAGACATCTCATATTCGCCGGTCCGCCCGGCACCGGAAAGACGACCGTCGCCCGCCTCTTCGGCGCGATCCTGGCCGAGCTGGGCTCGCTGCGCAGCGGGCACCTGGTGGAGGTCTCGCGCGCCGACCTCGTCGCCCAGGTCGTCGGCGGCACCGCGATCAAGACCACCGAGACCTTCCAGCGGGCCCTCGGCGGCGTCCTGTTCGTCGACGAGGCGTACACGCTCGCCGCCGACAGCGGCAACGGCGGCGCCGACTTCGGCCGCGAGGCCGTGGACACCCTGCTGAAACTGATGGAGGACCACCGCGACGACGTGGTGGTGGTCGCCGCCGGCTACTCCCGCGAGATGGACTCCTTCCTCGCCTCCAACCCGGGTCTGGCCTCCCGCTTCTCGCGGACCGTCGAATTCGAGAACTACTCCGTGCCCGACCTGGTCGCGATCATGGAGAGCATGTGCACCCAGCACCAGTACGAGCTGGGCGAGGGCACCGCCGCCGCTCTGGCCGCGCACTTCGAGGCGATGCCACGGGACGCCGGCTTCGGCAACGGCCGTGCCGCGCGAGGGGTGTTCGAGGAGATGGTGGACAGACAGGCGGTCCGCCTCGCCGAGCAGCAGCAGGTCAGTGAGCACGATCTGCGGCTCCTGCTGCCGGAGGACGTCTCCGCCACCGCCGCGGCGGCGGCCACCGACACCGCCGTTCCGGCCGACGACCCGCTGACCCGTCTCGGCGACATGATCGGTCTCGCCGAGGTGAAGCGCGAGGTCGCCGACCTGGTCAACCTCATCACCACGGCCCGCCACCGCGCGGCTGCCGGACTCCCGGTCCCCTCGCTCAGCAACCACCTGGTCTTCACGGGCCCGCCCGGTACCGGCAAGACCACCGTCGCCCGCCTCTACGGGGAGGTCCTGACCCAGCTCGGGGTGCTCGACCGGGGCCAGCTGGTCGAGGCGGCCCGCGCCGACCTGGTCGGCCGCTACATCGGCCACACCGCGCAGCTCACCCGTGAGGTCTTCGAACGGGCCCGTGGCGGCGTGCTGTTCATCGACGAGGCGTACACCCTCACCCCGCGCGGGGGCGGCGCCGACTTCGGCCAGGAGGCCGTGGACACCCTGCTGAAGCTGATGGAGGACCACCGCGACGAGGTGGTCGTCATCGTCGCCGGCTACACCGACGAGATGGAGCGCTTCCTCGGCTCCAACCCGGGTCTCTCCTCCCGCTTCCCGCGTCGGATCGCGTTCGCCGACTACTCCTCCGAGGAACTGGTCACCATCGTGCGGACCCAGGCCGCCAACATGGGCTACGAGTGCGGGCCCGGCACCGGTCCCCTGCTCAAGGAGTACTTCGACGCGATGCCGCGGGACCGTTCCTTCGGAAACGCCCGGCTCGCCCGCCAGGTGGTCGAGTCCATGGTCACCCGTCAGGCGGGCCGGCTCAGTTCGCTGGCCGCGCCCACCCTGGACGACCTGCGTGTTCTCCTCCCCGCCGACGTCACGGCCGTCGCACCGAAGGTGGCACCCCGATGAGGCCGCCGGGGAACGGGGCGGCCCGCCTGCTGTCCGGTGCCGGCCTCGCCGCCGCCCTGCTGCTGCCCACCGCCCTTCCTGCGCAGGCGGCACCCCCTTCGCGCGTCCCCGCGGCCGACGGGAAGAAGGGCCAGGAACTGCCCGGCATGCCCTCCGCCCTCGACCCCGAGGCCGAGGAGGTGGTCTGCACCCCGGCCTCCCGGGAGACGGCGAAGAAGCAGGACTGGTCGCGCCAGCGCCTCGACCTGGACCGGCTGCACCAGCACAGCACGGGCGCCGGGGTGACCGTCGCGCTGATCGGCACCGGAGTCGCCCCCGGCGCGGCCGGTCTCAAGGGCCGGGTCACCGCCGACGGGGAGGCCGCCGACGACTGCGTCGGAAGCGGCACGTTCCTGGCCGGCCTGATCGCCGGGACCGGCGGGGACAGCCCCCGGCTGGCCGGGGTGGCACCGGAAGCGAAGATCCTGGCCCTGCGCGGCACCGACCGGCGCGGCGCGGCGAGCGCGGACCTGGTGGTGGACGCGTTGCGTGCGGCGACCGAGGCCCGTGCCGAGGTGATCGCGGTGGCGGTGGCCCTGCCCCGGCAGGACGCGGCGCTGAGCAGCGCGGTCGCGGAGGCCCGCCGCGCGGGCGCCGTCGTGGTCGCGGCTGCCACCCCCGACCCGCCGTCCCGGGGCGGGTCCGACGAGATCCCGCCCCGCACGTACTGGCCGGCCGGTGAGCCCGGCGTCCTCTCGGTCGCCGACATGCTCCCCGGCGGCGTCCGTCCGGACGGCTCCCTGCCCACCGACGGCGTCGATCTGGCCGCCCCGGGCGCCGGTGTCGTCTCCGGCGGCCCGCGGGGCAAGGGCCACTACCTCGGCGGCGGCGTCCCGGTGGCCACCGCCTACGCCGCGGGAGCCGTCGCGGCCGTCCGCGCCGCCCACCCCGACGACTCACCCGAGGACGTCGTCCGCCGTCTGACGGCCACCGCCTACCCCGCCGACATCCCCCAGCTGGACGCCTACGCCGCCGTCACCTCCGTCCTCGGTGAGCCGGCCGCGGCCGCCAGGGACAAGCACGGAGCGGAACCCGTGACCGTCCGCGACACCGCCGCGACGGACCGCGCCACCGGCCGGGCCACGCTCTTCGTCCTGCTCGGCTCAGCGGCCGTCCTCGCCGTCCTCTGGGCCGGTTTCGCCCTGTCCCGGGCCCGCGCCCGGGGGTGGCGCCCGGCGGGAGCGGCCGGAACGACGACCGACTGACCGATCCGTGGACTGACGTCGACACCCTCCCGAGGCCGGCCTCGGGAGGGGGTCGTCGTCATGCGTCCTGTCAGTGCGGTCAGTCCTGGCTCCGGCTCTCCTCGATCAGCGCCGTCTGCATGAGACGCGGCCGGCGGCGGGCGATGTGGAGGGCCCGGCCGGGCGGGAGGTTGAGGGGCTTCGCGTCGCCGAAGAGGCGGCCCTCCGTGGGCGGGCAGGAGAGCAGGACCGCGGGGTTGTTGGCCTCGTCCAGGCGGCGGATGAGACCGTCGCTGAGGCCGCGGCCGGCGCCCATGGCACTGCGGGCGACGACCAGGTGCAGACCCATCTCGAAGCCGAGGGTCAGATTCTCGAAGAGCGGCTCGAAGGGACTCTGGAAGGAGTTTCCGGAGACCATGTCGTAGTCGTCGACCAGGACGAACAGGCGGGGACCGGTCCACCAGTCGCACCTGCGCATCCGGGCGGGCGCGATGTCGGCGCCCGGGACACGGGACTTCATCGCGCGGGCCGCGCCCTCGATCGTCTCCTTGAGGTTGTCCAGGGAGATCACGTGCCCGATGCGGTACTCCTCGGGAATGGCGTCGACCAGGGTGCGGCGGTAGTCCACCGCGATGATCTTCGCCTCCTCCGGGGTGTAGCGGGTGGTGATGTTCCTGGTGATGCCGCGCAGCAGGTTGGTCTTGCCGCTCTCGGTGTCGCCGACCACGATGAGGTGCGGTGTACGGCTGAAGTCGTGCCAGACCGGTTCCAGCGCGTCCTGGTCGATGCCGAGCGGGATGCGCATGCCGCCGCCCTCGGTGGCCTCGGGCGCCGGGAGGTCGGATGCCGGGAGCCTGTGCGGCAGCATCCGGACCTGAGGGGCGGGTGCGCCCGTCCAGTGTCGGGAGATCTCCGAGACCAGGTGCGTGACCCCGTCGCCGAGGTCGTCCAGGGAACCGCTGCCGTCCAGCCGGGGCAGGCCGGCGAGGAAGTGCATCTTGCTGTCCGCGGTGATGCCGCGTCCGCCGCTGCGCGGCACCGAGCGGGCCTTGCGGGTGTCGATCTCGGAGTCCATCGGGTCACCCATCCGCAGTTCGAGGCGGGTGGCCGCCTGATCACGGACCTGGGCGGACAGCTCCACCCAGCGCGTGGTGGTGATGATCAGGTGGATGCCGTAGTTGAGCCCCCGGGCGGCGAGTTCGTTGAACTTCGTGATCAGGTCGTCGTAGTCCTGACGGACCGTGGACCAGCCGTCGACCACCATGAACACGTCGCCGAACGGCTCGTCGGGGAACTCCCCGGCGGCCCGGCGGCGGCGGTAGGACTGCATGGAGTCCAGCGTGTGGTCCACGAAGAACTGCTCGCGGCGGGCGAGCAGCGTCATGACCTCGGCGACGGTACGGTGCACCCGCTCCGGGTTGAGCCGTGCCGCGACCCCGCCGACGTGCGGAAGGGCGGCGAGCTGCGACAGACCGCCGCCGCCGAAGTCGAGGCAGTAGAACTGGATCTCGGCGGGGGTGTGGGTGAGGGCGAGGGCGGCGATGAGCGTGCGGGCGAGCGTGGACTTCCCGCTCTGCGAACCGCCCGCCACGGCGACGTGGCCGCCGGCTCCGGACAGGTCCACGACCAGCGGGTCGCGGCGCTGCTCGAAGGGCTTGTCCACGAGGCCGACCGGGACCCGCAGCCGTCCGGTGCCTGACCACCCGGCGGCGGTCAGGCCGCGCTCCGGGTCGGGGGCGATCCCGCGCAGCAGGACGTCCAGCGGGGAGGGCTCGTCCAGCGGCGGCAGCCACACGCGGTGGGCGGCGGGACCGGAACCGCGCAGCCGGTCGAGGGCCACGTCGAGCAGGGCCTCCTCCTCGCCCGTCTCCTCGGCCTCCGGCTCCGGCTCGGTGGCCGGGTCCAAGGTGCGCGGCACCACCCAGCCGCTGGTCCACGGCACCACCTGGCTGGCCACCCGGGCCTGGACGACCGCACCGGTGCGGCGCCCGTACGTCCCGGACGAGTAGGCGGCGCGGAACCGGGTGAGGGCCTCCACCCCGGACTTCAGGTAGCCGCTGCCCGGCTGGGCGGGCAGCTCGTAGGCGTCCGGGACGCCGAGTACGCCGCGGCTCTCCATGGCGGAGAAGGTACGCAGACCGATGCGGTACGACAGGTGGCTCTCGAGCTGGTGCATGCGGCCCTCGTCCAGGCGCTGCGAGGCCAGCAGCAGATGCACCCCGAGGGAGCGGCCGAGCCGGCCGATCATCACGAACAGGTCCATGAACTCCCGGTGCGCGGACAGCAGCTCACTGAACTCGTCGACCACCACGAAGAGACTGGGCAGCGGGGTGAGGTCCGTCCCCGCGGCACGGGCGCGCTCGTACTCCAGGGCGGAGGTGTAGTTGCCTGCGGCGCGCAGCAGCTCCTGGCGCCGGATCAGTTCACCGTGCAGGGCGTCCTGCATACGCTCGACCAGCGCGACCTCGTCGGCGAGGTTGGTGATGACGGCGGAGGTGTGCGGGAGTTCCTCCAGACCGAGGAAGGTGGCTCCACCCTTGAAGTCGACCAGGATGAAGTTGAGGGTCTCGGAGGAGTTCGTCAGGGCGAGCCCCAGGACGAGCGTGCGCAGGAGTTCGCTCTTGCCGGAGCCGGTGGCTCCGATGAGCATGCCGTGCGGGCCCATGCCGCCCTGCGCGGACTCCTTGATGTCGAGGTCCACCGGGCGGCCGTCCACGCCGACCGCGATCGGTACCCGAAGCCGCGCGGAGCCCGTGTGACGGTTGAAGAGGGTCTGCGGGTCGTGCCGGTGCAGGTCGGGGATGCCGAGCAGCGTGGTCAGCTCCACGTCCGTGTCCATCGGCTGCGCGATGTCGGTGCCCAGGCTCATCCGGCGGGGGGTGATCAGCCGGGCCAGCGACTCCGCGCCGAGGAGGCCGAGCCGGTCGGGCCGGCCGAGCGGCACCGAGCGCTCCTTGCGGCTGCGGTCGGTGCGCACCAGGCTCACCTGGTCGGAGCCCACGGTCAGCCTCAGGGTGTTGCGGCCGGGGCGCCAGCGCAGCGACCCGGATATGTCGAGGGCCAGTGCGTTGCGGTAGCCGTGTCCCTCCCAGCGGTGGCCCTCGGGCACGGAGACGCCGTCCAGGACGACGATCGTGTAGGGCTCGTCGCGGCCGGGGCGCGCTTCCGGGTCGAAGCCGGGGCGTTCGGCGAACTCGGCACCCAGGAGGTCGTCGAGTTCGGTGACGTCGGCGGTGATCCGGCGGGCCTGTCCGGCGCCGTCCTCCTCGTACGGGTCCAGCGTGTGCGGGAGCCACTTGGCCCATTCCCAGTCGGGCCGCCGCTCGTCGCTGACGCAGAAGGCGATCCACAGCTCCTCCGGCGCGTGGAACACCGCCAACTGGCCCAGCATGGCGCGCACCAGGGCACGCACCGCTTCCCCGCCGGGGCCGTCGCCCGCCTCCCCGGACGGGGTGCCGCCCGGCCCTGAGGCTTCCTCGTCGGGCGTCTCCTCGGGGCGCAGCAGCACCCGGGCCGACGAACGCAGGTAGAGGCCGAGGGGCTGCCCGGGGATGGTGGAGTAGGCGCGGACGAAGCGGCGCAGGGCGTGCGCGCAGAGGGGTTCGAGGTCCTCGACCGGCCGGGTGGAGACCGGGTTCAGGGTGAGTGCGAGCTGCTGCTCGCCGACCGCGAGACGGATCTCGCCGAAGTCCTCGTCGGCCGGGCGCCGCTCCCACAGCCGCGAGGTGCGGGCCAGTGAGCGAAGCGACGCGGGCTCCGGGTGGCGCCAGGCGAGCGCACGCTGCTGCTCCGTGATGGTGGCGCGGACCCGCTTGCGGATCTGGGCCAGGTACCGCAGGTAGTCGCGGCGTTCACCCTTCAGACGCTGCTTGCGCTCACTGGAGCGCCGCATCAGCTGACCCAGCAGCATGGCACCGGCGGAGAGCGCCATGACGCCCATCGCCAGGTACATGAAGACGCCGTTCCCGCCACCGGGGCGCAGGAACATCAGCATCATCGAGACCGACATCAGCGCCATCGGCAGATAGGTCCAGATCGCCGAGGTGTCGGGCACCGTCTCGGCGAGGACCGGCGGCTCCTGGAGGGTCAATTGCCCTTCGGGCATCTCCGGCCCGCGCCTGCGGGCCGGGCGACGAAACAGCACGACACTCAAGGGAACAGAACCTCCGGTTCACTGAACTCTCCGGCCCGCACCGGAATTCCGGCGCACCCGGCGGTGGAAAGGGCCGCACCGCACCGATTCTCCGGGCCCCACGCGACGCGCGGTGAACGCCGGATGAATGTTTCGAGCGGATGGCCGGGCGCGGGCAACTTCCGTGATGGCCAACCACATACCGGATAAATGGAGTCCGGTCCGCAGCGCGACCCTGTGGTCGTAGGCAGTAGTGTGCATTCACGGAACACGACCTGTCCACGCGGGACTGGTCGTCGCCGGGGTCAGCGGAGGCACATTCCGCACCCGGCCCCCCGGTTCGCGGCCGCGCGGACCTTCCGTACTGTTCGCACATCCCCCCTCGCGGGGAAGTCTCCTGTCAAAGCCTTTCGGAAGACGAGAGTTCAGCTGATGACCGACAGCGCGGTGGCCGAATCGTGCCGCCTGACCGTACGTGCACCGAGCGTCAGCATCGATCTGGCGGTGCCCGCCGACGTACCGGTCGCCGATCTGCTGCCCACCCTGCTGCGTTACGTCGGCGAGGAGGCCGAGGAGGCCGGACTCGACCACGCCGGCTGGGTGCTCCAGCGGCTGGGTGACGCCCCGCTCGACGAGGAGACCACCCTGGCGCGGGCCGGGCTGGCCGACGGCGCCGTGCTCTACCTGCGCCCGCACACCGAGGCGCTGCCCGAGGCACGGCTCGACGACCTGGTGGACGGCATCGCCGAGACCGTGGGAAGGCGCCTGCGCACGTGGTCCCCCGGCGCGGCCCGTGGCCTGCTCGTCGGTACGGCCGTGGCGACCGTGGCGACCGCCCTCGTGCTGGTCTTCTGGCCGGGGGTGACGTCCAGTTCCGGTGGTTCCAGAGCGGCCTGCGCGGCCCTGGTCGGCCTGCTCCTGCTCGCGGGAGCCGGCTCCGCCAGCCGGGCGGTCGGCGACCGCGCCTCCGCCGTCGCCCTCGCCCTGCTGGTCGCACCCTGCCTCGCGCTCGTCGGCTGGGTGCTGCCCGGCGGAGACCTGACCGGCCCCGACGCGGAGCAGGTCGCGGGCGCCCGGCTCCTGGCCGCGGGTGCCGCGGGCGCGGGAGGCGCGGTCCTCGCGCTGGCCGCCACCGCCGTCGGCGCCCCCGCCCTGCTGGCCACCGCCATGGTCGCGGTGGCCACGGCGATCGCCGGGGCGCTGATGGGATACACGGGCCTGGACGTGCCGGCCGCGGTGGCGCTGGTCGCGAGCTTCATCGTCCTCGCCGCCGGGGCCGTGGCACCGTTCGCCTTCAAACTGGCCGGGATGCGGATGCCGGCGCTGCCGTCCACCGCCGGCCAGCTCCAGGAGGGCATCGACCCCTACGTGGGCGACGAGGTCGCCGAGCGCACCGAACTGGCCGGACGCTGGGTCACCGCCCTCTTCGCCGGCACCGGCACGATCGCCGCGGCCGCCCTGGTGGTCCTCGCCGAGAAGCCGGACCTGCCCGAGGTGCTGACCGGCCTCGCGCTGAGCCTGCTGCTGCTCCTCCACAGCCGGGGCCTGGTGCACATCGGCCAGCGCCTGACCCTGGCGCTCCCCGGGACCCTGGGGCTGCTGCTGATGGCCAGGGCCTGGGCGTTCGACAGCGGAGCCGACGGCCGGGTGGTGGTCTTCGGCGTGCTGCTCGCCGCGGCGGCGGGACTCGTCGTCGCGTCCTGGACGCTGCCCGGCCGCCGGGTCCTGCCCTACTGGGGCCGTGCGGCGGAGCTGGCGCACACCGGCCTCGCCGTCGCGCTGCTGCCGTTCACCCTGTGGGTGGCGGGACTCTTCGGCTGGCTGCGCGGCCTGTTCGGCTGATGAGGCCAGTCGGACGCCGTCACACGAGAACGAGTTGAGGAGAGGCTGTGCAGTCCAAGCGCGACCAGGTACAGGCCCACGGATTCATGATGGGCAGGCTCAGCTCGGGCCTGCTGACGGCCGACCCGGACGCCCCGGAGAGCCCGCTCGGACGCACCACCCGGGGCGTGGTCTTCGGCGTGCTGGTGACGGTCCTGATCGGAGCGGGCGCCACCGTGTACGGGCTGCTGCGCCCCGGTGGCAACGACGGCTGGCGTGGCGAGAGGAACCTGGTGGTCAACCGGGACACCGGAGCCCGCTACCTGTGGACCGGCACCGACGGCGTGCTGCACCCGGTGCGCAACTACGCCTCGGCGCGCCTGATCGGCGGCTCGGACCTGCCGACCGTGGACGTCGCCACCGCGTCGCTGCGGGACATCCCCGTGGGGTCACCGGCCGGCATACCCGGAGCGCCGGACAGCCTGCCCGGACCGGGACAACTCGACGAGGGCGCCTGGCACATGTGCGTCACTGGGCCGGGCGGAGCACTGGCCAGCACCTCGGGTGCCGCAGGGGGAACCGGGGTGGAGGAGCCGGGAGCCACGACCGTGGTCGCCGGAGCGCCCCTGGACTCCCGCGGTGTCGGTGCCGACCGCGGGGTCCTCGTGCGCGGCCCGGACCGCACCGAGTACCTGGTGTGGCGCGGCAGCAGGCTGGCGCTGGACCGCGCCTCCGACGCCCGTACCGCTCTCGGGTACGGCTCCGAGCAGGCCATGCCGGTCTCGGCGGCCTTCCTCGACGCCCTGGCCCCCGGGCCCGCCCTGAAGCCCCCGGAGGTCGAGGGGCGCGGTGCCGAAGGACCCGTGCTCGGCGGTGAGGCCAGCCGGACGGGCCAGCTGTTCGAGGTCAGCGTGCCCGGCGGAGGCAGCACGTACCACCTGCTCCGGAAGGACGGCCTGGTGCCGCTGACGCGGCTCGGCGCCGCGCTCGTGCTGGGCGACCCGGCCACCCAGAAGGACGCCTACGAGGGGAAGTCGCCCGAGGTGCGCGCGCTCGGCGCCGACGCGCTGCGCGAGCACAGGGCGCAGGACTCCGGCACCGCCGGATCCGCGGAGCTGCCCGAGACGCCGCCGACCCCGCAGTCGGCGCCCCGCGGCACCGCGCTCTGCGCGCAGGTGGACGGCGACAACGGCGGCGCGCGGATCAAGTCGGTGCTGGTACCGCTCGCCGAGCTCGCCCCGGTCGCTGTGTCGGAGGGAACCGCGCAGCCGCTGGACGCGGCCTGTGTGAGGACCGACGTCACGGTGGTGCGCCCCGGTCACGGAGCGCTCGTCCGCGCCCTTAACGCGAGTGGCGCCGCGCACGCCGGCACCACCTACCTGGTGGCGGAGAACGGTGTGAAGTACCGGGTTTCGGCCAAGGACTCCCTGGCGGCGCTCGGCTACGCGGAGAAGGACATCAGCTCCGTCCCCGCACCCCTGCTGGCAGCCCTCCCGACCGGTGCCGACCTGGACCCGGCAGCCGCGTCCGGTGCCGCACAGCCCAAGGTCACGGCTCCGCGGTGCGGTGCCGACGACCCGGATGAGCAAGGCGGCGGGAAGGCCGGGAAGGGCGAAGCGGAGCGTGTGGACCAGGCTGCCGCGGAGGGCGGGACCAGGGCGGCCGGCTCCACGTCCTGACACCCGGCGACCCGCTCCCGCGGCGCCGAAGAATGAGAAGCCGAGGCAGTGGTGACTTTATGCTGCGCTCTCGTCGCTCTCAGGTGGATTAGTCGCGCATCGGCCGCGACGGGAAAGCTCAGAATTTGCTCAAACTTTTTCGGGCGCCACCCTCGCGGGGGCCTGTTCCTGAGACCCGCCCGTTTCACCTGAAACGGGCGGCTCCGGTGACCGTTCGCGGACCGTCTGTGCCCGTTTGCTGACCGCATGATTCGGAACGGGGCGTTGGCGGCCCATCGGCCCCGTCCGCCGGGTAACACACGTTCATTTCGCGGAAACATCTCGACAACTCCATTGCCCCGCAGGGATTCCCGCGAGCTGACCTATGCTCAAATCTCCCCAGCATCCGTTGCGCCGGACGGTGGATTCTCTTTAGCCTCAGCGGGCAACGGTGCGAGGAGACTCGCCTGAACGAAGGGAGCGTGACATGGCGGACGGTTCCGGCAGGAAAGCGGAATATGCCAAGGGCTTGGGAGGTGTCTCCTCCCTGGAGTCGGCCCGGGCCGCGGTCGAGAAGATCCAGAACAACGTGGCCGAGGTCGCCGCGCGTTCGGGTGTCGGCGGCGACGAGGGCCAGGCTCTGCTGAAGCTCTTCCGCAGTTGGAACGCCGAAGCGCAGAAGGTGGTCATCCAGATCAGCAAGATGATCGACGCGCTCCAGGAGAACGTGACCTCGGCCAACCGCCTGGCGAAGGAGAACCAGGACCTGACCGAGGTGCTCAACAGCAAGACCAGCCAGGGTGTCTTCGAAGCGCTGCGCTGACCCAACCCCCCAGCGGCACCCGGCCCCCTGCGAAGAGGCCGGCACCCGTGAGCTTCCCGGGCCTCGACGCCCGGCCACCCGAGAGGAGACGTCATGGCCGACGGCATCATCGATGTGCAGTACGCCACGGTCCGGAACGCGATTGAGGAGCTGAAGGGCCAGACCCAGCAGATCATCACCACCCTCAACAACCTGGAGGACGAGCTGAAGCCGCTCGTCATGTCCTGGGAGGGTGAGGACCAGCAGATGTACCGCGGAGTCCAGGCGGAGTGGGACCAGGCCACCAAGAACATGGCCCTGCTCCTGGGCGACAGCGGTGACCTGGTCCAGAGCATCCACGACAACCACTCCCGTGACGAGCGCAAGAGCGCCGACAACTGGGGCAATGTGCGAGCTCGCTGAGGTCCTCCGTGCGGGTCGTGCGGGGGAGTCCCCCGGCACGGTCCGCACGGCAGGTCCCCGGGGCCGGCCGGACTCCACGTCGTCCGGCCGGCCCGCGTTCCGTCCGGTACCGAACGGCAGGAGGACGTCCCATGGCCGGTGAGAAGGCCGACGTCAAGCATTTCGACCTCAAGCAGATGGAGAACTTCCGGGACAACGAGGTGCAGCCTGTGTACACCAGGGCGAAGAAGCACCGGGAGGACGGCGAGCCGCCCAACATCCGGCCGCTCGGTGACCTCATCGACGGGCACACCAGCCCGGACAACCTCGTCCAGGGCCAGCAGCTGCTGCGCATCGGCAAGATGGCCACCGAGGCCCTGGTCTCGGGACCCAAGCTGATCGAAGGCGTCCGTACGGCGGCCGAGGCCATCGACAAGCTGCTCGGTGACCAGATGGAGCTCTTCAAGGAGCTGCAGGAAGCTCTCACCGACACCATCGAAGAGGCCAACAAGACCAAGAACAAGAACCTGGACGCGATCGACGCCCAGACGCTGCTGCAGACCTTCGACGAGGTCGACACGCTCACCAGCGGGTCCTCGGAGACGAACGAGACCTGATCCCCTGCCCCGCGAGGCATCGGTGCCCCGCCCGGCACACGCTGTGAGAGAGACCCGGCTGCACGTCCACACGACGGGGCGGCGCGCCGGCGCGGACGACAACAGACCAGAAAGGGTCCCCGGTGCCCGATAGGTACGATCCCACATCCGTCGAGAACGTCGACAAGTACGAGGACGTCGGTGGAGCATCGTCCGACACCTGGGCCGGCCTGGTCACCCACATCACCGGTTATCCGGTGCCCGACCGCACCACCATCTTCGACAAGCTCCGCTCCGACCACGGCGGCAAGCTCTTCCGGATGGACATCAAGGAGCGCAGCCTCGGCCTGCTCGTCAAGGACTCCGGCTTCCTGCAGAACAAGGGCGAGGACTACGACATATGGTTCTTCGACGGCGGCAAGAAGCGCTCCATCATGCAGGCCCGCATCGTCTTCGAGGGGCGGGTGAAGGCCGGTGAGGAGATCATCTTCGCCGGAACCGACTCCGACGACGTGCACAACGTCGACGTCCGTGAGGGAAACGAGTTCACGGACTACAACAAGGACAAGATGAGCACCGTCCCGCTCGCCCAGTACATGAACGGGCCGCGGGCAGCGCTTCTCGAACTGCTGACGGGCGACACGAAGAACGCCCGGTTCAGCAACCTCGGTGTGGCCGACGAGGCCGTGGTGGACCTGAACTCCTTCAACCGCGCGGGGGAGTCCTTCGACTTCGCGGCCAAGTTCTTCAAGGACCAGGCGCCGCTGCTCAAGGACTGGGAGGACCGCTTCGGCAGGGAGGACGCCAGCTGGAAGGGCGACGCCGCGGACGTCTTCCGGAGCCTGCTGAAGAAGGTCCGCGAGAACTACGACAGCTACGTCGAGACCTTCAACTCCTCGCCCGGCACGGGCGACGAGGCCGGGACGGGCAACACCCTCTACTCGCGGTCGCTGTCGCTGGGACGCTCGTACCTGGTGGACGCCGCCAACACGCTGCTGGCGGCCTGGCTGAAGTGGGCGAAGTCCCCCTACTACGACCCGCACCGGGTGCTGCGCTACGTCCTAGACGACCTCGCCCAGTGGGTGGACACCGAGAACGTGGCCAAGACGGAGATCAAGTCCTACACCAGCCGCTACTCGACGACCGTCAGCCACAGTCCGAAGGAGGGGTTCACACAGGTGCACCCCGAGTACGGGGACCTCACCGACATCGCCAACTGGGCCAAGGTCGGCGACAAGGCGGTCGAGATCTGGAACAAGGGCGTCGACGACCTGCTGATCACCCCCGCCCGTCAGGTGCAGTCCACCCTGAACAACCACTTCCTCGACCTGGGCAAGGACTTCGCCGAGAACGTTCCCAAGCCCAAGTCGACCAGCACGGCCTCGGAGGAGTACGAGAAGAAGAAGCTGGAGGAGGAGAAGGAGGAGATCAAGAAGGAGAACGAGGAGAACAAGAAGTACCAGGACGAGCTGCGCGAGGAGCAGAGGAAGCAGCGCGAGGAGGACAAGAAGTACCAGGACGAGCTGCGCGAGGAGCAGAGGCTCCAGCGCGAGGAGGACAAGCGGCTCCAGGACGAGCTGCGCGAGGAGCAGAACAAGCAGCGCGAGGAGGACAAGAAGTACCAGGACGAGCTCCGCGAGGAACAGAAGAAGGAGCAGGAGGAGGCCAAGAAGCTCCAGGAGGATCTGCGGAACGAGCAGAACCAGCAGCGCGACGAGGACAAGAAGTACCAGGACGAGCTGCGCGAGGAGCAGAAGCGCGAACAGGAGGAGGCGAAGCGGGAGGCCGAGGAGCAGCAGAAGCTGGTCGAGGAGAGCCTCGGCGGCCTCAACGATCCGAACGCGGTCAACACGCAGAACCTCGACGACCTGTTCAACGTGCCGGTCACCGAGAGCAACGGCGATCTCGGCAACCTGAACAATCCGGGTGGGCCCGGCGACCTCAACAACGCGATCACCGAGGAGCTCGGCAGCCTCGGCGACGTGAACAACCCCGGTGGCGAGAACCAGACGCCCCTGGGTGTCACACCGCCCGTGTCCCAGAACCTCGGCAGTCTCGGCAACCTCAACGGTGGCCCCGGCGGCACGAAGAACGCCACGGACGCGGCCAACCAGGCCATCAGCCAGAACCTCGGCAGCCTCGGTGATCTGAACAGCGGGGCCGGTGGTTCCCTGGACACGCCGACCGGGGGCAGCGCGCAGCTCGGTGAGAGCGGTCTGACGACGGACTTCCCGGACGGCAGCAGTTCGACGTTCGATCCGGACAGCGGTGTGCTGACCACCACGCATCCGGACGGCAGCGTCACCACGCAGGATCTGGGCAGCGGCGCGCGGGTGACGAACCCGGACGGGTCGGTGACCTCGCTGGGTGACGACGGGAAGCTGACGACGACGTTCCCCGACGGCACGAAGCAGGTCGTGGACCCGGCGACCGGCCAGGCCGTCACCACCGATCCCGACGGCACC
>Ga0164307_10000257_pt1 | contig 24464 bp, 29 predicted proteins | sample Whisoiple_243_MG_FD_110214 | JGI IMG/M metagenome (GOLD analysis project Ga0164307, IMG submission 110214) | Soil microbial communities amended with fresh organic matter from upstate New York, USA - Whitman soil sample_243_MG | ecosystem: Environmental > Terrestrial > Soil > Unclassified >...
CAAAGGCTGATCACCCGGCCACTGCTGCAACAACTTTCGAGCAGCATGACCTGTGCACAGATTTTACAGCCAGTCGCCACCGGTTCCCGCCCCTAGCCGCCACGTCAAGAAGGCTGGTATCTCGGTCATGTCATCGCACCTGCCAGGCGGTCACCACCTCGCATCTATTCCATCGAGGACGGCCCAGGTGCGATGTACTCCGTCGCGCGGAAGATCGGCAGAGGATCGCGAGACGCGTCGGGTGCCTCTCCACGCAAATATTGGGCTTGATCGGTCAGCTGGGGTCGTCGAGGTGGCGCCGGTCAAGGTGAGGCAACTGTCCCGTGGTGGTCAGCTGTTCGCACAGTTCGGTGAGTTTCACGTTGTGGTGTTGGGAGTAGCGGCGGAGCACCGCGAACGCTTTGGGTGGGGTCAGCCCGTAGCGGGCCATCAGCATTCCCTGCGCCTGCCCGATCAGGTTGCGAGAGTCCAACGCCCGGAACAGGCCTTCGGTGGTGTGCGCGTAGGCGAGAACCACGGAGGCGTGTGCGGCGATCACCCTGGCAGTTTCGATGTCTGTGAGGTCGAACTGGCGTGGGGTCAACGAGTACATGTTGAGCGACCCGAGTTTGGTGTTCGTGAACAGGTGTACCGACATGGAGGCCGCGATGCCCAGTTCCGCTGCCCGCGGTGCCCACCGGGGCCAACGCCCGTCCGCGATCAGATTCGGCACCAGGTAAACGCCGTTCGTCCAGACGGCGTCCAGGCATGGTCCCTCGCCGAGTTCGTACTGCAACCTGTCGGCTTGCAACACCTGATCGCTCGAGTGGGCTTCGGTGGTCACGGTGCGGCCTCGTCCGAGCGTGGTGAGGCTGACCGCATCACAGGGTCCGGACTCGACTGCCATGTCGATGACTGCCCTCAACGCGTCCTGCGGGGACGATCGCGCAACCGCATCCCGGGTCGCCTCCACCACCATCCCTGCCGCGAGCCCACCATGGGATCCAGCGGCCATGGACGTCAGCGGCAGCAACTCGCCCAGCTCATCCGGGCCCGAACCCGCACCGGGTTGGGGGGTTTCGGGGCGCGACCAGCGATCGGCGGTCATTGAGTGTCTCTCTTTCGGGGCGGCACACGCTGTGCACGGGATCCCGTGGCGGCTGCGGATTTCGCAGTGCAGAAGAGGACCAGCTCGATGATTATCCTTGAGCATACTCGTCTTTTGCATTTCGGGCCGGTCGTGCGAACGCCGCCGAACCCTTCAGGTGTGGCAGCACGTCGCGCAATCTCGACCGGCTGCCGTCGAGTGGCCTTCAAACAGCCTTTGGACTCTCCGTCGTCGAGTCGATGACTTGCGGTACAACAGTTATCGCCTACCGGCGAGGCTCGATGCCGGAGTGGTCGAACCAGTCAGACGGGTTCGACTGTCGACAACCACATAGAACAGCCGTTACCACCGGCGCCGTTGGTGAACTCGATCGCGAATTGGCGGGCCATCGCGGCTCCGAGGAACAACTACTGTTCGTCGGTGCATCGTTCATAGGCGACGGACCCAAGTGCGTAGAGGTCAGTGCGGGCATCCAATCGTTCCACCCTCAGCTGCTCAGGACGCAATACTTTGTCCCGACCTGCCCGACCGGGAGCGAAGTCGAGACCGGCGACGGTCACTCTGGTGTGGTCGATGCCAACATCGTGATCTCGACACGGGGATCAGGACGCCAAGCCAGGTCCATGACGCCGCGCAAGATCCAAGTCAGCGTGAACTCAGGAGTGCGCAGAGACGGGCCGGCAAGCTGCTCCGGAACGGTGAAGGCAAATGGGAACCGTCGGTTCTCGGCCTGGAGGAAATCGATCTGAGACGCCGGCGCAGTGGTGGCGACCACCACCTCGGCTTCCTTCTCCTGATGGCCGGGATTGGGCACAGGATCCTCCCCCAGCCATGGGCCATGAAGAACGTTCTCGCGCAGAACAAGTTCCACCCGCAGCCCCCGCGCCGATAGAGGTCCGTTGGAGGCCACACTCAGCACGCCGGATACTTCCGATCCAGGTGTGATGCGTTGCTCCTTGAGCGAGTCGAAACCGAGCACAGCACACCCCCAGTCGATCACCACTGGGGGTTGCTGGTTGACACCACATCCGCCCATGCTTCCGGAAAGGACTTTGATGGTTCTTGCCAGATCAATGTCAGGTCCACCATCAATGGCCAGGTGCGCCTTCACCACCCATCGAATGTCGACAAGTGTCCCGGCGACCGTTCCCGGTTCATCCGGCGGTACCAGAACGGTCGTCCGGGCAACAACATGATCTTCCGCCGTCATCCGTTCTCCACCTGCTGGGAGAACCTGCCGGTCAATGATCTCCGACCTACGGTCGGGGGCTGCGTGAGCTCCACCGAACGCCTTGGCGTGGCGATAGCGGTAGATCACCGTTCGAACCAGGGTGACCTCGCCACCACGAACGACGATGTCGGGCACCGCGATGCGGTCGGCATCATGGTGCGGTGACGTTGTGATCGTGACACCGATCGATTCGCCGGCAGTGACTTCACGCCGGGAAAGGTACAGCTCCCAGTCAGTCGTCCGGTGCTTGGTTCTCGTCTTCATCACCCACCCTCCTTCGCTGCCCCACGCCAGTTCAGTGCGAACTCATCCACTTCCAGTGTGCGCAGGCTCGTTGGGCGGGGCCAGGGTCGAACGTCCTAGTCCGGTACGGGCAGAACCGGATGGGTGCTGATTCAGCACGGCAACAAGAGCAGGTTGACCAAACTTCGGCAGCACAACCTGCACCAGGCTCTCAAGCCAATGCGTCAGATGATGTCCTCACGGTGCATCACTGCTTCCGAGAAGGACTTTTGGCCCTGGGACCCAGGACCCGATGGGTCGGAGAATGCCGGTCATGACCACTATTGAAAGGCGACCAAAGTCAGATCAGACGCTCCGACTCGCCGTGGTTTCCGAATTGAAGTGGACACCGAATGTTGACGCCAGGGCGATTGGAGTCGCTGTCATCGACGGCGTGGTTACGCTCACCGGTCACGTCCAGACCTCTTCGGAAATGGTTTCGGTCGAGAGGGCTGTATTGCGAATTCCAGATGTCAATGCACTTGTCAATGAAATCAACGTTCACCCGGAATGCGCACCACGCGACACTGACTGAAACCCGGCCAGAGATACCCTCCGTCGAAGCCGTGTCCTGAGCGAGTCCACAACCGCCATCCGGGGAAAGGTCATTCGCTGCAGGTACGTCACATTCCAACCCGTCCCGGAGATGACCTTCGGCCTGGCCTAAGCGGGGCAGCACCGTGTGAACAACAGTGCCCACGAGCGCCCGGTATCGGCTACCGCCTCGCTCAACCGATATCCGCTGCTACGGGTGCCGGCATGATCGGCGGACGGTCCATGCGGTCCCGCCTCATGCAAGCGATTCCACGTATCGCGGTAGTGCGATAGCTGCGTGACCGTGCAGCCGACTACCGACGCGGTTTGGGCGGAGCGTCGGCAGCCGCCTTGCCCTTGGCGTGTCTGGAACCGTCACGAGTGGACGCGACCAGAATTGTCAGGACGTCGCGAGCCGAGACAATGCCGATTGCGGTGCGGTGGTCACCGACCGGGAGATGACGAACCCCCGTCGCGGTCATGATGGCTCCGACATCGACGATCGCGTCCTCAGGCGAGCACCAGACCAGGTCCGAGGTGACGACCTCACCGATCTGCCGGTGGGCGATGTTCCCTCCGGCACTGAAAGCGGTGATGAGGTCACGCTCGGAAATGAGTCCGGTGCGTGACGCATCGGCGACCAAGACGGCGCCGATCTCGTTGCGGGTCAATTCTTCGGCGACCTCTCGCAATGTCGCGCCAACGTCCAAAACAGCGACCGGGGTGCTCATGATCATTCGGACTGGATCGTAGGGCTTCGTGGTCCGGGCGTGCACGGTATCGGCTGAGGTTGTGTTCATGGGTGATCCGCTCCTTCGAATGTGACGGGCGGGCTGCAACTGCAACCTGCCATGCTTTGTCGCCTCAGGGCGCTGCGGCAGCGAATGGACCTCCCTGACCGGGACGTTGGTCCCCGGCTCAGGGCATCGCAGGGACCGGCTCGCGGCCGACCAGGTATCGGTCATCGATGGCCGCACTCACATCATCCCGGCAGCGCAGCACCTGCAATTGTTGTTCATGCACGAGGTCCCGTTCCACATGCGCAATGAACGTGGCCAAGTCCCGATCCTGTAGCACCTCACCGAACCAACGAGACAGGTCCCCGCGGCGCAGATGCCAGGCCAACGTATCCGGAGAAACCTGGTGTAGCTGCGATTGGAATTGCTCCATCGACAAGGCTTCGGGAAGTTGGTGCTCGGCCGATGACCGGAACCGGAAGCCTTTGCCCTGCGGGAGCGTCATGTGCGCGTACTTGCGTTGATGTCGCTGATGCGCCGTGATTCTCGCCGCAACGGTGAACGGCCGAGCGGTGTCCGCTCGATCGGATCGCAGCACCTGCGCCTGCCCAAATGCAGCCCGAGGCAGACTCGATGCGGGAAGGTTCTCGGTGTCGATCAGTTGATCGATGGGCGGGCTCGCCGAGAGGACCACGTCCACACCGGACAAAACCTCGGGGCATAAACGTTCGGGGTGATAGCTGACGAACAAATGACCGCCGGCGGTGGGGTCAAAGACACCGCGCAGCGGGCCTTCCACCCCGATCAGGGTGTGTGCTTCGTCCACCACGATCCAGTGCGGCACCCCCGATTCGGCCCGCAATTCCACCACCAGCGCAGCGAGATCACGCAGCAGCTGCATTCGGGTAGGTGGGCCGATGGCCGAGAGGTCCAGCACCACGCTGTGGCCGCGGTGCAGTCGTTGCGCGATCTGGTCGGCCTCGGTGCTGTCGGCCGCCTGCACGATCTCCACGTTCGGCAAATCACCCAAGGCAGACTGCTCACCCTCGGGGTCGACCACCAGCACTTGGTAACCCGCATCCAGCAACTGTTCGGTCACGACACCAGCCAGATACGACTTCCCCCGGCCACTGCCGCCGACGATCATGACCGTCGCACAAGTACTCGGCAGCAGCGTGGGTGAACCGTCGGCGAACGCGCCAACCCGAACCCGGCGTCGCACAGACGTGCTCCCCTGCTCACCATCCATGATCGGACCGCCCAACAGACCGATCACCCCCGCACCATTCGGTTCTTCCAGGACGAGGTCCGCGTGTTCCTTCACCGACGGCACCGCGTTGGCCGTCGCCACGGCAAATTCGGCGACGTCGAACATGGCATGGTCGTTCTCAGCGTCACCGACAACGATCGTGTTATGCGCCGATAGCCCGAACAGTTCAAGCGCTGCCAACAAACCCGAACCCTTCGACACTCCGGCTGGCAGAACCATCAACTCGCCGCGATTGCGAAGCAGAACACAATCCAGTCCGCGGTCGGTGACCTCTCTGAGCACCACGGCATCGTGTTCGGCGGACATTGCCAATAACACCTCCCCCCGGTTCAGGCACACACCCCGCTGCTCCAACGAGTCAGCAAGGGCCCGATTCACCGGCTCTGCCAGCCACCGGTGCCGGTCCAGACCAACAAGAACCGAGCCGTTTTCCGCGACAACCGCGTCGAAATGAGTGATCAACCCAGGAAACTGCTTCTCCAGTGCCTTTACCGTGCGGCCCGTCACCAACAGGACCCGGAACCCTCGAAGACGGGCTTGACCGACGGCCCTGACCACGTCGGGCGCGACCACGTCGTGAGAGGCGATGGTGCCGTCCAAATCTAACGCGATGGCCCGAACCCAGCTCATGGCCCGTGATGCTCCTGTCTATTGCTCTGCTGCGGGTGCTGACCGCTCCCTGCACACCCATGGTTCACGCGCCGGCCGCCGGCAACCAGGGACCTAAGGCCTCACTCCGTCCTCGATGGTGCGGACCATTCCGGCATCGGAGTGGGTCCTTCGCCGCTGGTCACTTGTCCACATGACCCACACGATCGAGACCTTGGTTGACCGGAAGGCCCGATATGGCCACCGGAATCGCCGCTGCGACACCAAGTTATGCCGCGGTCCGGCAACGTGCCCGAACGGTTCCCAAAGCTCTCCGACCGTGTTGTCCTCTGTCTGACCCCATCGTCACAGGGTTGTTGATCTGGCGTCATCGAGCGCGTCGGTTATCTGGTGGCGGTTCCGTTGCTGATCCTGGGGGCGATGTGCCTCACGCGTCGTGGCACAGACGATCAACCAGAAGCTGTCGGAAGTTGTCCTGCTACCCGGTGAGGTGGTGGGACCTGTGGCCGGTTTATTGTCCTCGCGATCACGGCCGGATTCATCCTGGTCAATTCTCCGAAAAGTCCCGTCATCAATTTCCATCGTCACCTGCGCGGCCTCGCCTAGCCGTCAGCTGGCCTCCGATTCAGGCACCGCAGCCCGGCCGGCAGTGCAGTGATGTGGGCGGCCGAACTCTGGTTCAGGGCATAACCGCCCGCGTCAACGAGCCGCGCCCGCGTCACCGGGCTGTGGTCGGGACGTTCGGCCCTGGCAGCAGACCGGGGGTGTGAGAACCATTGCTTCAGCGAGGTTATGACAACCCGTAGCTCCGTTTGCTCACTTCCTGCCGCTGGCAGCGCTACATTTCACCCCCTCGAAGAGCACAATTCAGATCAGTTACCTACCCGGGACAACAACCGAAACGATCAGCGTGACCCTGGGATCAGTCGCCGTCGGCTGAGTACACATGCGTGGCGTATGAGCTAGCCGAGCAAGAAAGCCGCATCCCGCCAGGGAGCGAACGAGCACCGCCATCGCGTCCGACTCGGCGGTGGGACTTTCGACCCTGGACCTTTGCGGCCCGTCACGACTGTGATGGGGAGGTCCCGAGCATTCCGCACATTCGAGGAGACAGGTTGATGAAAGCCCACGAAGGTGACTGGCTCGTTGTGCACAGTCACAACGACGGAGGCCACGTCCGAAGAGCCGAGATCATCGGCACCCGTGACGACGGCACCCCGCCCTACACCGTTCGCTGGATCGACGATGATCGAACGTCGGTGATCTTTCCCGGGCCCGACGCGCAGGTTGTCTCCGCCGCCCAACAGGCCGAGCATGACCGCGCAGAATCGGCACTGATCGACCGGTTGCAGAATGCAATCGAGACTCGCTCCACATCCAGTCACCGATGACCCGGTGTGGTGATCAAGGGTGGATGCGCCCCGGTGAATTGACCGGCGCTCAGTCGCCGGGCGACGCGATGATCCGGTGGGCAAGCGTGATGGGCGTATTTCGGCAAACCCGACTCCAACGCAAACCCGGCCGCTTCTATCCGACGACGCCGGACACCACATCGCTCGCTTGACGGCCGGTCAACAAACCAATGGCGCGTCGGGCCGGTGCTCCCGAGTCGGCAAGGGGGTGGAGCGGGATGTTGCAGACAATCTGCGAGTTGCGGCGAGCGGCAGTCCCGGGCCGTTCATCGGTTCGCCGCGGCAGTTCGGGTGCAGGGGTTAATGCTTGAGTTCAACACGAGCGCGCGTTCCTCGCGAAACGGGAGGCAGCAAATGCAGGCTTGGGTGGTGCACGAATGCGGGCCGATCGACAGTAGACCGCTGCGCCGGATCGACCGGGATCTCCCGGTGCCGACGCAGGGCCAGATACGGATCAGGATCTCCTGTTGCGGGGTATGCCGTACCGACCTGCACCTGGCCGAGGGTGATCTGCCACCCCGCCGCGCTCACGTCACCCCAGGTCACGAGGTCGTCGGGCGCGTGGAGGCGCTCGGACCCGCCGCTCACCGCTTCAGCATCGGGGAACGGGTCGGAATTCCCTGGCTGGCCCGCACCGATCAATCCTGCCGTTACTGCCGCCGTGGGGACGAAAATCTTTGCTCCCACCCAGCATTCACCGGTTGGGACCTAGACGGCGGCTACGCCGACAGCTGCGTCGCTGATGAACAATTCGCCTACCGGCTACCCGACGGCGTCTCCGATGAGCAGGCAGCTCCTCTGCTCTGCGCCGGCATCATCGGCTACCGATCGTTGCGGGCAGCCGCCGTCCCTGCCGGGGGCAACCTTGGCATCTACGGATTCGGTGGCAGCGCACACCTCACGGCGCAGATCGCCCTGCACCTGGGTTTTCGTGTGCACGTACTCACTCGCGGCGAACACAACCGGCAACTGGCCACCGACCTCGGCGTGGACTCGGTGGGGCGGGCCACCGACAGCCCGCCGCAGCCGCTCGATGGTGCCATCCTGTTTGCGCCCGCAGGCGCGCTGGTCCCAGTCGCGTTGCGGGCACTGGACTCCGGAGCAACCCTCGCCATCGCCGGCATCTGGTTGTCCAAGATCCCGGCCCTGAACTACGACGCCGAGCTCTTCCGTGAACGGCGGCTGCGCAGCGTGACCGCCAACACCCGACTCGACGGGGAAGAATTTCTCCGGCTCAGCGCCCGCTTCGGCATTGCCGCAACCACACACGCCTATCCGATGTCAAGAGCGCAGGACGCCCTCACCGACCTTTCCCACGGGCAGTTCGGTGGCGCCGCCGTCCTGCACAACTGAGCGCGGGCACATAGGGGAACAGCCGCTGCCGCAGGGGTTCCTCCGATGCGCGCCGTGCCGACTTCGTCGACGCGAGATAACCGCCGAGTTGGGCGAGGGGTCCCTATCATGTCCTTGAAGTAGACCCAGCAGGAAGTCGGCTCGGCGGGATCAACCCGCGGAACCGGCCATCGGGAGCCGCCACTCCAAGACTTGATTCACCATGGCGGACCGCTTTCCAGGCGGCACGTTCGTGCGCCACATCCCCCACCACAACACCCGGACCCGGGTCCATCAGTTCGGCAGCCTTCTGCATATCCACTGCCGCGCAGAGCTTTTCGATGGAAATCAGCCCTACAAGGCGCCGATAACCGTCGGTTGCAGTCTCGCACACTGCGATGTTGTCGAGGGTGCGGAACGGGTGGCCCCGCAGGGAAGCCCAAATCGTGACCACGTCATCTCCCGGCACGCAGACCGGAACGTCAGTAACCAGATAGTGATCCAGGCGACCACGCAGAATGTCGTCGGATTCCTGAGTGGTAGGCGCGTGTTCACCGATCACCGGGCCATCGTGGCCTGGCGCTGGGCATCGCCGTACCCAGCTTTGAGCACCTTCACCCGGGAGCAAATGCCCTACTCAAGATGGAGCCGGCCGTCGGGCAAGTCACGAAGGTCGTTCGGGTTCCGACCAGGGTCGTTGGTCCCTGGTGCGCGGCGAAGCGCGGCGCCACAGTGAACCCAGCGAAGACCTGCATCACCGGCAAGAAGGGGCGATTCGATGACGACGCAGGATTCACACAGGGCGACCGTCGAAGCACGCCGGGCGGCCGGGAAGTCAGCTGCGCCGGTGTCCGGCCAGGAAACCGCACTCCGCCGTTACCTGTCAGCGACGGCCTACGAGTCGATGTCGACCGCACCTGAGGTGCACCGCCCGGCGCCGGTCGCCGAATCCGGCGCCGCCCCCAACGATGCGTCACCGCGCACCGCGACCATCCCGACGGCCGATCCGGTGATCGCCGGGGTCGACGGGTCTCGGTGCGCCCGGAACGCTGCGTACTGGGCGGCGGCCGAGGCGTCCCGCCGGCACCTCGCGTTGCATCTCGTCCATGCCTATCATCTGCCGCCGGGTGGATTTCCTGGGTACAACCCGTACCCCCCGCATCTGCTGGCTGACCTCCGTGACGAAGGCGCAGCCATCCTGGCCGACACCGTCGGTGAGGTGCGCCGGCAGTTCCCGGACCTGTCGATCGACAGTGCACTGGTCTACGGTGATCCGGCGACGGTGCTGCGCCACGCCTCGGCGACGGCCTCGCTGACCGTGGTCGGTAACCACGGTACGAAGCGGTCCGCGGTCTCCTTGGGGTCGGTGGCCGCGGAGATCGCCAGGACGGCGCCGGTGCCGGTGGCAGTGATCCACTCGGCAAGACCGCCCAGCACGGGACCGGTGGTTGTCGGAGTCGACGGCTCACCGACCAGTGAAGCGGCGATCGGATTCGCCTTCGACGCCGCGGCCGCCCGGAAGGCCAAGCTGGTTGCCCTGCATTGCTGGACCGACCCGGGCATCGACGGACCCTTACCTTTGTACGCATCGGAAGTCGTCGACCCACAACGGATCCAGGAGGTTGAGCGGACCCGGCTGAGCGAGGAATTGGCACGATGGACCACCAAGTACCCCGATGTCCAGGTGGAACAGGCAGTCATCCACGAGTCCCCCGGAGTGGGGCTGCTGGAATACGCACCATCCGCACAGCTGATCGTGGCCGGCAACCGCGGGCACAACGCGATCACTGGCATGTTGCTGGGCTCAACGTCCCGGGCCTTGATCGCGCACAGCCCTTGCCCCGTGGTCATCGTCCGACCGGCACCGACGCGCTGATTTTCACGCAGCACCGCGGAAGGCCCGATGCGCCCCCGGGCGGCCAGAGGCGACTCGCCGGCGGAGCACTTAGTTCCGGAGCAGATGTACTGCGGCCCAACAACAATCTCACCCTATGCCCGGATCGCAGGCGGTTTTGCCATCGGCGTTGACATCGAGGACAGCAAACTCGCGATGGCCACCGAACTGGGCGCCGATCACGTCGTCAATGCCCGCACCGAGGACCCGGTCGCCGCCATTCAGCGGCTCGGCGGCGCCGATGTCGCGGTGGCGTTGGCGGCATCCCCCGCCTCCTTCGACCAGGCCTACCGATCGCTCCGGCGGGGTGGACGACTGGTCTGCGTCGCGCTGCCGGGAGACAACGCCACCATGCAACTGCCGATCTTCGACACGGTGCTGAACGGGAAGACAGTCATCGGGTCCATCGTCGGTACCCGCAACGACCTGGCCGATGTGTTCGCCCTGCACGCCGCCGGCCGGACCACGGTGATCTCCGTCGACCGCAAACTCGACGACGTCAACGAGGCAATGACCGAGGTACTCACCGGAAAGGTTCCGGCGCGCATCGTCTTCCAGTTCTAGGACGGCTGCAACGGCGCCGACCACACCACCCGCGTGCCACCCGTGTTGTTCAAGCTGACAGTGCAGGCGCCCCCGACCTCCGTTGCCCTGGTTTCGAGATTGAGCAGGCCACTACGAGCGACGGTGGGCGGGATCCCGGCGCCGTCGTCAATGACCTCGATGACCAGTTCCTTCCCCACCGACACGGTGATCACCACCTCGGTGGCTGCGGCGTGCCGGACCGCGTTGCTCAATGCCTCCCGGACCACCGCCAGGGCATGCTGTCCGAGCGACGGGGGTACTGCATTCACGGGGCCACCCATCCGCACAGTTGTCCTGATGCCGGACTCCTCGGTGAGTTCAGTGATCAGCTCCTGGACCCTGTTGCGCAGGGTCTTCGCGTCGGCTGGGTCGGCCTGCAGATCGAAGATCGACGTCCGGATCTCCTGGATCACGTCGTGCAGCTGGTCGATGTGCTCGGCGAGCCGAGCGGCCTGTCGGGGTGACTTCTCTCGGCGGTGGGTGCTCTGCATCGCCAGGCCGACGGCGAAGAGCCGTTGGATGACATGGTCGTGCAGGTCACGGGCGATGCGGTCCCGATCCTCGAGAACCTCTAACTCCCGTTGTGTCACTTGATCTTCCGCCCGCTGCAATGCCAACGCGGCTTGGTCGGCGAACGTTGCCACCAATTGCATCTCCGATTCGTCGAAGGGCGGTGACCCAGGCAGCCGAACGGTCAGCAGCACACCGCTGATGGCCTCACCGGCACCCAGCGGCAACGCCAACGCCGGCCCGAACCGATCCGTCAGGTCGTACGCGAGCTTGGGCACATTCCGCGGCACGTGATCGGTGAACACCGCTCCCGTCGTGGACCCTGCGACCGGAATTCGAGTCGTGAACGTGTCGGTGTCCAGGCCGACGCTCACCGCGATCACCAGTTCGGCGACGTCGGCCGATTCCGCCTCCAAGTCTTCCGGGAGCGCGATCAGGGTGAAATCAGCGCCACTGAGTTCCTGTGCGCGGTTGGCGATCAACTGCAGGGCCTCCGCGGCATCGGTACCGGCGAGCAGTTCAGCGGTGACCTCACCGGTGGCTTCCAACCACCGTTGCCGGCGACGCGCCGCCTCGTACAACCGGGCGTTGTCCACGGCGATGCCGGCGGCGCCGGCCAGTGCCTGTACAACGACTTCGTCGTCGCGGGTGAACTCGCCGCCACCGTTCTTCTCGGTCAAGTACAAACGACCAAAGGTCTCGTTCCGCGCCCGAACAGGGACTCCCAGGAAGGTGCGCATCGGAGGGTGATGGGACGGAAACCCTACCGACATCGGGTGTTTGGACAGGTCCTGTAGTCGGAGGGGTTTGTCGGCCTCGATGACCGCACCCAGGACGCCTCGCCCAGTTGGCAAAGGGCCGATCAGATCCCGGGTGTCATCGTCGATACCGACGTTGACGAACTGGCTCAACGAGCCGTCGGGCGCAAGTACGCCCAGCGCACCATATTTGGCATCTACCAGGTTGATGGCGGCTTGAACGATTTGCCGCAGCGTGTTGTCCAGCTCCAATCCGGACGACACTGCGATCACCGCATCGAGCAGCTCATCCATCCGGTCACGGGTCTCGGCCACAATGCCCTCCACCCGGTCCCGCACTTCAGTCAGCAGTTCGCGCGACCGGTGGTGCGACAACGTCTCTCCGACATGGGTGGACCCGCCGGTCCGGTCCGTTGACGTTGTGGAGTCGTGCGGACCAGCATCGTCAGGCATGCCTACAGGGTGAAGGTCGGCGACCCGGGACGTCCAGACCCCACAGAAATGTTCTGTCCCGTTTGCTCTGTTCTATGGGGACGTTAGACCCTGTCAGCCGATGCTGCGGGCCCGGAAACTGGAGTGGATGACCTGCTTGCGGACGGCCGCACGGAGTTTCAGGTCATCGACGGCGCGAGAGAACGGGGTGCGGCTGTGGACAGCACGGTCCAGGGTCCGGGGACGCTGATCCAGCGACAGATCGACGCCCTGCTCCGCGAAGCCTGCGAAACGGTCGGATCGGGCCGAGGTGAGGATGTGTGGTCCTGGCATTCGATCGGCGGCGTCATCGAGTTGCGTGCGCAGCTGCCGCCCACTAGCGACCCCCTCCACAGGTCATTGATGCTCGACGGAGGATCTCTTCTGCTGAACCTTCGGCTCCTGATCAGAGGGTTGGGAGTGCTTCCCGCTGTACGGGCGATGCCGGACCCGGAACGCCCGGACCTCGTCGCCGAGGTCCGGTTGGACGGACCACGAGCGGTGACCGAGCAAGACCGGTCACTGGTGGCGGCCCTGCTCGCTGGGCCGCCCAACTGGTCACCCGCCGACGCCGCGCTGACCATGGCGCCGATGGTTTCACTCCTACCCGCGCTGCGGCGGGCCGCCAAAGCCGAACAGGCCTGGCTGGCCGTGCAACCGATGACCCCAGTCAAGGCTGTGGACGGGAACGGCGGAATGCCCAGCACACTTGAAGGGACCGTACTGATCGTCGGGACCGTCCTGGACGGACCCGCGGCGCGCCTGCAAGCCGGTCAGGCCGCACAGCGGGTGGTCCTGACAGCGGCCGCCCTCGGCGTGCCGATCACGCCGTTGCGGTCGGAGTGGTCCACGGAAGGGGACAGACGCCGGGTGCGGGAACTGATCGGCGGCGGACTGTGGCCGCAAGCGGTTCTGCACCCGGACCCGGGTAGCCAACCGCTGGATCCGGTCACCTACTGAGGCGGGCGCTGCTGCTTGTCACGGATTTCGGTGGCCAGCACGGCGATCTGGGTGCGCCGCTGCATCCCCAGCTTGGACAGCACCCCGGAAACGTAGTTCTTCACCGTCTTTTCGGCTAGGAACATCCGATCGCCGATCTGCCGGTTCGTCAGGCCCTCACCAATCAGGTCCAGCACCGTCCGTTCCTGCTCGGTCAAACCCGCCAGCGGACCGGGCTTCTCGGCATCCGAGCGGATCTTGGCCATCAAAGCTGCGGCCGCCCTGGTGTCCAACAACGACCGTCCGGCTCCGACCGTGCGGACCGCTGTCACCAGTTCCATGCCCTTGATGTCCTTGATCACGTAGCCGCCGGCGCCAGCCAGGATGGCGTCCATCATGGCCTGTTCATCGGTGAAGGATGTCAGGATCAGACAGTTCAGCTCCGGCAGGCGTGAACGCAGCTCCCGGCACAGTTCGACCCCGTTGCCGTCCGGCAGACGCATGTCCAGGACCGCAACATCGGGACGCAGAGCCGGAATCCTGGCCAACGCCTCGGCCACCGAACCGGCCTGACCGACGACGGTCAGGTCATCTTCCTCATCCAGCAGGTCACCCACGCCACGGCGCACGACTTCATGATCGTCAACAAGGAAAACCGTGAGCACGTTGCCTCCTAGTGTCTTTCGGCGTCTTACTCGCAGCGCGCGGGTGGAATGGCCAGGTCAGATTACGACCAGCGCGCCGCCGGCGGTGGCGTCACGACGGCCAAAAGCCCCAAACTCTGCCGAACCATCAGGGCTGATGGTCAGCTCGTCGACGGCCGGACCACCATCACGGGGCAGGTCGCATGGGCGATCACCGCCTGGCTGGTCGATCCGAGCAGCAACCCGGTCAACCCACCCCGACCCCGGCTACCGACCACGATCGACTGTGGTTGCAGTTGCAGCGGAGCGTGTCCGGCGTATCCGAGCAGGCAATCCGCCGCCCGGCCACGGAAAACCTGCTCGTCGACCTGCACGTCGGGATACTTGTCGCACCACCCGGCGAGCTGCTCGGAAAGCACTGCGCGCTCCTCCTGTGACGCCGAACCGTCGAAGGTGATGGGGCGGCTTCCGAAACCCTGCCTGGCCCAACCATCGAAGGCCATCAGTGCCACCAGGTTCACCCCACGGACGGCGGCCTCGTCGAAGGCAAACGCGACGGCGGCCTCACTGTGCGCGGAACCGTCGACACCGACGAGGACAGGGCCGCCCCGCTTGTCCTGATCGAAGGGAATCACGGCCACCGGGGAGCGACCATGCGCCGCGACGTGCAACGCCACCGATCCGAGGAGCACCTCATGGACACGGCCACCGCCGAGGACGCCGACCACCGTCAACGCAACACCTTCGCTGGCCCGCACCAGGGCCATTCTCGGATCGCACCGGGAGAACGCCGTCGTGACCTGCAGACCCGGCTGCTCATCGCTGATCATGCTCGCGACTCGGTCCAGTAGGTCCCGGCCCTGGGATTCCATGTCCTCCACGAATCCCAACGGGTAGCCAAACGCTGGGAACCCGACCACAGGGAGGTAGGCCGAATACACCAACTGCAAACTGCAGTGACGCCGGGTCGCCTCTGCGGCTGCCCACCGGGCGGCAGCAAGCGACTCCGGTGAACCATTGACACCTGCTACGACCATGGGCCGCGTGAAACGGGTCATCATTCGCTCCTGACGTCTGGGACTGGACTGGGAAGAGAGCGCTATCGTTGCCGGGCAGTCACCACCAGGACGCATCACGGACCTGATCCTTCGTTCGGTGCAGCCGGGATGGGCCTCGATGGAGGGCCGCTCTCCCGTCAGACCTCAACCGGTAATGGCTCCAAGTCGTCGTCAGCCAGAGAATGGCGATGCAGGAGATGAGAACGGCGAGTACCCAGGGACTCTCGCTTCCCATCACGATCAGCGCCAGGACGACCGCTGCTGCACTCAGGACGGTTCCTGCACGCATCACAGGGCCAGGAGGGTACCAACCCCCGATGATGCACGCGGCGAAGCCCAGCCCGAGGCTCAGCGCTGCCATGTCCCCGTTGTCCACGGCAAACGGCAGCCCACCACCGATCAGAAAGACGGCGTAGGTGGCGATCAGCATCATGATCAAGATCGAGGCGACCAGGTCCCGCCACGACATTCGCTGTCCCACTGCGGATCACCTCCACACGCGCTGGGCCCGCTGCCCGAAATGGAATCACCGAAGTCCAGCCTGACGCGTTCAACCACCATCTGCCAGGGTCCAAAGTCCTACCGTCAGGCGGTCCGGCGCTGACGGCCCGATATCTTTATTCCGCCCGTGTTGGTTCACATCACCGACCGTTTCCGGGCGCTGCCCGCTGACGGCGTCGCTACTGCGCGAGGGCGCAATTGGATCGGCCTCGCGGCAACGCATCGAGTATCTTGACCGTGCCTCACTTGAATTTCCGGGGGGTAGCCGCCGCGGACTATGGTTCGGACCGCACACAGGCTGGGAGCAATTCGGGCACCCGTTGAGTCAGGTCATTCCGCGACCTTGCGGAATTCGTCGGTCCGCCCCGTACTGGTCGGCTTCACTACGAGCCGCCTGTTGATCATGATGCTGATGCCGAACAGCGCGCCACCGGCCAGCAGCAACCACCCCGCGACGACGTACTGGGCGACAATCCTGCCGGACATCGGGGTCACCCAGATACAGGCAGGTGATCATGCCGATGATCGGCAATGCCGTCGGCGCACGAAAGTAGTCGTGCTGTGGTCGATCACGACGCAGCACCACCACCACCGCCAGATTGACCACTGTGAACACGCCGAGCAGTAACAAGGGCGGTGGTGCCACCCAGGGTACGCACCGCGTCGGCGCTGGCGAAGGACACCAGAAAAACTAGTCCCAATGCCAACAGCGTGGTGAAAAGTATTGCCATCCAAGGGGTTCGACGAACTTCCCCCACTCGACCCAGGATGGGCGGGACGACACGTTGTCGCGCCATCCCGTAGACAAGCCTGCTGGCCATCAGCTTGTTGATCAGCGCCGAGTTCGCTACCGCGAACATCGAGATGAACGGCATGATGGTGCCGATCGGCAGCCCCGGAGGCACCCGTTCCTGGTCACCGCGGTCGCGAAGTTCATTACGGCGTGGCGGCCGCGACGGTGGGAACGCCCCTCGCAGCAGCAATGAGAGCACGTGTTTCGCGGGTCGCCCAGATAGGGGACCAAAGGCCCACCACCTCGGGACCTCCGCAAGCATCACCCCCGTCACCGTCCGCCTACATTCCACTCAGACATCACAGACAATTGGAGGCCGACATGCATGCTCGGGACATCATGACCAAGACCGTCGTGAGCGTGAAGCCCACCGTCGCGATCCAGCTGGCGGCTCACACACTGACCCAGCGTGGTTTCACCGCCTTGCCGGTGGTGAACGAGGCGGGTGATCTGGTCGGCATCGTCACCGAGGCAGACCTGATCCGTGACCGTTTCCCGGCAGATCCTTCGACACCATCGGGTCTTACGGTCGGGGACGTGATGACCAGCCCCGTCGTGGGAATCGATCACGATGCGGATGTCACGGTCATCGCCCGGGCCATGCTCACCGCACAACGCCGGTGCCTGCCGATCGTTGATGGCTCCACACTGGTGGGAATCGTCACCCGGCGAGACATCGTGCGGTCACTGGCCAGGCCGGACGCCGATATCGCGGTTGAAGTTCGCCGCCGGCTGCAGGTGCTCGGGGGGCAGTCCCGCTGGTCGATCCAGGTCAGCAACGGCGACGTGGTCGTGACCGATCAGTTTCATCACGCCTCCGACCGGGCCGTGGCCCAGGTGCTCGCCGAATCAGTCATCGGTGTGATTCGGGCAACCGTCACCTCATCTGAGGCGCCGGTCGAAACGCACTGAAGCGAAGTGATTGAACAGGTCGGGTGTGCATCCGGCCTCGACATCGCGAGAATTGAAGTGCCCGAGGGTGAGTAGGGTGCCGTCCGGTGGACCGGGAAAGCGCTGATCCCCTTACAGGCCCTGACTGGTCGTGGCGGATCGGACGACGACCACCGGCCATCGGGAATGCGTGATCAAGGTGTGTCCGGTCGACCCGAGGATCAAACCCGACAATCCCCCCGCCCGCGGCTACCGACGACGATCAACTGTGGCTGCTGTGCTGCTCGTTCCGCATAACCGATCAAACCCTCAGCCGGTCGGCCCTGATGCACCACATGTCGGCATACCACGTCCGGGAACTTCTCGATCCACGGTGCGCACCGGTCGGCGAGCAGGGCGTTCACTTCGCTGCTGGCGCCGGCCATCCCCGAAATGGCCGGGCGCCGGGCGGTGGGCTGGTGTCCCAGCCCATCCCAGCCGAGAAGTGCGACCACTTCTGTCCCCCGCTCGGCTGCCTGGTCAAAGGCGAATCCCAGCGCTGCGTCAGACGTCTTCGAGCCGTCGACGCCGACCAGGATTGGCCCATCGGTGCGGTGCGCGGCTTCCGGCACCACAGCGACGGGTGAATGGCCGTGGGCCGCGACATGAAACGCCACCGACCCGAGCAGGACCTCGGCCAGCCTTCCTTTGCCCCGAGAACCGACGACGGTGAGCCGCGCCTGCGCCGACTGTTTGACCAGTGCCAGCCGGGCGTCGGATTCGGTCAGTATTCTTTGGAGCGGCAGATCGGGGTATCGCTCCGTCACCTCGGACGCAACCCGGTCCAACGCGTGATTGCCGGCAGCTCGAATGGCATCGGCGAACTCGGGCGGGTACTCGTATTCCGGGTGACCCACGATGGGGATCTGGAAGGCGAACAGCAATTCCAGGCTGCTTCCGGGTCTGAGTGCTGTCTCGTCGGCCGCCCACAGCGCCGCCGCGTCAGCGGCCGACGACCCGTCGACACCGACCACAACGTCTGCGTTTCGATCCATGCTCACGACGACTCCTCGCCTGGTGGGTGAACAACCCGCGTACTCACCTGCAACAGCGGGCCGGCGGGGGCGGGACGGGAACCAAGGCGGCTGTGAGTGGCTGGCTCTACCCGCCTGTGGCCGCTGTCATCCGATTGCCCGAACCGCGGCCTTGACCGCAGCGTCTGCGGCGTCGGCGGTGCCGATCTGGGTGAGCCGGTTACCCAGGTCGATCAACGCACGACCGGCCGCAAGCTCGGTATCGATCTCCGGGACGGCCCGGCCGTCCGGGTACTGCCCGGCATGACCCTCTCCGTGCAGGGTGGTGACCCCGGTATCCAGGACAACCTGCGCTGTGGAGCCGTTGTCGTGTTCGAACAGGAACAGCTTGATCTTCCATTCCGCGGTGTGCTCCATCGGATCCTCCTTGGATGCGAATTAATTGGGGACTTGGTGATGTGGATCAGAAGGGGTCCGGGGTTTGGTGCCGGGCCTGGACCTGCACGACACCCGGTACCGCCGCGGCGAGCCGGCTCGCCTGTGCACGTTCCCTGGTGTCGGTGCCGAAATCTTCGATGTCGGCCACCCCGGCGTGGACCGACACCTGCCACCGGTCGGGGTTGTCCAGCGCCGCCAGCTGGCGGGTGACCTTGTCGGCGAGATCCTGATCGTTGTCGGCGATGGCGGCACGCAGCACATCCCGGCGGGTCAGGATGCCGACAATCCCGTGGCCGTCGACGATCGGCAGACTGCGGATCCGTTCATCGACCATCATCTGCGCGGCATCGGCGACGTCGGCACCGGCGGTCAACGACTCCACCGGGCTGGTCATCACCTGCTCCACGGTCAGCGTCTGTGCGGTGACCTCATCCGCCCGCCGCGACCGGGGATGGAGCCGCGGGTCCGGCGCGACCCGGTTCCGGATCAGGTCGGCCTCGGTGACGATCCCCACCAGCCGGTCATCACCGTCGAGAACCGGTAACGCCGTGAAACCGTGGGTGATCATCACCCGAGCAGCGTCTGCGATGCTGGTCGATGTGGACACCGTCACCACGGGGCGGGACATCATCTCTCGAACTCGCATGCTGCACTCCATTCCGTCCGCGGCTGACCGATGATCCGCACTGACCGATCACAACAGGTACCTGTCCGCGATGCCGTCGAGTACCTGTGAACAGCATGGTGACCGCGGGGCACGTGCAACACGGTCCAAAGTCCCGAACTACCCCGCCGAGCCACCGGACACGAGGAGGGGGCGGGCTGTGCCGATGAAGGGTCTTTCGACCCTTCGACCGGGCGTTCGTCGGCGTTACCGTGCGAGAAAGGGGCAACCACGTCGGCGTCATCACCGGAAGATCAGGAGCAGCACCGTGAATCACCATCAGGAGCAACGAATCGTCGTCGGGATCGACGGATCACCGGAGAGCCTTGCCGCGCTCCGCTGGGCGCTGCGAGAGGCCGTGGCGACGAGCTGCTCGGTCGAGGTCGTCCACTGTTGGCTACCGCACACCATCACCGATGTCGTCTTCGGATCGGCCGAGGAGCTTCACCGCGGATCCATCTGCATGCTGCAGAACGAAATTCAGGCTGCGCTCGCCGAGACGCCCGAAGCCCCCGAGGTCCGGCAGACCAGTGAGCACGGTCGGGCGGTTCCGGTGTTGCTCGACCGAGCAACCGGTGCCCGACTTCTTGTCCTGGGCTCGCACGGACACACCGGAGTACACCGAACCGGGCTCGGCCACGTGGTCGCCGCCTGTCTGAGACACGCGACCTGCCCCGTTGTCGTGGTCGACCACGCCGCGACGGTGTTGGAGCACACCGGTCGGGCCGTCGCCGGTTCCTGGCCGAGATAGCCCCTGATTCACAACGAGACCCGGCTCCCTTCAGCTCCCTGCACGGGCGCCGTGACACCACCCAATTCACCGGCAATCGAGCACCGCAACTGCAGTTGACACTGATCATGGCCGCCCGGGTGGTCCACCATCCGGATTTCGATCCGCCGGCGCCAGCAGATGATCACTGGACGCCGTTCCGACAATCCGCCGATCGCAACCCCCATGATCCGCTCAGCCCGTCCGGCGATTCGGTCACCGACCGGCATGCTGCTCCGCACGCGTGGTAGCACTGGCCCCCGGAGGCCTTCAGCACCTCCCAATGACCAACAGCACCTAGGGCTAGCGGGATTTCAGGGGTCGTCGCCGAGCAACGTCATCCGGTCATAACTCCGACAATTGCTCACCAACCTTGGGACCCGCAGGGCTGTGCCGACAAAGATCCTATTCGGTGCGCGATCGGGATGGTGATCAACCTGATATGGCCGTCCACAACAGTTCTCGGCAACAACTCCGGTGCCAAGGGCGTGGGAAGGTAATGGGTTGGCTCATGGGGGCGCCTGTCGCCCACAACGGTGGTCCATCAGTTCCGAGATCGCCTTGGTCATTGATCATCGACTCACGAATCGATGATGGGCCCGACACGATGCCCGGTTCGTTTCGTTGAGGCTCTTGCGCGAGGACACTCTCTTTGATCTCTAGACCGATGAGGTCAACGGATCAAAGATGAAAATCTAATGACCATGACAACCGACTGGGTGTTGTGCCCCGGCGGCTGTCATGGTCGTTGCGTATAACGGCTACTTCAGCCAAGCCGAGCCCCCGGTCACCCTGGCCCACCACGATCCAAGGCCGAAGTACTGCCCGGCGCCGATGACGGCCAACACGATCATCGACAATGCATAGATCACGTGGTAGTCCATGAATGGATGCGTCGAGCCGGAAGCCTCTCCGGTTGAGGTGAACTGGGCCAGCGGCCACTCGGCAGCCCACATCAACGCCATCATCAACGTGCCGGCGATGGCCGACAGGCGTAGGCCGACCCCGAGGATCAGCGATACCCCGATCGCCAGCAGCCCGATCATGAACAGTGTATCCGCCCACCAGGTACCGGCGATGCTGTGGAACAGCGCTTCGAATGGTCCAACAGCCACGTGACTGAGGAATCCGTTCGTCGGTGATCCCCCGGAGATCCAAGACCGGGCTGACGGTGTCGAGTAGCCCAGGCCGAACGTCTTGTCCAGGAACGCCCACACGAAGACCAGGCCCAGAGAAATTCGCAGTGCTGCAATGGCAATCGCGCCGAGAGTGCTGACATCCGGACGAAGCACTGATGTTTCGTGTTGGCCGTTGGCGACTTTGATGGTGTTGTGCGTCATGACTCTCTCCCTCAGTGGATTGATCGCCGGAAATATCTGGCTGCTTGATCATTTCTCCGCGGCTGGTTCCTCCACACGGGCCGAAAGTCCCGATTGGTCACACGGTGAGGGACTCGGCGGCCACACAAGGCAGAAGTCGTGCCTGCCGCTGACCCACAACCACGATCTGCCAGGTGTGGTCGGGTCGGCGCTGACAGAATGATCGGATTTCTACCTCGCGGGGTGGACGACTTCCCGGCCGGTCAACGAGTAGGCCCTGATCCGTACCCAGTTCGTGCGCTCGGCAAGATCGGCCCACGGCATGACACCGAACGTCGCCAGCCGCGTTACTTCTGCCTGATCGTCGACCACCGACGCAACCCCACGGATGACGACGCTCCAACCCGCGCGGCGATCCACATCGAAGGCGTCCACCTCAAACGCCACCGGCTCGTCGTTCTCCGCGGCCGTCAGCTTGCTTCCAGGCGCGGTTCGAAAGACGACGGCGTCACCATCCAATCCATGGTTGACGGGCAGAATGACCGGCTCACCATTCTCGACAAATGCAACTCGACCCACTCTCGCGGAACGAATCCGCCGCAAACATTCTTCCCGGGAAAGAACCCCGAGACCGGAGTGGTCCAATGACAGCGGCGTCGCCATGATCTGTCCTCTCGACGATTCCTTTGCAGCGAATGTCTCACAGCCTGCGGCTCGCACCATCACGCGCACAGGGTCAAAGGTCCCGTAGTCACTGCTCTTGACGCGGGTTCAAAGTCGGTGACCGTGCCCGTACGGGCTGGTTTGGCTGTCAAGCGCGGGGTGGAGCCCATAGCCCGGTCGGGCGTCGCAGGCCGATTTCTCTGTGTCTTACGTTCATCGCAGCCAAACGACGGCAGGATGATCGTCGTGCTGGGTGTTCGTCATTGGCGCGGCATGAGTCGCCACCACCACAGCACCACGTACGGCTGTCCGTGATGACAAATCCTGTTTTTCAATTCGCCCGGCCACCGGCGGGTCGCGGGTTCCCTCGGTGCGCCGCCCATGCCAAAAGCACCACGACCACGCCCGCGGTCAACATGACGGGCTGAAGGACGAAGAACCGTTGCATGATCACCCATTGGGCCACGATCCACCCGATCTGGGCGGCGCCCGCCAGCAGCGATGCTCCGTAGGCCCACGGGAGCCGAAACAGTTCTGCGACCACGGCAACCAGCATCGGCACAGCCACCACCAGCAACAGGAAGATCCCCGGCAATAACCAGGAATCAAACGGTGTGCCGACCAGCCAATCATCAGAAATGTGGATCGCATTACCCGCGATCAAACCGACGCCGCCATACACGGCCCCGGCGGCGACAACACCCTCCACCGCCACCAGCGCCCACCGAGCCACCCGCATTGGCCATTGAGCCGATATCGAGGTCTCACCGGAAACGATCATGCCAACCACCTCCGACGATTCAGTCTGGTGATTCGCTACGCGGACCTGCAGTGTCCGACGGTCCCTTCGAAAGGGACCATCGACCCGTGTGCCGAGCCCGGTCACCTGTCACAGTGAGGTCTATGGCACAAAACCACCGGCGGTGGAGCGAGCTCCGTCCGCGAACCCGCGCCCTGATCGCCGTCGGCGCTGCCCTGCAAATAGGGCTACTTGCCGCCGCGCAGGCCGACATCCGCCGGCGTCGCCCGGACCAGCTGAACGGCCCGCGATGGGCATGGGCGGCGGTGGCCTTCGTCAACTTCGTTGGCCCGGTCGCGTACTTCCTGTTCGGCCGCCGACCAACGCCACCAGCCTGAGCCCGGTGGCGAGCACCACGCCCACCGTCGGGTTGCATGAGGACACCGATTCCGTTGTCAACGCACTTGTTTCGCGTGCCCGCGTCGTTACTGGGATGAACATCGCCTCTGCGGCGGTCCGTGATGCCGATGGCCTGTTCCCGATGACCGTCTACAGCGGGATTCGCTCCGACGCGTTCCGCAATCTGCGGATCAGGTCGGGAGCGGGATTGGCCGTACTGGTACTGCGCAGTGGTGAACCGGTTCGGCTCGCCGACTACCACCGGTCGGACCTGATCACAACGGACTACCGGGAAGCTGTCGACGTCGGAGGAATCCACGGCATCGTCTGTGTGCCCGTTGTCGGCCCTGACGGCGTGGCTGCGCTGCTCTACGCGGCCGTCCGGACCAACTCTAATCCGGGCGACATCGCGGTCATCAAACTGGAGGGACTTGCCGCCGAGGCCGGGACCGCCCTGCACCATCTGGCGCAGAGAGCCAGCCAGGTGGAGTTGGCGGCGTTGCGGCAGCGTCAGGAGATCGCCGGCAGGTTGCACGATTCTCTTGCCCAAACGCTGTTCTCGGTCGGGATGCTGGCCCGCCGTTCCCGTGGCGGCAGCGATCCAGCCGCGTTGGCGAACAGCCTGGCCGAGATTGAGACCGTCGCCGGGGCCGCCCGTTCGGAACTTCGTTCCACCCTGGCCGACCTGTGCCGGGTCCCGGACGGCCGTGGCCTCGATCTGGCACTGGTCGCCGAGGGCAGAGCTTTCACCGCCGCAAGCGGTATCCCCGTCTGGTGGAGCCACCGTGGAACCCCGCGTGGACTGGCACCCGAGGTCACGGAGCTCGTCATCACCGGCCTCCGTGAGGGCCTCCGCAACGCCGTCAAACATGCCGACGCCGAGCAGCTGATGGCCACGCTGCGCTGGAGTGGACAGGACGTG
>Ga0164307_10000258_pt1 | contig 24435 bp, 6 predicted proteins | sample Whisoiple_243_MG_FD_110214 | JGI IMG/M metagenome (GOLD analysis project Ga0164307, IMG submission 110214) | Soil microbial communities amended with fresh organic matter from upstate New York, USA - Whitman soil sample_243_MG | ecosystem: Environmental > Terrestrial > Soil > Unclassified >...
CGGTCGACGCCTTCTCGGCGATCGTGCACAAGGACGCGGCGTACTCGTACGGCGTGATGATGGCCGGCAAGCTCAAGGACCTGATCCCGCGGCAGCAGTTCGAGGTGCCGATCCAGGCCGCCATCGGCGCCCGGGTGATCGCCCGCGAGAACATCCGCGCGATCCGTAAGGACGTGCTCGCCAAGTGCTACGGCGGCGACATCACCCGCAAGCGCAAGCTGCTGGAGAAGCAGAAGGCCGGCAAGAAGCGGATGAAGAACATCGGCACCGTGGAGGTCCCGCCCGAGGCCTTCATCGCCGCGCTGTCGACCACGCAGCCGTCGGAGAAGCCGAAGAAGTAGTGCGCGAGCTGCTGGAGGAGTGGCAGCTCACGCCCGACGGTGCGCCGGGGCGGGTCCTTCCGGTGCGTACCTCCGGCGGTCGCCCGGCGGTGCTCAAGCTGGGTGCCGCGGAGCACGAGCACCTCGCGCTGCAGCACTGGCACGGTAGCGGCGCCGTCCAGCTGCTGCGGGCCGACCCGCGCCGCCACGCGCTCCTGCTCGAACGCCTGCACCGCGAGGACCTCGGCGACCTGTGGGACGTCGAGGCATGCGAGGTCGTCGGTGCGCTCTACGCACGCCTGCACGTGCCGGCAGTGCCGCAGCTCCGCACGTTGACGTCGTACGCCGGGCAGTGGGCCACCGAGCTGGTCGACCTCCCGCGGGACGCGCCGCTGCCGCGCCGGTTGGTCGAGCAGGCGGCCGGGCTGTGCCGCGACCTGAGTCGTGACGACGCCAGCACCGGCCGGTTGATCCACACCGACCTGCACTACGCCAACGTGCTCGCCGGGGACCGCGAGCCCTGGCTGGCGATCGACCCGAAGCCGCTCAACGGCGACCCGCACTACGAGATCGCGCCCATGCTCTGGAGCCGCTGGGACGAGCTCGTCGACGCCCCGCGAAGCCTCCGCGACGGAGTTCGGCTGCGGTTCCACACCCTGGTCGACGTTGCAGGGTTCGACGAGCACCGTGCTCGCGACTGGGTCGTGGTGCGGATGATGGTCCGCGCGCTCCGGAGCCTCGAGGCGGCGCCCGACCCCGACCGTCTCACTCGGTGCATCGCGGTCGCCAAGGCGGTCCAGGACTAGCTGCGAGCCGATCTGCAGAGAATTTCCGAGAAGTCGCCTTGAAATAGAGAATCGACCTCGGTGTTTCAGGACGATATCGTCCGCTTAAGTGCGACTTTCCCCTTGGTGCTGAAAGTCGTGCTTGAAGGCAAGTCAAAGTCAGTTGTAGCATGCAGCCACCTCGACTTTCTTTCCCGCGTCTGTTCAAGCACCGATCGGGTGCCTGCCGCGGGTGAATCGATCATGCTGTCGCGCATTTCGCGACCCCCGACGCAGAATTCCGGCCAGGAAGGTCAAATAGATGCCGTTGGTCACCGACGGACAGCTCGACTGCATTCAGTCAGCCATCCAACAAAGCGCCCCGGGGGTCCGGCGCGCACTCGACCCCAGCAACGCTGTCGACGCGGCAGCCATTGCCGCCTTTCTCGAGCTGTCCGGCAAGACCGCGCAGTCGCACCCTGGTCTGTACGCCGACCTGGAGGGTCTCCGGAGCTCCGCAGACAGCCTCGCGTCCGATCACCCGAGTCAGGCCCTCGACATCGTCGACAGCGGGCGCGACGCGCAGGGCCGGGCCACTGCTCGGGTCTGGCACCTCGACCAGGACGGCGGGTTCACCTCGGGTTCGGTGGCGCTGGCGCTGGATGCCGACTCGGGCAAGGCCGTTGCGCTCGGGTACGCCAACCGGGTCGGTGGCGGGCTGACGCCGGCCGCGACCCGGTCGGCCACCGCCGAGCCGGCACCGACCAACCTGACCACGGTCGGCTTCTTCCACTCCCAGGCAAGCCCGGAGGCGACGCCGAAGTTCGGCATGGTGGCCCAGACCGCGGCGGTCGCCGCCGAGGTCGGCACGGTCGACGCCACGGTGACGGCTCCGGTCACGGTGAAAAGCCACAGCGCTGTCCAGATCGGGCTCGGCCGGCCAGAGGGCGGCGTCGACCTGGACTACTTCTACGCGCAGAGCACCAACGACCTGCCGGAGCTGGTGGTGCCGTTCACCGGCACCGTGAACACCCAGCAGCCGCTCGCCAATGTCGGTCCGAACGGCCAGTTCACCTCCGGTCTCGTGCTTTCGACGCAGCTCTACTCCGTGAACGGCAATGTGTACGTTGCTCACAATGCGAACCAGACGCTGAACACCCAGGTCACCGGCCAGACAGGGACCAACACGGTGACCTGGAATTACCCCTACGACCCGGCGGACAAGCCGCCGTACACCTCGTTGATGTACGGCTCGTGCGCTTCCGCCAGAGACACCCTGACCGCCTTCTTCTACTCCTTCGAGATCCCGGTGGCCAACCCTGTCGTCCCGACCTTCCAGTTCAACGTCTGCAGCACCGACTGGCCCGAGATGCCGTCGGTCAACTGCGTGCAGATCCTGCCGCTGCAGTTCTGGTGGCACTGCGTCGCGGAGGGCACCGAGGTCAGCCTCGCCGACGGGTCCACCGTGCCCATCGAACAGGTCGACAACACGATGCGGGTCCAGACCGGTCAGCACGGTGGCGCGCTCGCGGTCGAGGCCACGACCCGCGGCCTACACCAGGGGTCCGCCGTCCAGATCGGCACGGCGGACGGACGCTCGTTGCTGCTCACGGCTGGCCATCCGGTCGCCACCCCCGACGGGCTGCTCCGTGCCGGAGACCTGGTCGTCGGCGACGAGGTGCTGACGGTTGACGGCATCTCCACCGTGACCGGGCACGAGACCGTCGAGTCCGACGTGACGTTCGCCAACCTCAAGCTGAGCGCCGCGAGCGATCGTGCGCGTGGGTTGGCGAGCTCGGTCGGCACCTTCATCGCCAACGGCATCGTCGTCGGCGACGTCGAGAGCATGGCTCGGTTGCACCACAACGCCACCCACTCGCTGGACTACATGACCGCTCGGATCCCGGAGCGCTACCACACCGACTACGCCAGCACGCTGGCCGACATCGCGCGCGACAACATTCGCTACGGCGCGAACTTCTAGAGCCGAGTGGCGGGCCGAGCACCGGTCCGCCACTCCGCCCGGGCGAGACGAGGAACCATGCCGGCGCTCACCTCTGTGCTGTACGTCGATCCGTTCGCACCACTGCCGATCGGTGCCACCCAGGCCGGTGTCCAGGCGGTGCTCACCGGGCCGCCGCCGGCTACCGTCGCCTACGCGCAGCTGCTCGCAGCTCAGACGCCGGTCGACTACGGCACCGGCAGCACCGGGACCGCGGTCCGGGTGCTGAACACGATGCCGCTCGCGACGGGAGTGCCCTACCAGCTGCAGGTGCAGTTCGCCGCGGCCGGACTGGAGCCGGCCGACCTGGACTGGTCCGATCCCACCAAGCTGATCTGCTCGCCGGTGGTGGTGCAGCAACCGCGGATCAGTGCGCTGGTCGTGACGGCAACCGGACTGACCGTCTCGTGGGATCTCCCCGCAGGGGGGTCGTTGGCCGGTGCCTTCGTGCAGCTGGTCGATCTCACCACCACCAGCTTGACCGCGAGCTACTACCTGGGCTCGTCGCAGAGCGCCAGCTTCACGGCCACCTTCGATGCCGGGCACTCCTACGCCGTCCGAGTCAGTGGCGTGCAGCCCGCCAACGGCAACACGATGGGCAGCTTCGGTACGCCGTACTCCGTCGGGCCGCCGACCGCCCCGCAGCCGATCCCGGTGGTCGCGCCCGTCCTGACCGCGCTGACCTACACCGGCGACAGCATCAGCGCTCAGTGGACGGTGCCGGCCGCGGTGGCCAACAGCCAGCAGCCACGGTACGAGCTGGTGTTGACCGGCGGCGGGAAGGTGCTCGCGAGCACACCGGCCGGCGAGACCGGCGGGCAGTTGGCGGTCGGCGACCTGCGCACCGTCACCTCGCCGCAGGTCGGTGCCCGGATGAGCTACGGCAGCTTCGTCGGGACTGTCGGCAACCTCGGCCAGGTGCTCCCGCTCGCGCCACAGGTCCAGAGCGCCTCGGTGACCGGCGCTGGCTCGACGGTCGCCATCGCCGCCCAGCTCGCCAGCCCCGGCGCGCTCCCGTCCGGCGGGAGCCTGGTCGCCACCCTCTACAGCAACGGGTCGCCCGGCCCCACCCAGACGCTGGCCGCCGCCAGTGGCACGGTGACCTGGACCGGGGTCGCGGCGAGCCCCGGCGTCGAGTACTCGGTCGGGGTGGTCACCCAGGTGACCGGCAACGGGATCACCAGCACCAGTGCGCCGTCCCCGCGGTTGGCGACCCCGGTCGCCGCGCCGAGCACCCTGGTCGCGGCGTACGACGGTCGTGACCTGAGCGTCGACCTGGCCATCACCGGGGGAGCGGAGGTGGACGGCTACCAGGTCTCCCTGACCGGAAGCGGAGGCGGCAACCACGTCGTCCAGGCCGGCAGCCAGCTGCCGATCACGGTCGGGGTGAATCTCGACCTGGCCCAGACCTGGTCCGTGACGGTGACGCCGGTCGTCGGGGTGGTGACCACTCGTCCGGCGAGCGCCTCGGTCGCCCTGCCCGTCGTTGCCGCACCGGTCATCACCTCGGTGCGCTACGACGGCGCCCTGCTCGACGTGCAGTGGACCGCTGCCACGCTGCCGTACCTGACCGGCTACCGGGTCGAGATCTCCGGGGGACCGACCCTGGTCACGGCTGCCGGCCAGACGAGCTGCGTCCTACCGCTGGCGCCGGCGCAGGCTCAGGCCGCGACCGTGACGGTGACCGGCCAGTCCACCCTGCGCAGCACCGCTGCCAGCCCAGCCGTGACCGTCCTCGCCGCCGTCGTCCAGGTCAGCTCCGTCACGGTGTCCGGCACGGTGACGGCTGCGTGGACGGCGACGCCGGCAGCACCGGCGGTGCAGGCCGTGCTGATGCTCGGGGAGGCCGTGATCAGCGTCGTCGCCGGCGCCACGCCGACCGGGGCGACCTTCCCGGCGCCGGTCCCGCCCGGCCAGCCGTACCAGCTGCGAGTGCGGGCTGCGAGCGCTGACGGGGTGTCGCTGGGTCCAGCGGCCGAGCCCGTCCCGCTGATCCTCACCGCTCCGGTCCTCGAGTCCGGTTGCCTCAGCACCAGCGGGCAGCTCAGCCTGCGCTGGAGCGCGGTGAACTCCTACGGCGTCACCGGCTACCAGCTGTCCGCCAAGCCGTCCTCGGGCCAACCGGCCACGCTCATGGTCGACGGCACCAGCTACGACGGGCCGGCGCCGGCCGCGTTCAGCTCACCCGGCACGCTGACCATCACCCCCGTCAACGCCCGCTGCACCGGGCCGGCGACCACGGCCTCGGTCCTCGCACCTGCCACGGTCGGCACGGGGCACTATGCCGACTCGCAGCTGACGCTGAAGGTCACCCTGGCCGGGGCCGCCAGCACCGACACCTCCTGGCTCGACGTCCTGGTCGACGGCACGGTCGCTGCCCGGAAGGTCATCTCTGCCAGCGGGGAGTACGTCGTACCGGTCGCGTTGCCGCCGGGCAGCTCGGCGACCGCCCGCGTCAGCATCGTCGGCCCGGGATCGCTCGCTCCGTCCTCGCCGCCCGTCGCCGTGCCGACCTCGGTGCCGACGCTGCTCGACGTCGCCTACGACGGCAGCGCCCTGCACGTGTCGTGGCTGCCCACCGGGGAAGCCGGTGTCACCGGCTACCTGGTCTCGGCCGCGGGGACGTCCCTCGTCCCCGTGTACGTCGCCGCTGCCGGCCCCGCGACCGTGGTGGCACCCGTGACCCTGAGCTACCCGTTCCCGGAGGCGGTGCAGGTCAGCGTCCAGGCTGTCGCCGGCGCACCGGGAAGCAGCCCGTCCGTCGTCGGCCGGCCCAGCCCGACCCGGCCTCCGGTGTTGGCCGGCAACAGTTACTCCTCGGCGGTCGCCTCCGCAGGCAACCCGCCGTACCTCTTCCGGCGCGGTCGGTACCAGACGCTGGCCGACGTGGCCGGCAAGCCCATCGTGATCTACCTCGCGAAGCCGTTCACCGGGAGCGACAACCCGACCGTGCCGGCCACCGACAAGCCCACGTTCCAGCTCAGCCCGGCACCGGCCGGCTCCGAGCTGCCGTACCAGCTGACGCTCAGTGCGGACGTATGGACGAGCCTGGGCGCCAGCCCGGTGCGCACCGGGCTCCACGACGACTTCGTGGCGTTCCTCAGCGCCGTCGAGGGAGTCGGTGTGTTCGCCTGGACGGTCAACCTGCTTCGGCAGCTGATCGCCGGCGCGATGCCGCAGAACTACGAGGAGGTGCCGTTCTACCGCTACGGCTTCTGGCGCTCGGACACGGTGCGGGTGCTGGACCTGATGCCCGGCACCCGGCTGCAGCTGTCCAACGCGCTCTATCAGTCGGTCGTGGGTGGGCCCAGCGAGAAGAACGGCTTCCTCGCACTGGGCAACGAGATGCTGGACATCGTCGATGCCATCCCGCAGGGCGGTGCCGGCACCCTGCCGACCGGCGCCGGCAGGATCCTGTCCGTTGACGCGTTCCTGTCGCTGGTCTATCCCGGCGGCGGTGCCGGCACCGCCGCGCACCCGGTCGCGGCCGGTCCGGTGGACCTGTTCGACGGCCACAACAGGCAGTCCTACTACCGGCTGTTCTATCCGGCGTCGTTCCCGGCGTCCGGCAGCAACGGCTCGACCGCGCTCACCAGCAACATCGCCCTGATCGGGACGACCAGCTGGGCGACGATGTCGACCATCACCCAGCAGTACGCGAGCACCGGCACGTTCCCCGCCGGCATCGACTACTTCGCCACCTACTTCCGTGGCCGGTCGGGCTTGACGCCGCTGATCAACGTCACGGTGCAAGGAGAGTCTCGCTGGGTAGCGGTCGGCACGAGCGTCCGGCAGGCCCTCAGCTCGCTCGGATTGGCGCCCTACTACGGCGGCGACGGCGGCGAGGCACTGGCGATGGTGCGCCCGTCGGCCAACCTGTTCGGCTACTCGACCCCCGGCCTCGGGTTGAGCATGGAGTCGGTCGATCTGAGCGACGCCGAGCTCGGTGGCCTCACGCCGCTGTACTGGCCCCTGGACATGCCGCTGGTCGGAGGCGACCAGGTCGGGCTGCGATCGGTCCTGCCAGCATGACGGCGCCGCAGTTCAGCCGGGCCAGCGGCGATCCACGGCTGTTCTGGCTGGACGGCGCGACCTGGGGCCAATCCGGTGGCTTCTGTCTGGTGCTCTTCGGTGCGGCCACGGGCGTGCCTGCGCAGCTGAGCCTGTCCCAGAGCTTCAGCGACTACCCCGGCTACTACGTCATCTTGGCAAAGCGTCCTGCTGCCGCAGCCGAGACTGCCTTCGTGGAGGCGGTGCTGGCCCTGGGCGGGCAGCTGGGCGCGGGAGCACGCTTCCTGTGGTTGCCCGGCCCGGTACGGGACCCCGACTGGACCCGCCGGGTGCTCTACCTGCAGCAGACCCCGGGAGCCACCGTCGCGACCATCGACCGACCGACGGTGTTCGACGTCGGCCGGTACCGGTTCAGCGTGTCCGGCGGCCAGACGATGGCCGTCACCACGGATGGGTTCGCCGTGACCGGCTCGGTGAGCCCGGCGTTCCAGCTGCTCACCGACGACAAGGCCTGGCCCCTGGTCGCAGGCACCACCGCTCTGTCGGCGAGTGCGGCCACCGCCGGCTGCTTCCAGCTGCAGCTCAACCTGGACGTGACCGCCAACCCAGGCGCGGTGAACGACTACCAGCTGCTGGACGTGGGTTTCCGGTTCGGGCTGGTGGACGCCGCTGAGCCGCTGCTGCTGACCTCGTTGCACTATCCGCTGTTCCAGCCGGCCGCCGCCGGCACGATCGGCATGACGATGCGCTTCGACCCGGTGGGCGTGCTCGATCCGGCCCGGACGCTGCTGGCCTACAGCGGCGCGACCGCTCCGATGGAGACCCACTACACGAGCCAGCTCGGCTATCCCGTCACCCTCGCCCCGGACCTGACGGTGCCGGCCAGCCCGGCCGGCCTGGCCTTTCACAAGACGCCTCGTTCGCTCACCGAGCAGGCCGGCGACGATCCGCTCTACCTGGCACCGGCGGGCTCGTTCACGTTGGCCGTCGGTGCGCCGGTCGACCCCGGAGACCCGCCGGCTGCCCGGTTGACCGGCGGCATCTCCGGCAGCGAGTACTTCGGCTTCTCCTCCGGTGCCGGCGTGCCGGTCGTCTTCGCGCCCGGCCAACCGGCCTTTGCGGCCAGCCTTCCCGGGGTGGAGAACGCCGACGTCGTGCCCGGTCGTCAGCTCACCGAGGCCGCCACCACCGCCTATGCCGCGGTCGGGCCGCCGCCGGGCGGCCTCGCGTGGTACTTCGCGCAGCCTGACGACGGTGCGTTCTTCCACATCCGATCGGCATCGAGCGATCTGGCCGACCTGATCCCGTACCTCGTGCTGCTCGACCTGGTCTCCAGCGACGTCACCTCGACGACCCGCACCTACCCGCTGGTGCCCTACGCAGGTGCCGGTGGCAACGACCTCCAGCTGGTGCAGTCCCTCGAGTCGCAGATCCTGAGCCCAGCGCGGAGGGCCGCTCTCGCGGCGCCGCCGGCTCAGCCGGTCCTGCCGTCGCGCCACCTCGAGGCAGACGATCTCCCCGGCCAGGCCGTCACCCCGCAAGGGATCCTGGCCACCTTCGCCGACAACGTCCTGACCTCGATCACCCTCAGCCCAGCCACCGCGGGAGGGTTTCCGCCCCAGCTGGCGTTCAACTCGCCCAGCGCCACCTTCCGCAGTGCGCTGGGGAGCAACCAGCTGTTCCTGGTCGCCGCCAACCCGGTCGAGCTGATGGCCAACTGCGACTTCAACTACTGGATCACCGAGGCGGTGCTAGGTGACCTGGCTCGACTGTCGGGCGCCGAGGCGGTCCCGCCGACCGTCGTCAACCTCCTGCGCGGCAGCGCCGTGGCCCGGGAGCCGCAGACATCGCTCGGCGCATTCACCACGATGCTCGACACGGTCCTGACCGGTGGCAGCGCGCAGTACCGGGACCGGGTCATCAAGTACTCGATGTACTTCGAGCTCGCCGTGGAGGGCTGGCGTTTTCGGCTCTCGCCGACGTTGTGGGCGGATCGGGTCACCCGCCGGCCGGTGCTCATCTTCAAGTACGCCGCCGGCAGCCTGCGCGACTTCGTCCAGAACACCGAGGCCTGGGCGTGGCCCGCAGTGGCCGCCGTCGACGGCTCGATCACCGCGACCCAGACCTTGGTCAACGACATTCTGGACCGGGCGATCGCGGAGGTCGCCGAGCACGGCACGAGCAGCAGTCTCTACAGCTTCGTGACCGAGATCGTCAGCAACCCGTCCTGGACGGGCGTCGTGATGCTCAACGCCGACGTCCCGTTCAGCTCGGTCCCGCCCGAGCTGGCCGGGCTGGCCGCCGGTGTGGACGCCGAGCGGTTCGGTGCGCACCACGTGGGCATCTCCGTCACGCCGGTCGCGGTCGACGAGCCCAACCGGAGCCTGGCTCAGTCCGGCAGCACCATCTTCGGGCTGGTCGACTACGAGCAGCTCGAGGACATCGCGCACATCGACGGCGACTTCGACTTCAAGGTGCTGGTGCTGCGCGTGCTCTTCGCCAACTCCGCCATCGCCGACTTCGCCGGACGGATCGAGCTGTTCGTCAACCGCCTCTTCGGCGAGCAGGTCGTGCTCTACAACAGCACGCACTACAACAACATCCTGTTGAACGGCACCTATCAGCGACAGGGCGGCACCGGGCACTACGTGTTCGCCACCAGTGAGGTGAGCATCTACGGTGCCGCCGGTGCCAAGACCGGCGGCAGCGACAACCAGGTCGTGCTGCTGCAGACCGAGTTCGACCAGGCCCAGTTCGTCACCGCGACCCAGGACACCGTGAGCCAGCCGATGATCAGGAACCGGTTCCTGCTGCAGGGCAAGCTCCGGTTCGCCGGCCTGCACGGCTTCGACGCGTTCTCCTTCGGCCCGACCCTGGACAGCAGCGGCGTACAGCTCGCCGACGGCTATCTCGCCTTCACCAGCCTCTCGGTCGACATGGACGTGCCGGTCAATGACCCGGAGAGCCGGACCTTCCGTCTCGACCTTGATGAGATCTCCTTCGACCCGGCTAGCAGCAAGGCTCGTCCGACCAGCTTCTTCCAGCGCTTCCCGCTGCAGGTGGCCGGCCTGGTCCGTGGCACCGCCAAGCAGACGCCCGGCGATCTCGGCTACCTGCCGCTGGACACCCCGATCAGCCAGCCCGGCTTCACCGGCGACTGGTTCGGCCTGGTCTTCGCCGTGGATCTGGGCACCCTCGGCGCGCTGTCGTCGGCACCGGCGTTGTCCGCCGCGATCGTCGCTGCGTGGTGTCCGACAGGTGCCCAACACCTCGTCAACATCGGCCTCAAGCTGCCCGGCGTCGAGAGCGCACGGTCGCTGCTGCCCGTGGAGGGCGTGCTGGACCTCGGCTTCTCCTCGATCGACCTCCAGGCCGACGGCGCCACCGGCATCCCGCCCGACCCGGCGTACGTGCTGCGCTTTCGCGACTTCCACCTGCGCTTCCTCGGCTGGAAGTTCCCGCCAGGGCAGAACACGATCGCCTTGTTCGGCAATCCCGAGGCGGCCAGTCAGTCGCTGGCTGCAGACCGCGGTGCCCTGGGCTGGTACGCCGCTTACGCCAAGAAAGAGTCGAAGGAGTAGGCGATGCCGATCGTCAAGGTCTGCCTGTGGAACATCCAGAACTACGGCCAGGACAGCGACAAGTACAACGGGACGGGCACCGACAACGAACTGCGCAACCGGTTCATCGCCGCCTTCGTGTTCGAGCACGACATCGATGTGCTCCTGATCGAGGAGATGCAGCCAGGCCAGGACGCCGCCTTGCACGACCTGATGACCCAGCTGGATGCGCTGTATCCCGCCAATACGGACTGGGCCTACAGCTACTGCGGTTCGGCCATCCGGAACGACCTCGTCAACGTGGTGAGCCAACCGGCCGATCTGATCGATCGAACGGGTGCGCGGTCGGAGTGCTACGCGGTCGTGTGGCGCACCAACCAGGCGGCTCGGTTCCAGATGATCGATGCGATCCACCAGATCGGACAGGCAACCGGCGGCTACGCCGGGACCACGTCGCCACTGAACATCAGCCAGCTGGGCCGGCCCACTGGCGAGGTCACCATCGGGCCGGGTGTGCACGAGTTCCAGTCGACGGGAGGGTTCACCCGCGACCAGGTCTATCCCTGGAACTGGAATGCCGGACCTGGCACCTACCAGCTGATGGCGGACTGGCCCGATCTGAACTACCCGCTGACCGGTGCCATGCAGGCCACCCGGCCGGCATGGTCCGGTTCCCGGCGTCCGGCGTACGTGGTGCTGCAGCTCGCCGATGCCGCGCAGAGCCTGTGCCCGGTCACCGTCTACCACGCGCCGAGCAAGCAGGCCCGAGCCTCCTGGGGTGCCTTCATGGCAGGGCTGGCACGTGAGGTGAACGTGGTCGACGACGTCGACGGCAACGATGATCCTGACGTCACTGTCGATCCGGTGCTCGCCGACTTCGGCTTCTTCGGGGGTGACTTCAACTACTCGGTCGACGGCGTCGACTGGCCCGACGACTACACGCACTTCACCGATGGTCGGGGCAGGTGGTTCGACACCGGCTCGAACCAGAGGACCGTTCCCGACCCGGCTGCTATCGATGACCTGCGCCGTACGACGGTGCAGATCATCGGCGGCCTGAACCACGACCAGCCGATCGTCGGCGTCAACAACGGTGACTACCTGCGGCACAAGATCGATCTCGGCTTCTTTCGCAGGGTTGCGGCGATCACTGCTGTGCGGATCGACCTGATGGCCGAGGTGCGCAACAACGTCGGTGGCGCCTACGACGATCCGCTGACCCACACGGCAGCCTTCATGGACCACGTGGTGGCCGGCATCGCCGCTCCCGATCAGCAGATGCGGGTCACCGGACCGCATCAACGCAAGCGCCAGCGGCGCCACGACGGCAGCTACGTCTGGGTCTGGAATCCGCTGATCACCGGCTCGTGGGGCAGCACCTTCGTCAACTGGACCACCAGCCGCAACCAGTACGACCTGAACAACATCACCAACGCTCGGCGGGCAGCCGAGTACATCCACATCTTCGTCAGTGACCACCTGCCACTGGTCGCCACCTTCAACTTCTGATCGGCGGGACGAAGCGACATGGACATCGAGCAGCTGTATGCGGCACTGCAGCCGTTGCAGGACAAGGTGGCGGGCACTCTCACGGTCACCGCCGAGGACGCCATCGACTGGCCAGAGGTGCACGGCCTCCTGGTCACGGTGCTTGCTCAGGACACCCTGTCGATCAAGGGGATCCCCGCATTCCCGCTGGCTCCCACGAGCAATGCGATCCGCTACCAGGGAACCGCGACGCTGTTTCCGTGGACGAGTCCGGGTGAGCAAGCCGTGCTGCCGGTGACCGCTACCTTCTCGGTGGACCAGGCAGGCTCGCCACAGGTGCTGATCCGCGCCGACCTGCCCGCCAACTGGCAGTTCACCGACAGCCTGGCCGGCCTGACCGACACCGCCGTTCGAACCGTGAGCTTCGAGAGCGGGTTGCTCCTGCTCACCAGCCAACCGGTCACCGTCAGCGAGTTCCAGCTCCCGGTCCAGCCCTACCTCGCGCTGGCGGGCATGTTGGCGACCACCGAGCCGTTCGAGCTCGGCCGGGTGCTGCTACCCACACTGGGCAGTCGCCGCGTCGAGGGACCGATCGACCTGAGCGCCGGAGAGATGCCGGTGATCACGCTCGGACCGTCCGCCTCGGCACCAGTGACCATCCCCGCGATCTCGGCGCAGTTCTACTTCGGCGCGACCGTGACCACCGAGTACCGCACGGTGCCCTACTACGACCCGGACGATCCCGGCATCACGACGGTGACCTTGCCGTTCTCCGGCGTCGCGCTGCAGGCAAGCCTGGCACTGGGTTCGGGGCCTGCGTTGGTGCTGTCGTTGCCGCTGCTGCCGGCCAGCGAGTTCTACGTCCTGTCGGTGTCGGCAGCACTGCCGCTGCCATCGTGGGACGTGCTGGACGCGCTGGTGCCCGGGATCGACCTGGCCGCCGCGATCCCCGCGGACGTGCCGACCGCCTCGGCCCTGGTGCTGCGGGCACTGGACATCTCGCTGTACGTCCCGGACACGGCAACGTTGCCGACCGTCACCTCCGTCACGTTCGACGTGATGATGGAGACGGGCGACTGGGCCTTGCTGCCCAACAACATCCTGACCCTGCAGCGAGTCGGCGCGGCCATGAAGGTGCTGTTCTCAGCTGGCGGCCCGCGGGTCACCGGATCGCTGTACAGCGACTTCACCATCGTCGACGAGCTGCAGATGGAAGCCGCGCTGAGCATCCCGCGCCTCATCCTCACCGCGAACCTGCCTCCGGCGATGACGGTGTCGGTCGAGTCGCTGATGGCGGCGGTGATGGACAAGCTCACCGGACACCGCTACACACCCCCCATCGCCATGGACATCTCGCGACTGGAGATGTCGGTGGACGTCCGCAACCGCGCGTTCGGCTTCGGCACCGACATCCTGACCGACTGGACGCTGCCCTTCGGCTCGGCCAACGGCGGCACGTTGATCACCCTCAGCTTCCAGGGGATCTCACTGGACATCGACTACGACGGCCAGCTGCTGCAGGCCGGCTTCGCCGCGTACGCCGGCGTCAACGAGGGCCGGTTCTACTTCACGGCAGTCTCGCCCGGCAACGACGCCGGGTGGGCCTTCGGCGGTGGACTGGTGCGGGGCAGCACGCTGAGCATCACCAAGCTGTTGATGGGTTTCATGTACCCCGAGGGCGACATTCCCGGCGGCAGCTACGGCATCCCGAACCTGGTCATCGACAAGCTGACCGCCACCCTGGCCACCGACGCCACCAACACCCCGTCCGAGTACACCTTCGAGGGCGGGCTGACCACGTCCTGGGACTTCTCGGTGTTCCAGGGTGGCCCGACCCTGGTGCTCAGTGCCCAGGTCAGCCTCCACGGCACCCGCTTGAAGCCACCAGTGAAGCCACGACTTGCGCTGCCCGGCACGAGCATCCTGCCCGCCGCGACGGCACCGGGTCTGACCGTCGCCTCCGACGCGCCCTGGCAGATCGCCGGTTCGGTGAGTGGCACCGTGAGCCTCTACGGCCTGCTGATCTCAGCGGGCTACGAGTTCGCTCCGACCAACTCCGCACTGACCTTCGGCATCTGGTACGACGAGCGCGGCATCCAGGCAACGCTGACCCAGCAGCTGGACAAGAAGACCCAGGAGAAGCACAGCATCCTGACCGTCCGGCTGGGCGACCTGTCCTTCGGCGAGATCCTGGAGTACCTGATCAGTCTGGCGCTGCCGGGAGAGAGCCGGCGGCTGTCGACGCCCTGGGACGTGCTGTCCCAGATCAACTTCAAGAACCTGTCGCTGTTGGTCGACCTCACCACGTCCGACGTCGCCATCGACTACAAGCTGGAACTCGAGCTGGGATTCGCCACCTTCACCTCGATCGGGCTGCGCTACACGAGCGTCAACGGTGAGGGCCGGGTCTACGTCGAGCTGACGGGGGACTTCCTCGGCCAGTCGTTCGGCAAGGGCGACGACGAGCCGCTGTCCTGGGACGTGCTCAACGACCCGGCGCCGGAGGTGCCGGGCAAGGGACCGACCCTGCTCGACCTGCGCTACGTCGGCTTCGGTCAGCACCTGGCACTGTCCGTCCCGGTCGCCGAGCTAGACACGGTCGAGAAGGTGATCGCTGCCCTCAAGGCGTCCATGAAGCCGCTCAGCGGCTCAGGCAACCCGCTCACCGATCCGGCCTCGGCATCCCTGCGGTACGACGGGAACAGCAACTGGCTGTTCGGCCTGGACGCCACCGTCCTCGACACCGTCTCGCTGTCGGCGGTGTTCTTCGATCCCTACCTGTACGGCGGGCTGATCTCACTGGCCGGCGAGCGGGCAGGTGGCCTGGCCGGCCTCCGCTTCGAGCTGCTGTACCGGAAGATCACCGAGGACATCGGCGAGCTGTCGGTCGACCTCCGGGTGCCGGACGTGTTCCGGCACCTGGAGCTCGGCGAGGTGTCGGTCACCCTCGGACTGATCCACGTCGACATCTACACCAACGGCAACTTCCGCGTCGACCTCGGCTTCCCTCACAACCAGGACTTCTCGCGGTCGTTCGCCGTCGAGGTGTTCCCCTTCGTCGGTGAAGGCGGCTTCTACTTCGCCTACCTGACGGGCGCGACCTCCGACCGGGTCCCGCCCGTCACCAACGGAGTGTTCTCACCGGTCATCGAGGCGGGCCTCGGTCTGGCGGTCGGGCTGGGTAAGGACTTCCAGGCCGGTCCCCTCAAGGCCGGCCTGAAGGTCGAGGTGTACGGCATCTTCGAGGGTGTCTACGCACCCTTCAATGCGTACGACAAGGCGATCGCCGCAGACACCTACTACTGGATCCAGGGCACCGCCGGCATCGTCGGCACGCTGTACGGCAGCGTCGACTTCGTCGTCATCAAGGCAGAGGTCAGCATCGTCGCCCGGGCTTCGGTCACCTTCGTGCTCGAGGCGCACCGGCCCTCGCTGATCGAGCTGCGGATCGCGGTGACGGCCAAGGCGAAGCTCAAGATCCTCTTCATCACGGTGCACTTCAGTTTCGACTTCACCCTGGAGCAGAGCTTCACCCTGGGCTCGACCAGCTCCACGTCCTGGATCGTGGGCAAGAGCAGCGAGCGGTTGGCGACCCGGGCAGTGCTGCGGGACTCGCTGCCAGGCCATGGCCTGCCACGACTTCGTCAGCAGCAGGCGCAGTCGCCGATCCGCCAGCTCAGCCGGCTGCGGCACGCCCGTCTGCTGCTGCCGTCGCTGGCAGCAGCTCCCGCCTACCGGAGCCTGCACCAGGCCAGGCTGGCCGACCGCGCCTCCTTCGTGACTGCTGCGGACTCGCCACCGATCTGGGCACCGCTGGCGGTCTACGGTGCCGGCAACGCCAAGAGCGCCCGGCTGCAGTTCGCGCCGATGTTCACCGTTGCCGATCCGGCAAGCCTGTATGCCAGGAACCCGGAGTCCCTGGGAACGGACGGCACGAACCAGATCGAGATCCTGTTCGTCCTGATCGCGGAGAACACCACCGATCCGGACGTGCACGGCCCGCAGGCGATGAAGCGCGTGGCCACCGATCACCTGCATCACTTGGACGCCGAGGGCGATTCGGCGCTGGCGCCCATCGTCGAGACCTTCTTCCGGTGGGCAGCGCAGGCCGGAGCTGGCAAGACCGGCGCCGACGCACTGAGCCTGCTGGCGTTGGAGGACCTGCTCGCCGAGATCAGCGATCCGGCCTTCCAGCAAGGCACCTTCGCCTACGACAACCTGAGCCAGCTGCTCGGCCTCAGCCTGCACCTGCAGGTCGTCGACTACCCCGCCGGATCGACGCCGACCGGCACCAGCGGCACCCTGCTGCCGGTGATCCCGGCGCTCACGGCGAACGTGTTGACCGGCAACGTCAGCACCACTCGCGACTACGCCACCTACAACCCGGTCAGCACCGCCTACTCGGCCAATCTGACCGCGTACTTCCGGCAGCTGCTCACCGATCCCACCACCGACGTTGCCGCCCCTCCGGTGTACGACGAGTCGCCCGAGCCCTCGGAACCGGTCGGGATCAGCTCGGCGAGCCTGGCCGAGCTGATCTTCGGGGAGTATTTCGCGCTGCTCACCCAGTCGGCGATCCAGGCCGCGATCGCCCTGCTGCAGAAGTACCAGGTGGCCTACCCGGCGAGCGGCGGTCCGAGCCTCACCGACCTGGCGGGCGGCTTCGCCACGCTGACGGTGCCGGTGACCCTGGCCCGCGGCCAGCAGCTCTCCGACCTCGCGCTGGCCGGTGGCCACCATCCCGACCGGTTGGCGGCGCTGAACCCGCGCGCCGCCAACGGCGAGAGCGCCGAGGTGGACCTCCCCGTCGAGGTCACCCCGCTGTCCATCGCCGAGGACAACCCGACCGCGGTCCTCGCCACGAACCTGACGGTGCCGATCCGGGCGCTGGCCTACCAGGTCCGGGCCGGCCAGAGCCTGGACGCGATCGCCGCCGCCGTACCGTTCGTCGCGGCCGGGACCCCGCTGACCGGGACTGCCATCGGCACCGCCAGCCAGGAGGTGCCCGGTCTGTTGCGCGCCGGCGACACGCTGCAGATCCCGGCCTTCAGCTACCAGCCGGTGGCCGGAGACACCGAGCACTTCCTGAGCGCGTTCTTCCAGGTACGCAACACCGGCCTGGCCGGCATCGAGCACCTGGACTGGTACGAGCAGGCTATCTCGACGATGAACCCGGACGTCCTGGACTGGAGCGCCCCCGTCACCGGTTCGACGGTGGTGGTGCCGACCGGGCACCTGGTCAGCACCTCCGGCACCTACATCGTGCACGCCGGTGACACCCTCGGCCGGATCGCCGGTACGTTTGCGCTGTTCCAGGCGATGGACAACAGCACCAACCCCGCCGTGACCAACCCGGTCACCGTGCCAGCCATGAGTCATCCGATCGGCACGACCGACACCTTCGCGAGCCTGGTCGTCGACTTCACCGGGCTGCAGCTGTCCGAGCTGCTGACGGCCAACGCCGCGGCCGACGTGCTGACGCCGCTGGTCGTGCTGTGGGTGCCACCGTTCGACGCGACCCTCCCAGCGGGTCAGACGCTGGCGTCGCTGGCCGCCGCCTACGACCTGAGCCTGGCCGACCTGGTGGACCTGGTCCAGGACCTCCCGGCGGTGTTCGCCAATACCACGCTCGACATACGTGACGTGCCAGCCCGCACGGTGGACGAGTTCGTCACCGATCTCAAGACCACCGAGCACCTCAACAGCGTGGCCACCCAGCTGTCCAACTTCCTGGCGCACGGCCTGCGCGCGCCGGCGCCGGACGACGCCACCTTCACCGGCCTGACCCCGCAGCAGGTCGAGGACGGCGAGTTCACCGGGACTCTCCACGGCATCAGCGACCTGGTCGGACAGCAGTTCTCCTGGCCGGACCTGAACGTCCCGGCGACGCTGACCGTGACCCACTCGAACGCGGACTGGCTGAGCTTCGTCGACTCCGTCACGGTCGAGGACCAGGCCATGCCGGTGACGGCAGACCTGATCGCGGCCAACCCGCGGCTGGCGGCCGGCGAGCAACCCCGCGTGGGCCTGATCCTCGCCACCGGCCCGATCGCGTCGATCACCGTCAGCATCGACCAGGCCCGCTTCGCCCGCTTCCTGCCGTCGACGACGGTGACCCTCGACGCCTCACCCGCGCTCGCGTTGCCCAACTTCGAAGAGACCCGGGTGCACTACAACTTCCAGGTCACCCAGCACTGGCAGGCCGCCTCACGTCCGGCACTGCCCCAGGGCCCCGCCGCCGGCGCGCCGGGGGAGCCCAGCCTGTGGCCGCTGCCGGCCAACCTGCAGCTCGCCGCGGCCACGGGCTCGGACCAGCCGTACACGCTCAACACCGTGCCGCTCAGCGCCGCTCCGGGTACGGAGGGAACACGGTTGGCGTCGTACTGCTGGGCGATCCAGCTGCCGATCGCGATCAGCCGGGTCGCCAACCCGGGCGGTCAGGGCGGCGCCGCCTCGACCGGCGACTCGGAGCTGGGCAGTCCGTGGCTGCCCGGCGTCTACCTGGTGCGCGGGACCGCGGCTGCCGACAGCCAGCTGCTGTATGACCTGTGGACCTACCTGGCACTGGGCACCGACACCGGCGCGCTGCAGCTGCTGTACACGCCGAACGCGACCGGCAGCACTCCCCAGGGTTACGCCTCGGACGCACTCGACCCGGCCGCGACCGTGCTGCTCAAGACCAACCTGTCCACCGTGACTCGGGAGCCGAGCCAGTCGCGCACGGCCGATGACGTGCCCACCGCGCAGACCTACCAGGCCGCGATCACCGACACCGCCGACTTCCTCAGCCTGCTGTGGCAGGCGTCGGTCGTGGTCGAGGGCGGCTTCTACCTCACGTACGACGCAGCGGGCGCGGGGATCCCGGACTCGGTCTTCGACGAGACCGGCCAGGGCAGCCTGCAGGTGCTGTGCCTGCTGACCAGCCAGTCCGGGTCCGCCACGCCGGGTGGGCCGTTGCTTGCGCTGAACAACGTGGCGGTGGTCGCCGACAACGTCGACGCATCGGCCTCGCAGCTGTACGCCACCCGCTCGGATGTCGACGCGCCGATGACGCGGACGGCGACCGTCCCGCCGGGTTCGGTCGGTTTCGAGATCGTCCGGGTCGACCCGGCGCCGCCGGATGGCACCGATCCCACCCCGGAACAGCTGGCCGGAATGCTGTACGGGTTGATCGGCTACCAGGTGCAGGCCGCGACCGGCCTCCTGGTGAGCAACGAGGCCGTGCCGCAGGGACCGGAACCGGTGAGCGGCGACGAACACGCCACGGACGTGACCTACCGCCAGGTGCTCAACGTGTCCGGCCGCGCCGAGCCGAGTGGGCTGATCGCGCAGGCGAACCCCTGGTTGCCGTCCGCCGCAGCAGACCCGTACGCGGGAGTCTCGGCAACCAGCGCGGCGGCGCTCTCCTTCGCCGCGCACGATGTGTTCGGCAACCGTGCCGTCGTGGCCGACCCGATCGACGGCATCTCGGTGCCGGACCGATATCTCGACCACCTGGCCGGCATCGGCGACTGGCCGGGCAGCACCTGGGCCTACACGCTGACCGGCACCAGCCCAGGTGCGGCGATCCAGGTCGACGGTGCGCTGCAGGCCAACAGCTACCTGCCCGACCCACAGCTGTCCTCGGTCGCGGCACTGCGGTCGGCCAGCGGCCACGCCCTGAAGCTCGGCGAGGCGTTCTTCCAGCTCAGCCGGCCCAACGTCGAGCTGAGCCTGACCAGCACGCTCGTCGCCGGGCAGCTCAGCCCGCCGCTGGCACCCCTGATCGGCTACCTGTCGGCCAGCTACGTGTTCACCAGCCAGCTGGCCGGCCTGGCTATCAAGACTCATCGGGTCGCGGCCGACGAGGCCCTGTCCGCGGTTGCGAACACCTACGCGCTGTCGGCCGAGACCCTGTTGCGCGACAACCTCGACCTGCCCGCCACCAGCATCTTCGCGACCACGATGGTGGTGCCGGTCTACGCCCTGGTCAAGCACGGTGACACGCTGGCCGCCTTCGCCACCCGGGTGAAGCTGACACCGGAAACCCTGGTGGATCAAGGGGACAACGCCGCTGTCGCGGTCATCCCGGCCGGCACCGGCCTGGTCATCACCCCCACCACGGGCACCCTCGCCCCCGACCGGACGCTGTCCGACTACGCCGCCGCGTCCCAGTGCACCGTGGGTGACCTCGGCCGAGCGAACGCGTCGGTGCCCGGCCTGATCAACGACGGCGTCACCCTCAGCGTCAGGGGAGTGCTGCTGAACACCGCTGGTTCGACGTTCGACTCGTTGGTCACCGACTTCGCCAAGGTCGGCATCACCACGACCGCCGAGGAGATCGCGACCAGCAACCAGACGGTTCCGGACCTCTTCACCGCAGGTCCGACCATCACCACCTACGCGGTGGACCGCCGGTTGACCGCGGCCGACAGCACCATCGACGCCACCGTGACCTCGGTGTACGGCGGAGTGCGGCGCACCTTCTGCACCCTGAACGCCGCAGTGCCCGGCCTGCTGCGGCAGGACACCCGGTTGCAGGTGGCCGAGCAGAGCCAGGCCGCACCGACCGACACGTTGCGGCACTTCCTCGACCAGACCAGCAGCGTCAGTCTGGCCGACTTCGCGGCCGCCAACGGCGGCACCAAGCTCGCCACCGACGCGGTGCTGATCCTGCCGGCGCTGCTCGATCCTGCCGGGTTGGAGGCGGTCCCGTACGGCATCCAGGCCAATCGGACGCTGGCCGAGATCGCCACCCTGTTCGGTGTCACGGCAGAGCTGCTGGGCACCCAGGACCAGGACCTGCCCGGCATCTTCGTGCCGGACCAGTCGGTCGCGGTGGCGGGGTTCGCCACGATCACCACGGGTCCGGACGACAGCCTGGCCGGCCTGCTCGCCAAGTACCCGGCCGGCCAGCGGCCGACCCTGACCCAGCTGATCGACACCATCGCCGGCCAGGCCGGTCTGCTGTTGCCCGGAGCCGCGCTGGTCTGCCCGGTCCCGGTGGCAGCGAACGCTGGCGCTGGTAGCGCGCTGAGCATCACGGCCCTGGCCACCGCTTTCGGTGGTCCGGAGGACGCACTGAGGCTGGCCAAGGCGAACGCGTCGCTGATCGGCTTCCTCAAGCTGGACGCGCCCTTCTCGATCGGAGGACACCCGTTCACGATCACGCGGTGGCAGACCCTGGCCAACACCCTGGCCGGCGTGAACGCCGTACTCCCCACCGCGCTGAGTTACGACGCCTTCCTCACCGAGTTGCTTGACCAGCCGATCGTGGACCCCGCCAGCAAGGTGCTGCTGCCGCCGCCCGGGGTCGTGCTGCGGGCGCCGCTGCCTGCCGACCCGGCTGTGACCGACACCATCACGCCGCTGGCACTGCACCTGACGGTGAGCCGTCCGCTCGACGAGATCGACCAGCACTTCAAGTCGGTGCCCGAGGTCCAGCGGGCGAGCACCCTGATCCCACCGTTGTCCAGCGGGACGCCGGCCAGCTTGCGCGACTTCGCAGAGGCGGTCGCCACCGCCTACGGAGGAGCGTTGTGGGTCGGCACCGCCTCGGCGAGCGACCCCGGTCAGCAACGGCAGTTCGTCGTCCGGTTCGCCGCGCCAGAACCGCAGTCCGGCAACGCGATCCGCGAGGTGGCCCTCGGCGGCAGCGCGAGCTTCCTCGGCCTGCCGCCACTGGCCAACAGCCTGATCTCACGGACCGCCGACGTCCGCCGCTACCGCTCCGGACAGACCCCGCCGTTCAGCGATGCCAGCCAGCACGTGATGTTCCAGGCTGTCGACGTGACCGAGTGGGCAACCGACTTCCTGGCCACTCTCGACCTGGCGCTGTCGCCCACCTACGGCACCGCCGGCTACCTCGCAGCCGGTGCCGGGACCTTCGACGCGCTGGTCGCGGCCAAGGCGAGCCTGGCGAGCTCGATCGCCGGTCAGCTCACCCCGATCGAGGTCGGTGACAGCGCGCTCGACCTGACCGCAGCCCAGGATGCCGTGCGGCAACAGCTGAGCGCGAACCTCTCCGCCGGCTATGCCACGGATGCCGTGGTGCAGGTGGCCAGCACCGTCCAGGCCAGCTTCGGCAGGACCGGAGCGGATGTCGGTGACCACCGGCTGACCGGCAAGGTGGCTGCGGCCACGGTGCCGCTGTCGACCACGATCACCTTGCAGAGCCTGGCAGATCGGTTCGTGGTGTCGGTCGAGTCCGTCACCGAGCTGCTTGCGGACACCACCAACGTGCTGGCGACCGGGACGACGCTCCGGCTCGGTGGGCTCACCTGGACCATCGGCGAGCACGACAGCCTCAGCACCGGGATCGCCGAGCTGCACAGCACGGTGCCGGCCTTCACCAGCGCCTTCGCGGGCACGGCGCCACTGTTCCGGGACGGTGCGCTGCTGACCATCGACGGTTTCACCGCCGCCGCCGGACTCGGCGACACCCTGAACACGCTGGCCGACGCGCTCGATGTCGACCTGGCATTCCTGAGCGTGGCGAACCAGGACCTGACCGGTCTGCTCACCGGCACGGCGTACCTGAGAGGAGTGCCGGTCCAGATCACCGAGCAGACGTCCAGCCTCACCGGCCTGGCGGCCGCGCAGCAGTTGCCGGTGCTGGTCGTCGCAGGGATGCTGGCCGACCAGGCGGTCCTCGCCGTCGGGGCGGTGGCGCACATCGTGCGCTGGGTGCCCGAGTACAGCCTGAGCACGGGCAAGGTCCGTCTCGACGCCCCGGTCGGTGCGCTCACCCTGTTGCTCACGATGAAGAACCGGGCGCAGTACCGGCGGCTGTTCCTCAACGTGGGGTTCGACATCACCGCTCTGGAGTACGCCGTCGAGCCGGCGGCGTACGTCGAAGGCTACGAGAGCTCGAAGTGGCTGCACCTGCTCAACCCACTGCCTGACGTGCCGCGCGAGCTCGGCGGCGCGGTGATCAGCACCGACATCGGCCAGCTCGACGTGCCGATCGCGCTGCGGGCCTATCCGATGACGCCGCGACTGGTCAGCCAGAGCGCGCAGCCGACGTACTCGGCGGCCGAGATCGCTGAGGCCACCCCGCTGGCGACGCAGGTCGCGATGGCGGAGGCCTGGTCCTACTACGCCGGCTTCGAGCTGCAGCTGGCGGCACAGGACAGTGCCACGTTCACCATCGGGTTCAACTTCGAGCCAGCTGTCGACCGTACTGACGTGGGTGACGCACCTGACCCGTTCGCCGCACTGGCCGAGTACGCCACCAACGCGGCCGAGATCAGGGCCGACCTGACCAGCCTCGCCGATCCCGGTGCCGCTGCGGCTGGGGGCGACTCGCCCGGTCGGTCGGCTCTCGTGGCACTGGCGGATCTCGCCACCAAGGTGGCCGCGACCTGGGGCTTCGTCCCCGGGTCGCCGACCACGGATGTCGATGACGCCGGGGACGGTCTGACCCCGGGGACGAGCTTCAGCTACGGCCTGCAGACCCGCATCCGTTCGGGGGACCACGGAGAGCCGCTGATGTACGCGCTGGTGCTGGCCCGAGAGCCCGGCACCGACACCTGGGGACCCGGCAAGACCATCCCGTCGCTGGGCTACCTGGATGCGGCCGGACACCTGCACGAGCTGACCAGGCCGGTCCCGCCGGTCGGCAAGGTGCCGGAGACCCTGACGTACACCTTCGTCGACCCGGACGTCCCGGACACCGGCCGGCGCGTCTACGTGGTGTGGTTCGACGACCTCAACGTCATCTCGTACCAGAACGCGCGGGCGAGCCTGGCCGTCACGCGCAACCAGAGCCTGGCGCCGGGCAAGACCACCGACCCGCGGTTCGTCTACCAGACACCGCGGCTCACCTTCAGCAACCTGTCGGTGCCGAGCCTGCAGTGGGACTCCTCGCTGCTCATCGGCGCCGGGCCGGTCTCGGCGCTCCCGGCCAGCCTGGAGGACCTCATGGTCGATGTCCTGGGCACACCACCCACCGCCGCGCGGACCGAGCAGAAGCTCACCGGCAGCTACGGATACCGCCTGGCCGCGGCGGCCGGCGGTGGCAGTGGGTTGTCGCCGGCTGATCTGGTGTCGCTGATCCCGATCTTCTACCGGCCGAACTTCGTGTACGCCGCCGACGTGCCCAGCGACACCGCGGCGGCCATCGCCGACTGGTTCGGCGAGCACCTGCCGCACGCCGACAACCACGCGTTCCTGAGGTTCGACCTCCAGGTGTTCTCAACCATGACGCCTGGCCTGGCACGGCCGTTGATCCGCTTCAGCCAGCTGAACTACCAGCTGCCTCAACCGTGACGCGTGGATCGGAGGTTTCGGACGTCGCGAGCACGGGATGA
>Ga0164307_10000259_pt1 | contig 24404 bp, 22 predicted proteins | sample Whisoiple_243_MG_FD_110214 | JGI IMG/M metagenome (GOLD analysis project Ga0164307, IMG submission 110214) | Soil microbial communities amended with fresh organic matter from upstate New York, USA - Whitman soil sample_243_MG | ecosystem: Environmental > Terrestrial > Soil > Unclassified >...
AGCGGCCGCCGCCGCGGTAATCGCGAAAGCCGTACTTCGCGTCGTAGGTGTAGTCGGCGTGGCCGGGACGATACTTGTCCTTGATGTTCGAATAGTCGCGGCTGCGCTGGTCCTCGTTGCGAACCAAAATCGCGAGGCTGGTGCCAGTGGTGCGCCCTTCGAACACGCCGCTCAAGATCTCGGGCGTGTCCGATTCTTGTCGCTGCGTGACCAGCCGGCTCTGCCCGGGTTTGCGGCGGTCCAGATCGACCAGCAAATCTTCGACTGAAAGCGCGAGCCCGGGGGGGCAGCCGTCGATGATGACCACATTGCCAGGTCCGTGTGATTCACCTGCGGTGGTGATGCGAAACGCCTGACCGAAGCTGTTACCTGCCATTCCGGGCGGCAGTGTATCAGTTGCGCTGCCGGCGGCGACCGGGCATTTTATCGAATCAATGACTGCACTCACGGATCTGCGGGACGAGGAGCGGCTCTTCTTCGATACGGTCGCGGCGTTCGCCCGCGAGCGCATCGCCCCTTTGGTGCGTGAAATGGACGAAACGGCGCACTTCGACGCGCGGCTCTTGCCCGAACTGTTTCAGCTCGGGGTGATGGGCGTGGAGATCCCGAGCGAGCAGGGCGGCGCGGGCAGCAGCTTTTTCAACGCGGTGCTCGCGGTTCAAGCCTTGGCGCGCGTCGACCCGAGCGTCGCGGTGCTGGTCGACGTTCAAAATACACTGGTCGAAAACGCACTGTTGCGTTGGGGCAGCACCGAGCAAAAGGCGCGCTACTGCCCGAAGCTCGCCAATGAATGGGTCGGTTCGTACGCACTCAGTGAAGCGAGCTCGGGCTCGGACGCCTTCGCGCTGAAAGCCCGCGCCGAACGCCGCGGTCAGCGCTTCGTGCTCAATGGCCGGAAGCTCTGGATCACCAACGCCGCGGAGAGCTCACTGTTCATCGTGTTCGCCAACGTCGACCCGGACAAGGGCTACAAAGGCATCACCGCGTTCTTGGTGGAGCGCGGTTTTCCTGGGTTTTCCGTAGGAAAGAAGGAAGACAAGCTGGGCATCCGCGCTTCCAGCACGTGTGAGCTCGTGCTCGATGATTGTGAAGTTCCGGAAGAGAACGTGCTCGGTGAAGTGGGCAAGGGTTACAAGATAGCGATCGAAGCGCTGAATGAAGGGCGCATCGGCATCGGCGCGCAGATGCTCGGCTTGGCCGAAGGCGCCTTCGCGCAAGCGATGAGCTACATGAAAGAGCGCGTGCAGTTCGGGAAGCCGATCGCGGAGTTCCAAGGCATGCAGTTTCAGTACGCACGCTTGGCCATGGAAATCGAAGCCGCGCGCTTACTCGTTTACAACGCAGCTCGGCTCAAAGACGCCGGTCAGCCGTTCGTCAAAGAGGCGGCCATGGCCAAGCTGTTCGCGTCCGAGGTCGCCGAGCGGACCGCCTCGTTGTGCGTGGAGTTCTATGGTGGCGTCGGCTTCACCCGCGAATACCCGGCGGAGAAGTTCTATCGCGACGCCAAGATTGGCAAAATCTACGAGGGCACGAGCAACATGCAGCTCTCGACGATCGCCAAGCTGCTCGTTTAACCGCTCGATTGTGCTCAGCTCGCGCGACGCACGGGCTCTAACGCGGCACGACGAAGGGCGGTGTCGAGAGCCGCCAGGATTTCAGATTCGCTCGCCGGCTTTGCAAGAACGACGTGCGCGCAGTGACGCTGCAGCGTATCGCCGGGCTCGATTTGGGACGAGTGCACGACGCGACCCGTCTCTGGATAGCGCAGGGCGAGTGCGTCGAGCACTACGCGGCCGCCGCCACCGGGCATGTGCCAATCGGTGAGGACGAGGTCGTACTCATGCTCGTACAAGGCCTCGATTGCTTGAGTCGCGTTGGAGGCAGTATTTACGTGAAATTCTGGGCGATGTTGGCGCAAGACACGCGACAGGCCCCGAATCACCGAAGGGTCATCGTCGACCAATAGAATCCGGCGAGGCCGGCGCTGGTAGACGCGCGAGACAGGCGGTTCACTTGATGGCATGGTCATAATCTCTGCAAGAGGCGGGCCACCCACACGATTGCGGTTTTTTCGGAATTTCTACAGTGTCGTCGTTGGACGCTTGCGCTGGGAAGGGCCTTGGGTATGGTCGCGCTGCCATGGTCGAACCCGGGATCGTCACGCTAGCCAAAATCGTCGGAACACTGCTCGTCGCGATGGGCATCGTTCCTTTCTTGTTCTTGCTAGCTCCCGGCGACCGCAGCGAGCCGGAAGTCAAAGACACGTTCGACGGCGACGTTCAGTAAGCACCCGCCACCAGCGGTGAAGCGTAACCGTCGGCGGGGATCCGCGTACTACGCGGGTAATCCACGTAGGCAACAGAGGGAGAGCCGCGGAATGCGTGAGCTGAACTACCGATTTCTGCTGGGAATGCTGTGCCTGGGCGGCACGCTGAGCGGGTGTAAAGAGAAGCCCGCAGCGCAGCTCGCGCCGACCGCCTCGGCGCTGCAAGCGGCGCCGGCCGCCCCGAGCGCCACTCGGTTCAGCGTCGATTCGGCGTCGAGCAAGGTGACGTTCTTGATGGACTCGCCGCTCGAGAAGATCGACGGCGACGCCTCGGGAGGCCTGTCCGGTGAACTGTCCGTCGACTTGTCGGATCTGAGCAAATCCACGGCCTTGGTGAGGGTCGACTTGCAGAAGCTGGTGCTCTATCAGCAAAAACGCGAGGGCGAGAAGACCGCCTACGGCGAGCGCAAGAAGAGTGACCTGCAGAACGAGCACGCGAAGAATTGGCTGCAAATCGTGGCGCGCGAAGGCGACGTGACCCCCGCGCAAGCGGAAGCGAATCGCTGGGTCGAATTCAAAGTCGACAAGCTCGAGGCCGTGAGCGCGCCGAACGTCGCGGCCGCGACCGGCAACGAACGCAAACTCAACGCCACCGCGACCGGCGAGTTCCGCCTCCACGGACGCAAGCAACCCAAGAGCGCGAAGCTCGAACTCACCTTCACCTATCAGGGTGACAAGGCGCAGTCGGTGCACGTGAAGACCAGCGAGCCGCTGGCGATCGGCTTGGAAGAGTTCGAAGTGAACCCGCGCGACGACGCAGGCAAATTCGTCAAGACGCTGAGCGAGGCGCTGAGCAGCGGTCTAAAGGGCAAAGTGGCCCAACAAGCGCCGGTCGTGCTCGATTTCACGGCCACCGCGAAGTAACGCAGCCGAAGTGCGAAATCAGCGTCGCATCGCTTCGCGCAGCACGCGCAGGCGAACAGCGGCGGGGGCGCGTGATAGTTCGAGCACCAAATCACTGCCCGGTTGGCCACTGAGCCGCGCGCGAGCGTCGGCCATCGACGTCGGGCGCACGCCGTCGATGGCCGTGATCAGATCGCCCGCTTCGACGCCCGCGCGTTCGGCCTCACTCGATTCGGCCACGCTGACCACGACCACCTCGATGTTCGGCGCGTTCCCCCGTTCACCCAGGCCGATCGCCACGCTGCCCGCGGCCACCGCTGAATCCGACTCGCTCGCCTGCGGAACGAGTTGAATGCGCAACCCACGCGCCGTACGACCCGAGCTGACTTCGACGCCACGCACACTGCCGCGGCCGGCCACGCTGGAGACGGCGCTGATCGTCGCGCTGCCCGGGTGCACGCCGGAGAGCAGAAAATGCCCGTCGCGATCGCTGAGCACGACGCCGCGCGCGCTCTTGCCCGCCGGCAAAAATCCGGAGCCGTTGCCCGCCGTCACGCGCGCGCCCTCGATGCGATCGCCCCGCTGATCGACGACCTCGCCCTCCACTTCACCCGCTTCGAGCAGATCGATGTCCGGCAAGTTGAACGGGCGATCCGCGCGGCCGGTGGACTCGACGCGCGGCGACGCTTCCTCGTCCGCGAACTCGGGGTGCTCGACGCGCACGTGCAGCTCTCCCGGCGCGATATCGCGCAATCGAAACACCCCGTCGGCATCGCTGGTCGCCACCTTGCGCACGCCATTTTGCGAAACACTGACGACCGCTCCCGCGACCACGCGGCGGCCGCGCACCGCCGTGATGCGCCCTTCGACGATCACGCCGCGGCGCAGCGTGAGCTTGAGCTCTTTCGGCGCGACCGCCACGCTCTGGGCCACCCGCGCGTAGCCCGGCGCTTCGGCGACGAAGCGCAAGTTCTCGCCCAACGCGTCGGGAAAAGTGACCGCGCCCTCGGCGTCGGTGAAACGCGTCAAGCGCAGCGGGCGCGTGGGTTCGAGCGAAGTGGCGACGATTTCGACCAGCTCGATTGGACGCGCATCTTCGTCCAAGGCCAGCACCCGCACCGGATCGCGCAACGAGGGCAGCGTCAATTCGAGCTTTTCGTGGACCCCCTCGGCGAGGTGCAACGACTTGCGGAGCACGACGCGCGACGGCTCTTCCGAGCGCGAGAGCGAAAGGGTCAGATCGGAGGGCACCGCGGCAAATGCAAACGTGCCGTCACTGGCGGTGGTCGCGGTCTCGGTGCGCGTGGCGCGCGCGGAGCTCAGCTCGACCTCCACGCCGCTGAGCGGCTGACCGCGGTCGTCGAGCACGCGGCCCTCCAGCGATGCGCCGCGCAGCAGCACGATCTTGACTCGAGCCTCGCCGCCCGACGCGACGGTCAAGAGCTCGCTCGTACCCTCGACGAAATCGGGGTGGCGCACGATCACCCGCACGCGCCCGGGTGTGACTGGGCGCGCCGTGAAATGCCCGCCGCGATTCGAGACCCAAGGCGCAATGTCGCCCAGCGGAGCCTCGAAATCGGCGGAATTCGCGGCCAACGCCGCTGCTCGGCCGGGCTTCGGGATGGGCGGAACTGGGCCCGGCATCACGCCCAGTTCCCCCGCGGGAATGAGCGGCACGGGACCCGAAAGCGACCAAGCGAAGTGGCTTTGCCGGAAGCCGACCAGCGCGGGCGTCTCTGCAATCGGCAAGCCGGCCACGTCGCTGCCGACTACTTCGATGCTCGCGCCGTCGACCGGGAAGCCGCGCGCATCCTCGACGTCGCCGAAAATAGCACCCCCGCGGGTGAGAGGGACGCGCACCGGCCCAGTGAGCAGCTCGGGGACCGCGACCAGCGCGCTGCCCACGAAGTCCACCGCGCGCGCGCCGAGGGTCGCGGGGCCGGACGCGATCGGCCCCAGCGCGACCTTGCCGTCACTGCCGGTGCGACCGCGGATCGGGAACGAGCTGAGCCCGGCTTCGGCGAGCACCACGTCCGCGTCCGGCACCGCGACCGGATTCGGGCCCTCGCCGTCGGTGACCGCGGCCACCACGGTTCGGCCCGCTTCGAGCCGCAAAGTGACCTTCTCGTTCTGCCCGCGCGCCAGCGGAAAGCCGAGCAAGGTCGGGGCCACGTGGTCGCCGAAGCTCGCGCGCAGATCGTAGTTCCCGGCGAGCAGCCCGGTGATCTTTGCAATGCCGGCGGCACTGCACAGCGCGCTGCGCGCGGGCCACAAGGTCGCTCCGGCGATCATCACGGTCGCACCGGGCGCGGGCTTGCCGTCGAGGTCGAGCACGGCCACTTCGAGCGAAGCCAAGCGACGCAAGGTGAGCGAGAGCGGCCCGCGCACCCCGGCGCGTGACACGGACTCGTAGCCCGGCGCCGAGGCTTTGACCGACCAGGGCGGCGGACCCAAGCGCGAAAGGCGCGCCATTCCCTGCTCGTCCGTGAGCGCGCCGAAGGGCAGCGGGTCTGCGGTCTCCACGAGCACCGTCGCTTTGGGCAGCGGTTGCGCGCTTTCGTCGGTCACCGTGACGACGAGCGTCTGTGCCGGGTGCAGGCTGAACGACAGCGCACGCGGCTCGTCGCCGAGCACCAGCGTGCTCGAGGCGCGCGCGAAGCCCGGCGCCTCGGCCAGCAACCACAAACGCCCGAGAGGTAGGCGCGCGAGCAACGCTTGTCCCGAACTGTCGGTAGATTCCGCAGCGATCCAATGAAAACTGCCCGCGCGTTCCCAAAACACCTGAACCGTTGCCGCGGCGAGCGCCGCACCTGCGTCGCGCCGCACGGTCACGCGCAGCTCGCCCTTCCGCTCTTGCTCGGAAATGGCAATCGTTTCCGGCGCCTTGCGTTCGGGCGCCAAACGCGAGGGCACGTCCGAAAGCCCGAGCACGAAGCTCACGCAGGCCACCACGGACAGGAGCAAGCTCACGAGCTCGGCCGGGTGCCTGGAACGCTTCACGCGAGCACCATAACGCGGACGCGAGACGCAGGCTTCCGGCCGAATGCTATGCTTCTCGACGGTGCTTGCGCGAAAGTCGGCAGTGCTTGGTTTCCTGCTGACTGCTGCGGCCGGACTTTCGTGTAGCTCGCGCGAACACCCACCCCCGATTGGCTTCGTTCAGAGCGGCGGCGGCGCTGGGAGCGCGGGAGGCGGCGGAACGGGCAGCCTCGACGTCGGCAACGAGGACGACGACGCGGCTCTGTGTGGCGACCAAAAGATCCCGGCGATCGCCGATCCTCCCAATCTGTATTTCGTGGTCGATCACTCGGGCAGCATGGGCGATCCGCTGACCGGCAGCCCGTATAGCAAATACGAGAATGCGCGCATCGCGATCAGCATCATGCTGCACGCGGTCGGTCATCGGGTGCGCTACGGGGCCGCGCTCTATCCGACCAATCTCGAGTGCGCGGCGGGGTCACCGGTCTTTGCGGTCACCGCGGGAGACCCGCCCCAATATGCGGCCAAGGGCAAGACCGGTCCAGTGCTCGACGATCTGCTCACGCGCCTGGGCGCGACCGCCCCTGCCGGCGGCACCCCCACGGCCGCTACCCTGCGCGAGCTTCAGTCGACCATCCTAGGGCTCACGGGGAAGAAGACTTATGTCGTGCTGATTACCGACGGTGCGCCAAATTGCAACCTGGCGCTCCGTTGCGGCGTGGAAGACTGCATCCCCAACATCGAGCACGTCTCGATCAACGGCGTCACCTGTGACGAGAGTTACAATTGTTGTTCGCCCAAGGTCGGCGCGGGTGATTGCGTCGACGCCGACGACAGCGAAGCCGCGGTCGCCGCATACGAAAAGGCGGGGATCGATACCTTCGTCGTGGGCATGCCCGGCAGCGAGGCGTATCGCGCCGTGCTCAACCGTTTGGCCGTCGCGGGCAACACCGCGCGCCCGGGAAATACGCAATATTACGCGGTTTCCGACACGGACGAGCTCACCCTCGCGCTGCGCAGCATCGGCGCTCAAGTCGCCATCAGTTGCGACCTGCCATTGAGCGAAACGCCCGAGGCGCCGGATTTGGTCAATGTATACTTCGACGACCAAGTCGTCCCGAAAAGCGACGACGACGGCTGGCGATATAGCGACGAAAACACGATCCAATTCGTGGGCGCGACCTGCGACACGCTCACCGCCGGGGACGTGCTGAACGTCCAAGTCGTGTCGGGTTGCCCCACCGTAGTTCGCTGACGGCTGCCGTTTCTGATGTTACGGTCCGCAGCGTGAAGCCCCCTCCGGAGCTCGAAGCACTACGACGAAGCATCGACGATTTGGACGGCCGCATTTTGCAGCTCGTCGCCGACCGGGTGAAGGTCGTGCTCGCCGTCGGTCAATTCAAGCGTGAAAACAACCTTGCGGTGTACGACCCCGAGCGCGAGCGCAAAATGCTCGAGCGGCTGTGCAGCCAAGCCCCCGAGCCGCTCGACGCCGACACCGTGCGCCGCATCTTCGAGCGTCTGATCGACGAATCACGTCGCATCGAGCAACACAGCATCGGCAAACACGGCTGAGCGCGGGCTAATTTCCCGGAAGGGGCGCTCGCGCTCCCGCATCGCACCTCGTGCTGACGCGCTGTCTCCACGCAAATCGTCCGGAAGCGCTGACCGGCCCGGAGCGCGCTCGAGCGTCGAGGTTCACCCTTCGGGAAGAGACGGGAAGGTCGGACATGGGGTCGCGGAGACCTTGCGCGACGCTGACGCGAGCGCGCGCAAGCGAGCACGCCGTCCCCAATGAGCGCCTCGCGCAGCGGCCTAATTTCACGGGAAACCAGGCTTGCTTCGAGGTGCGATGCGGGATCGCGAGCGCCCCCTCTCCAGAAAAGCCGCAGGCGCGACGCGCCCTCAATGCAGCGTGTGCCAGGAGCCGTCGTGCTCGACGACGGGGATGTCTTTTTCTGAGCTGGAAGCGGCGGCGAGTTGGGCGACGGGAAGCTCCGCGCTTTTGGTGAGGACGATGTGGACGCGGGCGGCTTCAGCCCGTAGCGCGAGGCGGGCGCGCTGCAGATCTTCGACCGCTTCTTCACGCGCCCAGCGTTGGAGCGTGACTTTGTCGCGGCGTTTACGGCGGCGCCAAGCCCAGACCGCGAGCGCCAGCGCGATCACCCAAAAGAAGGTACCGCTCAGCAACAGCGGCATGAAGGTATAGCGGCGAGAGGCGTCGTCACGCCATTCGAGCTCGAGCGTCGCCAAATCGACGGCGTAGGCGTCCAGCACGCTTTGCTCGAAGGTTTTGCCTTCACGCAGCTCGGTGATCAGTGCACGGAAGCGGTGTAGGTCCTCGCGCCGCACCAGGAAGCGCAGGACATCGACGGCTTCGGCGTACGCGACTTCGGCTTTCGTCTCGTCGTCCGGGAAGGTGCGCTCGAGCTCACTGAGCGGAATCAGGGAGCCGCCGACAGTCGACATCATGAGCGTCTTCATGCGCTTGTAGGACGACTCACCGGAGGCGAACACGGCGAAGCCTTCATTGAACCAGCGTGGGACGGCTTGGCCGTTGAGCGCGTCGTGCAGGGCGACGTGCGCGAGCTCATGGCGGAACACCTCACCCAGATCTTGTTCTTGGCCGGCGTGGACCGGCGTGAGCGAGAGCAGCACCAAGCCGAGCTCGGAGTACGCGACGCCCGCGGCGTACTCCGGATACGGCGCACCGGAGGGCGCAAAAGTCGCCATTTCCCCGGTGGTGCGCGCGATTTGCACGCGCACGTCCGAGAGCACGGGGAAGCCGAGGCGCTCGGTGAGATCGTGGCGCACGGCTTCGGCCTGCTTGATCAGCGGATCGACGCGTTCACGACTGGAGGGGTGGTAGACGAAGCGCACCCAACCGGCGTCGTAGGTGTTGAAGCCAGCGGGAATGGGCGGCAAGCGCAGCACGCCGCGACCGACACGCGGCGCGTCCGAAACCGAAGAAGGCAGCGCGCTCACCGCCGGTGCTGCGTCGGTGTCATCCGGCGCTGGGGCGCCTGCGCGCGGGGGCGCGACCACGGTGCGCCCTTCACGAACCTCCGGCGGCGGGGGCGGCGGAGGAACGAGATCACCCGCCGCTGCGAACGAGTGCCCCGCCAAGAGCAGCAGCAGCGGCGCCAAGCACCAGAGGATCAGTCGAGCGGCGATGCGCCCCATCACGCACCGAAATATGGCGCGGCAACGGTCAGCCGCCAAGCCAGACGAGAGGCCAATGCAAAACTGGGCAACGGGAGGCCAACTCGACCTGCATCGCTGGAGCGCGACCGAGACACACTCCGACCGTAACCACGGCCACCCATGTCGCAAGGCCGAGACCGCGAACTCGTCGCAACCAGGTCTCCGGAAGCCGTACACGCGCGGCGAGTGTCGTCAGGCCGAGCACGCGCAGCCCATCATAAAAGCCGGTTTGATACTCGCTGCCGCCCTTCAAGCCCTGCACCAACCCGAGCAGTAGTGCGGCTGTTCCCAGCGCGGCAAAGGCGACGAGCGCGATCCGCGAAAGCTTCGCGTAGCCGCCGGCCTGCACACCCGCCCAGGTCACGAAACGCGCACAGACCAACGACAAACCGATGATGAGCACTCCACCGACAACGGCGAGCGTTACCCCGCCGAGTGGCCGATGGTGGGTGTTCGCTTTGAGCAGCGTCGCGAACGGGAGCAGAGGCAGTGCCGCGAGCAACACGCCCACGGTGAGCGCGGTACGCAACTTGTTCGGGCCGGTCGCACTCGCGAGCGCTGCGGACAGCGGCGCCATCACCAGCGCGCAGCCCGCCACACAAACGACGAACGCCTGCACCGCCAAGCTCGATTCGAAGCGGAAAGCCGCGGGCAACGCGGCCAGCAGCGCGGCGATCAGCCCCGAAATGAAGCCCGCTCGACGGGTCACGTCGGTCGCAACTCCAAGCGCACGCGCGAAGCCGCGCCGTTCGGCACATAACCGTTGGCCAAGAACCAGCGCACGGAACGCGCGAGCGCTTCGCGCGCGGGGCGATGACGATAGCCAAGCGCCAGCTCTGCCTTAATGCTCGTCACGAACGAGTAGCTGTCGGCGTAGTCGTTCGCGAGGCGGGAGGTGATGCGTGGATCGCCCCCGCGCAAACGCGCGTTCAACTCGAACAGCTTGCCGGCGAATTTCAGCAAGCCCTTGCTCTTCGGCGCGCTCGGCTCCGCGAGCCCCGTCAAATCAGCGAGTGTCTCGAACAATTGCACGAAGCTCAGATTGTCTCCGGCCAGCAAATACCGCTCGCCAATCACGCCGCGCTCCATCGCCAGCGCGTGCCCGATCGCCACGTCCTCGACGTCGACCACGTTGATGCCGCCGCCGCTCACCGGGAATTGGCTGGTGGGCGGGGTGTTCAAGTATTCGAGCAACAATTGGCCGTTCGGCGTCGGCTTCCAATCGCCCGGACCCGCGATCGTCGCAGGCAACGCGAGCACGATCGGCAAGCCCTCGGCGATGAACTCCGCAGCGACCTTGTCTGCCGCCACCTTGGCCGCGAAGTACGCTTCGGGATCGGCGAGGTTGAACTCGTGGGTCTCGTCCATCAGGGCTTCGTTGCTGGTCGTGCCGAGCACGCCCGCGCTGCTCGTGATCACGATCTTGTCGAGCTTGCGTGAGCGGGCCGCACGCAGCGTCGCCCGCATGCCTTCGACCGCCGGCTGAATGATGCGCGACGGATCCGGGTCCCACATCTTGAAGTTCGCCGCCACGTGGTACAGGCGCGAGCAATTCGCGAGCGCCGCGTACACGCTCTGCTCGATACGAATGTCGCCCACCGCGAGCTTGAACCGGTCGCTCGGATAGCCGGAAAGTGCCGCTAAATTCGACCCAGGCCGCACGAACGCCTTCACCGACTCACCACGCTCGATCAGCGTGCGAACCAACTGCGACCCAAGAAACCCGGTCGCGCCGGTCACCAACGAAAAAGCCATACGCCGTCGTAGCATCATGGCGCAGCGCAGTCAGCAATCGGCGCGCGCGGAGATTCGGGGTTTCAGGATTTCGGTGGCTGCGCCTTGGTGACGCTCGGCGCGCCGCAGGTCGAGCTCTTGCGTTGCATCACCGCGTCGGCGGCTTGGCGAGCTTGGGGGGGCGCTCCCTTGGCTCGCAGCGGCTCGAGGCGCTTCGCGAGATCTGCGGGGTGCATGTCACCGAGCGCGAGCAGCGCGGCGGAGCCAACCATGTGGTCCTGCGGGCTCGCCATCTGATCGCTGAGTTTCAGCGCGTAGCGCGTGAGATCGTCGAGCGAGCTCGTGTCGCACAGCGCGGCCAGCGCTTGCGCAGCGGCCGCGCGCACCATCGGGTATTCCTCGTCGTCCCGCATGCGCGCGCGGATCTTGTCGAGGTCCGAGGTCGCGTGGTGCTCGCCCAGCGCGACGATCACGTGCGCCCGAACGTGCGGCGACGGATCGTCGATTGCGCGCGACAGCGCCGTTGACGCGCTGGGAGACCCTTTGGCTTCGGCGAGCGCGTCGGCGGCCGCCATGCGCACGAGTGGCCATTCGTCTTTCGCGAGCAGCTCGTTCAACGTCGGGACGGTGCTGGGTGAGCCGTTGCTGGCGCGGATCGCGGCTTCGCGCACGCGCACGTCCGTGTCTTTCAATGCGCTCGCCACTTGGGTCGCGAACTGAGCCGGATCTTTGAGCGTGCGTAACGCCTGAGCGCGGAAACGCGGATCGGGATCTGCGGCCAAGGCCTGGGCAAAAGACGCGGCCAACGCCGGATCTCCGGCCGCGAGTTCTGCACGCGGTGCGAGCAGCAAGAAGCGCGTGCGAAAGCTGGCGTTCGGCGTCGAAAGTCGGGCGAGGGCCGCGCCCGCGGCGGGCTGAAAGTCGGTGATGCGCGGACCGAGCGCGCGCAAGACGTCGACCGTGACGCGCTCGCTACGCGCGGGATCTTCCAAAACCGCGAGCACGCGTGGCTTGGCTGCCGTCACGGTGCTGGCACGCGCCAGCGCGACGCGCAGTGCCGTGCGGCGCGTTCGCGAATCGACGTCGAGCAAGCTCACGATCACGTCCACGCATTGCGCCGCGTCCGCGAGCAGCAGCTCCGCGAGCAGGTTCACTTGCAGTTGGCCCTTGGCCTGCTTGGCCGCCGCCACGAGGAACGGAGCCGCCGCCTTACCGCAGCGTCGAATGTGATCCCGCCCGTGAATGGCGTGCGCGGGGGAAGGACCCGAAAAAGCCTTCAAAAACACGGGTAAACTGGTCTCGCACGGCGCTTGATCGAGGATCTCGAGCGCCACGCGCCGACCGCCCTCGTCCAAACTATCGAACGCGTTGGCGACGGCTTCGTAGCCGGGCTGTCCGGCCACGCGCAGCACCGCGGCGGCGGCCTGCGCGCGCTCACCGCCGCCTGCGAGCGCGGCGACCAACGCGGGCATCGACGCCGCATCGAACTCCGTGCGCGCGCTGAGCTCGGCGAACGTCACGCGCGCGTTGGGATTTTCGTCGAAAGCGCTCTCGGTCACCAGTGCCAGGCAATCACCCTGTAGGGGTGGATCGAGCTTGACGCTGTAGCGCGCGCCCGGGAACTTCCAGGCGTCTTCGGGCATCGTCACTTCGACCAAACCGCGGTTCGACGCCAGCCAGAACACGCGCGGCGCGACGCCGGCTTCGACCTTCGCATTCGCGGGACGAATTGCCAAATCTAGCCCAGAAATGGGCAATTCAGGCGGCGCGTTGAGCAGCACGAATTCGCCACGACCCGCGCCGCCGCGATTTTCGGCCCAGGTCGTCTCCGGGTTGCCGTCGGTGAGAGCGCCCGGACTCCCCACCGCGCTGGTCGCCGACACCGCGCGCAACACGCTGACGCCGGGCGCGGCTTCATTGGCTGTCATGCGCACCGCTGTGACGCGCCGCGCGCTCTCGCGTTCTTCGACGCTCAAGCGCTGCACCTTGGCCGGGTGCAATTTCAAGTCGCTGCTGAGCAGGAGCTGCGGAGCGAGCAGCGCGGGCCGCCCACAGAGCGACAAGTCCTCTTGCACGTCGCCGATCACGATCCGGCGCGCACCATTTTCGTCGGGCGGCGAGATCTCCACGCGCTGACCGCGACGCATGCCGTCCTCACCCGCAGAAAACCCGGTGAATCCTGAAAAAACGGCGCTCGGGGCGCCGCCACCCAAGCCGCCCACGAGCACCGCCGACCACGACTTGGCAGCGCGCGCGTCACTCACCGAGACGACGATCGCGCGCCGACCCTCGCCGATGCCGACCACCGAGAACTGCGCGTTTGGAATCGCCGGCCGTAGCTCGGCCGGAAACGCGACCTCGGTGCCGCGATCGATACCGCAGCCTTTGGCGGCACAGGCCGCCATGCGCAGCGCGCCGGCCGCGTCGAAGCCGACGGCCAAGCCGCCCTGGCCGTCACCCGGCGGCGCAAACGCCACTACCGAAGTCGCGGCGTGCGCGTTCGATGCGCCCAGCGGCGCGCTGAGCAACCCCAAAAAACCAGCCAAAAATCGTGTTCTCGAGCTCAAACTTAGACTCCCACCTGACTCGGGTCCACGCCCAGCGCGCGGAGTACCTCGGCCAACCGCAGCCGAGGGACCGAGACGCGCGTGGGCATCCCGCCACCGAGCTTGAGCAAACTGACGAAGTTGAGACCACTGTCGAAGCGCGCGGCCACGCTCACGTTGTCCCGATCCACGACCACGCTGACTGGCTCGCGCTCTTGACCGAGCAGGAGCAGCAGCGTCTTGTCGATGCGGGTGACTTCGGGGCCCAGCTCGAGATACGCGACGCCGGGTGAAAGCCGCTGATAGCGCTCAGCCGCGCGGCGCGTCTCGCGTTCGATGGGGATCAAGTCCTCGGCCGCTTTGTCGATCGGCTGCCACAAGGAGTCGTCCTTCAAGCCGGTCGCCAAATGCCGCACGACCAGGCCAAAAAGGCCTTCATCCCGCGGGCGGGCCCGCAGCGCTCGATCGAAGCGATTGGCGATCGAGCTCGGCGTTCCGAGGCGCGTGTCGATGGCTCGCGCGTCATCGTCGCAACCCGCGTAAGGCTCGACACCTTTTCGGACCCATTTGGCGGCGCTGGCCAAGCCGTCGAAGTCCGTGTGACAGACGATGGTGTCGATCGGGCCCACGCGCTCCACGAGCTCCTCCGTGATCATCTCCGGACATGCCCCGTGCTCGGCCTTGGTCGCGAGCACGAAGCGCGGATCCACTTTGTACTGCGCGTGCAGCTCGTGATCGTGATGATCGACCCAAGCGCGCAGACGGTCACCGAGCCCTTCGATGAAGGGTTGCGTGATCTTCGGGAAGCCGCCGCCGCTCCCAGCCCCCGCAAAGGCGATGTCCAGCACGGCCACTCGACCGAGCACCTGGCTCGCTCGCGGCAGTTTTCGTGGCGTTCCGAAGGCTAAAGTCTGCATGCGCGCGTGCGACCAAGGGGCGTTTTGGGGTGGGGGTGAAAGCCCCGACGAGGGAATTCCCGCTACTATCACCAAACCTTCACAGCGGCACATCAGAACGTTGCCCGGGACGCCTGCCAAACAGGCGGGATGGTGTTAGCTTTCGCCCACTTTGGTCGACGTTTCCCTGATTCAAAAGGCACTCGCACATCCCCTCGATCGCAGCGACTTTCCACTGCTCGGAAAGAAGTACGAGGGCAAGGTACGAGACAACTACAGCACCCCCGACGGCAAGCGCGTGATCGTCGTGACCGATCGCATCAGCGCTTTCGATCGCGTGCTCGGCACGTTACCGCTCAAGGGCCAAGTCTTGAACCACGCGGCCGCGTTTTGGTTCGCCAACACCGCACACATCGCGCCGAACCACGTGCTCTCGGTGCCCGACCCGAACATCTTGATCGCCAAGGAGTGCACGCCGCTACCGGTCGAAATGGTGGTCCGCGCGTACCTCACCGGCACGACTTCGACCAGCATTTGGGTTCATTACGAGGGCGGAGCGCGGGAATTTTGCGGGCATCGCCTGCCCGAAGGCCTGCGAAAGCACGAACAGCTGCCGGAGCCAATTCTGACCCCGAGCACCAAGGCCCCCAAAGGCGACCACGACATTTCCGCGTCACGCGCGGAGATTTTGCAGATTTCCGGCATGCCCGCCGCCGACTTCGACGCCGCTGCCGAGATGGCCATGGCGCTCTTCCGCGAAGGGCAACGGCTGTGTGCCACGCGCGGCCTGATCTTGGTCGACACCAAATACGAGTTCGGCAAAACCGCCGACGGGCAGATCGTCGTGATCGACGAAATCCACACGCCCGATTCATCGCGCTTCTGGTACTCGGCCAGCTACCAACCGCGCTTCGATGCTGGCCAAGATCCGGAGAGCTTCGACAAGGAGTACGTGCGCCGCTTCTTGGTCGATCAAGGTTACCGCGGTGAAGGCCCGATCCCCGTCATCCCGGACGGCGTGCGCGTCGAAGCCACGCGCCGCTACATTGAGGCCGTCGACCTGATCACCGGCGCTCCGTTCGTGCCAAACTTGGAAGATCCGGCGCCGCGCATGCGCAAAAACCTGGCTTCGGCCGGCTTGTCTGCCTGAGGAATCGATGACCCTTCCCGCTGTTTACATCGTGGGCGCAGCCCGCACGCCCATTGGCTCGTACTTGGGCGCCTTTGCCAGTCTGCCCGCGCCGCGGCTCGGCGCGGTCGCGATCCGTGCCGCCGTCGAGCGCGCGGGGCTCAGCCCCGACGCCATCGGCGAGGTCTTCATGGGCAACGTGCTCTCGGCCGGCATCGGCCAGGCCCCCGCGCGCCAAGCCGCCATTTTTGGCGGCATTCCCAACACGGTGCCCGCCACCACGGTCAGCAAGGTGTGCGGCTCGGGACTGCAAGCGGTGGTCTTCGGCGCCAAAACGCTGCTGCTCGGCGACGCGCAGATCGTCGTCACGGGCGGCATGGAGTCGATGTCCAACGTCCCGTATTACTTGCGTGAAGCGCGCAGCGGCTACCGCATGGGCGACGGCAAGCTCGTCGACGGCATGATCTTCGACGGCCTGTGGGATCCGTACAACGACTTTCACATGGGCAACGCGGGCGAGATGTGCGCCAAGGAATACGCGCTGACCCGTGAAGCGCAGGACGCGTTCGCGACGGAGAGCTACCGGCGCGCGCTCGCGGCTCAACAAAGCGGGGCATTTAGCGCAGAAATTGCCGCTGTCCCCGTGCCGCAACGCAAAGGCGACGCGCTCGCGATCGCTGAAGACGAAGAGCCGGGTCGCGGCGATCCGAGCAAATTCGCCAAGCTCAAGCCCGCGTTCACCAAAGACGGCACGATCACCGCCGCCAACGCCTCGAGCATCAATGACGGCGCGGCCGCGCTGGTGCTCGCGAGCGAACAAGCCGTGCGCGAGCGAAAGCTCACACCGCTGGCGCGCGTCGTCGGCTACGGCAGCGCCGCGCAGGCGCCCGAATGGTTCACCACCGCGCCGGCAGCAGCCATTGCGACGACGCTGAGCAAGCTCGGTTTGCGCGCGGGCGACATCGACTTGTGGGAGATCAACGAGGCATTTTCGTGCGTGCCGATGGCGTGCGGCAAACTGGCCGGGCTCGACCCGGAACGCGTGAACGTGAACGGCGGTGCGGTCGCCCTCGGCCACCCCATCGGCGCTTCGGGCGCGCGCATCTTGACCACGTTGGTCCACGCTCTCCGCGCGCGCAGCGCGCGCCGCGGCTTGGCCACACTATGCATCGGCGGTGGTGAAGCCGTCGCAGTCGTGATCGAAGCCGTGTGAGCCATGAGTCCGTTCGAAAGCCGCGATTTTCAATGCGCATTCGCGGTCGTGAGCTACCTCGCCGGCCGCCGCGACCGCGAGCTTCTAGAGCCCTTCACCAAGCCACACCTCGAAGCGCGTGCCTTGCAGAGCCGACTCGCTCACCCTGAGCGGGAGCGAAGGGCAGAAGCTTTGGCGCGCGAACTCTCGCGCCTGGCGAGCGCTCTGGAAGCGCGGTCCATCAAATGAAGCTCGGCCAAGGCCGAATCATCAAAGCCGACGGCTTGGGAAGCGCCACGCGGGTCTCCCTCGAGCGCGAGGAGCAGACGCTGCCGCGCGGCCAAGTCGTGCGCCGTGAGGTGTTGGAGGCCGGCGAGCGAGCGCGGTCGATCATCGCAGCTGCCGAGGCTCGTGCCGCAAAGCTCATCACTGATGCCGAACATGCCGCAGCGGAGCTGCGCTTGCGCGCTGAAGCCGAAGCACGCGCCGACGCCAGCGCGAAGCTCGCCGCGCGCGCGCTCGCGTTGCGCCATCACGAAGCCCACGCCGACCAACGCGCGCTCGATCGCAGCGTGGAGCTGGCGCGTTTGCTCGCCGAACGCCTGCTCGGCGAGAGCCTCCGGGTCGCGCCCGAGCAAGTGATCGCCCTCGCTCGCCAAGCGCTCGCAGAAGCGCGCGGCGCGCGGCGCATCACCCTGGTTGCACACCCGGAGGACGCGAAATTGCTCGAGATTTCGCTGCCAGTGCTAGGCCTGGATCCAGCCGTGGCCGTCGTCCGCGCGGACCCAGCGCGCAGCCGCGGCAATCTGCGCATCGAGACCGAAATCGGCATTTTGGACGCAGAGCTCGCCCCGCAACTCGACCGCTTGGCGCTCAAGCTCCGTGAATCGCTGAATCATGAGTGATAGCCACGGACTAACCACGCAGCCCGAGCGCCCGAGCTACGTCGACGACGAGCGAGAGCCCACCAAGTACGGCCTCAACTTGGTCTTGTTCGTGCTGACGACGCTCAGCGTCTTCTGGAGTGGTGCCGCCGATCTGGACCCGACCTTGGCCGAGTCGCTCGATCCCCGACGGTTGCTCGAGATTTGGCGCGGTTGGCCGTTCGCGTTGCCGCTGATGGCGATCTTGGTCGCCCATGAGTCGGGCCACTACATCGCGGCGCGTCTGCACCGCGTGCCCGCGTCGCTCCCGTTTTTCATTCCGCTGCCGAAATTGAGCCCGTTCGGGACTTTGGGCGCGATCATCGGCATGAGCGGACGCATCCGCTCGCGCGTCGCGTTGTTGGACATCGGCGCGGCCGGTCCGCTCGCGGGCATGGTGGTGGCCCTCCCGGTGCTCGCGATTGGCTTGTCCAAATCGCCGATTTTGCCCAACTCCGAGCACTACGCTCAGGAAGGGCAGAGCCTGCTTTATCTGCTGATGAAGCGCGTCTTTGCCGGCCCGATCCCCGAAGGCTCCGACGTACAGCTGCATCTGACGGCCATGGCCGGTTGGGTGGGCTTGCTCGTCACCATGATCAACATGCTGCCGTGGGGTCAGCTCGACGGTGGCCACATCGCCTACGCTTTGTTCGGCGAGCGACAGAACGCGATGGCGCGCTGGGTGCGCCGTTCGCTGCTGCTGCTGTTCGCCTTCAACTTGCTTCGCTTCGTGGGCCCGGTGCTCATGCACCAGAGCTCACTCGGCTACGCATTTGCCGTGTCCAACTCGTTGTTTTGGCTGATTTGGTACGGTTTTACCGGCTTGATCGGCCGACTTTCCGGGGGAGCCGATCACCCGCCGTTCGAACCCGGCGAACTCGGGCCTGGCCGCCGCGCCGTCGCGTGGGGCTGCCTGATCCTGTTCGTCCTGCTGTTCATGCCCACGCCGTACGCGATCTACTAATGGCCGAGCTATTGCCTGCCTAAGGCTCGACCTTGGCCGCACCGAACTTGCGTTGCAGCGCGGCGCACACGATCGGCGGCGCGTAGCGACCGACGTCACCGCCGTAGCTCGCGATCTCGCGCACGAGCGTAGCGGAGATAAAGCCGTAGTTGGTGCGCGTGGGCAAAAACACGGTGTCGATCTCGGGCTTGAGATCGGCGTTGGCGTGCGCGATCTGCAGTTCGTATTCGAAGTCGGTGCCCGCCCGCAAACCGCGCACGATCACGCGCGCGCCGATGCTTTTGCCATAATCGACCAAAAGACCGCGAAATGAGGCCACTTCGACGTTCGAGTAGGTCGCGCAAATCGATTGCATTAACGCCAAGCGTTCTTCCACCGAGAACAGCGGCACGCGCGCTTGGTTGATGCCGATGGCCACCACCACGCGCGGAAAGAGCTTCGAAGCGCGTTCGACCAAATCCAAATGGCCGAACGTGGGCGGGTCGAAGCTCCCCGCATACAGCGCGACTTGCGCGGTTGCGCTCACGGCTTCGTCGCACCCTTTCCAGTAGCCGTGGCCGGGGCGGGCTTCGTCGGCAAGACGCCGGCTGGAGTCGCGGGAGCTGCGGGAGGAGCGGCCGCCTTTGGCGAGGCAGCGGGTGCGGCGGGCTTACCGGCGGCGGGCTTGCCGGCCCCGGGCTTACCGGGCTTGGCACCGGCGGGAGCTTCTTCCTCGGGCACGTCTTCAGAGTCGTCCGGCGAATCCGGCACGTTCAGCGCCGGATTCTCGGGCGTCATCACCTGGGGCGGCATGTCTTCGAGCCACATGGTGCGGCCGCCGTCGGCGAGCGTGACGCGGAAGTTCGCGAGCAGGCCCGCGCCGACCAAACCGTCGAGTTCGATGCCCAAGCCTTGTTCGCGTTCCTTCACCGGGTCATCCCCGGACAGCGCTGGCACGCTGGGCAACTCGAACGCACCCAACTTGAGCAAGGGCACGGTGCCCGACTTCATTGAGCCTGCGTTCGGCACCGCACGCAAACTCGAAGGCGCGACGCCCGCTTTCTTCCAACCGCCGCTGTCGAGCGCCACTGGATAGACGATCGACGTATCGACCAACAACGACGCTTGCGCGGCAGTCGCTTCGGCACCGAAGGAACCGCGCAGCAGCATTCCGCCGCCGCGCACATAGTTCACCTTGACCGTGGTCGCGATCGGCGGTGGTGGCGGCTCATACCGCCGCACCACGAATTGCCCACCGATCAAATCGAACGTCGGGTGCACGTGACGCAGCAGATTCACGCCGAGCAGGATCTTGATCGGCGCGTTCACCTGGCGCGAGAGGCCAGAGAGGTCCTTGGCCAATGCCGGGACGTCGCGCACCTCGACGCTTTCGCCAAAACGCAACGAGATCCAGCTCGGCTGTCCGCCGGCACTCGAATCAACGACGGCCTCAGCAGTCCCGGTCGCGATCATACCGAGCGCGGGCTCGCCATTGATTTCCAGCGGGACAATCATCGCGGTGGAGCCGGTACGCGGCATGTCGGTGATGCCGACCTGGCCACCGCTCATCGTAAAGGGCTTTCGGCCGGCGCCGCGGCGAGCCAACTTGGCGATTTCCACCGCCCAGGCGTCGCGAACCTCGGGGTCAGCAACCAGCTTTTCCAGCTCGTCCGCCGCGTGTTCCACGTCACCCGAGTACCAATAGGCGCGACCGCGCAGAGAATGCGCCTCGTTGGATTCCAGCCCCTCGGTCACCTGCAGCGTGCGCGCGTACTCCAGCTTGGCGAGCGCGATTCGACCCGCAAGTAGCCGCACTTCCTCACGATCTGGCGTGACGCGCAGCGCATTCTCGGCAGCGCTCTCGGCGTCTTCGAAGTCTCCCTGGCGGAAGCTCGCGTCCCCGCGGTCGAACCAACGCTTGGAGACCGGAGGCCACTCTGCCTCCGAGGGGCCGGCGGCGGCACAGCCCCAAATGATGACCGACGAGCCCATGACGGCCACGAGACGAGACGCCAACAACGAAGGGAGAGTGAATCTGAACATCGCTACCTGGGGAGCCGAGGGCTGTGCATCACCGCGAAAAAGAGCCGGCCTACGCTGGCACGAAACCGAGAAGCCAAAGGCCAGCGCCGAGATAGCCCACTATCGCGGCGCGGTCGAGCGTGAGGCACGATAATCCGTGGCTTTTTGTGCTAGCCTGGAGGTCAGTGGACGCTTTGGAACGAGCAGTCACTGGAAACGCGGATGGCCGGCGCGATGTTCTCAACTTGCCGGTCCTCCTGCTCAATCGCTTCTTCGCACCGGTGAGCGTCACCACAGCGCGTCGCGCCATGGTGTTGCTCTATGGCGGGGTGGGCCACGCGGTAGATACCGCGGGCGACACCTATGACTTTTCGCTTTGGCGCAACTTGCCGGTACGTCACGCCGACGACGCGCTGCCGATCATCGGCGGCGCGCTGCGCGTACCGCGTGTCCTACATCTGCTGCGCTACGAGCGTACACCGCGCGCAACCGTCCGCCTGACGCGCGAAAACCTGCTGCTGCGAGACGACTTTCAATGTCAGTACTGCACGCGGCGCCCGGGACATCGCGAGCTCAACGTCGATCACGTGCAGCCTCGCTCGCGCGGTGGTGAGGACTCCTGGACCAATTTGGTGATTTCGTGCCGCGCCTGCAATCTGAAAAAGGGCCGACGCACGCCGCTCGAAGCGGGCATGAAGCTACTCAAGGAGCCGAAGCGCCCGCGTTGGTCGACCGCCAAGCAAATCTCGATGGTCATGCGCGAACCGTTCGAAGAGTGGCAACCCTTCCTGAAGGCCGGCTGAACCGCTAAACGCCGGACGATTCCGGCATTTTGTGGGCACCGCTCCCACACTCGCGGCAGCGCGAAGTGGCGGCGGTGTTTCGTGCGGCCACGGCCGGCGCGAGCGGGTTAGTATCGGCGGCCATGCGCATCGCCCATTGTCCGTTCTCGATCTCTTCGCTGTCCTCGTTGACGATGATGCTGGCTGCTCTTGCCACTGCTTGCGGTGGCGCCACACCGCCGGCTGCTTCCGCAGATTCGAAACCTGCCGCGACGGAAAGCGCGGCTCCAGCAGCAGCCGAGCCAAGCAAGCCCACCGCCACGGAGGATGAAGGCTGGGTCGGCGAAAAGACGGCCAAGAACGAGGATGGCGCTGCGAAGGACGCCACTCGCGAAGCGGAGCCGTCACCCGCGAACGGCAAAGCCGTAGTCGAAACGCGCACGATGGATGTGATCCGCAAAATCGTGATGGATAACCGAAAGGCGGCTCGCAAGTGTTACGACGACGCGCGCAAAGATCTGAAGGATCTCAAGGGCGACGTCGTGGTTCACTTCGTGCTCGACCCTGAGGGCAAGGTGAAGCTCGCCGAGCTGAACCAGGAGCGTTCCACCTTGAAAGCCCCGGCTGTGACTGACTGCGTGTTGGGCGTCATCCGCGGTATCCATTTCCCGCCGTCCTCACGCGGCATGGAAACCTCCACGAATTACCCGTTCAACTTCACCCCGTGAGCGCGCGGTGCGCTCCCTGATGCTCGGTACCCTCAACGGCGAGGCGAATTGGTAAACGCATTCCCCAGGCGAAGCCTGTTTCCGGTAGGTCCCGGGGAAGACCCGTATAGCGCGCTGCTCAGCGGAACGCGCGCGATCCATCGCGAGCACCGGGTGCTGCGCGAGAGTTGGCTCGAGGAGCTCACGCTCGAGAACAAGGACGACGTCCTGTTCGAGTTCGAGGTGTTGCTCAAAGCCACCGCTTGCTTCGCCAACCCGCGCAACCACCCTGGGCCACCGCGTCGCGCAACGGTAGTCACCCAAGATTTTCGATTCGCGCTGCAGACCTACCACGACGGTCTGGATCGCGCGGTGCAGCTTGCACGGCAGTTACTCGGCCCGCTCGACCGCGCGTTCGTCTTCCATCGTTACCTCGAGACGATGTTGCCCGAGGACAACGCGCGCTATCGCCTGCTCACTCAGGGCGCGCAGCAAAATACCCCGCAAGAGAGCCTCATTACCCTGCGCCATGGGCTGACCTCCGCCAATGAGGTGCTCGAGGGCATGCTGCGCACCCCGCGGGTTTCGTTCCGGCTGTTCACGCGCTCTTGGCCAGCGTGTATCGAGAAATCGACCGCAGCGCGTTCTTCAATCCGTTGAACGCGCTCGAATTTCGCCCTGAGTTCGATCGCATCAAGTCAGCTCAGGTCTTGGAGCTGATTCGCAGCGTGCCAGGCGCGGAGGCGCACCGCCTGGTCGCCCTGACGTTCTTGTCGCTCTTCCGCATGCTCCGTTACTTGACGCTGCTGAGTCGAATCGGCGGCGAGGTCGAGCGGCGGCGACAGCAAATCGGCAGCACCTATCTGGTGCTCGCCGTGCTGCGTTCCGACGCTCGCGCGCTCGCCGACTACTTGCGGCAAAACTCGGGAAAACTGCTGGCCGAGGGCTTCGAGCGCGACGTGATGAGCCAGAGCGCTTGGGACATCCGCCAGCGCTCGGCGAGCCTGCGAGCAGGCGGACACCGCTTGATCGGCATCCGCAGCGCGCTGGAAGGCATCTCCGGCAGCCTACGCTTGGAGATGCGACGCGCGTTCCAGCACGACTTGCCAGCCTTGGACGCAGCCACGCGCGCGAGCGACCTGCGCACGCGCATCGATGTGTGCGTCGAGAACCTACGGCCCGCGCTGCAAAACGCGGTGCTGTTCTTGGGTAAAGCGTTGGGCGCCACGTTCGAGGACGGAAGTGTGTTCGACGACCGCGCGGCCCGTCGCGAGACGAGCGAGCGGCTGCGGCGCGACGTTTGGATGTTCGCGCAGATCGTGCGCGCCTTTTCGACCAAGGCGCAGCACTCACCGAACGAGGATCGCTGGGCCGCGGTGCACACGTTCCAATACGTTCGCGAGTTTTTGGCCTACTTCCGGGCCATGGGCTACCCGCTGCTGCGCTCTACCGACTATCCGCGCTTCGACGCGTTCATGGCCGCGATGTCCGGTCTGGAGGATACGGACTTGGTCGACCCCTCGCGCCTCGAAGCCGCGATCGACGAGTGCGTCGCGTTCCACGGCTTCCTGTTGCAACTCTTCGAGGACATTTCGAAGCGCGACGAGCTCGCGGGGATCGGCTTCGATCGCCGCGGGGCGGCGGCCTCTTTGCGGCTGTATCTCGGCGAGTAGCGGCTCTCTGCAGTCGCCGAACGGTTCGTGCGGCGCGGCGATTCTGATGTCTGCCCGCGGGCGATGCGCCGAGCGCAGGCGACGACGCACAAAACGACTCGAGCACGAGACGGGGATTTGACTCCCATCTGCGTGCTCGCCCTCGGTCGTTGAGAAACCCGAGGTTGGCTCAGCGACCCCGCCTGGGCGGAGCGGCGCTGAGCTCTTTTGGCTCGAGCGCGCCCATTTCTGAGCGCGCTCGAGTTACCCGCTGGGCCGAGATTGGTCAGAGTCCGAACACCGAAGCGCTCAAGGCTCAGACCGGGCCGGCCCGGCGAAGGATCACGCCTTCTTGGCGGCCTTCTTCTTCTTCTTGGCGGCGCCCTTCTTGGCGACCTTGCGCTTGGCGACGCGCTTCTTCGCGACTTTCGGCGCCTTCTTGGCAGCGGGTTTCTTAGCGGACTTCGTACGGGTCTTCTTAGCAGCCATTTCGATTTGCCTCCCAGCAGTTCGGAGCGTGGGCCGG
>Ga0164307_10000260_pt1 | contig 24260 bp, 14 predicted proteins | sample Whisoiple_243_MG_FD_110214 | JGI IMG/M metagenome (GOLD analysis project Ga0164307, IMG submission 110214) | Soil microbial communities amended with fresh organic matter from upstate New York, USA - Whitman soil sample_243_MG | ecosystem: Environmental > Terrestrial > Soil > Unclassified >...
CCGTGATGGGCGAGCGCGCGCTCGAGCGCGCCGCGGTTGGTCGGGTCGGGGGTAGGTGACCAGACGTAGATCAGGCTCGGGCGCGGCTTGGCCCGGCTGATTTCCGTCAATACTCGGATCAGCTCCTGATCGGTGCGCGGTCGATCCGGCTCGAGCCGCGCGGGACAACTCAGCCCGAAAGCCAGCAAATAGCGGCGCAAACTGCGCTCGCGACGCGATCCGGAGAGCACTTCGTACGCCTCGAACGGCGCGCGCGCACGCAGCCGGTCCGCGCGCCGCGCGACGCGATCGAGCTCGCTTGCGCGCACGCGATCTGCCGCATTGGGGTCGAGTGGTCGCATGTGCTCGAGCACGCGCGCGGCGACGTCCGCTTCGTCGAGTCCGCTGCGATCGGCGTCGACGAAGGTGGCGACTTGGCTGAGCACCCGTAAAATGCGCGCAGTGTGCGGTGGTCCGCGATCTGGCTCGAGCAAATGCAACGTGCGCGCGGCGACGACGCACAGGCCGATGCGATCGCCGCGCGAAGCGTGCAGGGTGGCATAGCCGGCTACCTCGTCGATCGCGCGATCGAGCGGCGTATAGCCGGGGTTGCCCGCGCCGAGTTCGATCGAAGCGTCGAGCACGAACCAAACGACGTCGCGCTCTTCGCGCTCGTACTCGCGCACCATCAGCCGACCCCGCTTGGCCGAGGCTTTCCAGGCCACGCGGCGTAGCGCGTCGCCTGCGCGATGTTCGCGCAGCTCGCGCAATTGATCGCCCTCGCCCGCGGCTGGGCCGGGGCGCCCTTGATCTGCTGCGCGGTGGCTGCGTCCGCCGCGCGCTTGATGGGCGAACGCTTGATACGCGCGCGGCATGACCTCGACCCCGAACGGATTGGCGAAGGTCAGCGGCACCTCGTACAGGCCCGGGTTGCCTTGAACCTCGAGCGAGAGTCCGTGGATGCCGAAGCGGCCGACGCGTCGGCCCGAAACACGCAGCACCACCCGCAGTCGGCCGCCAGCGGGCACCTCACCCTGCGACGGGACGATGTCGATCGTGAGCTCCGGCGCGAATACCGCGCGCAGACCCACGAAGCGAGCCGCGCGCGAGTCGCGATTGCGCACTTCCGCTTCGATCTCCAGCAGCTCGCCGCGGCTGGTGCGCGCGCTGCGCGCCTCGCCGCGCCAAAGCATTTCGAAACCCGCATTGCGGATGCGGTTCACGCTGAATTCGGTCACGGCGCGCGCAAGCGCTAGGCCGACGAGCAAAGCGCCGGCCCAAGCGACGACGGGGCCGCTCTGCATCAGAAGCCCAGCTGCGACCGCGACCAGGGCTGTCCCTGCTAGATCGATGCTGGTGCGAGTCGGGTGGACCTGCACGGAAGCGACAGACTATCCTAGCTTTGGGTAGACTTGAACCGCTGGCTCGCCCTTTCTTTTGCGTGCTGTTTCGGCGCCCTGGCGAGCTCGCTTGCGGCCGTCGCTCGGGCCGACCCTGCCACCGCCGCCCAGCCCGCGCCCAGCTCGACCTTCCACGCTGAAGGCTACTCCAAACTCGAAAACAGCGTGATCGAAGAGCAGCTCGCGGAGCGCGGGCTCCGTTGGGAGAGCGCGCCCGACGGCAAGTTGATCGAGGGCGTTCAGATCGTCACGCTCGACGTGTTCGACGAGCGCGATCCGATGCCGGACTTCGTGAACGTGCTGCACGCGACCAGCAGCGAGGCGGTGATTCGGCGTGAGCTCTTGTTCGGCGAAGGAGAGCCCTACCGCACGGCATTCGCGCACGAGACAGCCCGCAATCTGCGCAGCCTCAAACAGTTGTCGGTGGTGTTGATCGTGCCGGTGCAAGGTAGCCGCCCCGACCGCGTGCGCGTGCTCGTGATCACCAAGGACGTCTGGAGCTTGCGCCTCAATTGGGCGCTCGAGCTGTCGAACTCACACGTGACGTCGCTGGTGCTGAACCCCAGTGAGGAGAATCTATTCGGTTCGCACGCCGTGGTCGGCGCGCTATTCATTCTCGATCCTGCGACGTATTCCCTCGGCTTTTCCCTCGGCCACCGGCGTCTCTTCGGTTCACATCAACAAATTTCGATCGCCGGCAGCGTGATCAAAAATCGCGACAGCGGCGAAAATGAAGGCTCCTTCGGCGAGTTTCGCTACGGGCAACCGCTGTACTCGCTCGACGCCAAGTGGTCATGGGGCACGTCGATCCTGTGGCGGACCGACATTGCGCGGCGTTTTGCGGGTGATCAGGTCGACATCGATACGAGCAGCGGCATCCCGGTGGAGTACAATCGCGACCGCTTGTACGGGGGCTACGAGCTCGTGCGCTCCTTTGGTCGGCGCTTCAAGTACGACTTTTCGGTGGGCGTGGAGGCGGACCGGCAAGTGTACAGCACGCTCGACTTGTCGCGCTATTCGCAGCGTCGCGTGCAGGCGTTCATCGACGCGGAATTGCCGGTGTCGGATCAGCGCGTGGGTCCGTTCGCGCAGCTGCACGCGCACCGCACGGACTACCGCTCGCTCTTGGAGATCGAGACCCTCGGTCTGCAGGAGGACTACCGCCGCGGACACGACCTGCTCTTGCGCATGTATGGCGGTATCGGGGCGCTCGGCTCGACGCGCGATATGCTCGGCTCACAAGCCTCGCTCTCTTACACGCAGCCCGTTCTCGACGGGTTCATTCGACCGGTCGTCGTTTCGACCATCGAATGGGCTTCACACAACCGCAACGACGCGCTGATTCAGGTCGCCGGGCGCTTCGTCTCGCCGCGCTTGGGTTTCGGTCGTCTGATTCTCGACGGCGAATTCTTCGATCGCTACCGCAATTATCTGAACCGCCACTATGCCATTGGCGGTGATACTCGCCTGCGCGGCTACGTGAAGCCGTTCACCGGATCCAAGTTGGTGGCGATGAATGCCGAGCTGCGCAGCACCTCGATCGATATCCTCTCGGCGCAAGTCGGCGGCGCCGCCTTTTATGACGCGGGCAACGCTTGGGATCCGGGCGACCGTTTCGTCCTCAAACAGAGCGTCGGGCTCGGTCTGCGCGTGCTGTTCCCGGAGTTCGATCGGATCGTGATGCGGGCTGACTGGGGCTTTCCGGTGACCCCTGGGTACGCGAGCTTTCCAGGCGCGTTTTTCCTGTCTTTTGGCCAAGCTTTCGCCATGCCGGGCGTGCCCGTGCCGAGCGTCCTGACGGAGAAGCTCTGAGCACATGCTATAGTTTGGGGTTTGCCATGAGCGAGGCGTCGCGCATTCCCCCCGAGCTTCGACGATACGTGGTCGAACAGGACTACGCGCAGTACAGCGAGGTCGACCAAGCCGTGTGGCGTTTCGTCTTGCTGCAGACGTACCAGCGTCTGCAGCACACCGCGCACCCGGCCTATCGCGAAGGGCTCGCGCAAACCGGCATTTCGGTCGAGCGCATCCCACGCATTTCCGAGATGAGCGAGCGACTGTCGCGCTTTGGTTGGAGCGCGGTGTGCGTCGACGGTTTCATTCCGCCGCGCGCGTTCCAGGAGTTTCAAGCGGCCAGCATTTTGCCGATCGCTGCCGACATGCGCTCGATCGATCACCTGACGTACACGCCCGCGCCGGACATCATTCACGAAGCGGCCGGACACGCGCCGATCTTGCCCGACGCGCGCTACGCCGCCTACCTGCGCGCGATCGGTGAAGCGGGGAAGAAAGCTTTCTCCTCGCCGGAAGACGCGCGCGTGTACGCGGCCATTTTCGAGCTCTCCGAGGTCAAGGAGACGCCCGGCGTGGCGCCCGAGCTCGTGCGGCGCGCAGAAGAGAGGCTGGAGACCGCGCTTTCGCAGGTCAGCTTCGTGAGTGAAGCGAGCCGAATGTCACGCCTTTATTGGTGGACGGCCGAGTACGGCCTCGTCGGCACGCCGAGCGACTACCGTCTGTATGGCGCGGGCCTCTTGTCGTCGCTGTGGGAGAGCCATGCCTGCCACGACCTCGTGGTTCGCAAGCTGCCGCTGAGCGCCGAGTGCGTGGAACAGAGTTATGACATCACTCGCACCCAACCACAGCTGTTCGTGGCGCGCGACTTCGAGCAGCTATTTTCGGTGTTGAACGAGGTGGAAGCATCACTGGTCCATCACCAAGGCGGTGACGCATCCCTCGCCGCAGCGCTGGGTAGCGAGGACCTGTGCACCCTGCATTTTCGCGAGCAGCGCTTCCTCACTGGGACGCTGCGGGCGGTTCGGGGCAACGCGCGCGGCGGACTCTTGACCGTACATGGCCGAGTCGGCGTGGGTGAGCAGGGGCGGCTCACCCACGTCCTCGACGCGGGCGAGCGAGGCTATCACTTGCCGTTCGGACCGCTCGAAGGCGGCGTCGAACTGCGCTCGCTGGGCACGATTGGCAAGCGCGCGCGGGTGCGCTTTGCCTCCGGGGTCGAGCTCGAGGGTCAGCTCGCGAGCGTTGCGGAAGACGACCAGGGCCGGATCGGTAGCGCACGCTTTTTGGACTATCGGCTCGACTCCGAGCGAGCCGGCGTGAGCGAGCGCGGCTCGGAGTACTTGCTGTTCGTCGCGCAGGAATTGGTCACCGCTCACGCCGGAGCGCTCGATCCGGCGTTTCACCTCGCGACCGAGCCGACGGGGATCCGCGTGCCGAAACCGCGTCAGCTCGCCGCCCGCGAACGCGCGCTGCTTGCTCTGTACGAACGCGCGGTCGAAGCCTTCCGGAACCAGGCGGGCAGCCGTGCAGTCCGAGTCTTTCATGAGATCCACGGCGAACTCCGGACGCACTTTCCGGATGAGTGGCTGCTGCGTTGGAATTTGCTCGAGTGCCTGTGCAAATGGGGTGAAACGGGTGCGTTCGGGGCGGAGCTCGAGCGCGAATTGCAGGCGCTCGAGCTCAAATTTGCGCAGCGGGAACCAATCGCCTCGGGCCTGCGTTACCTGGCTTCGCTAGCCGGCTGAGAGGGTCCGTGAGCCGCGGGTTTGTCGGCCCATCGGTCAGTTTGCGAAACTGCCCCTGAAACATATTGTAATCGTTGATAATTATTGCTGGGTTGAATCTGACTGGACGGTCAGGTGGGTTCTGTCTTAATGGCATGTGTATTCGTCTGACTGGACGGTCAGCGCGGTTTACGCACCTGGCTTGTCTCAGCGTTCGACTGACGAGGCGATCATGGATGTACTTACCGATGTTCTGGATACCGTTCGCGTCGTGGCCGCCTGTTACGGCCGCATGGAAGCGACGGCTCCCTGGGGGATCCGCATTCGCGCCGGGGAAGACGCCAAGTTTCACCTCGTCCTCGAGGGGCGCGCGCGTTTGCTGCTCGACGGTGCAGACGAACCGATCGAGCTGAGTGCGGGCGACATCATCGCGTTGCCTCACGGCCATGCGCACTCCCTGCTCGACGATCCGGGCGCCCTCGCCGAACCGCTCGAAGAGTTGCTCGTGTGTCGCGCGCGCGGTGACGGCAATACGTTCCGAGTCGGCGGCGGCGGGCAGGCGGCGACCATCGTGAGCGGCCGCTTCCGTTTCGAAGATCGTAAGAACAACCCGCTGTTGTCGGTGTTGCCGCCAGTAATCACCCTGAAGGGTGAGATGGGCAAGTCGGTGCGTTGGCTCGAACCGACGCTCAAGTTCATTGCTTGCGAAGCGGCTTCCGGTCGTCCTGGATCGCAAACCGTGATTGCGCGTTTGGCGGACGTGCTGTTCATTCAGATCGTGCGCGGTCACCTAGCGAGCCTGCCCGCGAACGGCAGCGGCTGGCTCGGCGCGCTCGCCGATGCACAAATCGGCGCGGCGCTCGGCTACATTCACCAAAATCCGGAGCAGGACTGGACCGTACAATCGCTCGCGTCCAAGGTCGCGATGTCGCGCTCGGCCTTCGCCTCGCGCTTCATGCGCCTGGTGGGCGAACCCCCGCTCTCGTACGTCACTCGCTGGCGCATGCAAAAAGCCGCTGGCATGCTGCGCGAAGGCAAACAAACGCTGGCCGAAGTCGCAGCCCAAGTCGGCTACGACTCAGAAGCCGCTTTCAGTAAAGCATTCAAACGCGCTGTCGGCTCCGCCCCAGGCGCGTACCGCCGCGGTCTGCGCGGCCTCGAAGTCGTTGCGGCGTAGTTCAGGAGTGGGCGATCGCGATCCCGCTTCGCACCTCGCGCCGCCCCAGGGTTCCCGTCACTCGACGCCGAAGGCTTTGACGGTCGCGCCGTGACGCGTGACCATCAAAAAACTCAGGTCAGGGGCAGCGGTCCCGGGCCAAGCGTCGGAGCTGCCCGCTCACACTGGCCGGACAGCGCGGCGGTAGCTGACCTTCGTGAGCGCTTCTTCGACTAGGGCGGGGCGGGCGCGGGGATCGCCTTCGAGTTCGGGCGTGAGGATCAGGCGATGCCCGAGCACGGGCGCAGCGACCACGCGCACATCGTCGGGCGTCACGAATGGACGGCCGCTGAGGACGGCGTGTGATTTCGCTGCGCGTAGCAAGCCGAGGGAGGCGCGCGGTGAAGCGCCGAGCACCACGCGCGGGTGACTGCGCGTGTAGGTGGCGAGTGCTACGGCATACTCGTACAAATCCTCCTCCACGTGCACGCGCGCGGCGATCGATTGAAGCTGCAAGACGTCCGCGGGGGACAGCACGACGAACGGCTCGGGCGCGATGATGCCGTGCGAGCGGAGCATCTGCACTTCATCTCGCTCGCTCGGGTAACCCATCGGGACGCGCACCAAAAAGCGATCGATTTGGGCCTCGGGCAGGGGATAGGTGCCCTCCAGATCGACCGGATTTTGCGTCGCGAGCACGAAAAATGGATCGGGGAGCTCGAAGCGATCGCCCTCGATCGTCACCTGACGCTCCTGCATTGCTTCGAGCAAGGCGGACTGTGTTTTCGCCGGGGCGCGGTTGATCTCGTCGGCGAGCAGTACGTTCGCAAAGATCGGACCGGCGCGCAGTGAGAACGTGCCGTCCTTGGGGTTGAGCACGTAGGTGCCGGTGATATCCGCGGGCAGCAGATCCGGAGTGAACTGGACGCGGCGAATCGTGCAACCGAGCGTGATGGCGAAGGCTTTGACCAAGGTGGTCTTGGCAATGCCGGGCACGCCTTCCAACAGCACGTGGCCGCGTGAAAGCAGCGCGACGATCATCAGATCGACCGAGTGGGTATCGCCAATGTAGACGCGCCCTACTTGTCGCCTCACCTCGGCGAGCCGCTCACGGGCAGCTTCTATCTCACTGACGTTCAACGCTTGCATGCTTAGATTCGGCTACGCTGCTCGATTTCGTCGAGAATCTCCATCACCTTTCGCGACAGAGCGTTCAGGCGCTCCTTGTCCAATTTCAATCGTTTGCGCGCGAGCAGCGGCGCTTGCCCTTCAGCCAAGGCACGAAAAAGTTCGGCGATCTCTCGCACGCGCGTCGCGTCGAACAGCGGCTTTTTGGCCAATTCGGCGACGATTTGTTCGGGCGATGCGAGGCGCGACATGTCGAGCCGCTGGGCCAGCGCTTCAGCCAACGCCGAGCGCAGCTCGAGCAGCACGAGCGCTGGATCCGTGGTCGGTGCGGATAAGACGGCCGCGCGGCCGGCAAGTCCTCCCTGCGCGACCAGCAGCGGCGCCAGCGCATAGCGAGGCACCGAACGCCGATAGCGTCGCGAGCTGTAGTGGATCGCCCAAGCCAAGGCACCCGAGCCTGCCAATGCAGCGAGCGCGAGTGAGAGCGTCCCGGGCAGGCCGTTCTTTTCGAGCTCGCTCGCGAATTCAGAGAGCGTCTCGGACAGGTTCGAGAGCTCGGCGAGCGCGCCCCGCGAGCCGCCGAAGTGCCCCTTCTGATTGAAGTCATTGGCCAAAATGTACAGCTTGCCCCCGCGGCTCACGCCCGCGTCGTTCTCGGCCAAGTACTTGAGCAAGCCAACGGCGAAAGCCCGATTGCCGGGATAGCGCAGCATCTCGTTGATCACGACGGAGGGGTCTCCCATCGCGAACAAGCGTCCGCTTTTGGCGATGATACCGGTCACCGCCAGAGTGGCGTCGGGCTCGCCCGTAGCGGGGATCTTCAGGACCTGAGTGAGGTTTGGATGGACGAGCGCAGTCGGGTGATTGGTGACCACGCGATCGACTCCCGTCACCACCGGGTGCCGGTTTTGCTCCTGCCCCGCGACTTGCTCGACCGCGGGCACCGCGATCGCGAGCTTGGGATTGTCGCGCAACGACTGTGCTGGGTGATGCGGTGCTTCGACGCGGTGGATTTGAAAGCGCGCCAGGAAATGCGCGGCCTCTCCGCGATCATCGAGGACGGCCATGCGCCCGCCCGCGCGCAAGAACGCGGAGAGCTCGTTGTAGTCGAGCTCCCGTTCCGGGTGCAAAATCAGCAGGCTGTCGTCTTTGCCCAGCCGCTCGAAGTCGGCGCTCGCCAAGACCTGGACGCGATCCTTACCGAGTTCCTGCTGTGCCAGCGCGTAGAGTTCGCTGGTTCCCTCCCAGCTCGTGTCGGCAATTTCGAACGCCTTACCCCAAGCTGAGGCCGTTAGGGTGAGCGCCGCCGCCAACAATGCAGCCGCAACCGAAATCGGCAGCCGTCGGTAACCAAGGGCGAATCCGCCCAGCGGCCGATTGTGCCCCCGGGGAGCTAACGAAGTCGCCATCCGAGCCGTACCTTAGCCGTGAACGTACTGAAAGTAGCCAGAGCCTTGCGGCGCGCAGCGCGTCATTCGGCTTTTCTCAGCTCCGCCGAGGCGTCAGCGCACAGTTCGACACATCGGTCGGGCACCTCTTTCGGGCACCGCCTGAAAACCTCAACCTTCACATGAACTTGGATCCGAGGGTGAGGCTTGACCGAAGTCTAGAGGTGGCTACAGTTCTAGAGTATTCCCGGCGCAAGCCTGACAGAAAGCGAGGACTCGAGATGCTTCCTCCGTTCATTATCGATCAGATCCGGCGGCGGGAAGAGGACGTGCAGCGTCGGCAAGAACTCGATCGCCCCCGCCTCGAGCTACCTGTCGATGTGTACCACCCAGCGCCGGAACCCAAGCCGACTGAAGATGACGTCGAACGCGGCGTGATCATCCTCGACCTGGGCTGAACTTTCTTAACCAAACCCTAGCGCACGCGCTGACCGTGTTGAACGCGGTCCAGTAACCAACGCGCACGTCCTGCGCGAGCCCGCTGCGCACCGCAGTCGCTTTGTAGTGGACGCAATGATTGCGACTTGTGGCGCTCGCCATTAGGCTCCGCCCGCGCATGCGACCCCTGTTACGTCTCGCAGCCCTTTCGGCGCTGCTCTTGAACGCTTGTTATCCCCCCGGTGACGGTAAGCCTCCACCGCCGGAGGAGCTGTATTTTCCTACGGGGCTTGCGCTCGATACGCAGGCGAAGAGCGAGAGCGTCGAGGGGGCGCCCAGGTACTTGTACGTCGTGAACAGCGACTTCGACCTGCAGTACCGCTCGGCGTCGGTGATTTCTTATGACTTGGATGCGTTGCTCAAAGTCGTGCCGCGCAACTGCACGACGAATGCCGACTGCCCGCAGAGTCAAAAGTGCGATGCGCGGGATGCCGATGGCCTTCTGGATGGGCAGCCGCAGAATTCGGACTGGAACCCGAGCTACTACTGCGTTGACCTCGACGACCAGGGTCACCCCAAGGTGTGCGGAGACGCTGCGGAGCGCGACCAGGCCGATCTGGTGCTCTATCCAGGACGCTGCCCGTCGATCGTGCCGACGAGTGACGGGACCGACGGCTCAATGGTGCGGGACTCGGTGGGGATCGGCGCGTTCGCGACGGACGTGCTGTGGCGAGAGAATAAGAGTGCCACCGCGGGCTCTCCTGCATCGCGGCTGTTCGTTCCGGTGCGTGGTGACTCGTCACTGCATTGGATCGATGTGAACGACGGCCAGCTGGAATGCGGGGACAACAATGGCGATGACGATGGCTGTGATGCAGACCATCGAGCCGGCAACCGGCCAGCGGTGACCGACGATCACTTGGTGCAACCCGCAGAACCGTTCGCCATCGACGCCACCAACGATGGCACCTACGTGGGCGTCACGAATCAGACCACCGGCACCGTGTCGCTGTACCACAATGACTGGGCTGGCGACGCGGAGCTAGTGAGCATCGCGAGTGGTTTGCCTTTGGCGCCCGTCGGTATTGCCGCGGTGCCGGAGCCTGAGATTGCCGAGAAAGCCCAGCTCCCAGGGCCGGCGTTCCTGGTCACGTATCGGTCTGCGCCGCAGATCGATCTGCTGCGCGTTCGTGAGGATCCGGCGTCGGCGGGCGCGTCCACAGACTACGATCGCTTCACGCTTCGTCGGGCCGGCTCGGTGCTGCTCACTGCGAACTCGCTGGGCTTCGATTCGCGTGGCATTGCGATCGATTCTCGAGACCGCGAGCAGGGATACTCGAGGTGCGAAGCGGATTCCAATTGCGCCGCTGCCGCTGATCCAAAGGGCTGCAGGGCCAATTGCCTCCAAACTGCACCTCAGTCTTCCGTATTCGTGGCGAGCCGCGCGCCCGCCTCGCTGTTGGTCGGGGCGATGACGGCAGACAGCAACTACACGTTCAACACCAACGAGCTGCCCTCGTTCACTGATTCGATCGCGCTGACATTCGGCCCGTCGCGCGTCATCGTGGGTGATGTCCGAGTGCCGACCACGGCGACCGACAAGGAGCACGACGACCATGGTCCGTTCGCGCTCGAGAGCCGCGTGTTCGTGGTCTGCTTCGATTCACGCCGCATCTTCGTGTACGACCCGAAGCGGCGCCGGATCGAAGCAATCGTGAGCACGGGGCGTGGGCCGCACGCGCTGGCCGTGGACAGCAAGCGGGGCCTCGCGTACCTGGGTCACTTCACGGACTCTTATCTGGGCGTCATCAGCCTCGATCAGCGCTTTCCTCAAACGTACGCGACGATTGTCGCCAGCATCGGTACTCCTAAGGCTCCTCGGTCCTCCAAGTGAACATACTTTCTCGGCTGCTGCCTCCTTCATTCAAACCGCTCAAAGTGGCGGTACTCGGGTTGTGCGCCTGGGCTGGCTTTCTCGCGTCCTGCTCGCAGAATCCGGTCACGGTCAATCTGCACGCCATGCAATCGAGCGGTCGGGTGAGCTTCGTCTGCCGCGGGGTAGACAATGATCCAAAGGGACACAAGCTCGACGAATGTCCCGAGTACGAATCGGCGTCACGTCACACGATGGCGTTGGTCACGCAGACCGCAACCAACGAAGTCGCCGTGGTGGACCTGTACGCGCAGACCATCGTCGACATCGATCAGACGACGCCTGGCTATTCTTTCTTGCGTGTCGGCGGAGCGCCCGGCGCGATCGTGACCACGCCCGGGGGAGCCGCGACCTTCGTCGGGGTGACCGGGCTGCAGAAGAACGGCATTTTCGCCCTGCCGACTACTTGCATCTTGCCGCCGACCGAGCAGGAGCCCGCGCGCGATCTGACCACCTGGCAAGCCTGCCACCTGAGCTCGGCGCCGGGCGACATCACGGTCGTCATCGACTCGAAGCTGGTGCCCGCGAACGATCCCGCGGATCCGACGAAAATGGTGCCACGCGCGAGTTGCGTGGACCCGTCCGCCACGACCGGGCCCAAGCCCCGCGAATTGTGCGCAGCTGACGTGGTTAACGAACCAGGCCCGCTGGGCCGGCGCAAGTTGTTGGTCGCTTTGCCGGACGAGCACAAGCTCGTGCTGCTCGATGCTCAGCGGTTGCTCGATCAAGACCCTGGAAAGTTTCCCGAGTGCGAACCGGAAGCGACGTACCCGCTCGACGGGGACGTGCCGCCGACCGATCTCGCCCCAGTCTTGCCCGAGGACCTGAAACCGCCCACGACCTGCGAGCAGCCGACCTACCCGGCGCAGCACGTGAACTTGCCGCCGACGCCTGGAGGGTTCGCCGCCGCTCCCGACCGAGTGTACGTCGCGGATCAAGCCCGACCGGTCGTTCACGTGCTGGACGTGTCCGATCCGTGTACGCCGACGGAGTTGGAACCGCTTCTGCCTCGCTCGTACATGGAACCGAACCGCGTGGTGACGACTTCGCGCCTGGCGGTGAGCCCAATCACGAAGAAGGGCAACCAGTTCCTGTACGCGATCGATCAGAACGATCAGCCGAGTGCCAGTGTCATGGCCTTCGACTTGAGCAGGATTGCCGACAAGCCAAAGGACGAGAACCGCCGGACGCCGCTCCTGGTCAAACACTTTCCGCGCCAACCAATCATGCGTGCACCCGATCGCCTGCGCTTCCCCGCGCCCGTGCGAGACGTGAGCTTCGTGATGCGCGATTTCCCCAAGTCGGATACGACCACCGGCGCGGGTGAGTACGGTCTCAGCTGCGACCCAACTCCCAATGCCAGCGGCCCGGGCAGCGAATATCAGCCCAACTCCGACTACAGCGACGGCGCCCGGCCCATCAATTTGCGGGGTTTGTTCGGCTTTGCGATGCTGACCAACGGTCAGGTCGCGGTGATCGACGTAGAGGATTTCGACGCGGATTGTCGGCGCCCAGTGACAGCCAACACCAGCTCGGTCGAGGATCTGCACGGTTGCCTTGACGATAAGATCCCAGGTCCCTACCTGAACGACGATGGAACTCGCACGGTGACCGACGAGTCGAGCTGCAACGTCGTCGAACCGCACCGGCCTCGCTCGGCTCCGTTGTCGATTTCCAGCACTTCGAACGGCTTGCACGCCCCAACACTGCGCACGTTTCCCCAGTTCACGACTCCGGGCACCTCGGTGCCGATCGACCGACAGCCACACGTGCTGGCAACGGACTTCGACAACGGGGTGCCAGCTCAGGTCAACGTGAATTCTCAGCTCTATGCCCACTGCGAGCCCAATCCATCGTTGCCTCCGCCGTGCAACACCACCACTACGGCGTCGCTGAGCATCGACCCTCAAGACCCGTCCGTCCAAAACTCGCTGACGCTCCCGTTGATCGAGCCTCGCTCTTATGCCCAGGACGAGTCGCCCACGCTGGTCTTCGAGGGGCAGTTGTTTCCGCCTCGCGCGAGCGGGTATTGGGATTGGGACGAATTCGACGGGCGTCCCTCACAGGTGACCTGGCACGATCCTGACGCCAATTTCTGCGGCTCGGGCGTCGAGGATGCCGACACGATCGCAGCGCGCGGGACAGAGTTGGGCATACCGGCTTCGCGCCTCGATGCCTGGGCCAAGGAACACGCCGACTACGTGCAAATCACCGGCGACTACTTGCTGTCGGATGACCCGTACTGGACCTTGGGACGTGGCAGCCAATGCGCCGAAACGATCGATCCGAACAAGGCTCAGGGCGATCGGGATGCCTGCATCCGCATGTTCGGCACCATCGATGACCCGACCAACCTCTTTACGACGCGAAATCTTTCGATCCTCGAAGCTTCGTCTGGCGACTTGGTCGTTCAGCCCAAGGGGTGCCAGGGGGATACGTGTGCGGATCTGCTGGCACAGCTCGCGTGCTGCTTTCCCACGGGCACGGCCTACACGGTTCGAGCGGCGAATCAGTGGCTACTGACCGGCACCAGCGGACTCGGCCTACACGACATTGCGGCCGAGACACCCGGAGGGCGCTGCGTACACACGGCGAGTTGCGACCCCAGCAAGGCGCACTTCGGCCAACGCGCGTTCGAGGTTTGTGACAAGGCGATCGATTCGACAAACTGCGTAGAAACCGAGCCAAAGGTGGGCTGCATCGCCGACAGCACCAAGGGCGAGATCCCGGTGCTACCGAAGAGCAAGGCTAGCGCGTGTATTTTCGAAAATCTCACCTCGCGCTTCGTCGTCTATCGCGGCGCGGAGCCCAGCCGTCCCGGCATGACCTTCGCCTGGCAGACCACCGGTGGCTTCGTGCCCCAGACGATGACCTTGCTCACGCAATCGAGCTCCGTGAGCCCGCAGTCCTTGGGCTATTTGCCGGAGCTCGGCTACCTCGCCGTCGTTGACGCCTCGACCCTCGGCTTGCTGTTGTTCGATTTGAACTCGCTCGCCGTGGTCTCGCCATCGCCGTACTTCTGAGTCATGTCGGCGCGCCTAACGCCGGTGATGCAGCAGCACGCGGACGCGAAGCGCGCGCATCCTGACGCGATCGTTTTTTTTCGTTTGGGTGACTTCTACGAGATGTTCGGGCAGGACGCGGTGGTCGCGGCGCCTCTGCTCGAACTGACACTGACCAGCAGAAACAAGGGTAAAGCAGACGAGATCCCGCTGGCCGGGGTTCCGCATCACGCCGCCGCTGGCTACATCGCCAAGCTGCTCTCGCTCGGCCACAAGGTCGCAATTTGCGAGCAGATGGCCGATCCAGCCAAGTGCAAGGGCATCGTCCCGCGCCAAGTGGTGCGCGTGATCACGCCCGGCTTGGTCACGGAGCGCGAGCACCTGGAATCGACCGCCAACAACTTCCTGGCAGCGCTGGAGGTGGCCGCTGCCGGGGTGGGCGTCTCGTTGTTCGACTTTTCGACCGGTGAGCTGCTCTCGGCCGAGTTGCCCGACGTCCCGTCGGCGCTCGCGGAGCTGAGCCGCGCGAGACCGCGCGAGATTTTGGTCGGCTTTGCGTCCGATGCGCTGCGCGAGGGTGTCCTGGATGCGATCGGCGCACTCGGTCGCGCCGCGGTTCGAGAGGACGCTGCGCTCTCCGAGCCCGAGATCGAGCAAGCCCTGGGCGAGCTCGCTGCGGACGCAGCACGGTTGAAAGCCAGCGCGCGAGGCGCGGTGGCGCGCGCGCTGCGTTTTGCTCGCGTCTGCAATCCAGGGGTGGAATTGCCTGCGCGGCGCATCGGCCGCTGGGAGCCCGCCACCTTGCTGGCGATCGACCGCGTCGCGCAAAACCACTTGGAATTGGTGGAATCGGTGTCGGGCCGACGTGAGGCGACCCTGCTCGGGGTGCTCGACGCGACCAACACACCCATGGGTGCCCGCTTGCTGCGACGCCGATTGTTGGCGCCGCTGACCGACGTCGAGCGCATTCGGCGGCGGCTCGATCTCGTCGAGTCGCTCGTCGTGCACGCCCGCTTGCGCGAAGAGTTGACCCGCGAACTCGAGCAAGTAGGGGACATCGAGCGCTTGGCCGTGCGTAGCTCGTTGCGCGCGGCCACCCCCCGCGACCTGGGCGCGCTGCGCGATGGATTGTTGGCCGCGCGCGCCACGGCGAAGGTCTTGGAGAGCGTGTCTGACCCCGGGTTGCGCGAGACCCTCGGCTTGGGTACCACCGAGCTGGACACCGTGCCGGAGCTCGCTGACTTGCTCGAGCGCGCGTTGGTGGCACGTCCGCCTGTGCAAGCCAAAGACGGAGAGATCTTCAAGCCGGAGTTCGACGCGGAGTTGGCGGAGCTCAGCCAGCTCCGCAAGAGCGGTACCGAGCGCATGGTGGAGCTCGAGTCGCGGCTCAAGCAAGAGACCGGGATCAGCACGCTCAAGGTGCGATTTACGCGGGTTTTTGGCTGGTACATCGAGGTGAGCCGAGGCCAGGCCAGCCGCGTGCCCGAGTCCTACCGGCGGAAACAAACCGTCGCCACCGGTGAGCGCTACTCGACCGCCGAACTCGACGAGCTGGCTGATCGCATCGCCCACGCCGAGGAACTGCACCGCGAACGCGAGCTTTCACTGTTGAACGAGCTGGGCGCGCAAGCGGCGCGCGAGAGTGAACGGGTCAAGGCGCTCGCGCGCGAGCTCGCTCGCTGGGACGTCGCGGCCAGCATGGCTCACGTCGCGCATCGCTATGACTACACGCGGCCGACGGTCGACGCCTCCGATCAGATCATGATCCGTGATGGTCGGCATCCGGTGGTCGAGCGCCTGGCCGCACATGGACGCTTCGTGCCCAACGACGTCGACCTCGACTTGGAGCGTGAGCGGCTGTGGTTGATCACCGGGCCCAACATGGCAGGCAAGAGCACACTGCTCCGTCAGGTCGCATTGTCCGTGATTCTGGCGCAAATGGGCAGCTTCGTGCCGGCGCGTGCCGCGCGCATCGGCGTGGTCGATCGAGTGCTTTCGCGCGTCGGTGCCAGCGACAATTTGGCCGGTGGTGAGAGCACCTTCATGGTCGAGATGCGCGAGACGGCCGAGATCTTGCAGAACGCGACGCGCCGCTCGCTGGTGATCTTGGACGAAATCGGCCGTGGCACGAGCACCTTCGACGGCCTGTCCATTGCCTGGGCCGTCGCTGAGTATCTGGACGAGGCGATTTGTTGTCGTGCGCTGTTCGCGACGCACTATCACGAGCTGACCGCATTGGGCGAGGGCAGCCGCCACGCGGCAAACTACAGCGTGAGCGCGCGCGAGCAGAATGGCGACGTGGTGTTCTTGCATCGCCTGGTGGCGGGCGCCGCGAGCCGTAGCTATGGCATCGCGGTGGCCAAACTCGCGGGCTTGCCGGAGACGGTATTGGCTCGCGCTCGGGCGCTCTTGGCCACGTTGGAGGGCGGCAGTGTGGCGCCTGAAGCGCCCAAAGCGCGCAGCAAACCCCGAGCAAATACCGACCAACTCTCACTATTCGGCGCGCGTTCGGTCGAGAGCCGCGGACACTCCGAAGTGCTCGAGACACTCCGCGCCTTGGATCTCGATCGCGTGACGGGGCTCGAGGCGCTACAATTTCTCGCGCGACTCAAACAAAAGCTGTAGCCGTCGCTCAGGAAGCCACATGTTCGTGCTCGTCATGGGAGTCACCGGCTCGGGAAAAACCACGACCGGCAAGCTGCTCGCCGAGCGGCTCGCTGTGCCGTTTCACGACGCAGACGACCATCACCCGCCGGAAAATCGCGCAAAAATGGCGGCCGATATTGCGCTCGATGACGCGGATCGCTTTCCCTGGCTTGCGCGCTTGGCTGAGCTCTCGGCCACGTGGGAAGCCGAAGGCGGCGCGGTCTTGGCATGCTCGGCGCTCAAGCAAGTTTATCGCGATCGCCTGTTCGAACACGTGCCCGCGCCGCGTATCGTGTACCTCGATCTATCTCGCGCCGAAGCCGAGCGCCGTCTCGAGCGAAGGCGCGGCCAGCACGCGATCGTTCGAGACTTCGCCCGGCTTTTGGACGGGCAATATCGTGACCTCGAGCCGCCCACGGACGCGCTCCGCGTATCGGCCGAGCTCAGCCCCGAGGCAATCGTGGAGCGCGCGCTCGCCTATCTCGCGCTGAGTCCGGGCTAGCGCCGTCGCGCTGGCCTGGGCTCTGGAGGCGTCGCGGTTCGGCCGTCTTCCGGCCAGGGGTGTCGCGGATAGCGGCGCATCAATTCACGGCGAATGCTCGGATAGTGCCGCTGCCAGAAGCCCGACAAATCAGTGGTCACCTGCACCGCTCGCTGGTTAGGCGCGAGCAGGTGCAGGGTGAGCGGGAGCCTCCCACGGCACAATTTGGGTCCTTCGGGCATGCCGAAGAAGTCCTGCAAGCGGGATTCGATCCAGGGCGGGCGATCGGCCTCGTAATGAACGGGCACGGTGTGGCCACCTGGCAAGCGAACTCGCTCCGGTGTCTCGCTCTCTAGTGCGCGCCGTTGTTGGGGGTTCAGGCCCGAGAGCAATGCGCTCGCAACGTCCACCGCGGCGAGCTCGGCGAAGCTGGTCAGACCCGCGCAAATCAGCTCGAGCGCCGCATCGATCGAGGTCTCGTCCAGCGCAGGGAAGTCGAGTTCCGGGAAGTGTTCGCGCAGCAGCCTGAGCCGCAAGGAGAGCGAAGAGACGGTATCGCTCTTGGTAAACGACAGGGACGAACCTCGGCGCGCAGCGGCTGCCAGCACCGCGCTCGCTGCGGTCGAGGGCGGTGCGGCGGTGCGAGCCTCGTCGAACACCACTGCGCCGAAGGCCATCTTCTCCACACGTTCCACGCGCTCGGCGCTCGCATTCCATTCGAGCTCGTCGCTGATGAGCACCTTGTTCTCGAAATCTTCCAACAGCCAGTCGGGCTCGATCGCGCTGGCCAAGCGAACCGTGATTTTACTGTCACTCGCGCCGCGTTGCTCTTCCACGTCGAGCGCCAGCAAGAATTCTGGGTCGACCGCCACGCTTTGCTCGGAGAGGCGCGCCACGCCGCCCGAGGCGAGCACCAAATCACGCTCGCCGCGACGTCGACGGCGCGCGACGCGATCCGGAAACGCGGCAAGCAGGCAACGCAACAGCTCGCGTTCGACGCCTTCCATGCTCCCGGGACCTTCCACCCGGTCTTTCACCAAGCGAGTGAGTTGCCGCTCGGCGCGGCGCACGCTCTCCAGCGCGCGTACATCGAGCCCAAAGCTCCGCAAACGATGCGGCTCGAAGCGAGCGTCCTCCGCTTCACGGTAGCGCTCGACTCGATCGAGCACGTCGCTCGGGCCGCGTGCCCCGAAGTTGCTGGTCTTTTCCCCAAATCCGACGCGCGTATTCTGAACGATGTCGCGTTCGGACAGCAGCGCCGCGCAGAGCGCTGCTTCCTTCGCCACTCCGCGTCGTTCGCCTTCGATCAACAAACGTCCGAGGCGCGGTGGCACGGGAAAGCGGAGCAATCGCTGTCCGAGTTCCGACAACCCGCCCGGTTCGGCGAACGCGCCGAGGAGCGTCAATAGTTCGCGCGCGCTGTCCAAACGAGCTTTCGGCGGCTGATCGAGGAATTGGAGCGTTTCGGGTTCGGACACGCCCGCGCCGTGCAAGATCAAGAGCGCTTCGGCCAGATCGCTGCGCACGACTTCTGGTGCGTCGTGCGCGCGACGGCCTTCGAAGTCACCTTTGGTGTACAGGCGGAGCACGCGACCAGGCTTGGTTCGGCCCGCTCGTCCCGCGCGTTGAGTGCTCGAGGCGCGGCTGATCGGCTCGAGCGCAAGCGTCGGCAATCCGCTCCACGGCGAATGACCCGCCACGCGCGCAAGCCCAGAATCGACGACGACGGTTACGCCGTCGACCGTCACGGAAGACTCGGCCACATTGGTCGCGAGCACGACTTTACGCTGCTTGGCAGGCTCGACTGCTCGCGCCTGCTCGGCGATGGGCAGATCACCATGCAGCGGCAAAACGAGGAGATCGGCGTCGTGTGCCAAGGCTTCGAGCGCGGTCTTGGCCTTGCGGATCTCGCCGGCGCCGGGCAAGAAGACGAGTACGTCGCCGGTTGGCTCGTCAGCCACGGCCGCACGCACCGCGCTCACGATCTGCTTTTCTAGCGGACGATCATCGGGTTTGGACAGAAACTCGATATCGACCGGGAACATCCGCCCCTCGCTGCGCACGCGCGGGCAGTCACCCAAAAACCTCGCGACCGGCTCTGCGTCGAGCGTCGCGCTCATCACCAACAAAATCAAATCTGGCCGCTGCGTGCGGCTCAACCGGTCGAGCAAGACGAGCAAGAGGTCGGTCGCCAAGTGCCGCTCGTGAAACTCGTCCAAGATCACCGCGCCCACGCCGCGTAGCGTTGGATCCGCGAGCAGCCGTCGCAGCACGAGGCCTTCCGTGGCGTAACGAATTCGCGTGCGAGCGCTGCTCACCTCCTCGAACCGAACGCTGTATCCAACGCGCTCGCCCAACACTTCACCGCGCTCGTCCGCGACGCGTTTGGCGGCCATGCGCGCGGCCAAACGACGCGGTTCGGCGACCAACACCTCGGCATCACCGAGCCAAGCCTGGAGCGCCCAGGGCACGCGCGTGGTCTTGCCCGCCCCTGGTGGCGCTTCGAGCACCAACGCCCGCGCAGACCGCAGCGCGCGTTCCAGGTCCGGCAAAACGTCGTCGATCGGCAATGCCAACATCGTGCGCGCTTGCTTAGCATTTCGACGTATCGCGGGACGGCGAAAGACGACGTGCCTTCGGGGTTTGCGCGGATCGCTTCTAGGCTATGCTGACAGTGATGTCCGAGCGTCGCGCCGCTTTCTTCGATCTCGACCGAACCCTGGTGCGGGTCGACACGCCCCGGCTGTACACCCGTTACCGACGCAAAAAGGGCGAGGCCAGCTGGCGCGACTCGCTGCAGGTTGCGTGGTGGGTGCTGCAGTACACCGCAGGCATGATCGACGCGCCGCGCGTCGCGCGTAAGGCCCTCCAGGATTTCGCGGGTAAGGAAGAGAGCTGGCTGATCAAGACCTGTGACGAGTGGTTTCCGCAATACGTGCTGCCGGAGATTCAAGCGCGCGGCCGTGAGCTGGTGAAGAGCCACCGTGAAGCCGGTGATCTGGTGGCGATCGTCACGGCCGCCACGGCGTACGTGGCCTGGCCCGTAGCGCGCGAGCTCGGCATCGACCACGTGGTGTGTTCCGAGTTGGAAGTCGTCGACGGGCGCTTCACTGGTCAGCCAATCGAGCCACTTTGCTACGGTGAAGGGAAGATCACCCGCGCTGGAGCCCTGCTCGACAAATTCGGCATCGGCTTCGACCGAGTAACGTTCTTCAGCGATAGCATCACTGATTTGCCGCTGCTTTCGAAGGTGGAGGTGCCCGTGGCGGTCAACCCGGATCGCCGGTTGCTGAAGGCGGCGCGGGCGCGGGGATGGCAAGTCCAGAACTGGTAGCGGCCCTCGCGCTGCGGCGGGAACGGAGACGCGGTCGGAGCTGCGCTGCTGGCTCGAGAGCGCCCCAAATCAACGGGGAATCTAGCCGCGGACGCGGATCGCCCAAGTGAGCTTGGCAATGCTGCGGAGCACGTTGGGCACGCGCTTCATCAGGTTGATCGTGGGTGGGCGCTTTTCCATGACTCGCGTCGGGATCTCGACGACACGCAAAGAGTCACGATAGGCACGGATGACGAATTCGCTCGCGAAGACGTCTTTCTCGACCAAGCAGGACTCGGCTACGGGCACGAGCAGGTCCCGACGGAAACCTTTCAGCCCGTGGGTGTCGGTTCCGCGGAAGCCGAGCAGGACACGCAGCATCCCGGTGTACAGCAGGCTCGCGGCGTGGCGAAAGAATGGACGTTCGTCTTCGGCACCGCCGATCAACTTCGAACCGATCACGAGGTCGGCTTTTCCAGCGCGGAGCAGGTCGATCGCGCGCTGGTGAAAATCAGTGTCACAAAGGTCGATTTCGTCGGCCAGGACGAGCTGGCCGCGCGCTGCCAAGATCCCCTGGCGCAGCGCCTTGCCGTAGTTGGGCTCGCCCACCGAGATGTGGCGGACCTCGGGATACTTGGCTTCCAACGCTTCGGCGATGGCGATCGTTCGATCGCGTGAGCCGTTCTCCGCCAAGATGATTTCGTAAGCCCAGCCGAGTGGGGTGAGCCGTTCTCGCAGGTCGACGACCGCGGAGTGCAGGATCCCTTCCTCGTTGTAGATCGGGATGACGATCGAGATTTCCGGTGCGCTCATGCCGGGCTCCGCTGAAACTCGAGCGCTCGTTCGGCGGCTGATCGCCCGAACAGAATCGCGTCCTCCATCGCCGAGTAGTTCCATTCGCCGTAGCGGCCGCTCGAGATGATGCGGGAAGCGTCCAAGAACGGTCGAATCGCGTCCAGCGCCGCGAAGTATTCGTGATCGAAGATCACGTAGGCGTAGTCGATGCGCCGCGCCCGGGCGAACTCGATCTCGTCCGCGCGATCGATGATGCCCATCTCGATCAGTCCGTCCGCGACCTGGGGCAAAAGTCGTTCGAGATTCGGTGGGCGACGATCGGCAAGCTCGACGTACAACGAAGATTTTCCTGGTGGCGCGAGGGCGGGGGAGAAATGCGAATAGCAGCCCACGCGGTAAAACGGATACTTTTCTTCAGGCACGTACGCCCAATGAAAATCTTTGCCCGAAGGGCGGGCGAGCGCCACGTCTAGGTAATGCAAATGCGAGCAGCGCAGCTTGGCCGCGGCTCGTCGAATCGGCTCTGGAACCTCGTCGATCAGCTCCAGCAAACGTGGCAGGGGAATGCTGCTCAGCAGCACGTCGAACGGCACTTCCTCGTGCTCGAACCGCAAGCGTCGGCGAGAAAGCTCGATGCGCAGTGGACTCTTCCCGAGCTCGAGCTTCGGTACGCGCCGCGCCATGCCCTGCGCGAGCTGTCCGATGCCCATGCGCGGATAGATGAAGTTGGTGTTGTAGCCGAGCTCGCGATCGTTCAACCCGACGGCGCCCGCGATCACGTCCTCCAAGCGGGGTAGCGGCACGAAGCGCTGGCACCAGCTGCTGGTGATTTCTCGCGGGTGAACGCCCCACAAGCGTGAGTTGTAAGGGATCATGAAATGCCGACTGATGCCCTCACCGAAATGCTGCAAGCAGAACTCTTCGAAGTTCGTAGGCTGGGGCTTGTCCTTGGCAAAATGCGCCTTCAAGAAGCCGTGCACGCAATCGTAGGCGACCGTCGGTGGCAGCCCGAAGGTGTTGGCTTGAAAGGGGTATCGCGTGTAGACGCCGTTCGACCAAATCACGCTGCGCCGCTGAATCTGCAGGTAGTCGGGACCAATCCAGTCGAGCACCTCGGCTCTGAGCGCGTCGTTCTTCAGGTGCAGCAGGTGCCCCGTGCGGTCGAAGCGAAAGCCTTGCTCTTCGAGCGTCACCGCGTGTCCACCCGGCTGCGCGAGCTTCTCGAAGATCCGGTACTCGACTCCGCGCCGCTCGAGCTCGAGCGCTGCGCTGAGGCCGGTGAGTCCTGCCCCCAAGATCGCAACTGGGGTGCGCGCAATTTGGGCCGCGGGGCTCATGAAGAAGGACCGCGCAAGCTATCACCAGTCCAGGCACTTGGCAGGGCGGCGCCGGATGTCCTCGAGATCAGCGGGGTTCGTCGGGTACGGCTGGGCTCAGTGGGCATCATTCCAGTTCGGTCCGTGGCCAACTTCGACGGTGAGGGGGACGGCGAGATCGTAGACATGTTCCATGGCAGCCTTGATTTTGGCTTCCGCCTCGGCCGCTTCGGCCTCGGGGACTTCGAACACCAGTTCGTCGTGGACGCTGAGGGTCATGCGTGCCCCAGGTGTGGGTGGGTCCTTCAAAGCGAGCATCGCCAACTTCAAGAGATCGGCGGCCGTGCCCTGGATTGGCATGTTCATGGCGATGCGTTCCGCGGCGAGGCGTTCGGCGCGGTTGGCGCTGCGGATCGTGGGCAGCAAGCGACGACGGCCGAGCAGGCTGCGCACCGCTTCACCTGCGCGTGCGCGTTCCAGGGTTTCGTTCATGAATCGGCGCACGCCTTCATAGCGCCTGAAGTAGGCCGCGATGAAGCTGGAGGCCTCGGCCCGACCGATGCCCAGTGACTTACTGAGCCCGCTATCGCCCTGACCGTAGATCACGCCGAAATTGACGGCCTTGGCGCGCGTGCGATGTTCACGCGTGAGCTCTTCTTCGCGCAGTTCGAAGATTTCGAGCGCGGTGCGCGTGTGGATGTCTTGCCCCGTGCGAAACGCATCGAGCAGCACCGGATCTTGCGACAGATGCGCCAGCACGCGCAGCTCGATTTGCGAGTAGTCGGCGCTCACCAGCACGTACCCCTTTGGCGGCACGAATGCTTGACGGATCTTGCGTCCGAGCTCGGTGCGGATCGGAATGTTCTGCAGGTTGGGATCGGTCGACGACAGCCGCCCCGTCGCGGCCACGGCTTGCTCCCACGAGGTGTGGATGCGACCGGTGTTGGGGTTCAACAGTTGTGGAAGGGCATCGATATACGTGCCCTTCAGCTTGCTCAGCTGGCGGATTTCGAGAATCACCTTGGGCAGCGCATGTAGCTCGGCCAGCGCGTCGAGCGTGTCGGCGTCCGTCGAGCGTGAGGTCTTGGTTCGACGCAGCGGCTTCAGGCCAATTTCGTCGAAGAGCAACGTCTCCAGCTGTCGCGGTGAGTTCACGTTGAACGGTTTGCCGGCGATGGTGTGAGCCTCCGCTTCCAAGCGTTGGATCTCGCGTTCACATTCACGGCCGAGCACCGCCAAGTGCTCGGTGTCGACCAACACGCCGCGCTCCTCCATTCGCGCCAAGAGCGCAGCCAATGGCAGCTCGACTTCGCGCAGTAGTTTGTCGAGACCCTCTTCGGCCAAGCGCGGCTCCAGCCGCTCTTGTAGGTGGTAGCTGAAGACCGCGCTCGCGCCCACGAATTGGCTGGCCTCTTCGAGGGTGAGCTCGTCGAAATCCAGGGTTTGCCCGCGCTTCTTCTTGGTCAGCGAGTCGTAGCTGGAGGCGACCACGCCGAGTTCTCGTTGCACCAGCGGTTCGCGATCGTTGCGAGACTCCGGGTCGAGCAGGTACGCCGCCAGCGTGGCGTCGAAGCCGTAGCCGGTGAAGCGGAAGCCGGCGTGGCTGAGGATGACGTCGACGCGTTTCAGATCGAGCGCGGACTTGACCACACTGCCGTCGGCGAACAGCGGCGCTAGCGCCTCCTGCAGATCGCCGAGCGAGAGCTGCTTGGGGCAGCCCATGTACCGATGTCCGACCGGAACGTAAACGGCCTTGCCAGGTTGCCA
>Ga0164307_10000261_pt1 | contig 24126 bp, 16 predicted proteins | sample Whisoiple_243_MG_FD_110214 | JGI IMG/M metagenome (GOLD analysis project Ga0164307, IMG submission 110214) | Soil microbial communities amended with fresh organic matter from upstate New York, USA - Whitman soil sample_243_MG | ecosystem: Environmental > Terrestrial > Soil > Unclassified >...
CGCGGCGTCCCAGCCCTCGGCCCCGGCCTCGGCCCATTCGTCCCAGTCGCCGGGCAGCGGCTTGAAGCTGATCAGCGTGTTGTGCGAGGAGCAGCCCCCGAGGACGCGGGCGCGGCTGTGCCGGATGTGGGAGTTGCCGCGGGGCTGTTCGGTGGTGGGGTAGTCGTAGTCCAGGTCGCCCCCGAGAAGGCCCAGCCAGCGGCGCAGGGTGAGGACGTCGTCGCGGTCGATGTCGGTGGGGCCGCCCTCGATGACGGTGACGGTGACGTCGGGGTCCTCGGTGAGGCGGGAGGCGATGACCGAACCGGCCGTACCGCCTCCCACGATCACGTAGTCGACAGGTTCGGGGCGTGCGGTGCTGGGGGACGGGGGCATCGGTCACTGCTCCTTCTGCAAGGTTCTTGCGTGTACGTGGTGCTGCGAACAGCCGGGCGGGGCGGGGCGGTCGCTCTCAGCCGGCGAACCAGCGCTGGGGGCGCGGGTTGAGGTTCTGGTAGATGTGCTTGGACTCGCGGTACTCGGCGAGCCCGGTGGGGCCGAGTTCGCGGCCGGTGCCGGACTTGCCGAAGCCTCCCCATTCGGCCTGCGGAAGGTAGGGGTGGTAGTCGTTGATCCAGACGGTGCCGTGCCGCAGCCGTCCCGCGACACGCCGGGCACGTCCCGCGTCGGTGGTCCATACGGCGCCGGCGAGACCGTAGTCGGTGTCGTTCGCCAGGGTGATGGCTTCTTCCTCGGTACGGAAGGTCTCGACGGTGAGGATCGGGCCGAAGGTCTCCTCGCGGACCACCTTCATCTCGCGGTGGCAGCCGTCCAGGACGGTGGGACGGTAGAAGTAGCCCGCGGCGGGCCGGATGTCCGAGGGCTCCGGGCGTGCGCCGCCGGAGCGGACGACGGCACCCTCCTCGCGGGCGGACGCCACGTACGCCTCGACCTTGGCGAGCTGCTGCGCGGAGACGAGCGGTCCGCACTCGACCCCGTCCACGGTGCCCCGGCCGAGCCGGATCGCGTCGGCGCGGCGGGCGAGTTCGGTGACGAAGCGGTCGCGGACGGACTCCTCGACGATGAGACGGGCGCCGGCGGAGCAGACCTGGCCGCTGTGGAAGAACGCGGCGTTCAGGGCCTGGTCGACGGTGGTGTCGAAGCCTTCCTCGGTGGCGCAGGCGTCGGCGAACACGACGTTGGGGTTCTTCCCGCCGAGTTCCAGGGCGACCTTCTTGACGGTGGGTGCGGCCGCCTGGGCGACCTTAGTACCGCTGGCGAGTCCGCCGGTGAAGGAGACGAGGTCGACGTCGGGGTGTTCGGAGAGCCGGGCGCCCACGGGGTCGCCGGCACCGGTGACGAGGTTGGCGACACCGTCGGGCAGTCCGGCCTCGGCGAGGAGCCGGATCAGGTGGACCGTGGAGAGCGGGGTCACCTCGCTGGGCTTGAGCACGAAGGTGTTGCCCGCGGCGAGGGCCGGGGCGATCTTCCAGCTGGCCTGGAGCAGCGGGTAGTTCCACGGGGCGATCAGGGAGCAGACGCCGACCGGTTCGTGCACGACGACACTGTGCACATCGGGGTCGCCGGCGTCGACGACCCGGCCGCCGCTCTCGTTCATGACGAGGTCGGCGAAGTAGCGGAAGGCGTTGGTGACGTCGTCGACGTCGACGCGGCCCTCCTCCAGGGTCTTGCCGGTGTCGCGGCTCTCGGTGATCGCGATCTCCTCGCAGTCAAGCTGGAGGAATCCGGCGACCCTGCGCAGCAGTTCGGCGCGCTCGGCGACGGGCTTGTGGGGCCAGGGGCCGTCGTCGAAGGCGCGGCGTGCGGCGGCCACGGCTGCGTCGGCGTCCTCGGCGCCGCCCTCGGCGACGAGAGCCAGGACGGTTGCGTCCGCCGGGTCGAGGACCTCCCGCGTGGCTCCGGAGGCCGCGGGGAGCCACTTCCCGTCGATGTGGACGGTTTCGAGCGCCACCGGGGCGGGCGCCTCTGCGTGAGGAGCCGACGTAGGGGTAGCCGACATGTATGAGGTCCGCCTTCCGTGCCTGGGACTCCGCGCCGGCCGGGGCGCGGAGAGCTGTTCCGGACCGGTGGGCCACGGGTTCGGCACACACCGGCAGCCTGGACATCTCTCCGAGCGGGCGGAATGTATGCCGAACACTTCACGGCCAGTGACATGTCTCACTGCCCGGCGTGCGCGGTGGCGACCGGCACGGCGCGGCCGCCGCCCGGTGTGCGCACGGGGTCCGCAGCGCGACATGGCACGCGGCGGGGCGCGGTGATCGCACGCTTACAGCGGGTTCTCGCCGTCCCTGTTGAGGGCGCTGCCGGGCCGGAAGAAACGCTTGGCGACGAAGTGTCCGCGCTCCGCAGCCATCCGGAACCACGGCTCCGAGGCCTCCAGGCCGTCGCGGTGCTCGACCAGGCGCCCCATCTCCCACATGGACTCGACGTCGCCGCCGTCGACGCCGATGCGCAGCAGGCGCTCGGCCTCGTCGTAGTCGTTGCCGATCTTCGCGATCATCGCCAGGCTCCGCAGGGCGCGCGGGTCGCCGGCCGCCACGGAGGCCATCAGGCGTTCGGGGGTTCCGTACTTCCGGTGCCGCACGAACCACTTGAGGAGCAGGAGGATGCCCAGTGCCCAGACGATCCAGCTCACTTCGGTGAACACCTCGCGCTCCGACACCGCTCCGACGATGCTCAGTACCGCGGCGACGAACAGCAGGAAGCCGGCCATGGCGATCCCCCTCCGTGTAGAGGAAGAGTAGAGGGCCGCTCCCCCTCACAGCGGGGAAATCGCACATGTGAGCACACGCGGGCGAGGACCGGCAGGTCCGGTGGCCGCGGCGGACCGGCCCCGGGGAAAGACGCAGCCCGCCGTGCGACCCTGCGGGGGCGCACGGCGGGCTGCCGGTCGGCACGGACGGCTCAGACGACGGTGACCGTCCCGGACCCCTCGGCCACCGAGCCGGACTCCTCGACGCTCACCCGGTAGGCACGGTCGGTCCCCTCCGCCGTGACGTGCACCCCGGCCGTGTCCCGGACGACACGGAAGACCGCCGCCGGGTCGCCTGCCAGGTCCGGGACGGTGACCGTGGTCCCCCCGGTGCCGGGGCCGAAGACCCGCAGGGTGAGGCCCTCCAGCCAGTCGCCGTCGGGGCGCTGGTCGTCGGCGCCCCACGGGAGTACGGCACCGTCCCTGACCAGGAGGGGCACGCTGTCGAAGCCGTGGGTCTCGTGCCGCCAGGCGGGGCCGGTGACGCGCTCGCCGGTGAGCAGCGAGGTCCAGGTGCCCTCGGGGACGTAGTACTCGACCTCGCCGTCCTCGGTGAAGACGGGCGCGACCAGCAGGTCCGGGCCGAGCATGTACTGCCGGTCCAGGGTGCGGGAGGCGGGGTCACCGGGGAACTCCGCGAGCATGGGCCGCATCATCGGGACACCCGTACGGTGCGCCTCGGCGGCCACGCCGTAGAGGTAGGGCATGAGCCGGTGCTTGAGCAGGGTGAACTTCCGTGCCACGTCCACCGCTTCCTCGCCGAACTCCCACGGCACACGGTAGGAGACGTTGCCGTGGAGGCGGCTGTGCGAGGAGAGCAGGCCGAAGGCGAGCCAGCGCTTGAAGACGGCCGGGTCGGGGGTCCCCTCGAAGCCGCCGATGTCGTGGCTCCAGAAACCGAAGCCGGACAGGCTCAGTGACAGCCCGCCGCGCAGCGACTCCGCCATCGCCGTGAACGAGGCGAAGCAGTCGCCGCCCCAGTGCACGGGGAACTGCTGGCCGCCCGCCGTCGCCGACCGGGCGAACAGCACCGCCTCCCCCGCGCCCCTCTCCCTCTCCAGGAGTTCGAAGACGGTGCGGTTGTAGATCTGCGCGTAGTAGTTGTGCATCCGCTCGGGGTCGGAGCCGTCGTGCCAGACGACGTCCGTCGGGATGCGCTCGCCGAAGTCGGTCTTGAAGCAGTCGACGCCCTGGTCGAGCAGGGCCCGCAGTTTGTCGTCGTACCAGGCCCGGGCTGCGGGGTTGGTGAAGTCGACCAGGGCCATGCCGGGCTGCCACAGGTCCCACTGCCAGATGTCGCCGTTGGGCCGGCGCACCAGATAGCCGTGCTCGGCGCCCTCCGCGAACAGGGCCGACTTCTGGGCGATGTAGGGGTTGATCCACATGGAGACGCGCAGACCGCGCTCCTTGAGGCGGGCGAGCATCCCCTCCGGGTCGGGGAAGACCTCGGGGTCCCAGAGGAAGTCCGACCACTGGTACTCGCGCATCCAGAAGCAGTCGAAGTGGAAGACGCTCAGCGGGATGCCGCGCTCGGCCATGCCGTCGACGAAGGAGGTGACGGTGGCCTCGTCGTACGACGTGCAGAAGGACGTGGTCAGCCAGAGCCCGAACGACCAGGCCGGCGGCAGCGCGGGCCGGCCGGTCAGGGCCGTGTAGCGGGACAGGACGTCCTTCGGGGTCGGGCCGGCGACGACGTAGTACTCGATCGACTGGTCCTCGACGCTGAACTGCACCTGCCCGACGGATTCCGAGCCGACCTCGAAGGAGACCTTGCCGGGGTGGTTGACGAAGACGCCGTAGCCGCGCGACGACAGGTAGAACGGGATGTTCTTGTAAGCCAGTTCGCTGCTGGTGCCGCCGTCGGCCTGCCAGATGTCGACGGTCTGGCCGTTCTTCACGTACGGGGTGAAGCGCTCGCCGAGACCGTAGACGTTCTCGCCGACGTCCAGGGCGAGTTGGGCGATCATGTGGTGGACGCCGTCGGGCGTGGTGGCGAACGCCGTCCCCTTCGGGTCCACCCGGGTGAGGCGCTTGCCGTCGCCGTCGAGGAAGGTGATGCCCCAGGGCCCGTCGCCGTCCATCCGCAGCGTCAGGGGACCGCTGGTGAGTTCGGTGACCGCTCCGTCCCGGCGGGCGGTGCCCGAGGGGGCCGTGGCGTCGTCGGCCGACAGCGCGAAGTCGGGTCCCCGACGGGCCTTCCCCGCGTGGTGGGTGGTGCGGACGCCGATGACGCCCTCGGCCGGGGAGAAGCATTCGACCGTGATCAAGGGGGTGTTGAGCGTGTCCCCGCGTGCGGCGACGCGCTTGACCGCGGCGTACGCGGTGAACCGGTGGTCCTCGACCCTCAGGTCACGGATCTCGGTCGCGTACGAGGCGCGGACGCCCTCGCGCATGAGCCAGAAGCCGTCGGTGAACTTCACGCGGACTCCTTGCCGGGGACGACGTCGATCCGGGCGAGGCGCACGGACCCGGTGAGGCCGATGCGCAGTTCCTGCACTCCGCGGAGGTCGACAGCGACTTCCACGGTGCGGTAGGAGTACGGGCCACCGGTGTCGGGGAACTGGATCAGGGAGTTGTGCCCGGCCGCGCTGACGGTGACACGCCCCTCCCCCGAGACCTGAAACGCCAGTGCCCGCACGCCGTCGCCGAAGTCGCAGGCCCGGTAGACGAGACGCCCCTCGTCGTCGGCGGAGGCGGGCGCCACGGCGTCGCCCTCCGTCTTCGCCCGGTCCACGAGCTCCGTGCCCTGCTGCCGGTCGTAGTCGGCTGCCTCGATGCCTCGCTCCTTCACCGGCCGGGGGCCGAGCGCCTCGCCGCCCACCTCGGTCGTGGTGGTGAGGCGGATGTCGGCGCTGGACGCGCCCGCGAGGATCTCGTAGCCGCCCGGCTCGACGGCCCACCGGCCGTGCGCCACGTTCCAGTGCCCCAACTCCTCCAACGGGACGGTGAATTCGATACTTCGGGCCGCGCCGGGGGCCAGGTGCAATCGGCGGTGGCCGACCAGCTTGCGCAGCGGCAGGTCCGAGGGGTCGCCGAGCCCGGGGAGCCGGCGCCCCAGCCCTTCGGGGGCGGGCGCCTCGGCCGGGCCGGCAGCGCGGACGTAGACCTGGGCCACCTCGTCGGCAGCCGTCGTCCCGTCGTTGGTGACCGTCAACGACACCCTCAGCTGATCGCCGTCGGCCTCGGCCCGCAGTCCGGAGTAGGTGAAGTCGGTGTATCCGAGGCCGTGTCCGAACGGGAAGAGCGGGGTGCCGCCGAAGTAGAGGTACGTCTGCCGTGAGCCGATGACGTCGTAGTCGAACAGGCCGGGCAGATCGTCGTCGCTCGCGTACCAGGTCTGCGGCAGGCGCCCGGCCGGGGACACGTCACCGGCGAGGACACGGGCGAGGGCGGTGCCCGCGGCCTGGCCGCCGTGCGCCGTCCAGAGCAGGGCCGGCAGTGCGGCGGCCGCGTCGACGACGGCGTACGGGTAGGCGGAGGACAGGACGAGCACCGTACGCGGGTTGGCGGCGTGGGCCGCGCGCCACAGACGGTCCTGCTGGGCCGGGAGGGCGAGGGTGGTGCGGTCCTCGGTCTCGCGGCCGTTGATGTGGGGGTCGTTGCCCGCGACGACGATCACGGTGTCGGCGGCCGCGGCGATCCGGGCCACGGCGTCCGCGCCGGACTCGACGGTCTCGGACTCGAAGACCGTGGCGTCCTCCCGGGAGATCTTCTCGCCGGACACGGCAACCTTCGCGCCGTCGGCGGCGACAGAGACGTACCCACCCGTCCCGATGTGCAGAAGGCGGTGCCCGCCGTCGTGCCCCTCCACCTCTTCCCTGCGGAACGTCTCCTGGACGACCCAGCCGCCCGGCTCGTCCGCGGAGGCCCTGACGTATCCGTCGTCGGCGACGGAGAGGTACAGCCCTTCGTCGGTGCGCAGGGTGAGGACACCGTCCCCCCAGTCGACGAGGGCGAGTTCGGTGGCTTCGTCGCCGCAGGTCAGCGGGGGGAGGTCGGTGCGGCCGGCGAGGAGCGCGGGGTCGAGCGCGCCTTCCGCGCCTCGCGCCTCCCCGTCCTGCGTGCCGTCGGCCTCCGGTACCCGGAGCCAGCCGTCGGAGGTCTTCAGCCGGATCCGGTCCACGCCCTCGGTGTGCAGGACGTTCTCGGCGCCGTACCGTTCGCGGATCCCGTCGAGCGGGGTGGAGCGGTGCATGAGCGTGCCGCTGTACCAGTCGAGCTTGCAGTCGTCGGCGAGCAGTCCGACCACCGCGACGGTTCGTCCCTGCCCGGGCGCGAGGGGCAGCAGCCCGTCGTTCTTCAGGAGGACGACCGCCTGTTCCGCCGCCTCCAGCGCCAGCGCCCGGTGCTCCGCGGTGTCCAGGTCGTCCACCTGGGCGTACGGGTCGAGTTCCGGGTCGAACTCACCCAGCGCGAAGCGCATGGCGAGCAGCCGGCGGACCGCGGTGTCGATGTCGCTCTCGTCGAGCAGCCCCTTGGCCAGTGCGTCACGGATGCGGCCGGTCATGACCGTGGAGTCCGTGCCGTGGTCGGTGAAGCTGTCGACGCCCGCCTTCAGGGCGGCCGCGGTGGCCTCCTCGTGGGTGTCGAAGTAGTGCTCGGAATCGACCAGGTTGGAGGGCGCGCCGGCGTCCGAGCAGACGACGAGCGGCTGGTCGGTCCAGCTCCTCAGGTGCTGCTCGAGGAGGGGCGAGACGTGGTTGGGGCGCCCGTTGACGAGGTTGTAGGCGGGCATGACACCGGCCACGGCCCCGGCCCGCACCGCGTCACGGAAGGCCCGCAGGTCGTACTCGTGCAGGACGCGCGGGCGGACCGAGGAGGAGGCGGTGTCGCGTTCGGTCTCGTTGTTGTGCGCGAGCCAGTGCTTGAGCACGGGTGCGGTGCGCCAGTAGTGCGGGTGGTCCCCGCGCAGCCCCCGGGTGTAGGCGACGGCGATGGCGGAGGTGAGCGCCGGGTCCTCGGAGTAACCCTCCTCGCCCCGGCCCCACAGCGGGTGGCGCAGCAGATTCACCGTCGGCGCCCAGACGTTGAGGCCGACGCGGTCGTCCTGGGCGCGCTTGGCCCGCACCTCGTTGCCGACGGCTTCGCCGACGCGGCGGACCAGCTCGTCGTTCCAGGTGGCGCCGAGGCCGACGGCCTGCGGGAAGACCGTGGCGGGGCCCATCCAGGCGACCCCGTGCAGGGCCTCCTGTCCGGTACGGAACGGGCCGAGCCCGAGCCGCTCCACCGCCGGGGCGAACTGGTGCAGCATCGCGATCCGCTCGTCGAGCGTGAGCCGTCCGAGCAGGTCGTCGGTGCGCCGGGAGAAGGACAGCTGCGGGTCGCGGAAGGGAAGCGGATGGTCCGTCACGTGCGGGGCCCCTTGGAGAGGTGGGAGGTTTCCGGTCTGCCGGCACCGAAAGACCGTTCGATACGCAGACAAGATCTTTCGAAGCGCTTCGATGCTCTGCGCCCCACCCCGCGGGTGTCAAGGGTGCTACCGCCGCAAAGAGGTTCATGTGGACGTATCGAAGCCGCGTCGGCCCGGGAAACGGTTCGGAAACAGGTCGGAGGAATCTCGAAACGAACTCTTGTGCCCCCGGGACCCTTCACTTAATGTCGCTGCAACATCGAAGCGCTTCGACGAGGCAGCCCGTTGACCGCTTCAGCTCAGCCGGTGCAGTTCCACCGGCTCGGCCGGTAACGCCCCTACCTCAGACACAGGGCCGAGCGGCAGTCGCCGCCGCGGGCCGTCCTGTTGCACCACGAAGGGTTGACGCAATGACGCCGAACTCCCCCTCCGCTCCCAGCCGGAGACGATTCCTCGCCTCCTCCGTGGTCGTCGCGGCAGCCGTGGGCGGCGGGATGCCGCTGCTCACCGCCTGCGGCGGCGGTTCCGGCGGTGCGAAGAACGAGGGCACGACCACGGGCAAGAAGCTGAAGGACATCCTTCCGGCCTACGTCCCCTCGAAGGCGGTCACCCCGGACATACCGAGCAAGAACGGCTCCGCGGACGGCTTCACGACCGCGCTCCCGGCCGACCAGCTCGCGGTGTCGGTGCCGAAGAAGCTGGGCCAGGGCAGCGAGCTGAGGGTCATGGCACCGCTGTGGGGCACCTCCCCGGGTGACGGCAACCCGTACTGGAAGGCGATGGACGAGGCGGCCGGCGTCACCGTCAAGTGGCAGAACCAGGACGGCAACGTCTACGGCCAGAAGCTCGGCGCGGTGCTCGCCTCCAGCGACATCCCCGACGCGGTCGTCGTCCCCGGGTGGGAACTGGGCGGCAAGATACCGAGCGCCATCGCCAACAAGTTCGCCGACCTCGGCCCCTACCTGTCAGGGGACAAGGTCAAGGACTACCCGAACCTGGCGGCCATCCCCACCGGCGCCTGGCAGCGGGCGGTCTTCGCCGGCAAGCTGCGCGGCCTCCCCATGCCGGCCGAGGCGACGCCGAACATCACGCCCTTCTACCGCGCGGACATCTTCGAGGAGAAGGGGTACGAGGTCCCCACCACCACGCAGGAGTTCTACGACCTCTGCAAGGAGATCAACGCCCCGAAGAGCAAGGTGTGGGCGTGCAGCGACATGACGTGGTCGGCGTTCGTCTTCTTCGGGGTCCTGCCGGAGAAGCCGTACTACTGGAAGCTCGTCGACGGCAAGCTGGTCAACCGCTACGAGACCGACGAGTACCTGGAGGCGCTGGAGTGGTCGCGCTCCCTGTACTCGGCGGGCTTCGTGCACCCGGACGCCAAGGCCGAGACCGGTGACATGCGGACCACGTTCTCCTCGGGGAACGTCCTCATGTACAACGCGGACATCTCCGACTGGTACGCCGCGACCGCCGTCCAGCGCCTCGACAAGCCGGAGTTCCGGATGGGGGCGATGGACTTCTTCGCCGCCGCGGGCGGTGACCCGGTCATCTACGAGGCGTCGCCGTCCAACATCTGGTGCTTCGTCAACAAGAACGCCGACAAGAAGACCATCCAGGACGTCCTCGCCCTGGCCAACTACACCGCCGCCCCCTACGGGACCAAGGAGCAGCGTCTGAAGGCCTACGGCCTGGAGGGCACGCACCACACCCTCAAGGACGGCATCCTCGTCAAGACGGAGCAGGGCAACAACCAGGTGTTCGCCACCTACGAGTACGTGGCGTCCCCGGCCCCGTTCCGCGCCTACCCGGACTTCCCGGACGTCGCCAAGGGCGTCATCGAGTGGCAGCAGCGCCAGGGCGCGCACCTCAAGAAGCCCCTCTTCCACGGGATGCAGATCCAGGAGCCGACCCGCTACACCGAGCTGAACGCGCAGTTCGAGGACCTCGAGAAGGACATCGTGCGCGGCCGCAAGAAGGTCGGCGACATGCAGCAGGCCGTCTCCGACTGGAAGACCAAGGGCGGCGACAAGCTCCGCGACTGGTACAAGAAGCTGCTCGACGAGACCGGTGAGTCGGCCTCCTGACATGTCACTGAGCACAGACGACCGGCGCGCGCAGGAGTCAGGGACGCCGCCGGTCAAGACGAGGGCGGCGGCCGGTGACCGGCCCGTCACCAAGGACATGCCGCTGCGTCACCGGCTGCGCCGGGACCGCACGCTGATCCTGATGACACTGCCGGCGATGGTCCTGCTCCTGGTCTTCGCGTACATCCCCCTGGCGGGGAACGTCGTGGCGTTCCAGGACTACGACCCGTACATCGCCGACAACGCGTTCCAGGCGATCGCCCAGAGCCCGTGGGTCGGGTTCGAGTGGTTCCAGCAGATGGTGAACGACCGGCTGTTCTGGTCGGCGCTGCGGAACACCCTGACGATCTTCCTCCTGCAGCTGACGCTGTTCTTCCCGGTGCCGATCCTGCTCGCGCTGTTCATCAACAGCTTCGTGCGGCCCCGGGTCCGAGCGGTGGCCCAGGCGATCCTCTATCTGCCGCACTTCTTCTCCTGGGTGCTGGTCGTCACGGTGTTCCAGCAGATGTTCGGCGGTGCCGGGCTGATCGCCCAGACACTCCGGGAGAACGGTCACGAGGGCTTCGACCTGATGACCGACCCCGGTCTGTTCAAGTTCCTGATCACCTTCGAGATGATCTGGAAGGACGCCGGCTGGGGCGTCATCGTCTTCCTCGCCGCCCTCGCGGCCGTGAGCCCCGACCTCTACGAGGCGAGCGCCATGGACGGCGCGAACCGGTGGCGCCGGATGTGGCACATCACCCTGCCCGCCCTGCGTCCCGTCGTCGCCCTGCTGCTCGTGCTCCAGGTGGGCAACGCGCTGACCGTCGGCTTCGAGCAGATCCTGCTCCAGCGCACGGCGGTCGGCCCGGGGGCGTCGGAGGTGCTGGACACCTACGTCTGGAACGTCGGCATCACCAACGGCGGGTTCAGCTACGCGGCGGCCGTCGGGATCATCAAGGGAATCTTCGGTCTGCTGCTGGTCCTCGGGGCCAACAAGGTCGCCCATCTCATGGGTGAGCAGGGGGTGTACAAGAAGTGAGCAGCCTGCTCTCCGGCCTGACCGGCTTGGGTGGTGTGAAGCCGGGAACCCGTGGTCGTCTGCGTCCCGTGTGGGAGGAGGAGCCGTCGAAGGCCGGCCTCGCCTCCAAGGGCGTGATGATGGTCCTGATCTGCCTGGCCGTCCTCTTCCCCCTCTGGGTCGTGATCGTCACCAGTCTGTCCTCGGTGAGGACCATCACCGAAGCCGGCGGGCTCGTGGTGATCCCGCGCGGCGTCACCTTCGTCGCCTACCAGGAGCTCCTGGGCGGCGGCCAGGTCACCCGCGCGGCTCTGATCAGCGTCTGTGTGACCGTGGTCGGGACGCTCTTCAGCATGACCGTCTCGGTCCTGTGCGCCTACGGACTCTCGCGTACCGGTTCCGTGCTGCACCGTCCGTTGCTCGTCTTCATGCTGGCCACGATGTTCTTCGGCGCGGGGCTGATCCCGACCTACCTGGTGGTCCAGGGGCTCGGTCTCACGGACTCGTATCTGGCGCTGATCCTCCCCAGCGCGCTGAACGTCTTCAACATCCTGGTCCTGCGGGCGTTCTTCATGAGTACGGCTCAGGAACTCATCGAGAGCGCCCGTATCGACGGCGCGGGCGACTTCCGCATCCTGTGGCAGATCGTCATGCCGCTGTCCCGCGCGGTCATCGCCGTGATCACGCTGTTCTACGCGGTGGGCTACTGGAGCGCCTGGTTCAACGCGTCGATCTACATCAGCGACCCGGACATGCTGCCGCTGCAGAACGTGATGAACCAGCTGGTCCTCAAGCAGGAGCGGCCCACGGGGCTCACGCAGGTCATCAACACCGGCCACCTGTCCCTGCTCGCCGTCCAGATGGCGGTCATGGTGCTGGCGCTGATCCCGGTCGCGTTCCTGTCGCCGTTCGTCCAGAAGCACTTCAAGGAAGGCATGCTCACCGGCGCCGTCAAGGGCTGAACCGCCGCACCCCGTCCCGCACGTCCCGCACTCCCCCATCGGAGGGTCCCCGTCATGCGCGCTTCGTCCGTCCCACAGCCGGAACCCGCCTCGCACCCCCGGCGCCGGAGCGTCCTGGCCGGCGCGGCGGCGGTCGCGGCCTCGGGGTCCGTGCTTCCGGCGGCGGTGGGGGCCGCCGCAGCACCCCGGCCCGGGAGGTCCGAGCCGTACCGCTGGCGCACCGCGGCGATCGGCGGGACGGGCTTCGTGACGGGACTCCTGTTCCATCCGGCCGTACGCGGTCTCGCCTACGCCCGCACGGACATCGGGGGCGCCTACCGGTGGGACGACCGCAGGTCCCGCTGGACGGCGCTCACCGACCACATCGGCTGGGACGACTGGAATCTGCTGGGTGTCGAGGCGATGGCGGTCGACCCGGCGCACCCGGACCGGCTGTACCTGGCACTCGGTACCTACGCCCAGGAGTGGGCGTCCCCGGGAGCGGTCCTGCGGTCCGACGACCGCGGTGCGACCTGGGCGCGTACGGATCTCACCGTGCGCCTGGGGGCCAACGAGGACGGCCGGGGCTGCGGCGAACGGCTCCTGGTCGATCCCCTCGACAGCGAGACCCTCTGGCTCGGCACGCGGCACGACGGGCTGCTGCGCTCCCGGGACCGGGGGGCCACCTGGTCCGCCGACACCTCCTTCCCGGCCACGCCGTCCGCCGGCGGTCAGGGCGTCACCCTGCTGGTGGCGGCCGGCCGCACGGTGTACGCGGGCTGGGGGGACGGCGGCGGCGTGGCCCTCTACCGCAGGACCGCCTCCGGCGGCTGGGAGACGGTACCCGGGCAGCCGTCCGCCGGCGGCGCGACGAAGGTGCCGGTCCGCGCGGCCCACGACGCCGGCGGCCGTGCGCTGTACGTGACGTACGCGGACGGACCGGGCCCGAACAACCAGTCCGACGGTTCGGTGCACCGACTGGACACGGCGACCGGCGGCTGGACCGACGTGACCCCCGTCGCCCCCGGCGACGGCGACGCGTTCGGGTACGGCGGGGTCGCGGTCGACGCGGCCCGGCCGGGTACGGTCGTCGTCTCCACCAACAACCGCTGGGGGCCGGTGGACACCCTGTTCCGGTCCACGGACGGCGGGGCGAGCTGGACCTCGCTCAAGGACACGGCCGTGCTCGACGTGTCGGAGACGCCCTATCTGAAGTGGGACGGGGAGCCCAAGTTCGGCTGGTGGATCCAGGCCGTCGCGGTGGACCCGTACGACTCGCGCCACGTCCTGTACGGCACCGGCGCGACGGTCTTCGGAACGCGCGACCTGGTGCACTGGGCCCCTGAGGTCCGGGGCCTGGAGGAGTCGGCGGTGCGCCAGCTCATCGCGCCGCCCTCGGGTGCCCGGCTGCTCAGCGGCCTGGGCGACATCGGAGTGATGCGGCACGATTCCCTGACCTCGTCACCCTCGCGCGGGATGGCCTCGAACCCGGTGTTCGGCACGGCGACCGGACTCGCCCTGGCCACCCTGAAGCCGTCGTACGTCGTCCGGACGGGCTGGCCCTCCGGCTCCGACCGGGCCGGCGCGTACTCCCGGGACGGCGGGGCGAGCTGGCAGCCCTTCGCCTCCCAGCCGGCGATCGCCCCTTCGGCCCCCGGCCCGGTGGCGGTGTCCGCCGACGGGGCGACGCTGCTGTGGTCGTTCGTCCACTGGGACGGCACGACGTACGCGGCGCACCGCTCGACGGACGGCGGCGCCTCCTGGGCCGAGGTGACCACCTTCCCCGAAGGCGCCACGCCGGTCGCGGATCCGCTCGACCCGAGGCGCTTCTACGCGTACGACACGGGCACCGGGACGGTCCTCCTCTCCACGGACCGGGGCGCGACGTTCACCGAGGGCGCGACGGGGCTGCCGTCGGGGGACGCGCAGTTCCGTATCGCCGCGGCACCGGGACGCTCCGGCGACCTGTGGCTGTCGGCGAAGGACGCCGGACTGCTGCGCTCGACGGACGGCGGCGTGACGTTCACCCGGGTGGCCGGCTGCCAGGCCTCGCACGCCCTCGGGTTCGGGAAGGCGGCCCCTCGGAAGGGGCGGGCGGGCTACCCGGCCGTCTTCCAGACCGGGCGGGTCTCCGCGACGTACGACGGCGTGGCCGTGCTGCGCTCGGACGACGCCGGCGCGACCTGGGTCCGCATCAACGACGACGCCCACCGGTGGGGGTGGACCGGCGAGGTCATCACCGGCGACCCCCGCGTCCACGGCCGTGTCTATCTGGGCACCAACGGCCGTGGCATCCAGTACGCAGATCCCCAGTAGAGGAACGAGACGTCCATGCCGTCCCTGCACGACGCCGCCCGTGGCCGCATCCTTTTCGGAGGCGACTACAACCCCGAGCAGTGGCCCGAGGAGGTGTGGGCCGACGACGTCCGGCTGATGGAGGAGGCCGGGGTCAACTCCGTCACCGTCGGCGTCTTCTCCTGGGCGATGATCGAACCGCGTCCCGGGGCGCGGGAGTTCGGCTGGCTGGACCGGCTTCTGGACCTCCTGGCCGCCCACGGGATCGGAGCCGTGCTCGCCACGCCCACCTCGTCCCCTCCTCCGTGGATGGGCGCCCTGCACCCGGAGACGCTGCCGCGCACCGAGGACGGCGCACTGGTCAACTACGGTTCCCGGCAGCATTTCTGCCCGAGCTCGCCGGTCTACCGGCGCTATGCGGCCGCGCTCACCGAGGACCTGGCGGCACGGTACGCGGACCATCCGGCGCTCACCGTGTGGCACATCAACAACGAGTACTGCACGCACTGCTGGTGCGACGAGACCGCCGGTCACTTCCGCCGCTGGCTGGGCTCCCGCTACACCACCCTGGACGCGCTGAACGACGCGTGGGGCACGGCGTTCTGGAGCCAGCGCTACGACACGTGGGCGGAGATCCTGCCGCCGCGCCGGGCGCAGTACATGCGCAACCCCGCGCAGGAGCTGGACTTCAAGCGGTTCACCTCGGACGCCCTGATGGAGTGCTACACCGCCGAGCGGGACATCGTCGCCCGGCACACCCCGCACATCCCGGTGACGACCAACTTCATGCCGTTGTGGTCGGGCCAGGACGCCTGGGCCTGGGCGGAGCAGGAGGACATCGTCTCCGTCGACGTCTACCCGGATCCCACGGACCCGCACGGCGGGCAGTACAACGCGATGCTCGCCGACATGACCCGTTCCCAGGCACGCGGACCGTGGATGGTGATGGAGCAGGCCGCGGGGCCGGTGAACTGGCGCGACGTCAACCACCCCAAGCCGGCGGGCCTCAACCGGCTGTGGTCGCTGCAGGCCGTGGCCAGGGGCGCGGACGCCCTCTGCTACTTCCAGTGGCGGCAGTCCCGGCAGGGTGCCGAGAAGTTCCACTCCGGGATGCTGAGCCACGCGGGTGAGGAAGGGCGCACCTTCCGGGAGGTCAGGCGCATCGGTGCCGAACTCGCCCTCATCGGCGCCGAGGTCAGTGGTACCGAGGTGACCGCCGACGTCGCCGTGCTCCACGACTGGGACGCCTGGTGGTCGAGCACCCAGCAGGGCAGGCCGTCCTCCCTCGTCTCGTACACGGAGCTCGTGCAGACCTGGCACCGGGGGCTGTGGGAGAGCGGGATCAGCACGGAGTTCGCCCGCCCCGGCGGCGACCTGAGCGCCTACCGCATGGTGCTCGTGCCCCAGCTCCAGCTCCTCGGCGACGCCGCCGTCGACAACCTCGTCGCGTACGTCCGGGGAGGCGGCACCCTGGTGTGCGGGTTCTTCACCGGGGTCGTGGACACGGACGACCGGATCAGGCCGGGCGGCATGGACGCCAGGCTGCGTGAGCTGTTCGGCATCCGCACGGTGCACGAGTGGTGGCCGCTGGACGCGGGGGCGACCGTGGGGTGCGACGGCTTCGACGGCACCCTGTGGTCGGAGGAGCTGGAGCCCGACGGCAGCGCGGAGACCGTGGCCGCGTACCGAGGGGGTGAGCTGGACGGGCTTCCGGCGGTACTCCGCAAGGGAACCGCCTGGTACGTCTCGACGCTCCCCGGGCCCGAGGCCCTGCGCGGTCTGCTCGGCCGGGTGGCGGCGGACGCCGGTGTGCGCCCCGTCCTGGAGGGACTGCCCCCGGGGGTGGAGGCGGTCCGGCGCGGCGCGCTGCTGTTCCTGCTGAACCACGGCCGGTCCCCCGCCGCGGTGGAGCTGCCGGGCCGCTACGTCGACCTGCTCACGGGCGAAGCCGCCGACGGGGGCGTGGAGCTGGAGCGCTACGGGGTGGCCGTGCTCGGAGACGTCCGCGCATGATCGACGGCACGTGGGAGCCCTGCCCCGCCACCCGCTGGGAGGACGCGTTCCTGAGCGGCAACGGCCGTCACGGGGCGATGGTGTTCGGCGATCCGGCCGACGACCGGGTGATCGTCAACCACCACACCCTGGTGCGGCCGAACGGCAGCGAGGGCCTGCGGGCACCGGAGCTCGCCGACCGGCTCGGCCGGCTGCAGGACGCGCTCCTGTCGGGGGACACGAAAGCCGCGGAGGACTTCGGCGCGGGAGGCCCGCTGGTGTGGGTGCAGCCCTTCCATCCGGCCTTCCGTACCCGGGTGCGCCGCACCCGTGGGCTCCACGAGGCGGTGGCCGGCTACCGGCGTGAGGTCGACTTCACCACGGGTGAGGTGACCGCGTCGTACGAGGCGTGGCGCAGCGGTGTCTTCGTGTCGCGGGCCGACGACGTGGTCGTGCAGCACGTCACCGACCCGGGGCTGACCGCCGACCTCGTGCTGGACCACGTCCTGCCGGGCGCCCCCGCGCGGCTGGCGGTGGGCCGCTCCACGGTGCTGACCCCGGACGGCGCGCGCCTGGCGCTGCGGGTGGGCTATCCGGGCGGCGAGTTCGGCTACACGGGCGTCACCGTGGCGCGGGTGGACGGCGGCAGGGTCCTCGTGGCCGGTGAGGGCATCCGGATCGAGGGGGCGCGGAGCCTCACTCTGACGACCCGCGTCGTCCGGGGGGCCGGCAGGCCGGACCTCGGCGAGCTGTGGGCCGGGCTGCCCGGGGAGGACTACGCCGCGTTGCTCGACCGCCACCGGACGCCGCACCGGGCCGCGTACGGGCGTGCCTCCTTCACCCTGCGGGACGCCGCCCCGGAACGGGAGCTGTCAGGCAGCGAGCTGCTGCGTGACCCGACGTCCCCCGCGCTGCTGGAGAGGCTCTTCGCGGCGGGCCGCTACCACCTGCTCTCCGCCTCGGGGATGCTGCCGCCCCGGCTGACCGGTCTGTGGACGGGAGACTGGGACACCGCGTGGTCCGGAGCCTTCACCACGAACGCCAACCTGAACCTCCAGGTCTCCTCCGCCGCCGCGGCCGCCCTCCCCGAGGTCACCGAGGCGCACGCGGCTCTGGTCCAGGGACAGCTGGCCGACTGGCAGGAGAACGCCCGGGCGCTCTTCGGGGCCCGGGGCATCGTCGCGCCGTCCCACACGGACGGCGCCTCGGGGCACACCCGGCACTTCCAGCGCGCCTATCCGCTGCATCTGTGGACCGCCGGGGCGGACTGGCTGCTGCAGCCGCTCCTGGAGAACGCCGAGGTCACGACGGGGGTTCCGGACAGCAATCTCGTCGACGCCCTCGTACAGGCGGCCCTGTTCTACGAGGACTTCCTCGGCCGAGAGGATCCGGACGGACGCCTGGCGATCGTGCCCTCGTACTCCCCGGAGAACCGGCCGGCCAACGCGAGCTGGGGCACGGTCAACGCCACGATGGACATCGCGGCGGCCCGCCACGCCCTGACGACGGCCGCCGAGCACGCGCCGGCCCACCCGTCGGCCGGCCTGTGGCGGTCACTCGCCGCCCGGCTCCCGGAGTACCTGGTGAACGAGGACGGGGCCCTCGCCGAGTGGGCGTGGCCCGGTCTGCGGGAGACGTACGACCACCGTCACCTGAGTCATCTGTACCCGGTGTGGCCGCTGGACGCGATCAATCCGTACGACACCCCGGAGCTGGCCACGGCGGCGCACCGCGCGCTGGAGCTGCGCGGCTCGGAGAACGACTCCGCCCACGGGCACCTGCACCAGGCCCTGATCGCCGCCCGGCTGCGGGACGCGTCGCGGGTGTCGGCGGCGCTGGGCGCGGTGCTGGGCGGCGACTTCTTCCACGACTCCCTGATGAGCGCGCACTACCCCTCCCGGAACGTCTACAACGCGGACGCGGCGCACACCCTGCCCGCCGTCGTGATCGAGTCACTCGTCCAGTCGGCGCCCGGCCGTCTGGTGCTGCTGCCCGCCGTCCCGGCCGCGTGTCCGGCCGGTGAACTGCGGGGCGTGCGTACGCGGTTCGGTGCCCACCTGGACCTGCGGTGGTCCGAGGACGGTGCCACCGCCGTGCTGCGCCCCACCCGCGACGCCGTCGTCGACCTGCGTACGGGCGACGGGCTCGCCCTCACCGAGACCTCCGCCGGGAACCCCACGGCTCCGCTGGAGCTGACGGCCGGCGTGGACCGCGTCCTCACCCTGGGGCCGCGGTAGCAGTCCTCCATCCCCACATGGAAGGAACACCCCATGGCACGATCCACCCTGACCCGGCTGCTGCTGGCCCCGACGGCGGCAGTGGCCGCGCTGATCGGTTTCGCGGCGGCGCCCGCCCACGCCGCGATCTGGACCTCGTCGGAGCAGTGGGGCAACTACACCACGTCCGACGGCTACATCCTCTACAACAACATCTGGGGTTCCGGAGCGGGCACCCAGAGCATCTGGGCCAACTCGTCGAGCAACTGGGGCGTGACGGCCAACCACCCGAACACCGGTGGCATCAAGTCCTACCCGAACGCCAAGAAGATCGTGAACAAGCCGATCACGTCGCTCTCGTCGCTGACCAGCACCTACAACGTGACGGTCCCGTCGTCCGGCGCGTACAACACGTCGTACGACATCTGGGACACGGACTACGACTACGAGGTGATGCTCTGGGTGAACTACAACGGCGCCGTGGGGCCCCTGGGCACCTCGCAGGGGACCGTCACGCTCGGCGGGCACACCTGGGCCGTGTACAAGGGCAGCAACGGCGCCAACGAGGTCTTCTCGTTCCTGCGGACCTCGGACTCGTCCTCCGGCACCGTGAACATCCTGCCGATCCTGAAGTGGATCAAGGACACCAAGGGCTGGTGGGGCAACGAGACCATCGGTGACGTCCAGTTCGGCTACGAGATCACCTCGTCGTCGGGCGGGCTGAACTTCACGACCAACGGCTTCAAGGTCTCGTCGAGCTGATCGCCGCGGCGACGGACCGGGCGCGTCCCGGCCCGTCGCCGTGCTCAGACCGGTGCCGGGCCCGAGCTCGCGCGCACCGTCAGGACCGGCTCCAGCAGGTCGACCTCGTCGGTGCCCCGGCCGCCCAGCTTCGCCACCACCTGTTCCACCGACCGGCGCCCCATCTCCTGCGCCGGAATGGCCACGGAGGTGAGCCGTACCGACGCCTGTGTGGCCACCTGGTCGGGGCAGACGGCCACCACGGACACGTCCTCCGGTACCGCGCGGCCCTGCTGCTGGAGCAGGTTGAGCAACGGCTCGACGGCGGCCTCGTTCTGGACGATGAAGCCGGTCGTCCCCGGCCGCTCGTCGAAGATGCGGGCGAGGGTGCCGGCCATCGCCGCGTAACCGCCCTCGCAGGGGCGGTGCAGTATCCGCACCCCGGCGTCCTGCGCCTTGGCCCGGATGCCGTCCACCGTCCGTTCCGCGAAGCCGGTGTGACGTTCGTAGACGGCCGCCGCCTCGCCGATCACCGCCACCTCGCGGTGTCCGAGGCCGGCCAGGTGGTCCACGCAGAGCGCTCCGGTGGCCTCGAAGTCGAGGTCCACGCAGGTGAGCCCCGAGGTGTCGGCGGGCAGGCCGATGAGGACGGCGGTGCGTCCCGAGTCGCGGAGCAACGGGAGCCGCTCGTCGTGCAGTTCGACGTCCATCAGGATCATCGCGTCCGCCAGCGAACTCCCCGCGATCCGGCGGACCGCCGCGGGGCCCTCCTCGCCGGTGAGCAGCAGGACGTCGTAGCCGTGCGTACGGGCGCTCGTGGCGACGGCGATGGCGATCTCCATCATCACCGGGACGTACATGTCCGTGCGCAGCGGCACCATCAGGGCGATGATGTTGGATCTGCTGCTGGCGAGAGCACGCGCACCGGCGTTGGGGTGGTACCCCAGCTGCTGGATACTGAGCTCGACACGTTCCCGGGTGGAGGCCGAGATCGACCGCTTGCCGCTGAGGACGTAGCTCACCGTGCTCGCGGAGACTCCGGCGTGCTGGGCGACCTCGGCAAGCGTGACCATTCGGCTTCTCCCCTACAGTGGACGACCGCAAGGGAGAGCTGGTGAAGCGCTTCGACAGCGCCGTGCTGTGCTCCCCTTCGCACTCTGACATGCACAGACAACGTGGAGCCTAGACTCGCTCACAGTCACTGTCCAGAGTGGAGTCGAAGCGCTTCGACCGACCTCGGGGCGACGGTCCGCCGCCCTCACACACGGTGACTCAGGAGGCCGAGGGTGTCCAGCCCGCCAGCCAGTCGGCGGTCTCCTGTTCCGCGGCCTGGGCGTCGGTGAGCTGGGGCCGGTTGCTGCTCGCCGAGCCTGATCCGGGCCCGGCGTTCCGGTACTCCGCGAAACGGTCGTCCTTCCAGGAGAAGCCGCTCATGTCCGTCCACGGGGCGGACCTGATCGCCGAGCTGAGCGTGGTGCCGCGGAAGGTGGCCATGGGGTCGAGCGTGGCGTCACCCCCCGCGTGCCACGGGCGGCCGAGGTAGAAGGACGACGCCGAGACGTCGCCGTTGACGGTCGAGCCGGTGATCAGGAAGCCCTTGCGGTCGGCGGCCGTGCTCGGGGCGGCGATGTAGCCGGCGGAGCTGCCGTCCCAGCGCTTCTTCAGCGTGATGACGGACTTGTCGATCACGGCGGTGGCGCGTCCGAAGATGAAGTCGACGTTGCCCACGACGTAGGAGTTCGTCATGTAGACACGGCCGAGCGTCGCCTTGGAGGCGGTGTCGAGCAGCAGGGTGTCCTGGTCACCGGTGACGATCACGGAGTCCAGGAAGACCTTGTCCGCCGCGGTGCGCAGGGCCACGGCCTGGAGCCCGCTCAGGTTCTGGTTGGCGGCTTCGTCGAAGTCGTTGGAGATCGTGAGATTACGGGCCTGGAAGCCGTTGGCCTCCGCCGCGACGGTCGCGCTGCCGCTGGTGCCGTAGGTGCCGGAGCCGTCGGGCTTCCGCGTGCCCGAGGCGTTGTTGTAGACGATGACGGTGTCGTTGCGGCTCGCTCCGCTGCCCTGAAGGGTGACGTTCTGCTTGGTGGACGGGATCTTCACCAGTTCCCGGTAGGTGCCGGGCCTGATGGAGACGACGACCCGCGCGGTGTTGCCCGCGGGGATCGCGTTGACCGCCGCCTGCACGGTCGTGTACTGCCCGCTGCCGTCCTTGGCGACGGTGAGGGTGGTCGCGGCCTCGGTTCCGGACGCGGACCCGGAGGTCCACACCGTGGCGGCGGCGAGCAGCGTGGCCGCCCCCGCCGTCATCGCTCTCCGCGGCCCGGGGTGAGTGACGGCGCGTCGTGGTCGGTCGGCTGCCATGGCCTGATCCGTTCGTCGAGGGAAGAGGTGGGGTTCCATCCGTCAGTCGCCGCGGCCGCACGAAAGGTTGCCGGGCCCTGACGCCACGGCCGAAGGTGCCGCGCCGGCGGCACCGATGACCCGGGAGGGGGCCACGGTGAAGGGCCTCGGTGCCGTCGGCAGCATCGCGGCCCTCCGTTTTCCCCGCCTACCGCGGTCCGGCGCCGGTCTCCTCACCGTCCCGGTGCTCACGGGGCACGCCCATCGCGAGGAGCGCGGTGTCGTCGTCGAGCCCTTCACCGAACGAGCCGAGGAGGTCGGTGAGCGCCGCCACGGCTCCGGACGCCGGAACGGGGGCGAGGCTCCGCGCGAAGTCGAGGAGTGCTTCGTCGCCGTAGCGTCCACCGAGGTCGGGCGTGCGCGCCTCGGTCAGACCGTCGGTGTAGAGCAGCAGCGTGTCGCCGGGTCGCAGCTCCAGCGTGGCGGTGGTGAAATGCGCGTCGGGAACGACCCCGAGCAGTTGGCCTCCTGGCGTGGGGACGTGGTCGGCACTGCCGTCGGCGCGCAGCAGCACGGCCGGGGGGTGGCCGCCTCCCGCGAGGACGACATGGAACCCCGTCTCCTCCCCCTCGGACGTGAGCAGGCCGAAGATCACGGTGCAGAAGCGGGGTTCGTCCTCCTGGAACTCCCGATTGAGGGCGGTGTTGAGGTTGGCCAGCACCGCGGCCGGCACAGGGTCGGACACCGCTGCGGCCCGCAGGGTGTACCGCGCCAGCGACGTCACGACGGCCGCGTTCGCGCCCTTGCCCCGCACGTCCCCCATGAAGAACCCCCAGCGTCCGGGAGCCAGCGGGAACAGGTCGTAGAAGTCCCCGCCCACCTCGTCGGCGGAGGCGAAGTGGTAGCGCGCGGCGACCTCCAGGCCGGGAACCGGTTCGAGGGCCGGCGGGATCAGGGTCCGCTGCAGCGTCGTGGCAAGCCGTTGCAGGCGGTCACGTTCGTGATCCGCCTCCCGCCTCGCCCTCAGGAGCTCTCGCTCGTAGGCGCGCCTGTCGTGGGCGTCCAGGATGGTGGTGCGAATCAGCAGCGGCTCACCGTCGCCGTCCTTCTTGACCGTGGAGGTGACCAGGGCGGGCAGCCGGCTGCCGTCCGCGGCCTTGAGTTCCAGTGCGACGCCGCTGACTTCTCCCTGCATACGCAGCAGGGGCGAGAAGTGCGTCTCGTGGTAGAGCTTTCCGCCGATCGTCAGCAGGTCGGAGAACTGCTTGTGGCCCACCAGTTCCTCGCGCCGGTATCCGAGCCATTGCAACAGGGTCCTGTTGACCTTGGCGATCCGGCCGTCCATCAGGGTGGAGAGGTAGCCGCACGGCGCGTTCTCGTACAGGTCCTCGACGCTGTCCTCCAGCAGTGCGGTGAACGGCAGCTGCTCCTGGTCACGGTCTCCCACGGCCCACGACTCGTCGGCCTCCTCGCCGCCCGGGGGCACCGTCACGACCCCTGCACGAAGGCGATGATGGCCTCGGCCGTCTCCTGCGGGGCGCTCAGCTGCGGGCAGTGGCCCGCCGAGTCGAGGGTGACCAGCTCGCTGCCGGGGATCTGCCTGTGCACGAAGGCGCCGACCTCGCGCGGGGCGAGCGTGTCCCGTGCACTCTCGGCGACGAGCGTCGGGACGCTCACCTTGGACAGGTCCGCGCGGTTGTCGGAGAGAAAGGTGACTCTCGCGAACACCCGGGCGATCTCCGGATCCATTCGGCAGAAGCTGTTCGTCAGCTCCTCGCCCAGTTCGGGGCGGTCCGGATTCCCCATGATCACAGGGGCAACCGTCGCGGACCAGCCCAGATAGTTGCTGTCCAGCGAATCGAGCAGTTCGTCGATGTCCTGCTCGCTGAAACCTCCCCGGTAGTCGCCGTCGTCGATGTAGGACGGCGACGGGGTGAGAAGGACCAGCTTGTCGAAGAGTCCGGGCTCCTGCACGACGGCGAGAACGCCGATCATGGAGCTGACCGAATGCCCGACGAAGGTCACGGGTCCGAGGCCGAGCTCCTGACAGAGTTCGATCACGTCCTGGACGTAGCCGTCCAGGGTGGAGTACCGCTCCGGACTCCAGGCGGACACGTCGGACCCCCCGGCCCCCACGTGGTCGAAGAGGACCACCCGGAAGTGCTTCTCCAGTTCGGGCACCACAAGTCGCCACAGATTCTGGTCGCACCCGAATCCATGGGCGAGCACCACCACCGGACCGTCCTTGCGGCCCGTCACGGACACCCGGTTCCTTTTCCGCACATCCATACCTACATCGTGACACTTACGGCACACGACAGCCCGATCTGCCGCAGCAGGCCTCCCACCAGCACCGATCACACTCAGCGAGCTGTGATGCGCAGGGTGTCCACCACCCGGCGCCCACCCAAGGGC
>Ga0164307_10000262_pt1 | contig 24109 bp, 17 predicted proteins | sample Whisoiple_243_MG_FD_110214 | JGI IMG/M metagenome (GOLD analysis project Ga0164307, IMG submission 110214) | Soil microbial communities amended with fresh organic matter from upstate New York, USA - Whitman soil sample_243_MG | ecosystem: Environmental > Terrestrial > Soil > Unclassified >...
ACGCGCTTGCCGAGGGGGTACGCCTCTTCGACGTGGTTCCACGGATCCTCTTGGGTCTGCTTCATGCCCAAGCTGACGCGCTCGGTCTCGGCGTTGTACTTGAGCACCTTGACGGTAACCTCGTCGCCGACCTTGAACACTTCGCTCGGGTGATTGACGCGACCCCACGACATGTCCGTGATGTGGAGCAAGCCGTCGATACCGCCGAGGTCGACGAACGCGCCGTACTCGGTGAGGTTCTTGATCGTGCCCGTGACCGTCATGCCCTCTTCGAGGGTCTGCAGCGTCTTCTGCTTCATCTGGTCGCGCTCGCGCTCCAGGAGCACGCGACGCGAGAGCACGATGTTGCCGCGCTTCTTGTTGAACTTGATGACCTTGAACTCGTAAGTCTGGCCGATCAACTTCTCGAGATTGCGGATCGGGCGCAAATCAACCTGCGAGCCCGGGAGGAATGCTTTGACGCCGCCACGGATGGTGACCGAGAGGCCGCCCTTCACGCGCTGGCTGATGGTGCCTTCGATGATCTCGTCGCGCTCGCACGCGGCGGAGATCTCGTCCCACACCTTCATCTTGTCGGCCTTCTCCTTGGACAAGGAGATCAGGCCGTCGTCGCTCTCGCGACTCTCGATGAACACGTCGACCTTGTCGCCGACCTTGACGCCGAACGTGCCGTCGGCACCGACGAACTCGCTCTTGCTGATGACGCCTTCGCTCTTCCCGCCGATGTCTACGATCACGGAGTCGTGCTGCACTTGCACGACAGTGCCGCTGACGATTTGCCCTTCACCTCCTATCTCCACTCCTGCATTGGATTCGGTCGCTTCGAACAGCGCGGCGAAGCCGGAGAGGGAAGTTGTGTCAGGGGTTGCGGGTTGAAGTTGGGTCATGGATTGAAACAATGCCTCCTAAATTGGGACGCTCGCCCGCGGGCTCCGAACTAGTGTGCGGGTGCACAAATAGACAGGGGCCTCGCGTCGGACGCGCTCAGGTAGCGCACGGGTTCGGTCGCGTCAAACGCAAAAGCCGTACCCGCACGCAGTCGCAATTGGTTTTTGGGCCCCGGCCCCAAACTCAGAGCTAGGGCCGCGGGGTGTGCCGACGTGAGGCGAGCAGTCTAAGGCCTGTTCGCGGAGCGCGCAAACTGGCCAGTGAGGAGGCTCGCCAACCATTCGACCCCCTGGTCGAGCTCGGCGCGCGTCCAGTTGAGCTGCACGCCCACCTCACCTTCGCGATGGGGCACGATTTTCGCGGATTCCAACGGTCGGCGGGCAGCAGACTGGGGCGGTGCTGCGGCTGCCAGTGTTGCAAAAGCGGCAGCGATCCGCGTCGGTTCCGAGCTGGCGCCCGGTAGTAAATGCACGGCCACGTCCACTTGCACCTGCTGACCCAGCTGAATCGAGCCGTACACGCGCTCGAACTCAGCGAACCCCGGGGGCGGAGGCGGAACGACGCGGAATCCGAAGCCCCCCGCACCCTCGGGCGGCAGGCCTAACTTGAGATACGTCTCGCCTCCCCGCAGCGCGGCCTGCAACCGCCGGATATCCGAAGCCACGACGAGCGCCCCGTCGGATGCTTGGCCGATCGCCGGCCCATTATCCACCATCAGCACGCCGTCACGCAGCTCACACGGCGTCGGTTCTTCGGTGAGCGTGGTCGAAAGGCCCGCAACCAGACCTGATTTGGGGAATTTACCGCCGAATACCAGCACCCAACCCGAATCGCTCACCGAGAGCACGATCTCGCGCAGATCGCGTCCGAGCTCCACGCCCGTGTGGGCGCGAAAGCGATCATGGCGTGGTTTGAGATCCGGACGCGGAGCTCCCTGATCGAACAATGGTAACAGCCGCGTGCGGATTGGATCGGAGATGAGCAGGGTCTCCACGTCAATCCGCGCGGCCAAGCGTGTGTCGTCGGGCAAGTGACGCGCGGCGACGCGCCCGTAAGCCACGTACTTGAAGTAAATCAGCAGCCCGCCGGCAAAGGCCAAGGCCAGCGACAACCCGAACACGGTAAATACCGCGCGATGACCGAAGCTCGTTCGGGGACGCGCGGCTGCTTCATCGTTCACGGCGCGGAAGCTATCACCAGGCGCAAGCGGAGCCACGGCAATTGACGAGCTCCGACAGCTCATCTCGCCCCAAAGTGAGCTGCAGGGATACGTATTGGCCGGCGCTGGCGACCTTGGTTCGTGACGCGAACTTGGCGAGCCGGCCCGAGTCGGCGCCGAGAGCGGCGCGCATTTCCCCCAGCGCCTTCGCGACCTGCTCGGCCATGAGCGCGTCCTCGAAGCGAAGGGCAAGGGTCGCGTCCACGCCCGAGCCCGTCACGTCCGCGTTCAGTTCCAGTCGATTCGCGCTCTGAACCAAGCGACGCAAGTTGCCGGTGCCCGCCAAGATCGCGAGCGGCAAGACCTGCGGCCGGGCCACCGCAGACAAGACGCCTTTCTCCGCTGGCTCGAGCGGCGGCATGCCGCGCTGCTCCTCGAGTGAGCGCTCCACGCTGTCGATCTCGGCGGCGCTCAGGCTGACCAGCAGATCTTGCCCGTGGACGTAGATCCGCGCAGGGGCGGAGCGCAGCGGCGGCTGCACGCGATCATAGCGTCGCAGATCGCCACCGAGATCGACGGCTGGCCCGAAGCGCGGCGTACTTTCCGCGCGGTGCGGATCGAAATCCGGGAAATGGCCGGCCATCACGAACACGCTGTCTGCCACCTCCAACGTGGAGGTCGGCCGCATGCCGAGCCAAAGCGTGTCGGTTTGCTCGAACGCGCGCAGCATCAGCGCGTCCGTGCCCCGATCGGCGCCGCGCATCGCTTTTACCGCTTGCTGACTGAGCGCGGTCATTGCTGGGCCGCCCAAAGTCTCGCGAATTTTGCGCAGATCCAAGCGGACCACGAGATCGAGATCGGCCGGCATGGCGTCCGAGGCGCGGACCAACGTGGGCGCGTTCGGGGGCGGACCAATGTGCTCGCTTCGGCAGGCCATGGCGAGCAGCGCGCACATCCCCAGCGCGACCGTCGATGTCCGGCGCCGGACATCGACTCCATTTTCGAGCGAGCGCGGCCGAACTCGAGTCATGCGCCCGCGGCGAGCGCCGATTCGACCTCACGCACGTGCGAAACGATGCGCGCGACGACCTGATCGATCGACAACCTCGAGCTATCGATCACGCGCGCGTCGGCGGCTTGCTTCAGTGGCGCGATTGGCCGCGTGCTGTCGCGCAGATCGCGTTCGGCGACCTCGCGCTGGACCTCCGCAAGCTCCGGCGAGCCACCCCGCGCGACGAGTTCGTCGTAGCGTCGCCGAGCGCGCACGTCCACGCTCGCAGTGAGGAAGAACTTGGCCTCGGCATTGGGGAAAACCACCGTGCCGATGTCTCGCCCCTCGAGCACGGCGCCGCCACCTGCCCCGGCTTGGCGTTGCATGTCGAGCAGCGCTTCACGCACCGCGGGCACCGCCGACACCTTGCTCGCGCCTTGGCTCACGTCCGGATTTCGGATCGCCAGAGAGACGTCTTCGCCCCGCAATTTCACGGCAAAACCGCTCGATTTTTGATTACCGAGCTCGACCGCGCGCTCTTCCACCAGTTGCCGAGCAAGCTCACCGAGTGGTCCTTCCGCGTCCCAGGAAACGCCCGCGCGCTGCGCCGCGAGCGCGACCGCGCGATACAGCGCTCCCGTATCGACCAGCAGGTACCCGAGTTCGTCGGCCACACGCTGAGTCACCGTCGACTTCCCTGCCCCCGCCGGTCCGTCAATCGCCACCACCGGCCTCCGACTCATCGTTGTACCTCGATGTTCGCACCGAGCGCCCGCAAGGTGCCTGCAAAACGCGGGAAGCTGACCGCCAAACAATCCACGTCCGAAATCGTCGTCTCGCCGTCCGCCAACAGACCGAGCAGCGCAGCCGCCATCGCGACGCGGTGGTCACCGCCGCAGTTCACGTTCGCCGCTGTCAGCGGTCGCTCGGGTTGACCTTCGATCACGATGCCGTCCGGGCGGGCCGTGGCTTGCACGCCGAAGGCGCGCAGCAGCTCGCTCAAGGCGGCGATGCGATCGGTGTCTTCTTCGCGCAGCTCGGCGACGTCGCTGACTTCCGTCACTCCCCGGGCGCGGGCGGCGAGCGCGCAAATCACCGGCAATTCATCCAGCGTGCGCAGCGCGATTTCGCCGCTGATCTTGGTGCCGCGCAGCACCGAACCAACGGCGTTGACCTCGCCCCAGGGCTCACCCAGAGCATCACCCTTAGGAGTGATGCCCATGCGCCCCCCGAACGCGCGCAGCACCTCCAAAATGCCGGCGCGCGTCGGGTTCAAACCCGTGCGGCGAGTCGACACGTTGGAGCCCGGCACGAGCTCGGCGGCGGCCAGCACGAACGCTGCCGCGGTGATGTCACCCGGCAAGTCCACGTCGAAGCCGCGGATTGACAAGGGATCGGCCGGCGGATGCAGGCTGACCATGGAACCGGCCGTGCGCACCGGCAGGTTGAGCTCGCTCATCAAGCGCTCGGTGTGATCGCGAGAAATGATCGGCTCGAAGATCACGGTCGGTCCCGAAGCGAACAGGCCCGAAAACAGCAATGCGCCCTTGGCGTGATCGTTCGGCGAGCTCATCGCATACTCGATGCCGGCCAGGCGTTGCCCCGAGGCGAGCCCGTCGATCTCGAGCGGCAAAGCCACGTCATCGGCATGCGCGCTGCACGCGGCGGCTCGAATCACCGCGCCGCGTTGCACGAGCGGCGCGACGACGGCCTTCATGCGCCGTCGCGACAAGGCCGGGCTGCCCACCAAGCGCGAAGCAAACGGCTGCGCCGAGAGCACCCCGGTCAGCAAACGCGCGGTGGTCGGCGAATGCCCGCAATCAATCTCGGCGCTCGGCGCTTTCAGACCGCGCAGGCCGACGCCGCGCAGGCGAACGGTGCCTTTGCCGTCGTCCTCGAAGCGCACGCCCAGGGCGCCCAGGGCGCGCAGCGTGCCGAGGTTGTCGTTGCCGTAGGCAAAACCGCGCAGCTCACACGGCCCGTTGGACAACGCCGCCAAGATCAGCGCGCGGTGCGTGATGCTCCGATCACTCGGCACGGGCACGCTGCCCTCGAGCGGGCGCAGCTGCGGTCGAACGATCAGGCGAGCCAAAGTCATGGGTTTTGCGCCAAGGGCTTGATGCCCAGATAGTCGGGCAGCTTGTCGAGCAACTGGAGCAACGCCGCACCGTCCAGCCCGACCACGAACGCGGCCTGCTTGCCCTTGGCCTCGGCCTGCAATTGGCGCACGGGCTGCGGAAAACCGACCAGCGCCAAGAGCGTGCCGTACGTGCCGAGCTTTTGCGCCAGCGCCTGCACGTTCTGCGCGCCGGCTTTGGCGCCCGCTTCGTCCTCGTACACCAAGGTGCCGGCGAGGTTCACTCCAGGATCTTTGAAATTGCCAACGAAGGCCATGGTTTGCAGGCCGTTCATGAACGCCAGGTTCGCGCTGGCCGCTTCGGGAATGGCTTGCGCGCGCAGATCGGCGCCAGCCACGATCGGCGCTTCTTTCTCGCCGTCCAAGAGCTTGTCCATCCAGGGCAGGGTCTGGCGCCGCACGCGACCTTCGCGCACGCGATCGAGCGCGCGACGGATGCCGGTGTCGTTGCCGAACAATGCGGTCTTGTCCGTGAGCAAGCAAAAGCCGAAGCCCGCCGCCGTGTACAGCGTGCGACCGGCGTACTGACGTTTCGCGATCGGCACGCCTTGCGGCGTCTTCTCGACGCCGTTGACCGCCGCCTCGATCTTGGCTTTGTCGAATTTGCCCAGCGCGACGCCCGACAAATCCGCGCCTTGCATCGAGTACAGCCCCAAATACAAGCGCGAAAGATCGCGCGCGGGATCGAAGCCGGCCGAGGGCGGCACGGGTAAGCGCTGGTTCAAGAGGGCGAGCAAGCGACCACCAAACGGCGACGAAACGAGCTGCGTCGCATCGAGCGAAGCAATGCCCACCACGTTGCCCGGCAAGAGCGCGAGTGGCTCCTTGTCGATATCGAGCACGCTCGGCTCTTTGCCGGCGCCGGTCTGCACGATGACGTCGTCCGTGTGCGAGCAGCCGCACAGCGAGAGCAGCGCGCACAGCGAGAGCGCGAGCGTCTGCCGTTTCACGAAAGCACCTCGCCGAGGGCACTCAAGAACCGGTCGTTTTCTGCCGGTTTGCCCACGGTGACGCGGATGCTATTCGGCAAACTGGCGAAGGGCCGCACGATCACGCCCTTGCGTAGCAGCGCGTCGTAAATCGCGCGACCGCTGTGCTTCACGTCCACCAAATAGAAGTTGGCTTGGCTGGGGGTCACCACGAGGCCCATCGCGGTCAGGCGTGCGCTCACGCGCTCGCGCTCGGCTTGGTTGAGCTCACGACTCTGACGCACGTGCTCGACGTCGTCGAGCGCGGCCATCGCGGCCGCTTGCCCCAAATTGCCCACGTTGAACGGCGCGCGCACGCGGTTCATGTAGCCGACCAATTCGGGCGTCGAAACACCGTAGCCGACCCGGAGTCCGGCGAGGCCGTGGATCTTGGAAAACGTGCGACAAATGATCAGCCGCTCGTGCTCACCGCGCAGCTTCATACAGTCCGGGAAATCAGCGGCGGTCGCGTACTCGATGTACGCCTCGTCGATCAGCACGATCACTTGCGGAGGCACCGCGCGCAGAAAGCGACGCAGTGAATCGAGATTGACGTAGGTGCCCGTCGGGTTGTTCGGGTTGCCCACGAACACGAGCCGCGTTCGCGGCGTGATCGCGGCCAGCATGGCCTCCAAGTCGTGCGTGCGTTCGCAGGTTGGCACCGCGGTGAACGGCACGCCGTGCGCGAGCGCCGCGATCCGGTAGACGACGAACGCGGGTTCGGCGAACACGATGTGATGCTCGCCCGTGCAGAAAGTGCGCACGGCCAAATCCAAGAGCTCGTTCGAGCCATTGCCCTGGATGATGTCGGCCATGGCGATGCCGTGTTCGGCGGCGATCCGCTCGCGCAGCCGGAACGCATTCGCATCCGGGTAGCGATGCACGTCTTGCAGGATCGCACGCGCGGCGGCGAGCGCTTTGGGGCTCGGGCCCAATGGGTTTTCATTCGACGCGAGCTTGATGGCATCCGAGATGCCGAACTCACGCGCCAGCTCTTCGACCGGCTTGCCGCCTTCGTACGGCAACAGCGACTCGATCGACGGTGACACCAATTGTGACATGCGGGCGGAAGCCTAATCTTTGGTGCCTCCAATCGCTAGCCTTGTCCGACAATTGTCGTCAGCCCCGACCGGCGAGGTGAAGTTGGGGGCGCTCGCGATCCCGCATCGCACCTCGAGGGTCGGCTGCGTTCCCGACCATTCACGGCCGCTCGGCGGTCGCGGCTCGTCGATTCTCAGCCGGCGACGGACGGAAAGGAGCCGAGCACTTTGAGGTATTTCGTGCTGCGCTTGACGGCTTCGAGCGCGGTGACGACTTGGCGCTCGGTCACGTGCCCGCTGATTTCGATGTAGAACACGTAGTTCCAACTTTCACGCGGAACGGGGCGTGAATGCAGCTTTTTCACGTTGATGCCGCGTTCGGCGAAATGCTTCAGCACGTCGAACAGGGCGCCCGCCGAGTCGTCGACGCTGAAGAGCAGACTGGTGGTGTCTTTGCCGGAACGGCTCGCCGGGCGTTGGCTCGCGACGCAGTAACGCAGCTTCACGTCGGGCAGATCGCCGACGTTGTCGCGCAACAGTGACAGGCCCGCGGCGCGCCCGGACGGTTCCGGCACGATCGCGGCGGCGTGCGCCTCTTCCGCCGCGAGTGCTGCGGCAACCACCGGCGAACGCACGTCAATCACCGAGGCGCGCGGCAGCTCTTTGTCCAAGAAGCGCGCGCAGCTCGCGCGGGTCGCGGCGGTAGCGTACACCTTCTCGATTTCGGAAATCGCGCTGGCGCGCGACATCAGCTGGTGCGGCGCCGAAAGTGAGCGCTCGGCGACGATCACCAGATCCGTGTGCGAGAGCGCGGTGATCGATGGCTGCACCAAGCCCTCGACCGACGATTCGAAGGGAAAAGCCGCGAAGGCCGCGCGACCGCGCACGACCTCTTCCAACACCTCTTCGACGCTCGCGCTTTCGATGAAGGAGGCGCCCGGGCCGAAATAGCCGAGCGCCATGTGGTGGCAAAACGAACCTTCGGGCCCGAGGTACGAGACGCGCGCTGGTTGCTCGATGCCCCGCGCGGAAGCCCGGATTTGCTGCAAAATACCGCGCAAATTCTCGGCCGGCAGTTCGCCGCTGGAGAGCCCGATCAAGCGCTCGAGCCACTCGCGCTCGTTGACGTCGGCGCTCGGGTCGGTCTCGCTGCGATTGTGGATGTCGCGTGAAATTTTGGCGCGCGCATCGAGCCGCTGCACGATTTCTTCGTCGAGCTTGGCGATCTGAGCGCGCAGATCCAAAATTTCACGTTTGGCGTCCATGGCGACTTTCGGGATTAGGTCGTGGATGATCCGGCGCTGCTCTTGGCAGGTTCGGTCTTGGTCTCTGTCTTCGTGTCGGTCTTGGTTTCTGGCTTTGCTTCGCTCTTCGACTCGGTGCTGCTGGAGCTATCGATCGAGCTACTCGAGCTCGATCCGCCGCTTTTACTCGAGCCGTAGCCGTCAGCGTACCAACCGCCTCCCTTCAAGATGAAGCCGGCGCCGCCGGAGATCTGGCGCTTTGCGTGATCAGTGCCGCACTTGGGGCAGGTCTTGAGCGGGGCAGCGCTGATGGCCTGCTCAGCCTCCCAGCCATGCCCGCAGGCGGTGCAAACATATTCATAAGTCATCGGACCGGAACCTCTTGCGTGCCCAAATGTGTCGCTCCGCGCCGGATGTCAACCGAATGAAACTCGTTCGGCGCGTCCTTCAATCGCGAGTACACACGATCGATAGGCGAGCAAACTTTCCTTAGTGTTTCTCTTCAGTCGCGCTCCCGCAACCTGAACCGCACGAGCGGTTCCCCCGCGCCCATACGGCCAACGGGCCGGCGCCGCGACGTCCGCCGTGCCGGAAAGTCGGAAAGATCAGATGCCCGGTGACGGGCTCGACTTCGAACACGCGGCCGGAGAAAAGTAGCAGACGTGAACAGATGGGTCTTGTACGCATCCGTTCAGCGGCGTAGATCCATCCTGACACGACGTGACCATACAAGCGGTGCCACAAGGCTGTGTACTGTCTGTGGGCAGAAGCGCAGCCGAGGGGTGCCCGGCCTGCTATAAAGCCGATCTCGATCGGTCGAGGGAAGTTTATCGATGCACATAAAGAAGTTGGAAATCACGGGCTTCAAGTCCTTCGTGGACCGCACGGTGATCCACTTCGACCACGATGTGGTTGGCATTGTCGGCCCCAACGGCTGCGGCAAGTCGAACATCGTCGACTCGATTCGCTGGGCGCTCGGTGAACAGAGCGCCAAGCACCTCCGTGGCAAGGCCATGGAAGACGTGATTTTCAACGGCTCCGAGTCCCGCGGCCCGAACGGCCTCGCGGAGGTCACGCTGACCTTCGACAACACGAACCCGGAGTACGCCCAGTCCCTCCCCATCGAGTACCGGGACTACCCCGAGATCGCCGTCACCCGCCGGTTGTATCGCGATGGGACGAGCGAGTACCTGCTGAACAAGACTCAGGTCCGCCTGCGTGACGTGACCGAGCTGTTCCTGGGCACCGGCGTCGGGACCAAGGCCTACTCGATCGTCGAGCAGGGTCGCATCGGTCAGATCGTCAGCGCGCGCCCGGAAGACCGCCGCATGTTCTTGGAAGAGGCCGCCGGCGTCACCAAGTACAAGCAGCGCCGCAAGCAGGCCGAACGCAAGATGGAGCTGACGCGGCAGAACCTGCTGCGCATCAACGACATCGTCTCCGAAATCGATCGCGCGCGCGGCTCACTCAAGCGCCAGGTCGCCAAGGCCGAGCGTTTCATCGAATACCGCAAAGAGCTCGACGACCTGGTGTTGCATGATGCGTCGCATCGCCTGCTCGAGTTGATCGTCACCGAGCGCGTCGAAAGCGACGGATTTACCATCGCCAACGAGCGCGCTCAAGGCGCCCGCGGTGGCCTGCGTGAAGCAGATGTCTTGCTCGACGCGGCCCGTGAAGAGGCGCTCTCGATCGAAATCCGCGCCGACGAAGCGTCGCGCAGCGCATTCGAAGCCGACAACGAGGTCAGCTCGCTTTTGGCTGATTTGGAGCGTTCGCGTGATCGTCTGACGCACCTCACCGAGCGGCTCGACGCGGTGCAAACCGAACTCGAGCTGAACGAAGTGCGCAGCAACGGCCTGCGTGACGAACGCGAAGCTCTGGCCGCGCGCGTGGCCGAACTGTCCGGCGACGAACGCGCCCGTGAAGCAGACGCGATGAGCGAGATCGAAGCGCTCAGCGGGCTACAGGCCGAAGAAGCGCAGGCGAGTGAAGAAGTGCACGCCCTGCGTCGGCAAGCGGGTGAACTCACCGCGCGCTCCGCTGCGGCCGAGGCTCGCTTGGACGGCATCGCTCAACGCTTGGTCGAAGCGCGCGTGCGCAACGACCGCTTGGTGGCCGAGCGCGACAAGCTCACCGGCGAGCTTTCGGACTGCCTGGCTCGTAAGCAAGCGCTCGAGTACAGCGTGGCCCAGCTTGCCGAAGGCAAGCGCTTGACCCAAGACGAGCGCGCAGAGCTCGAGACCGAACTGTCGACTCTCCGCGGCCGTACGTTGGAGAGCGAACGCGGGGTCGACTCGGTGAAGAACGAGCTCGGCTCGAAGCGCAATCGCCTGCGCGCACTGGTCGATCTGCACCGCCGTTTGGAAGGCGTCGGCGGCGGCGCCCGCGCGTTGCTCTCGAAGAAGGGCGATCCGCGCGTGCTCGGTATGGTCGCCGATCGCATTCAAGCGCCCGAGCATTTGACGCACGCGCTGGCCGGCCTGCTCGGTCCGCGGCTGTCGTGCATCGTGGTTTCGGACGCGAACGCGCAGGTCGATCTGCTCGCGGAGCTGCGCCAGGGTGAGCGCGGCCGCGCGGACGTGATCGCCGTACGCCCGCCGTACACTGCCGGCGGTGGCCGCGGGTTCTGGCAGGGGGACGCGCAGGTCCTCGGTCGCCTCGCCGACGAGCTCAGCTACGCCGAAGCGGATGAAGCACTGGTGCGCGCGCTGGTTGGTGAAGCCATCGTGGTGAACGGCCCGAGCGACGCGGTCGCGGTAGCGACGCGCTACCCGGGCGTCACGGCCGTCGCGCTCGACGGCACGGTCGCCCACCCCGGCGGCGTGGTCAGCGGCGGCACGGGCGACGAGATGGCTTCGGCCATGCTCGACCAAAAGCGCGAAATGAGCGTGCTCACGGTCGAAGTCGAGCGGCTCGAAAAAGAGTACGAAAAGCTCAGCACTGATCACAACGCGCTCCGCGCGCGCATCACCGAAGTGAGCACCGCGCTCGATCGCGCGCGCCAAGAAGCGCACCAAGGAGAGCTTGCGCACGTCACCGCCGAGAAAGATCTCGCGCGCACCACGGCCGAGATCGAACGCCACGAGAACCGCCAAGATTCACTCGATCTCGAGCTAGCCGAAATCGCCGGCTCGCTCGAGGCCGCGACGGGCTCGGAGTCCGTCTCACGCGCTGAGCTCGATACGGTGCGCGCCGAACTCGATGGCTTGCAGCATTCACTCGCGCGCTCGGAAGCGACCGCTGCTTCCTGGCGCGAACAAGTGACCGCCCAGGCGGCCCTCGTGACCGAACGCAAGGTGCGCTTGGCGCAGGTCCGCGAGCAGGCGGAAGCCGCTCGCGCTGCCGGTGAACGCATCACCACCGCTTTGAGCGAACTCGAAACGCGCGCCGCCAAATTGCGTGAAGAGACGTTCGAAGGCTCGGTCGCTTACGGCGAAACCGCGGCGCGCATCATGCTCGCCCGTGAAGCGCGTATGTCCGCGAGCGAGCGCGCCAAGGTGGCCCACGCCGAGCTCAGCGAGGCCAAGAGCCAACTCGAAGCCGTACGCCAAACCCTCGGCGCGAAAGAAGCCGAACTCAAGGGTCTCCGCGACGAACTCGAGTTGGTGGACGAAGCCGTGCGCAAGCACGAGATGGCCGTGCAACGCATCGCCATCGAGCGTGACCACTTGCTCAATACGGTGCGCGAGCGCTTCCGCGGCTTGGATCTGCGCCGCGTAGTCGGCGATTACCACGCACGCACGGCTCCCGACGCCGAACATCGCCGCCGGATCGACGAGTTGGCCCAGCTGATCGACCGCATGGGCCCGGTCAACCTCGACGCCAAGGCCGAGTATGAAGACGCCGAGCGCCGCTTCGTCGATCTGAATTCTCAGAAGATCGACATCGAAAAGGCGCTCGAAGAGCTCGACCACGCGATTCGCCACATGAACAAAGAGTCGCGCCGGCGCTTCAAGGAAACGTTCGACGAGGTCAACGCCTTGTTCAAGAAGACGTTCGCGCGCCACTTCCGCGGCGGCCGCGCCGAACTGTTGCTCACCAATCCGGATGATTTGCTCGGCAGCGGCGTCGAAATCGTGGCTCAGCCGCCGGGCAAGAAGCTCGGCAACATCGAGCTGATGAGCGGTGGTGAAAAAGCGCTCACGGCCGTGTCACTCATCTTCGCCATCTTCCAGCATCGTCCCTCGCCGTTCTGTATCTTGGACGAAGTCGACGCTCCGCTCGATGAAGCCAACGTGGCTCGCTACAACGAGAGCATCCGCGCGATGACCGCGAGCTCTCAGTTCATCCTGATCACTCACATCAAGAAGACCATGCAAAGCGTCGACGTGCTGTACGGCGTGACCATGGGTGAGCCAGGCGTGTCGCGCATCGTCAGCGTGAAGGTCAACGACAACGCCGTGGCTCGCAGTGAAGGCCTGACGACCACCGCTCAGCAGGCCACGCGCGAACTGAACGGTCAGTCGGAACCCGCCGCGCAAAACGTCGAAGTCGCGTAAACCGCCTCTGAGGGCCCAAGCACCGCTTCAACAGCCGAGCGACCCCAACCCGTCGAAGGTATCGACGGGAAACGTCTGCCATTCTGCGTTCGGATCGAAGGCATCCGTGGCGACGGGATCTCCGCTTGGGATGGTGCACTTTCGCCGCAAGGTATGATCGGCGGTGCCACTCGAATCGCTACCCCAAGCAAGTCCAGGGTCGACGCCGATCTGCCCGATCACGTCCAAGATCGCCCCGTTACAGCTGAGGATGACTGCATCATCGCCGTTGAAGATCAGGTTGCCGACTTGATTGCAGGTTTCGGCGAGCTGTTCTTTCAGCGAGCTGCTGCACAGCGTGAGGACTTGTCCGGCTTCGAGCATGCCGCTCAGGCTCGCGACGACCGTGGCCTCGGTTTTGCCGTTGAAGTAACTGCTGACTTTGCAGCCGTCGAGAACGGAGCGGGTTCGCGCCGCGATCTCCAGGGCTTTGTTGGACGATGAACCTTCCACGTACTCGCTGAACCAGAGTTCGGGTGGGTTGACCGGTTCGTCGTTGCTCGTTCCGCCCTCGGCTGCTCCAGCATTGGCGGTTCCGGCGCTTTCGCCCTTGCTGCTGGAGTCGTCGCGCTTACCGCCAGCACCGGCGGCGCCACTTCCAATCGAAGTGGCGCCGCCGATCCCCCCCGCGCCGTCGAAGGCGCCCCCACTGCCGGTCCCCTCCGGTAGATCATCCGTGGAAGCTCGGGCGCCAGTGTTGTCGGGGCCGCTTCCTGGGATGTCCGAAATGCGCGCGCTCTCAGCGGAGCCATCGGTGTCGTCGGGTGCGCCGGCTCCGCTCAACGTCACGCTCCCGTTCACGGGCGTGGAACTCCCAGTCCGGCTGGGCAGCTCCGAATCGAGGCCACAGCCAGTGCAGCACGACACCCAAAGGACGCTGCACACCAAGTTTCGACCCAAGCCCGGACTTTTGCGCATGTCTGGAGGTCGGCCGCAGGTCGACGCGGTTGCTAATGAAAATCACGCGAGATGGCGCGAATGTCCTGCCCCGGCACGTCCAACCGCGATAGTGAGCGCACGATCAGGTGGATCACGGCCGCATCGCCACCGCCCGGCAGATTCGAACCGTCAGCCCGAACTTGGCGTTCGACCTCACCGTGGGCGAGCAAGATCGAAGAGTGTCGCGCAGGTAAGCGAAATTTTTCGTACACCGCGCGCCACAAAATCAAATTCGCAAAACCGCTTTCATCCTCGAGGGTGATAAATACCACGCCGCTCGCGGTGCCCGGCTGCTGACGACAGATCACCACGCCCGCCACGCTGACCAGCTCCCCTTTTCGGCGGTCACGCAAATCACTCGAGCTGAGCACGCCCTGACTCTTCAACTTTTGACGGTAGTGGCGCATCGGGTGATCGGCCACCGACAGACTCTTGTGCTGATAATCCAAGAGTAACGTATCCGCTGCGTGCAGCGCCGGTAAGCGCACTTCCGGCTCGTTCCCGACGTGGCCCTCGAACAGCCCAGAAACCCGCGGCGCGCGCGCTTGCCACAGCGCTTGCCGGCGCCCGGGCAATAACGTCTCGAAAGCGCCGGCTTCTGCCAACCGTTCGACTTCGTCGTCGCGTAGCCGAGCGCGTCGAAGCACGTCGTCGAACGAACCAAACGGCCGCTCCAAACGAGCTGCGACCAACTGCTCGGCACATCTCTCGGACAAGCCTTTGACTTGTCGCAAGCCGACGCGGAGCGCGCGCGGACAGCGCTGAGTCTCGGCGTCTTCCGCCAGCGCGCGCACGGGTTCGAGCGTGGAGTCCCACTCGCTCCGAGTCACGTCCACGTCGCGCACCTCCACGCCGTGACGTTGGGCGTCGTGCAAAATGGTCGCCGCAGAGTAGAAGCCCATGGGCTGCGAGTTGAGCAATGCGCACGCGAAATGCGCCGGATAATGCCGCTTTTGCCAAGAAGAGGTGTACACGAGCAACGCAAACGAAGCCGCGTGGGATTCCGGAAAGCCGTAGTCGCCAAAGCCTTTGATCTGCTCGAACAAAGCTTCGCCGAATTTGCGGCTGATGCCTTTGCGCTCGAACCCGGCCAACAAGCGTTCGCGATGGCGCTCGAGTTTTCCGGTCTTTTTCCAAGCGGCCATGTCTCGTCGCAGCTGATCGGCTTCACCGCCCGAATAACCGGCGCCATCGATGGCGATCTGCATCACTTGTTCTTGAAATAATGGCACCCCGAGCGTCCGCTCCAAAATCGGAGACAGGCACGGATGTGGCGAAACGCTCGGCTCTTCACCGTCTCGACGCCGCAAATACGGATGCACCATGCCACCTTGAATCGGCCCGGGCCGAACGATCGCGACCTCGATCACCAAGTCGTAAAACTTCTTCGGTTTCAGGCGCGGGAGCATCGCCATTTGCGCGCGGCTTTCGATCTGAAATACGCCCACGGTGTCTGCGCGCGTGATCATCTCGTAGACGGCGGCATCATCGCTCGGAACGCGAGCGAGCACGTCAATCGGATCGAATCGCTCCTCCGCGGCCAGTGACAATTCGCCCTCGGCGTGAATGCTCGAAAGCGCTTTGCGAATCGCGGTCAACATGCCGAGCCCGAGCACGTCGATTTTGAAGAACTTCAGCGTCTCGATGTCGTCCTTGTCCCAAGGCACCACGGTGCGTCCCGGCATGCGCCCTGGCTCGACCGGCGCGACCTCGAACAAAGGCGTGGCCGAGAGCACGAAGCCGCCCACGTGAATCGACAAATGCCGCGGAAACCCCTGGAGCTCTCGAGCCAGCGCCAAGATGCGTCGCATGCGCCCGCCGCTTTCGTCGAACCCCATCTCGTGTAAACGCTGCTGGCTGACCTCGGCCGTATCCCAATGCGTGATCGTGCCGCTCAGACGATCAATCTGCTCCAAAGACAAGCCGAACACCTTACCCACTTCACGCAGGGCGCTCTTGCCTCGGTAGCAGATCACCTCCGAGACCATGGCCGCGCGATCCCTGCCGTAACGCTCGTAGATGGCTTGAATCACCTCTTCCCGCCGCTCGTGCTCGAAGTCGATATCGATGTCCGGCGGCTCGTTGCGCTCCACGCTCAAAAAGCGTTCGAAGAGCAGATTCGAGCGTTCGGGATCGACCGCGGTGATGCCCAGCGCATAACAGACGGCGCTATTGGCAGCGCTGCCTCGCCCCTGACACAAGATGCGCTTCTCCCGAGCCATCTGCACCACTTCCCAGGTGCTGAGGAAGTACGTCGCGACTTCCATCAGGCTGATCAAAGCCAGCTCTTTTTCTACCTGCACGCGGACACTCTCGGGCGCGCCCTTCGGATACCTTTCGTCGAGTCCAGCCCAGGTCAGACGCGAGAGCTTCTGATTGGCGCTCTCTCCTTCTGCCAAAGCGCAAGGAAACTGATAATTGAGCTGATCGAGCTGAAAATCGAGCCTTTGACTCAGCTCCCCCGCAGCGTCCACCCATTCGGGATGATCAGAAAATATCATTCGCATCTGCGCTTCCGAACGCAAATACGCTTCTGAATTGCCCGCCAGCTGGGTGCCCGCCAGGTCGAGCGTCGTGCCCAGACGAATGGTGTTCACGACGTCGCACAGCTGCTTGCGCGCAGGTTGATGATAGAGCGGTCGTGCGCTGGCAATGATCCGAAAGCCGTAACGCGCGGCGGTTTCCATTGCCCAGGTCGCGCGCAAATCGTCGAAACCGTCCAAGTGTCGATACATGGCGAGCGCTGCACGTTCGCCGAAGGCGTCGCGCACCCTGGCCAGCTCCCGCGCGCTCGGCGTGCTCGAATCATTCGGGCAGCGCGGAGCGGGGATCAGCGCGAAGAGCCCCGCGGCGTGGTCTGCGAGCCAATCAGCCTCGAGCGCGCTCTCGCCCTTCGGCCGATCCGCGTGTGAGAGCGTGAGCAGCCGGCACAGGTTCTGATACCCCTGATGGGTTTCACAAAGCAGCGCGAGCGTGGGCCATTCGCGCGGAGCATTGGGCTTTTTCGCCGCCGCGCGCCGGACCGGCCTGGCCTCCTTCACGGCAAAGGTCAGCTCGGCTCCGGTGATGAAACGTTGATTCAGGCTTTTGGCCTGGTTGAAGGCCTTCACCACCCCATAGAGTCCATCACGATCGCAAATCGCGAGGCCCGAAAGCTCCAAGCTCGCGGCCTGTTGCACGAACTCTTCCGGTTGCGAAGCACCGCGCAGAAACGAGTAACAAGTGGTGGCGAGCAGCTCGGCGAACATCGGACACTGAACGTATATTCAGTCTTCGATGGTCGTCGAGACGAACCTCCAGGTGATGGAGATCACTCGCTTATCTGTGCGAGGGGAAGAGCAGGTAACCCCGGACGCGGCTCAATCCGCCAAGGCGTGCAAGTAGCGCCTGCCCGTCGAACGATCGACGTAGGCGACCGCTTCGAAACCTCCGGACGCGCCTTGGAGCCAAAGCCGCACGTAATCACGGGTGACGGGCGCTTGGCCCCACCACTCCACCGCATCGAGCCGCTGTTCGAAGCGGAGATGATCGATGGTGTACAGGCTGCGATCGATGGCAAGGCTGGAGCCGACGCGGAGTGGGCCATGCAGCTCACAGGGCTCGGGCAAAAGCCGGGTGGGAGCACCGGGCAGCTCGGCGAAGGACGGTTCCGTCTTGCGTAGGCGGGGCTTCTTCGATGTGCGCTCGGGAGGTTCTAGCTGAGCTGGGCTGAGCTTGCTTTTGGCTTCCGGTCGGTGTGAATCACACAGCTTGAGCGTGCCCACTTGTTCTTCTCCCAGCTCGGCGGAGAGCTCGGCGATGAGCACGGGGATCTCGTCGTCAGCGGCGATGCTGACGGTTGCACCGCTGAGCACCTGCGCGAGCTCTAGTTGGCGCGCGACGGCAGGAACCAACTTGGGTACGGACAAACGCATGCTGAGTGACGGCGCGCCGAGCTTGCTGCGGCTCAAGCGCGCACTCAACACACGCCTCAGCTCATCAGCCCGGTGCAGTGGGGTGGCTAGCTTGAAGCGCAGCGTGAGCTCGGCTTTCTCGCCGCGAAAGCGCGCAATTGCCGGGTCATACGCGATCGTGAGCAGGAGCGACTGCGCGGCTTCACCGCGGCCGGTCAGGCGTGCGCTGACGCGTGAGACGAGCCCACCGAGCACGAACGACAGCGGCTCCGTGCCCGTGACGGGTTCATCCCAAGTGCTGCTTTCGGTAATGGTGCGTTCGGGCGTGAAAGCGATGAGCGGGGCGCGATCGCGACCGGCGCACAACTCAGTCACGCTGGCGGCGGCATCACCCAGACGGCTCCCTAAAGCTTGGCGAGGCAAGGCGCTCAGCTCACCAATCGTGAACACGCCCAGGCGCACGAACCAACCCGCAGTTTCCTCCGAGAGCGGCAGTGCGTTGATCGGTAAAGCCGCAAACGCTTGCGCCGTGTGCTCCGAAGGCACCACGCACACCCCGCGATCTTCCGGATCGGCGGCGCTGGGCGAAAACCAATGCGCGAAAGCGCTGGCTAAACGCGGCCCGTCAGAAATCGCTACGCGCACCGTATGGCCCATGGCGCGCACGCGATTGGCGAACTCACAGCCCAGCGCGAGCTCCCCACCCTGCAAATGGGCCGAGCCCGTAATATCGACGCACACGGTGTCCGGCGCTTCTACCGAAACCGTGGTGCCTAAGCTGAGCCCCACCTCGGCGATGCAGCCCAAGGTCGAAAGCACCTCTGCCTGACTGACCTCACGCACGATCAAGTTGGCGACGAGCGCACAAGCTTCAGCGATGGTTTGCCCAGCGCGCACGCCGTAACGCTTGGCGCTCTCGTTCACGGCGCTCAACTTGGCCGTGGCGTCGATCGGCTTGGGATCGGCGGTGCCCGGCTGATTGGGCTTGGCCTCCGCATTGGCCACCAAAACCACCCCCAAGGGTAACTTGACCTTACTCCGCTGCAAGCCCCAAAGCAGCCGCTTTTCTGCCAGTTCACACAGGAGTTCTGGTAGAGCCAGAGCGAGCACACGCCGTTCTGGCTGGACGGAAGCTGCGCGTTCAAGCGAGGCGACGGACATTGCTCAGCTCCCGGACAGGGTTTCGAGTCTGCTCGTCACTCTTCCAAGCCGGACCCGTGCGGACCCAAGCGATGGAGCGCGGCGAAGAGACACGGCCATTCTTGTCTTTCACGACGCGCACGCTGAGCTTGCCCTCACTCGGGCGCTCGAGCTCGATGCGTTGTGCGACGGGCAACGGCAAGGGACGCTGCTCAGCCGCGTCCGTCAGTAAGATCACGCTGTTCGGCGTGCCATCCACCCCCATGGCCAGGCGGCGCACGACGCGCAGCCAAGCCGTGAGATTGATCGACAAGGATTTACCCGGCACCCCCAGCAGATCGACGATGGTCACGGCGCAGGCGCCGGACTCGACGATACGCAGGGCGACGCGGCTGAGCGCCTCGACCGAGGGACGCACGACGAGCAGGCGCTCGAGCTCGACTCCTGCAGCAGCGACGCCCGGGCCATACAACGTGCCCGATGGGTCGAGGAAGGCGCACCAGGGCACGCTCCCGCCACGGGCGACCGCGGCTTGCTGCGCAGCTCGGCAGGCGGCCAAGCCGAGGCTGGTCCCTAATGCGGAGCCGCCGTGAATGCTGAGCTCGATGACCGCACCGCGAGGCAGCCCATGGTCGGGCAAAACCCGATTGAGCGCCTCGACCCCGAGGGAGAAGGCTCCAGGTGCATCCGGCGAGAAGGCCTGCCCGGCCCCAGAGCCAATGCTGACCCCATGCTCTCGCAAAGAAGCGGCTGGTAAGCGTTCGAGGAGGTGTGCGGGGAGCGCCATCGGATACTGAACATAGTAACAGCTCCGCTGCCCGATGCCAGTGATCCTAAGCCCATGCTGGGACATTCAATGTCCCAGCATGGGCTCCAACTCAGCGTCAATTCAGGTCAATGCGGCGCGGCAGGCGCGGCACTGCTGACCGGCTTGGGTTTGTATTTGGGCTTCGGCTTGGTCTTGGCGGCCAAGGTGAGCTCCTCGAGCGCGGTCTTGATGGCTTTGGAGACAGCGAGCTCGCTCAATTGGTCCCAAGTCTCCTGTCGCTCGCGCTCGGAGGTCTTGCTCCCCTCGCCTTTTGCCCCCGCCTTGCCGTGCCCCGTGAAGCCCAACGTATCGTCGGGGATCCGCGTCCCGAGCATGCGCAGTGCGAGGCGCGTTTCGTGTTCTTGGGCGCCCGGTTTGTCCGGCGCTGGCGCGCTCACTTCGGTCGCATCCGTGAGCTCGACGTTGACCGCAAACGCCCCGGTGATGTGCGACTTCTCGAGATATTGGCGATAGCCATCCGGATCGGCCTTCGGATCCGGCGCCCCCTCCAGCGAGGGCACGATCTGCGGGTGATGCGCGAAAGCCTTCTTGAGCTCGGCCAGTACGCGCGGGGTCGCCATCTTTAGCGCATCGGCCTTCAGCTCGGGCTTCGGCGTGATCGCTTTGAGCTCGAAGTAATACCGCTCCTTGGGCGGATCCGCGGCGCGCGACACCGCGCCCGTGAGCGACAACGCGCCCAACACCAACACCGACGCACCGCGTGCCCAGAAACTCGCTGCCATGCCGAGAAACTAGCAAGCTTTCGGCGACTTTTCTGCCCCGCACTGCGAGGGATTGCTCGACTGCAGCCATCCGCCGGCGAAATGGTATGACTCGCCGGTGACCGCGACCTCGCCCACGACCCTGCAGCAACTCGATTCCCTGCGTCGAATCCTGCGTGATTGGGGCTCGGTGCTCGTGTGCTACTCCGGCGGCATCGACAGCGCTTTCGTGCTGGCCGTTGCCCACGCGGAGCTCGGGCCGCGCGCCGTCGGCATGACCGCCGTCAGCCCCAGTCTGTCCGAAAGCGAAAAAGCGGACGCCGCGCGCATCGCGCTGAAACTCGGCGCCGAGCACCGCTTCGTCGAATCCCACGAGCTCGAGCGCCCGGGCTACGTGCAAAACGGCCCCGACCGATGCTTTCACTGCAAGTCGGAGTTGTACGAGATCGCCGAGGCCAAGCGCCGTGAATGGCAGCTCGCCGTGGTGGTCAACGGCACCAATCGCGACGATCTGGGTGACTATCGCCCCGGGCTCGAAGCCGCCAAAAACGCCGGCGTACGGAGTCCACTCGTGGAAGCGGGCATGACCAAGAGTGACGTCCGCGCGGCAGCACTCGCCATCGGCATGGACGTTTGGGACAAGCCCGCGGCCGCGTGCCTTTCGAGCCGCATCCCGTACGGCACCAGCGTCACCACCGAGCGCTTGGCGCAAATCGCTGGGCTGGAAGCCGAGCTCAAATCGCTGGGCTTTCGTCAATTGCGCGTGCGCTGGCACGACCAGATCGCGCGCATCGAAATCGCCTTGAGCGAACTCGAGCTCATCCTCGCCCCCGGCGTGCGTGAGGCCGCCGTCGCCGCCGGCAAGAAGCACGGTTTTCAGTACATTACGCTCGACCTCGGGGGTTACCGCACGGGCTCCCACAACGAGGTTTTGGTGGGGCGTGCGCTGCGCATCGTTTGACGTCGAACGTTCACCGCGCGGCTCGTCCGCGCTCTGATTCTCGAGATCCAAGATGAAATACCTGCACACCATGGTCCGCGTCGAAAACCTCGAAGCGTCACTCGCGTTCTACGTCGGCGCCCTCGGACTCCGTGAACTGCGCCGCACCGAAAATGAAAAGGGGCGTTTCACGCTGGTGTTCTTGGCCGCCCCCGGTGACGACTCCGCACAGGTCGAACTGACCTACAATTGGGATCCTGAAACGCTCACCGGTGGCCGCAACTTCGGCCACCTCGCCTACCGCGTCGAGAACATCTACGAGACCTGCAAAAGGCTGATGGACGCCGGCGTGACGATCAATCGCCCCCCGCGCGACGGCCACATGGCCTTCGTGCGCTCGCCCGATCAGATCTCGATCGAGCTGCTACAAGCGGGTGACGCGCTTCCTCCTCAGGAGCCGTGGCTATCCATGCCCAACACCGGCAAGTGGTGAACGGATTCACTCCGCGCCCGCGCGCGCGACCTTTTGCACCGTGTCCCACGTCCGCGTGGTCACGTCCTTGCCGAAGGTCTTCTCGATCAAGGTCATGAATACCGGGCCTTTTTCGCTGCGCACATAAGAACTCAGTACGTCGCGTCCACGCACGGTCCAGATCCGCGCGCCGTCGAGCGCCGGTGGCAACTTGAGTTTCGTGTCGGGCTTGTCGCGCAAGAACGTGACCACCTTCTTGGAGCCCGCGGGCAAACGAAATTCCTGATACGGCTCCGCCTCGATCAAAGCCTCGAGCTCCTCGATCGAACGCACGATCGTACCGAACCTCTTCCCCACCTGTTTCTCGAGGGTCGCCTCGATCTTCTTCTCAATCGCGACGTCCGTCGCGCGCCTTCCTGCGAACACGACATTGCCGCTCGAGAGTAGCGTTTTCACGTCGCTGAACCCGGCCTCCTCCAGCGCCGCTTTCAACGCCGGCATCTTGAGATTCATCGGGCTCACACCGCGGAGAAACGCTGCGTAACGAGGCATGCCGGCGAGCATAAAACGAGACTCGACCGACACCCAGTGCTCACGTCGCCGATCGCGGGCCAGTGAAACGACCCGCCGTCAGCGCGAGGAGCGCAACGCGGCGGGAACCCGGCGCGATTCGAGGTGCGTGGCTGGAGCGCGAGCGCCCCTTCTTTCGAACGGCGAGCACAAAACGCCGAACGGCCGAGACTTGCGTCTCGGCCGTTCGATCGTTTGCTGGCTCGAACTCAGCGACGACGCGGACCGCGGTCTCCACCACCGCGGCCACCGCGATCACCACCGCCCGGACCGTCGCGGCGCGGACCGCGTTGGGGCGGACCGGCCTCGCGCGAACGCGCGATGCGCTCCTTGGCGGCTTCGCCCTCTTCACCCTCGGGCAAGGGCAAGAGTTCGCGGCGGGTCAGGCGGATCTTGCCGTCGCGTTCGACGCTGATCACCTTCACGTCGATCTCTTCGCCTTCTTTCAGGACGTCGGCGGGCGAATCGATGCGTTCGTGCGCGATTTCGGACACGTGCAGGAGCGCCTCGTTGTTGGGCAGGATCTCGACGAAGGCGCCGAAGTCGACCAGGCGCTTCACGACGCCGTGATAGACGCGGCCGACTTCCGGCTCGGCCGTGAGGCCCTCGATGATCGACAGCGCGCGTTTGACCGCTTCCGAGTCCGAGCTCGCAATCGACACCGTGCCGTCGTCCTTCACGTCCACCGCGCAGCCCGTCTGATCGACGATGCCTTTGATCGTCTTGCCGCCCGGGCCGATGATGATGCGGATCTGGTCCGGCTTGACCTTGACCGTGGTGATGCGCGGCGCATGGCGGTTGATCTCGGTGCGCGCCGCGGGCAGCGTCTCGTGCATGCGGCCGAGGATGTGCAAGCGGCCTTCACGCGCCTGCTCCAACGCGGTTTCCATCACCGAGCGACCAAGGCCGGCGATCTTGATGTCCATCTGAATGGCGGTGATGCCCTTCTCGGTGCCGCAGACTTTGAAGTCCATGTCACCGAGGTGATCCTCGTCACCCAAGATATCGCTCAAGATGGCGAAGCGCTCGCCTTCGGCGATCAAGCCCATGGCGATGCCCGCGACCGGGCGACGCAACGGAACGCCGCAGTCCATCAAGCTCAGCGAGGCGCCGCACACCGACGCCATCGAGCTCGAGCCGTTCGACTCGAGGATCTCGCTGACGATGCGGATCGTGTACGGAAACTCTTCGTGCGTCGGGATCAGGCGCTGCACAGCGCGCTCGGCGAGCGCACCGTGACCGACTTCACGACGACCTGGACCGCGCATCGGCTTGGTTTCACCGGTGCTGAAGGGCGGGAAGTTGTAGTGGAGCATGAAGCGCTTCCACGACTCGCCGGTGAGCGCGTCGATCTTCTGTTCGTCGGTCGACGTGCCGAGGGTCGCCGTGACGATGGCTTGCGTCTCGCCGCGTTGGAACAGCGCCGAGCCGTGCACGCGGGGCAGAAGCCCCACTTCACAACTGATCGGGCGGATGGTCTTGCCGTCGCGACCGTCGATGCGCTTGCCGGTGTCGAGCACCATCGTGCGCACGACCTCCGCCTTGCGGTGCTCGATTTCGCCTTTGATCAGCTTTTCTGCGGCGAGGAAAGCGTCCGCGCCGAGCTCGTCGGTCAGCTTCTCGACGACCGCCTTCTTGATGACGGCGTATTGCTCGTAGC
>Ga0164307_10000266_pt1 | contig 23794 bp, 26 predicted proteins | sample Whisoiple_243_MG_FD_110214 | JGI IMG/M metagenome (GOLD analysis project Ga0164307, IMG submission 110214) | Soil microbial communities amended with fresh organic matter from upstate New York, USA - Whitman soil sample_243_MG | ecosystem: Environmental > Terrestrial > Soil > Unclassified >...
AGCGGCGCCATGAGGTCGTCGCTGGTCTGGTAGACGGAGTACAGCATCGCCACCGCAATCGAGGGACGGTGCGGCTCGCCATGCAATGCCGAGTCCAGCGGCCGATGCTGCACTGCGGCTTGGCACATGATTTGGAAGTGAGGACGAAAGGGGCGCATTCGCCGGCCGCTTTGCCCAAAGTTTGGGCGCGTCTAGCGGCACGCAGGAGAGGTCATGACAAGCACGACGCTCACTATCTCGAGCAAGACCTACTCGTCCTGGTCGCTGCGCGGCTGGCTCTTGTGCAAGATGGCCGGGCTCGAATTCGAGGAGCGGGTTCTCTCGGCCGACGATCCCTCGACGCGCGCCGAGCTCTTGCTCTTGTCGCCGTCCTTCCTGGTGCCGTGCCTCGAGCACGACGGCACGTCTGTCTGGGATACGCTGGCGATCGCCGAGTATCTCGCCGAAATCAAGCCGAAGGCGGGCCTCTTGCCGAAGGACCGCGCCGCGCGCGCGCATTGCCGCGCGATTTCCGGCGAGATGCATTCCGGCTTCGCCAATCTGCGCTCGGCGCTGCCGATGAATTTAAAAGCCAGGCATCCCGGCTTCAAAGTGTGGGCCGGCGCCCAAGCGGACATCGACCGCGTGATCTCGATCTGGAAGGGCTGCTTCATCGCCTATGGCGGGCCGTATCTGTTCGGCGCCAAGCCCGTCGTCGCCGACGCAATGTATGCGCCGGTCTGCACCCGCTTCGATACCTATGACGTGAAGCTCGATCGCGACTGCGCGGTTTATCGCGATCTGATGCTGCACCATCCATTCATGCAGGAATGGCGCAACGCGGCGCAGTCGGAGGAGGACGAGCTCGAAGAGCTCGACGTGGAGTTTTAGTCATTGCGAGCGCAGCGAAGCAATCCAGGGGCAAACGCTCGATGATTGCAGAATTCGCCCCTGGATTGCTTCGTCGGCTGCGCCTCCTCGCAATGACGGCGTGTGCCTAGGCTAATACCCCACAGCCAGCGTGCCGCGTTGCCGCGTATCCGCCGCACCCATGATCCAGCCGTCGCGCATAGTGATCGTCGCGGTCGACCCCATCGCGTTTCCCTCGACGACGTTCTGGCCTTTGGCGCGCAACAGCCGCAGCGTGTCGGGTGACAGTCCGCGCTCGACGCGCAATTCGTCCGGCTTCCATTGATGATGGATGCGCGGCGCGTCCGTCGCCTCGGCGATGTTCATGCCGAAGTCGATCACGTCGAGGATCATGCCGAGTACGGTGGTGATGATGCGCGGGCCGCCGGGCGAGCCGGTGACGAGCTCGACCTTGCCGTCTTTCATGACGATCGTCGGCGACATAGAGGAAAGCGGCCGCTTGTTCGGCCCGGGCGCGTTCGCCGCGCCTCCAATTAACCCGAACGCATTCGGCGCGCCGGGCCGCGCGGCAAAATCGTCGAGCTCATTGTTTAAAACCACGCCCGTGCCTTCGGCGACGAGGCCGAGGCCGTAGGAGAAATTCAGCGTGTAGGTGTTGGCGACCGCGCTGCCGTCTTTGTCGACGACGGAGAAATGCGTGGTCTGGTCGCCTTCGCTCGGCGCCGGGTCGACGCGGCGCACATCCGCCGCGGGGCGCGCGTGCTCCAGCGAAATGCCTTTGCGCAGTTCCGCCGCGTATTTCTTCGAAATCAGCGATGACACCGGCACATTCACGAAAGCGGGATCGCCGAGATACTCGGCGCGATCGGCGAAAGCGATTTTCATCGCCTCCGCCTCGATCTGGATGGCGTCGGCGGATCCCGCGCCGAGCGCGGCGAGATCGTACGCTTCAAGCACGTTCAAAAGCTCGATCAGATGCACGCCGCCGGAGGAGGGCGGCGGCATCGCCAGGATCTCGTGGCCACGATAGCTGCCGGTGAGCGCCGGCCGCTCGGCCGGCCGGTAGCCGGCGAGATCGGCCGTCGTCATGCGGCCGCCCTCGTTGCGCACGGCCTTGACGATGTTTTCGGCAATCCTGCCTTCATAAAAGGCACGCGCCCCGTTTTGCGCGATCGCTTCCAGCGTATCGGCGAGATCGCGCTGCACCAGCCGCTCGCCGCCTTCGAATGCGCTGCCGTCCGGGCGCAGGAAGATCGCCCGCGAAGAGGCATAGCGCCTCAGCCGGGTGCTGCGCGGCAGCGAATCGGCGAGATCGTCCTCGATCCTGATGCCGTCGCGCGCCAGCGCGATTGCCGGCGCGAGCAGGTCGGCGAGGCCGAAATGGCCGGAGCCGTAATGCGCATGCGCGTAAGCCAGACCTGCGACCGTGCCGGGCACGCCCACGGCCAATCCGCTGTCGCGCGATTTATACGGGTCGGCGAGACCCTGCGGGTTGAGGAACACGTCAGGCGTGGTCGCCGCCGGTGCGGTTTCGCGATAATCGAGCGCAATCGTCTTCTCATCTTTAGCGAGGCGGATCAGCATGAAGCCGCCGCCGCCGAGATTGCCGGCGCGCGGCAGCGTCACGGCGAGCGCAAATCCGACCGCGACCGCCGCATCGACGGCGTTGCCGCCGCGCCTCAAGACGTCGACGCCGATCCGCGCCGCTTTGCCTTCCTGCGCAACGACCATGCCGTTCTTCACCAGAACCGGCAGAACACGCGCCTGGCCTTCGATGATCGGCGGCGGCGCGTTGTCGGCGCGCGCTGCGGGCGCGATTGCGAGCGCGACGGCAAGCGCCAGCGAGAGGCGCGCAAAAGCAAAACGCATCATTCGCCCATGCGCTGGCGCCAAAGCATTTCGCCGATGTAGCAGGAAACGCGCGGCTTTTCCGTCGACGCATGCCGCACCAGCGGCTTGGTTTGCGGCGCGCTGGCGATGTCGAGGACGAGCTTCGTCCGCGTGCCTTCGAGGAACGCCTCGGTTCCACGCACCGGAATCATGAACGCGCCGGGACCGCCGATGACGCAATCCTCGTAATACCAATCGAGATTTTCGATATCCATATAGGCGATGCGCACCGGCCGGATGAGCAGCGGCAAACCGTTGATGGTGATGCCTTGCGTCAGCGCGTCTTCGCGCGCCTGAGTCACCGGGCGGCCATTATTATTCGGCCCGTCACCGGAAATGTCGATGACGCGGCGTACGCCGTCATAGCCGTTGCTCTCGAACAGTCGCATGGCGCCGTCGATGGCGCCGGAGATCGACGTGCGGCTGGCGCGCCGATAAGGCGCGTTCGCGAGTTGCGTGGCAAAGGCCGCCGCACTCTCGGGCCCATCGATCAGCGTCCAGTTGACGACGGTGCGTTGATCGTAAGAGCTCGCCCACTCCATATACGCAACCGCGATGCGGCCATGCGTCCCCGCCTGTAACGCTTTCAGAAACTCCTGCGATTTCAGCGCCTCGATATAGCCTTCGCGCTGTAAATGTTGCTCCTCCTCGTCCATCGAGTAGGAAATGTCGACGGCGAGCACCAATTCGACATCGACCGCGTTCGGGCCGCTCTTGGCGTCGACGCCGGCGAGTGGAAACCAGGCGAGCGCCGCGGCGATGAGGCTGATTGGGATGAGACGGGACGCAGGCATGACGCTCGGTACGAAGGAGACGCGCAGTTTGACATGGGGCGAGCGGCGGCGAAAACGAGAATTTGACACGCCCACACGCGGCCTGTGAAGGGCAGCCATGCCGAACAACGATCTCGCCCGCCTTTTCGAGGCGGCGCTCACGGCGCAGCGCGCTGCATATGCGCCTTATTCCGGCTACCGGGTCGGCGCCGCCTTGCGCACCGCCTCTGGCGCGATTTTTTCCGGCTGCAATGTCGAGAACGCGTCCTTTCCCGTGGGGATATGCGCCGAGGCGGCGGCGATTTCCGCCATGGTGGCGGCGGGCGAACGCGTCATTACGGAAATGCTGGTCCTTGCCGATGGCGAGGCACTTGCCACGCCCTGCGGCGCCTGCCGTCAGCGCATCCGCGAGTTTGCCGCGCCGGAGACGCCGATCCATATCGCGGACGCGGGCGCAGTCCGCATGAGTTTCACGCAATCTTCACTGTTGCCGCATTCCTTTGGCCCTGACAATCTCCCGCCGACGCGGCGGGGGTGAGGGCCATTCATGACGACGCAGCCGGAAGCGGCGGTCGAGGTGCTGCGCTCGCGCGGCATCATCGAACCGGTGGAAGTCGGGATCAGCGTCGGTCCGCAACTCGGCGCGCTCGCCGAGAATCTGGAAAATGCGGTTGGCGTCCCTTACGCCGACCTTCCCGGTTTTCCCGTGATTGAACGATCCGCGGGCGAGGGGCGGCTCATCGTCGGCATGCTGGAGGGCACGCGCATCGCCTGCTTGCAAGGCCGCTCGCACTTTTACGAGACCGGCGATCCGACTTTGATGGCGACGCCGCTCGAGACGCTGGCAATGCTCGGCGTCTCCACGCTTTTGATCGCATCGACCGCCGGCTCGGTAAATGCCGAGGCCTTCCTCAAGACGAAAGAAGAGGATTGGGGCGCTCGCCTGCGGCGTGACGAAACGCGCTGATGCGGCCGATCTGATCGCGTGCTGATTCAGGAAATCATTCGCCGCAAGCGCGACGGAGCGGTGCTCGAGCCGCACGAAATCGCGCATTTCGTCGAGGCTCTGACGCGTGACAAAGCGAGCGACGCACATGCGGCGGCGTTCGCGATGGCTATTTTCTTCCGCGGCCTTTCGCCCACGGAATGCGCCGCGCTGACGCGCGCCATGGCGGGGTCCGGACGGACTCTCGAATGGGCCGAAATCGAAGGGCCGATCGTCGACAAGCATTCGACCGGCGGCATCGGCGACACCGTCAGTCTGATCCTTGCGCCGGCGGTCGCGGCTTGCGGGCTTTATGTCCCGATGATCGCGGGGCGCGGACTCGGCCACACCGGCGGCACGATCGATAAGCTCGAATCCATTCCCGGATACAACACGGCGCCCGATGCCGAGACGTTCCGCCGCTGCGTCCGCGAGGTCGGCTGCGCCATCATCGGCCAGACGCACGATCTCGCGCCGGCAGACAAGCGGCTTTATGCGGTGCGCGACGTCACCGCGACAATCGAATCGATTCCGCTCCTTACAGCCTCGATCCTGTCGAAGAAGCTTGCAGCGGGATTGGGCGGGCTGGTCTTGGATGTGAAGACCGGCTCGGGCGCGTTCATCGCGCGCGAGGAGGGAGCGCGCGAGCTGGCGCGCTCGCTTGTCGACACTGCATGCGCAGCCGGCCTGCCGACGATTGCGCTGTTGACCGATATGAACGAGCCGCTGGCCAAAGCGGCAGGCAATTCCGTCGAAGTACAGGTCGCGATCGATCATCTCACGGGTGCAGGCCGCGATGGGCGATTGCATGAGATCGTGCTGGCGCTCGGCGCCGAGATGCTGGTTGCGGGAAGACTCGCGGGCGACATAAACGACGCGCGGCAAAAGATTGAGCGAGCGTTCGACAGCGGCGCGGCCGCGGAGAAGTTTGCGAGAATGGTGCACGCGCTTGGCGGACCGCGCGATGTCGTTGAGCGGCCGCGGGCGCATCTCGCGCGCGCGCCTTACATTGGCGTTGTCGAGGCGCCAAACCCGGGTTTTGTGACGGCGATCGATGTGCGCGCTCTCGGACTCGCGGTTGTCGCACTCGGCGGCGGACGCAGCGTTGCAGGCGCCGCCATCGATCCGGCTGTAGGCCTGACGGAACTCGCCGGGATCGGGGAGCACGTGGGTCCCGATCGCCCGCTTTGTCGTATTCACGCGCGCGATGAAGCGGATGCGAAAGCTGCTTCAGCCGTAGTGCAGCGGGCCTACATGATCGGCGAAAAGGCGCCGGAAACCCGTTCGCCAATCATCGACCGGATAAGCGCCTCACTGCCGTGACCGCGCCAAAGCTTTTGGCGAGAATGCGTGCCCGCGCTTCGGCGAACGGCTCGCACGCCACCAGCATGTGATGCGCATTGGCATGCAGGAGCGTTCGCTCGTTGCTCATGATGCCGACATGGCCTTTCCAGAAGACGAGATCGCCGCGGCGCAAATCCATGGACTCGCTCACCGGCAACTCGGTGCCGATCTCGCGCGCTTGAACGTCGGTGTCGCGCGGCGCTGCAAGTCCGGCCGCGGCAAGCGATATCTGCACGAGGCCGGAACAATCCAGCCCGAGCGCGGTCTTGCCGCCCCAGAGATACGGAACGCCGAGAAATTTCTCGGCGACGCCCACGAAATCGCTCTCGTATTGTGACAACGGCGCGAGATGCCGTGCGTAGACAAAGCCATGATCGGCAACGCGCGCATATTCGCCTTCATCTTCGACGCTGACCTCCGCCCCGAGCGGCAGCGCCTCGAGCGGCGGCACTTTCATGTTCGGCGCGGGATAGACGAAGGTGCGTAAAGCCGTCACGCGATGCGTCGGCTGGCGCGGCGTGGGCCCGAGCAAATGCGCGGGCAGATACCCGACGTAAGAATCCCGCTCAAGCTGGCCCCAGGCCCAGCCCTCGTGCTCCTCATAGACGATGACGCGCTCGCCGCAGAGCGCCTGCGTATCGAGCGAAGCGTCGGGCGTGGGCCCACTCCGGACATCCGCGATCGGCCCGACGATTTGCATGTCGCGACCTTCGACGAAAATCGCGGCTTCTATGCGGCCCTTGAGGTGCGCCGCCGCGAGATCCGGGCGCGCGGGGGTGAAACGGCGGTCGAAGATGACGAATGCCGTGTCGCTCAAATTCGCTTCTTTTCCGACAAGTCCGCGAAGTTTTTGATCTTCACCGAATGACCGGCAAATCGCGCGACAATCTCCAATTCGCCGCCCATCGCTTCGATAAAGCGACGCAGGGTGCTGACAAACATGTCGGCGCGCTTCTCGATTTTGGCGACTGATCCCTGCCCAATTTGCAGGGTTTGCGCGATCTCGTCCTGAGAGAGCTGCAACGCGCGTCGAACTTCGGCGAGGTTCATCTCTTCGTCCAGCTGACTTACCTGAGCCTCGGCTTCGGCGCGCGCCTTTGGCGACATACGAGCTCGCAACGTGGCAAAAGGGTGCCTACCGGCCATCACTCTTCTCCTTATCGAGTTCCGCAAGCTGGTCGTCGTAAAGATCATCGGCGCCGCGAATCATACGCTCGTAGAAGCGCTCATCACCTGTCTTGTCTGCGCCAATCAGCAGGATCGCCGTACGCGGTCGAACGCATAAAATATTCTCAACGGCTTGCCGCCGCTCTGAACGCGCAGTTCTCTCATATGCGTATGCCGTGAGTCATTAATCCCACTTGAATATGGAAAGGGCAGGTTGGGTCCGCGGCTCTCAAGCTTTTGCACATGGGCATCAACACTTATCTGCTCGGCCTCGGTCAGGGTGTCCCACCAGGCGCCGAACTCGTCCGTATACTCCACCACCCATTCCATGAAAGGATTAATATTCCTTAAGAGCGATATTTCCAAGTACCACGTCGGCCAGGGCCGATGATGTGCGCTTGCCAAGGCCAGCAGCGTTAGACATGACAGCGGCAACAGACCGGCTCCGCCGGACAGGGAGGAAGTCCATGCGCGAACTCACTCATTTCATCGGCGGCAAGCACGTCGCCGGCACGTCCGGCCGCTTCGCCGACGGCTATCAGCCGATGACCGGCGAGGTGATTTCGCGCATCCCGCTCGCCTCGAAGGCCGAAGTCCGAGCCGCGGTCGAGAACGCCAAATCGGCATGGCCGGCCTGGGCGGCCACCAATCCGCAGCGGCGCGCCCGCGTGCTGACGCGATTTGTCGACCTTGTCGCGCGCGACAACGAAGAGCTTGCCGAGCTGCTGGCGCGCGAGCACGGCAAGACCATTGCCGACGCCAAAGGCGACATCCAGCGCGGCATCGAGGTGGTCGAATTCGCCTGCGGCATTCCGCATCTTTTGAAGGGCGAGTTCACCGACGGCGCGGGGCCTGGCATCGACATTTATTCGATGCGTCAGCCGCTTGGAGTCGTCGCCGGCATCACGCCGTTCAATTTTCCGGCGATGATCCCGATGTGGAAATTCGCGCCGGCAATCGCTTGCGGCAATGCCTTCATTTTAAAGCCGTCGGAGCGCGATCCCGGCGTACCGCTGCGGCTCGCCGAACTTTTGGTCGAGGCCGGCTTGCCCGCGGGCATTCTCAATGTGGTCAACGGCGACAAGGAAACGGTCGACGCGATTCTCGAAGATCCCGATATCAAGGCGGTCGGCTTCGTCGGCTCGACGCCGATCGCCGAATACATCTATACGCGCGGCTGCGCGGCCGGAAAACGCGTGCAATGTTTCGGGGGTGCCAAGAACCACATGATCATCATGCCCGACGCCGACATGAACCAGGCGGTGGATGCGCTGATCGGCGCCGGCTACGGTTCCGCGGGCGAGCGCTGCATGGCGGTCTCGGTCGCGGTGCCGGTCGGCAAAGGCACGGCGGAGGAATTGATGAACCGCCTCGTGCCACGCGTCGAAAGCCTGAAGATCGGACCGTCGACCGATTCGTCCGCCGATTTCGGCCCGCTCGTCACGCGCGAGGCGCTCAACCGCGTGCGCAACTATGTCGAGATCGGCATCAAGGAGGGCGCGACGCTCGCCGTCGACGGCCGCGACTTCAAGATGCAGGGCTACGAGGACGGCTTCTATATGGGCGGCTGTCTCTTCGACAATGTGACGAAGGACATGCGCATTTATAAGGAGGAGATTTTCGGGCCGGTTCTGTCGGTCGTGCGCGCCGAAGGCTACGGCGAAGCACTGTCGCTCGCCAACGATCACGAATACGGCAACGGCGTCGCCATCTTCACCCGCGACGGCGACGCCGCACGCGATTTCGCTTCGAAGGTCCAAGTAGGCATGGTCGGAGTCAACGTGCCGATTCCCGTCCCGCTCGCGTATTACACTTTCGGCGGCTGGAAACGCTCGGGTTTCGGCGATCTCAATCAGCACGGGCCGGACGCCGTGCGCTTCTACACAAAGACGAAGACCGTCACCTCACGCTGGCCGTCAGGCATCAAGGACGGCGCGAGTTTTACCATGCCGCTGATGCATTAGTCTCCGTATCGGACTTGCCTTTGCTAATCCATTGGACTAGTCTCCCAGGAGATGACTGGCGCGCTTCCACTCACGATCGTGGAGACGCCCGCAGATCGCAACGCATTCCGGCGGTTGGCGCTGCTACTGATCGATTCATTCGCGAGGAACAATCGATGAGCAAAATTGCCGACAGCATTCGTCGCGGCCTCGAGGAGGCGGTTTCTTTCGCAGAAGGGCGCGCAGAGAAAGCTAAATATCGCGTGCATGTCCCTGCAAAGGTAAACGTGAAGGCGATCCGTATCGGCCTCGGAATGACACAAGAAGAGTTCGCCGGGCGTTTCGGTTTTAGCGTGAACACGTTGCGCCATTGGGAGCAGGGCACCCGACAGCCGGAAGGCGCGACACGGGCTTACTTGCTTGTCATTGAAAGGGCGCCGAAGGCCGTACAAAAAGCTCTTCACGCCGCCTAGCGGCTGCTTACGCGACCTGCTTGTCGGCCGCGGGCCTGCCGAAATGCTCGATATAGCGCAAATCGAGCTCGGCGACCGGCATGATGATGAACACGTCGGTCGTGCCGAACTGGTGATCGATGACGGCGCCGTCGCCCACCTTGGCGCCGCAGCGCAGATAGCCCTTGATCAGCGGCGGCAGCGCGGCGAGCGCGCGGCGCTTGTCAACGGCGTCATTGGTGAGCATCTGCATCGCAACGTGGCGCTCGGGAAGCGCGCGCACGCTCCATTGCTCCGACGCGCCGGCGAAATGCGATAGGAAACTTAAGCTTGCGACATGCGCGAGGGCGTTCGTGCCCTCCAGGCTCGCGCAGCCGAACAAAGCATCAATCTTGTGGTGCTTCGTGTAAGCCCAGATGCCGCGCCACAAAAGCTCCAGCGTGCGCTTCGAGCGGTAGGGCGCGAGCACGCAGGAGCGGCCGAGCTCGAGGAACCTCTTGCCGCCGTGGCGCGCCAGCAGCGGCGCGATCTCGTATTCCTGCGCGCTGTAGAAGCCGTGATGTGCCTCAGCGCCGTCCTGGCGCAACAAACGATACGTGCCGACGACTTTCGGCTTCGGCTTGCCGAACCGGTTCACCGCCGCATGATCAATGACGAGGAGATGATCGCATGCGGCATCGTATGGGCAGATGTCGCGGCGGATAAGCGAGGCGGTGCGGTCGGCTTTGGCGCCGCCCTCTTCGTAAAACACCTTGTAGCGCAGGCGCTGTGCCTTGCGGATTTCCTTCTTTGTCGTTGCAAGCCGCACTTCGAGCGAGCCGAAGCTGCCGAGCGACGGACCGAATTTTTCGGACTTTTCCGCTTCTTCTGTCTCAACAGGGGAGGCTCTCAACCAAGCGACCTTACTACGCGCAGTACTCGAGTCGCCTGCGGATGCCATGAAGTCTCTTCCGGCTCGAATCACCTCACATCATCGTAGGGATTGGAGCTGAAGGGAATGTGACAGGCATTGTTCCCTTTCAAGACGCGCGCGGCAGCGACTCTTCGTTGCGCGTCCGTGCCAGCGCGGTTTCGATCAGCGCAACCAAGTCGAACGGGTCGACGGGTTTCGCGATAAAGTAATCGATGCCGGCCTCGATCGCAGCCTGTCTGTCGGCGGCGAAGGCGTTTGCGGTGAGTGCAATCAGCGGCGTTCTGCGGCCAGCCCCTCCGTACCGCGAATGCGGCGGGCGGCGGCAAGGCCGTCGAGCACCGGCATGCGGATGTCGAGAATGATGGCGTCATACGAGCTTTCATTGGCAAGGCGGCACGCCTCGGCGCCATCGCCGGCGCATGTCACGCGCGCGCCATGGCGCTCGAGATGCTTCAGCGCGACGCGCCGGCTGATTTCATTGTCTTTCGGCGAGAAGCACCTGCACGCCTTCGAGCTTCGGCGCGGCATCGCGCGCACGCGGTGCATCGGCGCCGAGGCTTTGCGAGGCCGGCGCAAACCGCGCCAGCAAGCTTGCCGAACGCACCGGCTTGACCAGCCAGCCATGAAAGCGGCGGAGCGTCTCGGAATTCAGCGCCCGTCGCTCGGTCGGCGAGAACAGGATGAACAGGCGGCCGACGCCGGCGGCGCGCGCCGCTTCAGCGATCTGTGCGATCGCACCCTCGCCGAGCGCGCAATCGACGAGCACGGTTTTCCGCGCCGCGCCCTCGCTCGCGAGCTGCGCCAGCGCTTCCCCTTTACTCCGGGCATAAGCAACATCGCCGCCGCAAGCCGCAAGCCGCTCGCCAATATAAGGCGCCTCGAAACGCGACGGCGAGATGATGAGGACGGGTTCGCCGGACATGCTCGCATCCGGCTGCGGGCGCGCCGCATCACCCGCAAGCGGCAGCGAAATGGCAACGTGCTGCCGGCTTCCCCCGATTGCGCCGGACGAAGCGTCCCGCCCATGCGCTCGATGAGGCGCCGCGAAATGGCGAGCCCGAGGCCGCTGCCGCCATGCTGGCGCGCGATCGAATCGTCGCCCTGCTCGAAATCGTGAAAGATCGCCTCGCGCCGATCGAACGGCACGCCCGGTCCCGTGTCGGCAACGGAAATGGCGAGCGCGCGGCCTTCCCGCGCGACCCGCAGACCGACCCCGCCGCGCCCGGTGAATTTGACAGGATTGCCCGCAACATTGAGCAGGACTTGCCGCAAGCGCGCCGCGTCTCCCATCATCTCCGCGGGCACATCGGGCGCGATGAAGCTCGTAATCTCCAACCCTTTCGCATGAGCGCGCGGCGCCAGCAGCTCGACGACACCTTCCACCAGCGACGCGATCGCAAAAGGCTCGCTGACGACGTCGAGCTTGCCAGACTCGATACGAGAGAGATCGAGCAGGTCTTCGATCAGCGAGCCGAGCGACTGGCCCGAGGCGCGGACCGCCTCGACATAGCTTTTCTGCTCATCATCAATGGCAGTGGCAGTCAGCAGATCGGCCATGCCGAGAATGCCATTCAACGGCGTGCGGACCTCATGACTGACGGTCGCGAGAAAGCGCGACTTCGCCTCGCTCGCCGCCTCGGCCCGGTCGCGCGCCTCCCGCGGCGCGCAATTCGCAGACCTCGTCGCGCAACCGCTCGAGCTCGCGTTCGTCGGCGCGCGTGCGCCGGCCGATCCGGCGAATGGTAAACAAATGCAGAATCGCGAGCGTCAGAAGGGCGCCGGCGAGACCCGCCATCGCAATCGCCGTCACATCGCTCAACCAGCCCGCGGCAGCAAACACGCGACGCTCCACTCCGCCGCCTTAGCGGCGAGGCGAGACTAGGCGTGAGGCATGAGGAAGGGTTGCGGCTCAGCGATGCGGGCGGTTACTTCGGCCCGGTGGCGGCGGGATTTGCCAGACCGAGCTCGTAAAAGCTCCAGAGCGCGACCGCCGCTAATACGCCATCGAAAATCATCAGTGCCCAATCCGGGAAAACATCGGGCGCCCGCGGCTGAAACCAATGCGCGGCACCGTCGATCAGCGCGGCGAACGGAAGCAGGCCGGCAAAGGCGCCGGATCGTCCGACGGCACGAAAGCGCTTGGCACTGAGATTGGTCCAACAAACGGCAATCAGGATCACCGCGAACGTAAAGACAACAAGATATACAAAGGCGAACAGCGCCCGCGCATCGAGGAGTTCCGGCCTTGAAAGATCGCGATGCGTCGCCGGCGCGAGAGCAAGCCAGATCAGCGTCAGCGGAATGAGGATTGCCGCAAGTACCAGCGTTCCGGTTCGCCACGTCTGGCGATCGATCGAACCCTCATATGTCCGGAATAGAAAGCGGATCGACGCGGACTCAGGCTGCACGTCAATCTCGCAGGAGATCGTTGATCGCGGTTTTCGAGCGCGTCTGCGCATCGACCGTTTTGACGATCACCGCGCAATAAAGGCTCGGTCCCGGCCCGCCGTTCGGCAGCGGCTTTCCCGGCATCGAGCCGGAGACGACAACCGAGAACGGCGGCACGTAACCGATATGCGTCTCGCCGGTATTGCGGTCGACGATCTTGGTCGATGCGCCGATGAACACACCCATCGACAACACCGAGCCCTCACCGACAATCACGCCCTCGACTACTTCCGAGCGCGCGCCGACGAAACAATTGTCTTCGATGATCGTCGGATTGGCCTGCAGCGGCTCGAGCACGCCGCCAATGCCGACGCCGCCCGAGAGGTGCGCGTTCTTGCCGATCTGAGCGCAGGAGCCGACGGTTGCCCAGGTGTCGACCATCGTGCCCGAATCGACGTAGGCACCGAGATTGACAAAGGACGGCATCAAAACGACGCCCGGCGCGATATAAGCCGAGCGGCGCACGATGCAGTTCGGCACCGAGCGAAATCCGGCCGCGGCATGCTTGTTGGCGCCCCAGCCCTCGAATTTAGACGGCACCTTGTCCCACCAGGTGGCGCCGCCGGGCCCGCCCGGAATCGCGGTCATGTCGTTCAGGCGGAAGGACAGGAGAACGGCTTTCTTGAGCCACTGATTAACCTGCCAGGACTCGCGTCCGGCGGCCCCACCGATTTTTTCGGCAACGCGCGCTTCGCCTTTGTCGAGCAGATCGAGCGCCGTCTCGACCGCGTCGCGCACCTCGCCTTTGGTCTGTGGGCCGATATTGGCGCGATCTTCGAACGCCGTTTCAATCGTCTTCTGCAATTCTGCGGCGGACATCTTTTCCCCTCAGCTGCTACTGTTCTCGCCCGGCACTTCGTACACGATATGCCGTAAAAAGCCTTCGAGATCGTCGGTTACGTAATCGACATGACGCGGCCGCTCTTTTGCGACCTCCCAGGGGTCGCGGTGGTCGCGTTGACCGGGCTTGGGCACGACCAGCGTCGTACGCATGCCGCGTGCATGCGGCACGACGAGATTGCGCTCGATATCCTCGAAAATCGCAGAACGTGCGGGATCGACGCCGTGCTTTTCGAAGAACCGTTCGTAAGCTTGCGGATTTGGTTTTGGCACAAGATCGGACGCGACGATGTCGAAGACGTCCTCGAACATCTTGTCGAGACCGAGCTGTTCGGCCGTGCGCAAGGCATGCTCGCGCGAGCCGTTGGTTAGAATGAGCTTGCGCCCTTGCAGGGCCGCGATCGCGGTTGCCAGCGAATGGTTCGGGATGAGGGAAGAGCGATCGATATCGTGCACGAATTGCAAAAATTCGTCGGCGGTGATCTCGTGCTCTTCCATGAGGCCGCGCAACGTCGTGCCGTAGCGCTCGTAATAATATTTTTGCAGCGCTCGCGACGACATCCCGTCGAGACCGAAAAGCTGGCTCATGAACAGGGTAATGCGCGCGTCGATCTTCGGCCAGAGATCGGACGAAGCGGGATAAAGCGTATTGTCGAGATCGAAAACCCAGGTATCGACATGCACAAAACGCCGGGCAATCTCGTCACCGGTGAGAGCTGCAGGCTTGCTGCTCTGCGCATCCGGAACCGCAACGACCGGCTCCTCCGACCCAAACGCCGGATCGTCTCGCGAAAAATGCTCCGCTCTCGCCATCACCGCGTGATCAACGTGCCGGCGCCATAATCGGTGAGAAGCTCGACGAGCACGGCGTGCGGGGTCTTGCCGTCGAGAATGACGACGCCCTCCACACCCTGCTCGATCGCATAGATGCATGTCTCGACCTTGGGAATCATCCCGCCGGTGATCGTGCCGTTGGCGATCAGCTCGCGGATGTCGTCGACACGAAGCTGCTTCAACAGATTGCCGTCCTTGTCGAGGACGCCAGGCACGTCGGTCAAAAGCAACAGGCGCTTTGCTTCAAGCGCGCCCGCGATCGCGCCGGCAAACGTATCGGCATTGACGTTATAGGTCTCTCCGTCCTCGCCGAGCGCCACCGGCGCAAGCACCGGAATGAGCTCGCGCCCGAGAATCTGCTCAAGAACGGTTGTGTCGACTTTTTCCGGCTCGCCGACAAAACCGAAATCGACCTCCTGATTGCTGTTTGTCGAGGGATCGTGCACCGCGCGCGTGACCTTCGTCGCACGCACCATATTGCCGTCCTTGCCGCAGAGGCCGACCGCTCGCCCGCCCTCGGCGTTGATGAAGCCGACAATTTGTTTGTTGATCGAGCCGGCGAGCACCATCTCGACAATTTCCATCGTGGGCTTGTCGGTGATGCGCAGCCCGCCGGCAAAATGCGAGGCGATGCCGAGCTTCTTCAGCATGGCGCCGATCTGCGGTCCGCCGCCATGCACGACAACGGGATTGAGGCCGGCTTGCTCGAGCAGCACCATATCGCGGGCGAAGTCGCGCGCGACATCCTCGTCACCCATTGCGTGGCCGCCATACTTCACGACGACGGTCGTATCGTCGTAGCGCAGCATGTGCGGCAGCGCCTGCATGAGGATCTGCGCCTGCTCCTGCGGACTGACTTTGATCGGCTCGGCCATGAATCGTTTTTCCGGGTCAGCGGCTTGTAGCTTGTATGGGAGAGGCGCTCAATGTGAGGTTTGCCGCTCTGCGATGAGACGCGCAATGGAGGCGCGCAGTTCCGGCAATCCTTCGCTCGTGTGTGCGGAGGTGAACAGCACTTCCGGATAGGCGGCTGGACGCTTCGCAAGCGCCGCGCGCATGTCAGTGAGCCGCTGCTCGGCGGCGGAGCCTTTGATCTCATCCTTTTTGGTGAGGACGATCTCGTAGGAGGCTGCCGACTTGTCGAGAAGGTCGAGCATCTCGATGTCGACGGGCTTGAGCCCGTGCCGGCCATCGATGAGAACGAGCACGCGCAGGAGAACCGAGCGGCCGCGCAGATAAGCTCGCAGGAGCTCGGTCCAGCTCGCGACCTTCTCCTTGCCGACGGCGGCATAGCCCCAGCCCGGCATGTCGACGAGCCGCAATTGCCCGTTCAGCTCGAAGAAATTGAGTTCCTGCGTCCGCCCCGGCGTGCGCGACATGCGCGCCAGCGTCTTGCGCCCGGTCAGTGCATTGATCAGCGACGACTTGCCCACATTGGAGCGGCCGGCAACGGCGATTTCCGGTAAGCTCGCGGGCGGCAGTCCGTCGATTTTCGATGCACCCCAGATGAATTCACAGGGGCCGGCAAATAGACGGCGTCCCGATTCAAGAAAATCAGGATCGCTCACGCAGGCTTACCTGCGCTGCTATTTTTTTTTTGCGCCGGAACGTGCTGGCGAGATTGTCCCAGAGCTCGAACTTCACGCCGGCGCGACGCATGATGAAGCCTTGCTGGGTGACGGAGAGCAGGTTGTTCCAGGTCCAGTAGATGACGAGGCCCGCTGGAAACGACCCGAGCATGAAGGTGAAGATGATCGGCATGTAAGCGAACATCTGCTTCTGCACGGGGTCGGTCGGCTCGGGATTCATCTTCATCTGAATCCACATCGAAAGCCCCATGATGATCGGCCAGATGCCGAGCCACAGGAACGAGCCGATCAGCGGTATGTGGGTCGGGTCCCACGGGACGAGACCAAACAATGTGAAAATGTTTGTCGGATCGGGCTGCGACAAATCCTTGATCCAGCCGAAGAACGGCGCCTGCCGCATCTCAATCGTGACAAACAGCACTTTGTAGAGCGAGAAGAACACGGGAATTTGAATGACCACCGGCAAGCAGCCGGCGACCGGATTGATCTTCTCGCGCTTGTAGAGCGCCATCAGCTCCTGCTGCTGCTTGGCGCGATCGTCCTTGTAGCGCTCCTGCAGCGCCTTCATCTGCGGCTGCATCGCCTTCATGCGCGCCATCGACATGTAGGAGCGATTAGCGAGCGGAAAGAACGCGATCTTCACGAGAAGCGTCACGCACAGAATGGCCAGACCGAAATTGCCGATGATGCGGTAGAAGAAGTCGATCAGCTTAAACATCGGCCGGGTGATGAAATAGAACCATCCCCAATCGATGAGCAGATCGAACTTCTTGATGCCGAGGCCGGATTCATAACGGTCGAGCAGATCGCTCACCTTGGCGCCGGCGAACAGGCGCGAATTGACGGCCACCGTCGCCCCCGGTGCGACCGTCTGCGCCGCGCCCTGCTGATCGACCTGATAAATTTTTTGTCCGGTCCCGGACGCGAGATACCGGCCCTTGATCGGCATGTTCTGATCGGGAATGACCGCCGTCGCCCAGTATTTGTCGGTGAAGCCGAGCCAGCCGCCGGTGCCATCGAGATGCTGTGTCGACCCAGGTTCTTTCTCGACCCCGTCGTAGGAAGTTTCCTTGACGCCGGAATCGCCGACGACGCCGACAAAGCCTTCATGCAGAACGGCGTAACCTGAAACGACCGGCTTGCCGTGGCGCGAGACGAGCTCGTAAGGATAAAGGGTGACGGGGTCCGTGCCCTTGTTCTCGATGCTCTGCGTCACCGTGAACATGTACTGATCGTCGACCGCAATCGTGCGGTGGAAGATCAGTCCGGCGCCGTTGTCGAAAGTGAGGTTGACCGGTTTTTCCGCGGTCAGCACCGTCGAATCCGCTTTCCACAGCGTATCGCTCTTCGGCAACTCGATGTTCTGGCCGGGCTGCGGCACGAAGCCCCATTCGGCGTAATAGGGCTGCGGCGATCCGGACGGCGACAGAAGCACGATGTTGGGGCTCGTCGGATCGGTCGTCTCGCGATAGCCCTTGAGCACGACGTCGTCGATGCGGCCGCCCTTCAACGCGATGGAGCCGGACAGGCTCTTCGTGTTCACGCGAATACGCGGACTTTGCGCGAGCGCCTGCTCGCGCGTGCGGATCGCCTCGGGCGAGGTCGGCTGGATACCGGCATTCGGCGGTGGCGCCGCGCCGGGCACGGGTCCCTGCCCGGCGGCGTTCGGGGTCGGCGTCGGCGCACCCGACGGGGGTTTCGGCGCGGGCTGCTGCAGCTGCGATTGCGCCTGACGCTGTTTTTCCATCTGCGGGCCGGCGTAAAAATACTGCCAGCCGATGATGACGAGCAGCGACAATCCGATCGCCAGGATGAGGTTTTTCGGGTCCTGATTCATCGGCGATCAGCGGCTTTCATCGGAAAATTGGCCAGTTTCACTTTTCTTTGGCTCGCGCGACTTCCGCTCGAGCTTCTTGCCGATTTCGGCAAGCGCCCGGGCGATCTCTGCGGAAAGCTCGGCAAACGGAAGGCTGAGGGCCTCTCGGCGGGCGACGAACACATAGTCGTGACCATCGCGAACGGGAAGGCCTTTGGTGGTTCGGATCGCTTCTTTCAGGCGGCGGCGCATCCGCGCGCGCTCGACGGCGTTTCCGGTCTTTTTGGTGGCGGTGAAGCCGAAACGCGCTTCACCAGGACTGGCACGGGTCGCTGCTTGCAGCGAGAAGGCCCGCGCATTGACGCGTAAGCCTTTGGCGGCCTCGAGAAATTCGGAGCGCCGGGTCAGCCGGCCGTGCCGAAGCGTCTCCGCAAGCACTCAGGCCGACAGGCGCTTCCTGCCGCGGGCCCGCCGCGCCGCGACGACCTTGCGGCCGCCTGTCGTCGCCATGCGGGCGCGGAAACCGTGCCGGCGCTTGCGCACGAGCTTGCTGGGCTGATAGGTGCGTTTCAAAATACGGCTCCGCTGATCGATGGAGGGGATTGCTGGATTTGTCTCGCCAGCTCGACTGTGCGTCCCGTCTCGGCAAAAGAAAACGTCGGCTTCGAAAGCCGACGTTTTGCGCGCGCGGTATAGCTTTGAAGCATCGAATAAGTCAACATTGACTTGGCTTGTCCGCGCTGAGCACCGCTTGATCGGCAAGCTACTGGGTAGCATTCGACGATGAATACGATGCGGCCGATGCCTGCCGGGATGAGCGAGGAATCGAGCCGCGCGCGCGGGCTGGGACTGACGAGCCGCGTGCTGGCGCTGCTCGTCGGGTTTGTGATCCTCGCCGAGATCGCGATCTACGTGCCGTTCCTCGCCAATTTCCGCACCAACTGGCTGCTGACGCGGCTATCGGCCGCCTATACGGCCGCGCTTGTCCTGGAAGCCGCGCCGAAGGGCATGGTCCCGGCCGAACTGAAGCGCGAACTCCTGGACAGCGTCGGCGCCCGCATGATCGTGCTGCAGATGGGGGATGCCCGCCATCTCCTCGCCGTGTCCGACATGCCGCCGGCAATCGACGAGAACGCCGATCTGCGCAGCTATTCGGCCTGGAACTCAATCATGGCGGCGCTGGAGACGCTGGTCGCGCCCCCCGGCCGCATCATCGACGTGAAGGGCCCCGCACCGATGGGGGCAGATTTCATCGAAATCGCCATGGACGAGGCGCCGCTCAAGGCGGCGATGCGGGATTATTCCGAAAATATCCTGCTCGTTTCCCTCTTCATCTCCGCCATCGTCGCGATCTGCGCCGCGCTGGCGATCCACATGATGGTGCTGCGTCCGGTCCGCCGCCTCACCTCCAATCTAATGGCTTTCGCCGAGCGGCCGGAAGACGCCTCGCGGATCATCGTGCCGTCGCGTCGCACGCATGAGATCGGCCAGGCCGAAAAGGCGCTGGCGGCGATGGAATCGGCGCTTGCTCGCGAGCTCAAGGAGAAGAAGCATCTCGCCGCGCTGGGTCTGGCCGTCGCCAAGATCAGCCACGAGCTGCGCAACATGCTCGCCTCCGCGCAATTGCTTTCCGATCGTCTCGCCGATCTCGACGATCCGCTGGCGAAAAGATTGGCACCGAAGCTCATCGGAACGCTCGACCGGGCGATCCGTTTTTGCCAGGCGACGCTCGCCTATGGCCGCGCCGTAGAGGAAGAGCCGAAGAAGCGGCGCGTCTTACTGCATGCATTGGCGGGCGAAGCGATCGAGGCCGCAGTGCCGGAGCAAAGCGGCGTTGAGGCAATCAACGACGTTCCGCCCGACATGAAGATCAGCGCCGACAAGGAGCAGATGTCGCGCGTGCTGCTAAATCTCTGCCGCAATGCCATCGAAGCGCTTGAGGGCGCACGCGAAACACTGAACCGCGCGCCGCGCATCCGGATTTCGGCGCGCCGTGACCGGGGCAACGTCTTAATCCATGTCGCAGATAACGGCCCCGGATTGCCTGCGGCGGCGCGCGAGCGGTTGTTCGAGCCGTTCCGCGGCTCCGTGCGCGCCGGCGGATCCGGTCTTGGCCTGGCAATCGCCGCCGATATCGTGCGGGCGCATGGCGGCCAAATCCGGCTTCTCGAGGAGAGTGACAATTCGGAACTTTCCGGTGCAGTCTTCGAAGTGAGCCTGCCGGATCCCGAATGACAGTCGAAGCGCAAGCTGCCGCCGGCGCACCCGGACACCGCGTCGAAAAACCCGCGGCCGCCTTTACCGCGCTCGGTGCGCTTGGTGTCGTCTACGGCGACATCGGCACGAGCCCTCTTTACGCATTGAAGGAAACCGCCAAAGCCGCGAGCGGCGGCGAAGCGCTTTCCGAGGCCGCGGTCATCGGCTCTGTTTCGATGATCTTGTGGTCGCTGATCCTCGTCGTGTCGCTCAAATATGCGATCCTCATTCTACGCGCCGACAATCGCGGCGAAGGCGGCATCGTCGCGATGCTCGCACTGCTTGGGGCGCGCCATGCGCCCCGCCGCTCATGGCGATCGATGCTTCTCATTATCGGGTTGATTGGCGCCGCCTTGCTTTACGGCGACGGCGCGATCACGCCGGCGATTTCCGTCTTGAGCGCCATCGAAGGCGTGAAGGTCGATGCGCCGCAGCTTGCGCCCTTCGTGGTTCCGCTCACCGTTCTGATATTGATCGGACTGTTTGCCGTGCAGCGGAACGGCACTGGATTTATCGGCCGGATTTTCGGTCCGGTCATGGTGCTGTGGTTCCTCGCGCTCGCAATTCTCGGCATCAAAGGCATCCTGCTCGCGCCGCAAATTCTCGCCGCGCTCAATCCATTCGCCGCGATCACATATTTGCTCAGCAAAGGCATGCATGCGGGACTGCATCTCGGCTTTCTTATGCTTGGCGCGGCATTTCTTTCCGTGACCGGCGGCGAGGCGATGTATGCCGATCTCGGTCATTTCGGCCGCTGGCCGATCCGTATCGCCTGGTTCGCGATCGTCCTGCCGAGTCTGGCATTGAACTATTTCGGCCAGGGCGCGCTGTTGATCACCCATCCGGCCGCGATCGAAAATCCGTTCTATCAGCTTTCGCCCGATTGGGCGCATTATCCGCTTGTCGTATTCGCGACGCTTGCGACCATCATCGCGTCGCAGGCGATCATTTCCGGCGCCTATTCCCTGACGCAGCAAGCGATGCAGCTCGATTTCCTGCCGCGCATGCAGGTCAAGCACACGGCGAGCTCGTCGATCGGGCAGATCTACATGCCGACCGTCAATTGGCTGCTTGCCATCGCCACCATCGCGGCGGTCATTGCTTTCGGCTCATCCGATGCGCTCGCCGGCGCTTATGGCATCGCCGTTTCGCTCTTGATGGCCATTACCACGCTGCTCGCGGCGCTCGTCGCCTTGCAGTGGGGCTACAATCCGATCGCCGTCTTTGCGGTAAACGGCTTCTTTCTGGCAATCGACCTCATTTTCTTCGCGGCTAATTCGCTGAAGTTTTTCGAAGGTGGGTGGTTCCCGCTGCTGCTTGCCTTCGTCATGGCCTTCATCATGCTCACCTGGCGCCGCGGACAGATACTGCTCGAAAAGGTCCGCGCAGGGATGCGGAGCCCGGAAGAGAAGCTTCTACAAAAGCTCGTTACCAATCCCCCGATCCGTCTGCCGGGCACCGCGATATTCCTAAGCTCGTCGCGAAACGGCGTGCCGTTGCCGCTGTCGAACTTCCTGCGGCACAATCACGCACTTCACGAGCGTGTGTTTCTTCTCACCGTCGAGTTCAAGGAAACGCCGCACGTTCCCAGGGAAAAACGCGTCGAGATCATCCCGCTCGTCGACGGCATAACCCGCATCATCGTCCACTATGGCTTCACCGAGCGGCCGAACGTGCCCGACGCGATTGCGCTTGCCATCCGGCAGGGCAAGCTTGGCACCGATCTCAAGCTTTACGAATTCTCCTATTATATCGGCCGCGAGACGGTCATTCCCGCGGCGCGCCCGGGGCGCATGCCACGCTGGCGGGAAACGCTTTTCGCCTTCATTCAGCGCAATTCCGAGCGCTCCGCCACCTATTTCGGCATCCCGCCGCTGCTCGTCGTCGAGATGGGCGCGGAGATCGAGATTTGATCTCGCACTAAGGGCGCGATCGCCGCCTCCACTTCGCGGTCGCGACCGAGCCGGCGCATGACATCCGCGAGATGCGGCTGCAGCGCGAGCAGGCGGCCGTACATTTTTCGCGCGGCGAGCGTCAGGCGGCCCTCACGTCCCAGAATCTCATCGGCGAACGCGATCATCCGTGAGTTCGGCCATGCTTTCGGCCGTATGGATGTGAGACGTTGCGCGATCGCTTCTTCCTCCTGCTCGGGATGCGCCTGCGCGAGCAGCATTGCCATGGCCGCGGTCGAGCGGGAAATGCCCATGTGACAATGGATGAGCAGATGGCGTTCGCCGCTATAGACTTCCTGGCCTTCGAGCTCTTTGCCGAATTTGAGGATCGTCTCGACGTCCTTTCGCTCGGGCGGGGTGAGCCCGAGCTGCGGGCCGATGATATCGTGGAAGCGCAACGTGACGCGATGATGCTCGTTATAGGCATCGAATGCACTCGGCTCCGGCGCGCCGGGATCGAGCAGCGACAGCACGTCGGTGACGCGGCGCTCGGCGTGCGTCTCGAGCTCTTCGATGCCGCAGATGGTCAGAAGCGAGAAGGCGGCGGGTTTCATGCGTATCGTTCCTTAGCAGAGGCGCGCGAGCCACGCATTCTGCAAATCAGTTTTTCTTTGCGGATGTCGCCGGCGCCGCTTTCGACGGCGCAACGTCCCATTGACACATTTTGTAGCCGTGCCGCCGTTCTTGCAGGTCGACATGCAGGTGCGTCTTGTGCGAGGCGTCGGCGCCGGGGCCGAGCACGGTCGCGAAACGCGCGCAGGCGCTAGTCCGGATTTTCTCGAATAAAATGGGCATGTCGTTCTGTTGCACGTTGATGATCTTTCCATCGGCGAGCTTCAGACCGGCTATATCCATGGCGTTGCCGATTGCGTGTTCGCTGAGCTTCGCCCCGGCAACGCCATTGCGGCCGCGGCATTCATAGCCGCCGACGCCGCTGAGCGCCGCGAGCGGCTGGCCTGACGCGGCAACCGCCGGGGCGACATCCTCGATGATCCATTGCGCAATCGCGCCAGCGAGGCGGCAGCGCATCGCGACGGGCGGCTCGAGCGGAATGTGTTTTTTGTCGCCGAGGACGATCGCCTCGAGCATCAGCGGATTTTCGATGCGGCAAAAGCCGGAATGGATCGGCGGCTGGCGCTCCGCAACGACGTTTCCGCTGGCGAGAATTGCTGCGCAGGTTTTTACGTCGTCGCCAGGAGGTGGCGGCGCCGCCGCTTCAATCGGAGCGGCTTCTCCGCCCGGCTCCTTAGGCGCGGCCAATTCCGGCGGGCGATGTGGCGGCAAGGGGACCTTCGCCGGCATGGGGCGAAGCGCGCGGCTGGTGCGGCCGACTCCCTGGCGCGAGCGCGCCGATTGCGCCCGTTGCGAGTCATCGAAGGTACGGTATACGCGCGCCGCCGCGGAAAGGTTTGGCACCGAGGATAGCGACAGAACGAGCCCGCCGAGCGCCAAACCAACCGCGGCTCGAGCCTTCATGCGGTCGAGGATTCCAGCGCTGCAGCCGTTTCGAGCGCCTCTTCGGCGGGATTCGCTTCGCTCGCCTGGGCGCGAACGAGGTCGCGGGTGAGGATCAACAATTCCTCGAAGGCGATGAGCTTCTCCGGCGGCAGCTGGCCGAAGGTTTGGGCGACGAATTCGCGCTGCATGGCGATCGCCTCCTGCGCACGGCGCGCCCCGGCCGGCGTCAGGTAGATCGCATGCGAGCGCCGGTCGCCGGCAATGGTGCGGCGCTCGACGAGGCCG
>Ga0164307_10000267_pt1 | contig 23700 bp, 17 predicted proteins | sample Whisoiple_243_MG_FD_110214 | JGI IMG/M metagenome (GOLD analysis project Ga0164307, IMG submission 110214) | Soil microbial communities amended with fresh organic matter from upstate New York, USA - Whitman soil sample_243_MG | ecosystem: Environmental > Terrestrial > Soil > Unclassified >...
CACACCTGGAATGAACCGTCGCGACCTTCATCACGCGCTTTCACTACCGGCTGCGCTGGATAGGGTCAAGGCCCCCGAGCCGCACGCGCAGCACCCCAGCTCACCGCGCCCCCAAAAACGCGCCTTCGCGCTTCACGACGTCACATCTTGCCGGCATTTCAGCCGTCGTCTCCCCGTCGTTCTGCCGTCGATTTTTCTCTCGCATCGCCGGGAGAAGTGACTAAAGTGCCTCTCGTTACGCGGGACTAGCTCAGTTGGTAGAGCACGAGCTTCCCAAGCTTGAGGTTGTCGGTTCGAACCCGATGTCCCGCTCAGAGAAACAAGGGGTTTCGCAGATGGCGAGCCCCGGGGCATGTAGACGGCGCGTCGCCCGCGGCGAGTAGCTGTTCGGCAGACACAGACCTACGATGCGGCGTTCAAGGTGCCTTGGTGGCCCTGGAGGCGGCGATGCCTTTGTCGAGCTTCGCTTTCGGAGCGCGGTGCTTCGCTTTCTTGGTCGGAGGCTCCTTCTTGGCAAGGGCGGCGTGGGCGTGGGCGTGTCCGTGCTTCGATCTTTCGGCCTTGGTTTCGTGCTTCGACTTTTCGGCTTTGGCTTCGCCTTTGGTCGAGGCCAGGGCCGAGGCGGGGAGGGCGATGAGGGTCAAGGCGACCAGGACACGCGCGAAGTGGGGGGTCATGTAGGGAGCTCCTTGGCTTCGAGCCTTAGCGTGGGCGCGTTGAAATGAGCAAATTCCGGGCGTGTGAGCGCTGTTTCGTTGCCGCGCCAGTCTGCAGGGTCATTTCATGATTTGATGCGCCATTGGATGCTCGGGTCTCTTTGGCGTTGGACGTGCTTGGTGCTGCCGCTGCTGGTGGCCGCGGACTGTAAGCCACCACGCCCGTATCGCAGTCGAGCCAAGATCGCGAAATCGGCCCACGCAGTGGCGTCGGCGTCGCCGCCGCTGCTGTCCGCGTCGGTGTTGCCCCCGACCCTTTCACCTCCGCTCTTGGAAGCGACGGTGAGCAAGTTGCCTTCGAAGTACCGGAGCGCGATCGAACGGCGAGAGGCGTGCGAGTTCAAGAAGGGCGCCATGCCGGAACAGACGCTCGACCCCGAGGAGCCGCTCGGTCAACGCATCCCGATCGATCACTTCGTGATCGTGATGCAGGAGAACCGCTCCTTCGATCACTATTTTCACGAGCTCGCGAAGTTCGGCCAAGCGGGCGCTGATGTAACCCCCAAGGGTTATGTGAACCCGGATCCGCACTTCAAGCAGGACGTCGCGCCGTTTCATGCCAGTGCGCTGTGCGGTCGAGACACGCGCCACGATTGGAACTCGGCGCACAAGCAGTTCAACGACGGCAAGATGGACGGCTTCGTTTCGACCAGCAATCCGAAGGGGCGTCGCGCGCTCGGCTACTACGACGCAACCGATCTCGGGTACTACTACGCGCTCGCGAACACCTTCAGCATTGGGGATCGCTATTTTGCGTCGATTCTTGGCCCGACGTGGCCGAATCGGATGTTTTTTCATTCCGCGTCGAGCTTCGGGCACATCGGCAACGCGGCCCCTCCGGCGTTGCCCGAAGAGCAGTCGCTGTTCAATCAGCTGTCGCGCAAGGGTATCGAATGGATCGTGTACGCCGAAGGCATGACCTTCGAAGAGAAGATTTTCCGCCACCTGCACGACATCAAGGGTGACCACTTCAAGGATTTGGACGGCTTCTTTGTGGACGCCAAGAACAACACGCTCCCGGCGTATGTCTGGATCGAGTCGACTTACGGCGGCCCCGAAGCCACCGACGAGCACCCGCCGGCCAACGTCCAGCTCGGTCAGCGCTTCGTGGCGCGCGTGATCGAGGCCTTGATGAAGAGTCCAGCTTGGGCGCGCTCGGCGCTGTTCATCATGTACGACGAGCCGGGCGGGTTCTTCGACCACGTGCCGCCGCCGCCCGCGTGCCCGCCGGACGAGATCGAGCCACTGCTGGAGAAGCGTCACGTGCGCGCCCGTTTCGATCGTTTGGGGATGCGCACGCCGTTCATCGTCGTTTCGCCATTCGCGAAAGCGCACTACGTGTCGCATCAGGTCTACAGTCACAGCTCGGTGCCGCGGCTGATCCAGGCGCGCTTCGAGCTGCCCGCGCTGAGCGCGCGCGACGCCAATGCGACGGCGCCTTACGACATGTTCGATTTCGAACATCCCCCGTTTCTGACGCCGCCGACGCTACCGGTTGCCTACGTCGACGAGCTGGCGAGTCGCGTGTGCCGGGCGCGCTTCCGCAAGAAGAAGCCGGCAGGGACGACGGTCAACGTGCCTGACTACGTCACGCCGGCAGCGCCCGTGACTGATCCGGAAGGCCCTGAGGAAGAGCCCGAGACGGCACCCGACGGCACCCCGAGCGGTGAATAACGGGGCTGAGCGCGCTTCAGGAGGCGCGGCGCGCTCGTTGATGCAGCAGCGTGTCGTGAACGACGCTGCGCAACTCGTCACAGTCGAATGGTTTGTCGAGCACGCGGCTCGCGCCCAGGCGCAGTGCGCGCAGATGCGTCGTGGGATCACCGAACGCTGTGATCAGGATCACCGGGGTTTCCGTCAACGCACGCTGCAACTGGGTGAGGACGTCGAATGCGGTCTTGCCCGGCATGCGCACGTCGGAGACGACCAGCGAAAATGGCGCTCCGTCCGCCGCATGCTCGCGGTCGAGCAGCGCCCAAAGCTCGTTGCCGTCGCAAGCCTCGACGACCTCGTGCCCGTCGGCGCGGAGCACGCAGGCCAAGAGCTCGCGTAGCTCGAAGTCGTCCTCGGCCAGTAAAACGCGGGCGGGAGCTTGGGGAACCATCGATTCCGTGCTCCGGGTCGCGCTGGGTTGGCTCATGGCTTTCCTTTCGCTCACCGAGGCTATGGGAGCCGCGTTTCGCGAAGTCGTCGTGCGTGAGTCAGCACGACGCATGCCAGCGTGTTGCACGCCGCGGCCTCGACGATCGGTCGACGATCGCGAGCTGCTCGAGGCGGGCGGGGCGATCACCGAGGGGAGTTTCGCCCCGCCTGGGGCGAAAAGGGGCTTGGCGCCCGCGCTTCGTTCTCAGCTGTTGGAGCGCTCAGATCCGTAGCGGTCGAGCTTCCGATACAGGGTCTTGCGGTCGAGCCCGAGCACTTGAGCCGCCAAGGTCTTGTTCCCACCGACGGCCTCGAGCACCCGCAAGATGTAGCGCTTTTCGACCTCTTCCATCGGCACCAATTCGGTCGGATCGGTCGCCGCCACGAGCACGTGTGAGGTGCGATAATTTCGGATCTTTTCCGGCAGATCGGCGACGCCGATGGACTCGTTGCGAGTCAAGGCCACCGCGCGCTCCATGCAATTGGCGAGCTCGCGCACGTTGCCGGGCCAGGCGTACGCGGAGAGCTTCTCCGCTGCCTCCGCATCGAGCGAATGAACGTCCTTTTGAGACTGTGCGGCGAAGTGCTGTAGGTAATGTGTGGCGAGCAAGATCACGTCCGCACCGCGCGCGCGGAGCGGCGGTAACTCGACGTGGATCACGTTGATGCGATAGTACAAATCTTCGCGAAATTTGCGCTCTTCGATGGCCGTTTCCAGATCGCGGTTGCTCGCTGCCACCACGCGCACGTCAATCGGCGTTTCCGTGTCACCGCCGACTGGACGAACGGTGCGCTCCTGCAACGCTCGCAGCAGCTTCGGCTGCAGGCCGACAGGCATATCGCCGATTTCGTCCAAGAAGATCGTGCCGCCTTTGGCCTGCACGAACAAGCCCGGTCGTGCGCTGCGAGCGTCGGTGAAGGCGCCCTTGGTGTGCCCGAACAACTCGCTTTCCAAGAGTTGCTCGGGCATGGCAGCGCAGTTGATGGCGACGAATGGTCCGCTGCTGCGTTTGCTCCGGCGGTGGAGCGCCCGCGCGACCAGTTCTTTGCCCGTTCCGCTCTCGCCGCTGACCAGCACGGTCGACTCCGATTCACCCACGCGCTCCAGCAGATCGTACACTTCTTTCATCGCCGGGCTTGCGCCGAGCAGCTCGTCGAAGCGACGTGATTCATCGACCGCGCGCTGCAGGCGTTGCACCTCGCGCGTGAGCACGCCGTGTTTGACCGCGCGTTCGATGGCGATCGCCACCACGTCGATGTCGAACGGCTTGGTGATGAAATCATAGGCGCCTGCGCGGATCGCCTGCACCGCGGTCTCCATACTGCCGAAAGCCGTGATCACGATCACGGGCAGATTCGGGTGCGCTTCGGTCGCCTTTTGACACAGCTCCAAGCCGCTCATGTCGCGCATGTTGATGTCGGTCAGCACGACGTCGAAGTCGTGCTCAGCGAGCTGGGCGAGCGCCTCTTGCGGGGTCGCGTTCCAACGCGCTTCGTAGCCGTGTTGAACCAGCCCTTCGGCGAGCAGTTCGCACATGCTCGTGTCGTCGTCGACAATCAGTACTTTGGCTTTCATTGGGGATCCGGAAGCGGGAGATAGACTTCGAATCGGCTGCCTTCGCCGAGCTTGCTTTCGACGGTGATGAAACCGCCGTGTTCTTGAACGATGCCGTAGGCTACGGCAAGGCCGAGGCCTGTGCCTTCACCGACGTCTTTGGTCGTAAAAAACGGCTCAAAAACCCGCTCGAGGGTCTCTTCACCCATGCCGGTGCCCTGATCGGTGATGGTGATGCACACGAACCCGCGCGCGTGCGCCCCCGCCGCGTCGGCGCCGGGCTTCGTGGCCGCGGACGCCGCGCGCAGGCCGATCTCGACCGCGGACGATTCCGGGCTGGCTTGCACCGCGTTGACGACCAGATTGGTGACCACTTGTTGGAGCTGTGCGGCGTCCGCCACGACCTCGGAGACCGGCTCGCTTGCCTCGAAGCGCAGCGTGACGCGCCGCTTGTCGGCGATCGGCCGGAGCAAAGAGAGCGTGCTGGCCGCCAAATGCTTCAGATCGACGAGTGATTTGTTGGGCTTGCCGGCGCGTGCAAAGTCGAGCAGCTGACGGATGATTTGTGTCATCCGCTCGCTTTGCTCCATCACGATCCGCGCGTTGTTGCGCACGACGTCGCTCGCGTCCGGGTTCTGAGTGATCATCTTGGCACGTCCGGAAACGACGTTGAGCGGGGTCCCGAGTTCGTGCGCAATCCCCGAAGCGAGCTTGCCGACCGTGACGAGGCGCTCGGCGTGCCGCAGTTGCTCCATGGCATGCACGCGGGCTGCGGTTTCAGCCACCAAGCGCGCGTTGGCGTCCGACAGCTTGCTGCTCATCGAATTCATCTCGTGCGCCAATTCCGCGATTTCGTCGTGCTGCGGCAAATCCAAGCGGCTCACGAGATCGCCCGCACCAATCCGCCGGGCCTGCTCGACCAAAGCGCGCACGGGGCGCCCGACGATGCTACTGCCGAGCGCGAACGTCAGCGCCGCGCAGACCAAGCCGAGGACCAGCGCCGTGAGGGCTGCGCGCAAAACCGTGGTTCGCACGTACGCGTCGCGCGGCCTGAGTGACTCGGAGATTTCGAGCACCCCCGGGGTCTCGTCGCCCAGGTGGACCGCAGCGTAGCTGTAGAATTTGGGGTCACGCCCTTCCAGCTTGTCGTGTAAAGAACCGTCACCGTGGCGCACGCGCTTCAGCGCAGCCTGATCGATGTGGGGATCCGTCGCGGTGCCGTCCTTGGGCACGAAGCGGACGTGCACCGCGCCCTCGCCAGCGTCGAGTTGCTCGAGCAGGCCGAGCGCGTGGGTCCTGCCGTCCACCCGCCAGACACGCGCCATCGACAGCGCGACGGCGCGCGCGAACGTCTCGTGATCGCGCGCCATGTCCGTCTCGAACAGCCGAATCTCACGATTGACCGTGAGGTAGCTAGAGATAGCCAAGATCGCGACGATGCCGGCGATCATGCCGAGCGTCAGTTTGCCAGAGATTCGCATATGCCTCGCGGCGATCGGAGCAAGCGCCCAAGGCCGGCTTTTATTCCGATTTTATTCGGCTCTGCACCCCGCCACCGGGCCGAAGCTGGATTGGCGGGGTGCAGAGCCGGACCAAACCGCGTCAGTACTCGAACTCGAGCGGAGGCGGCTCGTTTTTCACCAAGTACTCGAGCTGCGCCTTGAAATTCTCGGGGGTAGTCTTGGCGACGGCGGCATACTTCTGAATTTCGGCCGGATCTTCGAAGTCGTCCTTGCGCAGGCGCAGCATGTAGCGGCGGGCGATCTTGTAATACTCGGTGTCTACGTCGACCATGCGCACTCGGGTGCGGCCCGTTTCCGGATCGAGCATATCCGCAAACTTGATGGGTTTGAATTTGCCCTGTTGGATGGTCACCATCGCGCCCGAGCCGCCCTCGAGCAGGTACTTGGCGGCGCAGTAACCGAGGTCGCGCGTGTACTCCATATCGAACGGGATCGGATCCGTGCAGCGCAGCTCGTAGCCGATGTCCTTCGACACGATGGTGACCTTGATGCCGAACTCCTTCAGGCGCTCGCTGACTCGCGCCTTGATGATTCGGCCGTAGTCGATCTCGGCAATGCGAATGTGGTCGTGCTCGTCGCGCTCGACATCCGCATACTGTGCCAGCTCTTCGGGATCCAAACGCTCCACCAAGCCCTCCGCCAGCACGGCCACGCCGTCGGGGCGGCCATAGGCCAAGCGCTTGATGATCGCGCCGGCCAAGGTGTCGACCATCTCGCTGAGCGGCACCATTTTCGTGCGGAATTCTTCGGGGATCAGCGTGAGCGTCGCGCCGGCGGCTTTGCCGATACCGAGCGCGAGATGCCCCGCCTTGCGACCCATTGCGACTACGAAGTACCAGCGCGAGGTGGTTTGCGCGTCGACCAGCAAATCCTTCACGATGCCGGTGCCGACGTGGCGCGCCGTTTGATAGCCGAAAGTCGGGATCCACTCCGGCAGATCCAAATCGTTGTCGATCGTCTTCGGAACGTGCACGACCCTGAGCGCGCCTTGCGAGTGTTCGGAGATGCGCATGGCAGAGAATGCCGTGTCATCACCACCGATGGTGATCAGTCGGTCGACCCCGAGCCGCTTGAGCGAATCGACCGTGGCCGCGAGCAACGCAGGATCCTTGGTCGGATTGGCGCGCGCCGTGCCCAGCGTCGAGCCGCCGCGGAAATGAATGCGCGATACGGTTTCGATATCGAGCGGTCGCACCTTGCTGATGTCGCCGCGCATGATGCCCGAAAAGCCATCGCGAATGCCGATGACCGGAATGCCCTCGACGCAAGCGCGGATGGTCGCCGCGCCAATCACACTATTGATACCCGGAGCCGGGCCCCCACCCACGAGGATCGCGATTTTGCTGTCCGTCATGGACTCTCAACCTAGGTGATGTCCCGACGCTCGCCAAGCGTTACTGCGCGCTCCCTGCGCGCCGGAAAGCGCGTCCGTGGCTGATCTGCCCTCGGCTTTGATTTTATTGGTGGTCACGATTCGTCCCGCGACCGTCCCAGCCTTCGGCGGCCCATCCCGGCTACCGAGCAGGCTGCGAGGTGCGCTGCTGGATCGCGAGCGCCCACTCTCGATCTCTCGATCTGTCTGTCGCAGCGACGAGAAGATGGACGCGGGCACGGCGGGCGCGTGAGTTACGCGCGCGCAGATGCATGCAGCAGGCTTTTTCCGGTTTCACCGGGTTCGAAGAAGTGTACTCGTGACATATCGAAGAACACGGGCAGGGTGTCGCCGCGGCGGATTTCGGCATACGAATCGATTTGCGCGACCGCGCGCGGGTGACGATCGGTCGCGAGATAGACGTCCATCTTGTGGCCGAGGGGCTGCACCAAGGTGACCTGCATCGACAGCTGATTGTCTTCGGTTTGGAAGCGAGCGTGCTTTTGATCCGACATCGCTTCCGGGCGCACGCCGAGCACCACGGGCTGACCCACGTGCGGGCGGAGCTCGGCGCAGGCATTCTCGGGGACGGGGAGCTTGCCGCTGCCTTCGTCGAACCAGAGTCGCCCCGCTTGCTCGACGAGTTCACCGCTGAAAAAATTCATCGGTGGGCTGCCGAGGAAGCTGCCGACGAAGCGATTGACCGGGCGGTTGTAGATGGCGAGGGCAGAGCCGATCTGCTGCGTGACGCCGTCTTTCATCACCACCACGCGGTCGCCGAGCGTCATCGCTTCTTCTTGGTCGTGCGTGACGTACACGGTCGTCGCGTTCAAACTCATGGTGAGTTGTTTGATTTCAGCGCGCATTTCCACGCGCAATTTGGCGTCCAAGTTCGATAAAGGTTCGTCGAACAAGAAGCACTTCGGATCGCGGACGATGGCGCGTCCGAGCGCCACGCGTTGGCGTTGGCCGCCCGAAAGCGCTTTGGGTTTGCGCTCGAGTAGGTGAGTGATCATCAGCACTTTGGCCGCACGCTGGACCTTTTCGTCGATCGTCGCCTTGGGTGTGTTCCGGAGTTTCAGCGCGAAGGCCATGTTGTCGTACACGCTCATGTGCGGGTAGAGAGCGTAGCTTTGGAATACCATGGCGATGTCGCGGTCCTTGGGCGCGACGTCGTTGACCACGCGACCAGCGATCGAAATCGTGCCCGAGCTCACCTCTTCGAGGCCCGCAATCATGCGCAGCGTGGTGGACTTGCCGCAGCCCGAGGGGCCAACCAACACCACGAACTCACGATCCGCGATGTCCAAGTTGAAGCGATCGACGACCTTGAGCCCGCCTTCGTACACTTTCACGACGTCCTTCAGGACCACGCCAGCCATGGCCGGCAATATACGATTGTCGCGCCTTCGCGCGGGATCAAAATCTTCGCGGATGGCTTGTTTTTCGGCCTGCTCGTGCCGCTGCGCAGAGTCGTGCGCAGGTACTTGGCCTGGCACGACTCGACGCACGGTGACCATGCCGCTGCTGGTCGTCACTGCTCGTCGCTGCAAACGTGCGGCTTCTCGTTCGATGCATCACCACGCCGGCACTTGGCTTCGACAAGACTCTTGGCGTTGCAAGCGCGCTTGCGCCTGCGCGAGCGCGTGGACTGCCGAACCAAGCGGGCAATATGCCTTGCGAGTGAAGAACGACTGGGTATGCTCAAACGAGTGTCTGATCGTCTCTTTGCGCTGCTCGCGCTGACGTTGCTTGCAGCATGTAATACTTATAACGACAGCCTGCTGACAGGTTCGTACGATCCCGGTGGTGCAGCGGGCAACTCCGGAACGAGCGGGAATGCGGGCGAAGCGACTGCTTCTGGTGGCACCGCTGAGGCTGGCCGCGGAGGCAGCCAAGCGTCCGGTGGCGGCCATGGGGGTGCGCCTGATGGCCAAGCGGGTGAACCGAGTAGCGCCGGCGCCTCGGGTCATGCAGGCAGCGCAGGGCTGGGCGGCGCGCCCGCCGCTGCGGGGAGCGGCGGAGCCGTGGTCAACGCCGGCTCCGCGGGGCTCCTCACAACAGCAGGTGGGGGTAGCGGGCCCGTTGGTGACCAGATCGACGATTTCGAAGACCAAGATGCGTTCATCCTGCGGCTCAGTATGCGCAATGGCCCGTGGTACGGGGTCGCGGACGCGACCGCCACCGGCACGATGGGTCCCACGATGACGATCGGCCCGCTCGCGACGGCCGACCTTCGCCCCGGTGGCACGGGCACGGCGGCGCTGCACCTCGCGGCGACCGGCTTCGCGGATTGGGGCGCCGGAGTCGGTGCAGACATGGTCAATCAGATGGGCAAGAAGGCCCCGTACGACATGTCCGCGTACACCGCGATTCGCTTCTACGGTAAGATCGGCAGTGGTTCGACGAGCACAGTCAAGGTGCTGTTTCCGAACGTCTATTCCGACGCGGATGGTGCGAAGTGCGTTGATACCGACAGCACGAAGCGCTGCGGCGATCACCTATTCAAATCAGTCAGTGGGCTGAAAACCGCTTGGGATCTGTACGAGGTCAAGTTCTCGGATCTCGCGCAGCAGGGGTTTGGTCTGCCCCAAACGGGGTTCGACCCCACCGGGGTGTACAGCGTGCAATTCACGCTCGCGAACAAGCTGCCGATCGACTTGTGGATTGATGACGTGACGTTCGTCCCGAAGTGAAGGCGCAAGTCAGCGGCTGAAAGCGTAAGACAACGCGGCACCTGAGTATTCCGTCGAAACCTGGCTGTGGACGGCGGCATTGGTCACCGCGAGTGCATGCGTGGGGGCGCCCGCCGCGTCCAAAGCCTCGGCGCGCCAGGCGTCAGGAGGCAGGTTCACGGTGACGGGCACGTACTGTGCGAGCGCGACCTCGGTCGCTGGCTGTGATGACGGGCGCACGGCATTTTGTGCCAACCCCGACACGCTGAACAGCACGCGGCGCGAGCTTTCGAAGGGGCGGTCGTCCAGCGTGATCAAGCTTGCGCAAGCGAAGCCCGGCGCAAAACCGTGAAACTCGAAGCCGACCGCGCCGAACTCGAGCGCGCTGTCACTGAGGAAGCCGCACACTGCCTTGAGCGCGGGTGCATTGATGCTGAAGCGCGCGTGTGAGCCATGCCCTTCCCAAAGCAGTTCGCCGGTGTCGCTGCCGAGCGCGCCTGCCACGCGCGCCGCGTGGCTCGCCGTGATCTCACCGGCCCCCGGACGTAACGCGATGCCCAACTGTTGCGTCGCTGCGACTTCCTCCGGCACGTTGCGCTCTCGCCACAGACGCGGCAGCGCGTCCTCGGTGAAGGGCAGGGCACTCGAGCGTTCGGGCACGCTGAGTTCGACACGACCCTGGCCAGGCGCAACCAGACCCCGCCGAAATGCCGCCGCAGCGGTCGGCAGAAACGCCATTTTAGCCGGATTTCCAGCGAGATCCCACGCGCCGCCGATGTGCGTCGGTCGATAATCCGGCTTGCCGTCTGCGTACGCGAAAGCAAACACCGCGTCCCAGTCTTGAAGTCCCGCGATGCCGATCAAGAGCGGGAACATTTCCGCGGCATAGGCGCTGTGTGTGCTTGCGTACTCCGAGACGACGAAGGGTTTGCCGAATACACGGTAGCCAGCGAGCCGTAGCAACGGCGAGCTCGCATCCGCCGCGTTGACTTGTGCGCGATCTGGCGAACCCCAACGACCATGCACGTCGATGAAGTCACTGACCTCGGCCTCGCGCAGCACGCCCGCCAATCCGCCGACGTTCACTTGGCTGTTCACCAACATCGACTTGAGGCCGAGATCCTCGCGCACGAATCGGGTCAACGAGAGCACGCTGTTGTGCTCGATTTCGCGCAGGTATTGGGCATAATCAGCCTGCGCCGAGGGCGAACCGTGGAACGTCGGCAGCTCCGCCTTGGCCTCTTCATCAGCCGGTCCCGGTGCTCGCAGTCCTTCGACGGTGCGTTGGGTGAGCCAGCGCGGATACCCCTGGGCGAGTTCCGCACGAAACTCGGCTGGCAGCTCGTCGGGGCTGCCGGCTGCCGACGGAAAAATCGTGTCTTCGTCGTTGAGCTCGACGTAGAGCAATGCAGGCTCGGCGCGGTACTCGAGCTGCGTCTCAGGATTGCGATGGCTCAACAAGCGACGTGCGAACTCGCGTTGCGCGTCGAGGAAGGGCGGATGAAATCGATCCAAGACCTTGCCCTGGGCGAAGCGCTGCTTGGCTTCACCCGTGAGGGTGGCGTAGCCGCTCATCGGCTGGAGTCCCAAGCTGAAATAGATGCCCTCGCTCTTCAGCGCAGCGATGAAATGATCGAGCTGTTCGAGCCCGCTGGCCGCGATTTGTCCGTCTTCCGTCAGCAGCACTCCGCCGTCGTTGAGGCCGCGGAGACGAACCGCGTTGATGCCCAGCTTGCGGAAGTGCTGCGCCAGGGGCAGCGCGGTCTCGCGCTCCGGAAGACACGCGACGCCATTCAAGTTCACCCCGAAAAAGCGCAAGCGGGTGGCGCGATCATCGACGAAGTGCCCGAGCGCTGCGCGCACGAAGCCGTGCGTGCCCGCGGGTTCGGCGTTCAGGGGTGACAGGTCGGTCAGCGTGTGACCACTTTCGAGGGGTGCGCTCGCGGGCTCGAAAAGCTGAAGTGTCACGCTCGGTGCTGCATGCGTAGCGCCTGGAAAGTTATGCTGCGCGCGGCAACCCAGGAGCAGTGCGAATGCTGCTACGGAGATTGCGCTGCTCGTGCGCCGCGGACTATTGTGCGTCCCCGCAAGCGCACCCCAACAACGGCGCGTCTTTTGTGCACGATCATGCTCGAATCCCGCTCGTTCGTCACCGGTCTGACTGCTCTCGTCCTTGGCTTTGCGTGGCTTCTGCCGTCGATCGCCTCGGCCGCACCAACGAAGGACAAGGCCGCTCGCCAGCTGCAAACAGAGGCGATGCAAACGGACTACGCCGAGACCAACTTCAAAAAGGCCGAACAGAAGTTGAAGAAGGCGATCGGGCAGTGCGGCACGGCGCATTGCTCGAATGAAGTCGTCGGGGAGCTGCATCGGGATTTGGCGACAGTGTACATCGCCGGCCTCAAGCAGAACGCGAAAGGCAAGACCGAGCTCAAGCAAGCGTTGAAGGCCAATCCGGATCTTCGACTGAACGACGATTTTGCCACGCCGGAGCTCCGCAAGCTGTTCAAAGAACTGGGCGGGCACGAAGCGAGCCCTGAAGTCGAAGACAAGCCGGAAAAGGTCAAAGAGAAGAAGGACGAGAGTTGTGATTCCGAGAGCGGCACCTGCCTCGAGGAAGAGCCTGCGAAGGGCGATAGCTCTTCGGGTAAAGGCGCGAAGAACTGGCTCAGCCTGAATTTCCAGCAGGATCTTTTGCTCTTCTCCGCGCAAGATCAGGTTTGCGGCTCGGGCACGAGCCCGGACGCGGCAAACTACAGCTGCTTCGTGGGTGACACACCGTTCAACGGCACGATCTCGTCCGGTCCAGGCAATCACGTGGCCGGCGGGCTCGGACGCGGAACGATGCGTCTCTTGGTCGGCTTCGATCGATTACTGACTTCGAACTTGGGTCTAGGTTTACGCGTTGGCTACGCGTTCGGTGGGCGGCCCCCCGGCGCGGACAAGTTCTTCCCAATGCACTTGGAGTTACGCGCCAATTATTGGTTTGGGGGAGCCCCGTTCGAAAGTTCGGGCGTACGTCCTTATCTCTCGCTGTCGGGCGGCTTGGCCGAGGTCGACGGTAAGGTGTCGGTCGAATACTACGACCCGGCCAACACCAAAAAGACGGTCGACGCTTGGCGCAAGACCGGCAAAGGGTTCGCCGGTCTCGCGTTCGGTTTGATGGTGCCGTTCGCCGGCAATAACGGCATCGTCCCCGAGCTGCGCGCGATGCAGATGTTCGGCGCTTCGGGGACGGTGTTCGCGTTGTCGCTCGGGTATGCGCGCGGGTTCTGAATCGCGCTCAGAAAAACGCGATGTCGTCGATGCTGAAGTCGAACTTCACGTCCTTCGCGACCTGAAATTGTACGGCCAGGATCTTCGACTTGTCGAAGGTTGCGACGGTCCCGAAGCCGTCTTGGGCGACGGATGCAAAGGTGATGCTGTACTTCGTCCAAGTCGTGGTCAGGACGGGCGCGGGCTTCAAGTAGAAGTGATCGTCACACTTGGCGGCGCAGGTGCCGCTGTCCGCGGTGGTCGCGGTGGTCGCGGGGATCTTGATCATCGCTTTGAGCGCCATCATCGCCATGTTGCCGGCGTTTGCCTTGGCGTAAAACGAGATGCCCTTGTACGCGCTCGCGTCGTACGGGCACGACTTGGAGGCGGTGTTGTTGAAGTCGAAGCCCATGCCGGCGCCATAGCTCGTGAACGCGGGACCGCTGGTCGTTGCGGCGAATTTCGGCGAGGTCGTCGAACCCGGCGCGGTCGGCTTGAACAGCGCCGACGGCGCAGGCACTTGAACGCCAGTGCCGTCGTTGAAGGTGTACCAATAGCCAACGCGCGAACCGGCGGGAGTGAGCACGTTGTCGCCGTCCTCCAAGTCGTCGATGGCGAGTTCGGTGACGAGACCCGCGGCGGCTTTGCAGCCACCCGTGGTGCCGGGCCCGCCGCTGCTACCGGTGGCGGAGCCCGCCGTACCAACCCCTGGACGCCCGCCGGCGGTGAACGTGCCACCAACACCCGTGTTGAAGCCTCCACCGGCGCTGGCAGTCGCTCCCCCAGCGGGGTGAGCGACCGCGCCCGCGCTGCCGGTCACGGGCGGAGCACCCGCAGTGCCATTGGTGGTGCCCGCGGTCTCTTCACCGTTGCTGCTTCCCGCGCGCGGTCCGGTCGTGCCTCCGGGCACGGTGTTGTCTTGACCCTTCGCGGCACACGCCGCGTAAGAAACGGCGAGGGCGCCCAAGACGACCGTAGCCACAGACAAATTGCATGTCTTCATCAACGCGCGCACCTTTCGGAAACCGCAACCGGCGCGGCGCGCAGAAAGTGCGGCTCGGCCCGATCCGGGCGACAGTGTAGTCGATCAATCTTAAAAAGCAGCTGAAAAACAGCTCGATTCGACACACTCGCGCAGCAGCAGAGTGCCAATTTTCTAGGTACTCGGGAAAGAGTGCGTGTCCCAGAAGGCCACGGAGGGAGCGCGCGAACGATTGCTCACGGATCCGCGACTCGAAGGTTCGCGAACAGGAGTTCACGAGCTCACTCCCCGAGTTCGGCGAGCCGCCCTTCGACGATTGACGCGCGCGCAGCGCTAGCGCTGCGGCCGTTTCCAGAGAAAACGCCGTCCGGGCAAGGGGACGTGACGACCGACCACGAGCCTGAACAACAGTGTGGGGGGGACGCACCGGGCAAGTCGTGAGCGCGAGGCGGGCTGAGCGACGAGCTCCCGAAGCGCGCGAAGACGCGACGAAGACGCGAAGAGAAGAGCGGTTTCCCGAGCCGGAAAAGTCAAAAAGTCGTGGCTAGTGCCCGTGTGATCTGCGGGTTTCGCTGGATATGAAATCGGTTCCAGGTTAGCCTGCCGCGCAAATGAACCGAACCCTGTTGACGAACGTTTTGATCGGTGTCCTTTCCGCGTCGGCGCTGACCTTGGGCAGCGGCTGTGTCAAGCGAATCGACCCGACCTCGCCTGAAACCAAGAACTCACCCGAAGGCAAGGCCTGCCCGCCAAGTGAAGGCCTGATCGCGGACGGCGAGAACAACAGCAACCAGATCGTCACCATCAAAGGTCGTGGCGGTTACTGGTACACGTTCGTCGACAGCAACGGTTCGACGATCAGCCCCACCGCAGGTTCGCAGGGTGGCACGTTCGCGATGTCCGCCGGTGGCGTCAACGGTTCCAAGTACGCCGCGCACATGTGGGGCACGGTTGGCAGCGCCGAGACCGTCTACGCTGGCATGGCTCTGAACTTCGTCGATCCCAAGGGCACGTACGACGGCACGGCCTACAAAGGCATCTCGTTCTGGGCCAAGAAGGCGGGTAACTCGACGCAGAAGGTTCGGCTCAAGGTGCCGGACGTCAACACCGATCCGGACGGCAAAGTGTGCAAGGAGTGCTACAACGACTTCGGCGCGGATCTCGTGTTGACCGACGAGTGGCGCCAGTTCGTCTTCCCGTACACCGCGTTGAAGCAAATGAAGGGCTGGGGCTCGCCCCACACCCCGGGCATCGATTCGTCGCAGATGTACGCGATCCAGTTTCAGGTCAACGACAAAGGTCAGCCTTTCGATATTTGGGTCGACGACATCCAGTTCACTGGCTGTCCCTGATTTTCCCGTTTAGCTTCGGTTCTTTTGCGGTCGCGCGAGCTGACGGCCGCCCTTAGGGCGGCGCCTCGCCGACCCCCTCGAGCTTGCGGGACGCTGTGCCTTGCCCGTCCCGCAGCTCGACATCATCGTTCTCTGGCCGAGCCTCCTTCGAGGCTACGGCTCTCAAAATCGCGATTCATCGTGGAGCACTCCTGTCATGCGCTTTGGTCACTTCGACGACGCCCGTAAAGAATACGTCATCACGACACCCAAGACCCCGTACCCGTGGATCAACTACCTGGGTAGCGAGCAATTCTTCGGGCTCGTCTCGCACCAGGGCGGTGGCTACTGCTTCTACCGCGACGCCAAGATGCGTCGGTTGACTCGCTACCGTTACAACAACGTGCCGACCGACTCGGGCGGTCGTTACTTCTACATCAACGACGGGGGCGACACCTGGACGCCCACCTTCATGCCGATGAAGAAGGAGCTCAGCTCCTACGAGTGCCGTCACGGCCTCGGCTACACGCAAATCACCGGCAAGCGGAACGACCTGCGTGCAGAGGTGCTGTTCTTCGTGCCCATCGGCGGCCAGACCTGTGAAGTGCATCAGGTCACGCTGAAGAACGAAGGCTCCAGCCCCAAGACGGTCAAGCTGTTCTCGTTCATCGAGTTCTGCTTGTGGAACGCGGCAGACGACGGCACCAATCTTCAGCGCAATTTCAGCACCGGTGAGGTGGAAGTCGTCGGCAGCACGATTTATCACAAGACGGAATATCGCGAGCGCCGTGATCACTTCGCGTTTTATCACGTGAACGCGCCCGTCGCGGGCTTCGACACCGATCGTGAATCGTTCATCGGGCTGTACAACGGTTTCGGCGAGGCCGACGTGCCGATCGCGGGCAAGTCGAAGAACACGGTCGCCAGCGGTTGGTCGCCGATCGCTTCGCACGGCTTGGACGTGACGCTCGCGCCAGGCGAAGAGAAGAAGTTCGTGTTCGTGCTCGGCTACGTCGAAAACCCGCGCAACGAGAAGTGGGAAAAGCCGGGCATCATCAACAAGAAGCGCGCAGAACAGCTGATCGCGGCGTATTCCACGTCCGAGCAGGTGAGCGCTGCCCTAGCCAAGTTGCGTGAGCATTGGCAAGGGTTGCTCTCGACCTACGCGGTCGAGTCCAGCGACGAGAAGCTGAACCGGATGGTCAACATCTGGAATCCCTACCAGTGCATGGTCACCTTCAATATGTCGCGGAGCGCCTCGTTGTTCGAGACGGGCATCGGCCGCGGCATGGGTTTCCGTGATTCGAATCAGGATTTGCTGGGCTTCGTCCACTTGGTGCCCGAGCGCGCGCGCGAACGCATCATCGACATTGCGTCGACGCAGTTCGCCGACGGCAGCGCATATCACCAGTACCAACCGCTGACCAAGCGCGGCAACAACGACATCGGCAGCGGCTTCAACGACGACCCGTTGTGGTTGATCTTGGGCGTCTCGGCCTACATCAAAGAGACCGGCGACTACGGCATCTTGGACGAGCAAGTGCCGTTCGACAACGATCCGAACAACACGGCCTCGCTGCTCGAGCACTTGAAGCGTTCGTTCGACCACGTGGAGCACAACCTCGGTCCGCACGGCCTGCCCTTGATCGGTCGCGCTGACTGGAACGACTGCTTGAATCTGAATTGCTTCTCGGAGGACCCGAACGAGTCGTTCCAAACTACGGGCAACCGCACCGGTCGCACCGCAGAATCGGTGTTCATCGCCGGCATGTTCGTTCACATCGGCCCCGAGTACGCCAAGCTGTGCGAGTACAAGGGCCAACCGGAAGAGGCGAAGCGCGCGCGCGCCGAGGTTGCCAAGATGGAACGCGCGGTGCTCGAGCACGGCTGGGACGGCGAGTGGTTCCTGCGCGCGTACGACTTCTTCGGCAACAAGATCGGCAGCAAGGACTGCCCGGACGGTGACAGCAAGATCCTGATCGAGCCGCAAGGCTACTGCGTGATGGCCGGCATCGGCGTCGCCACCGGTCAGGCCAAGCAAGCGCTCGACGCAGTGAAAGAGCGCCTCGATACGCCGTACGGCATCGTGCTCAACAACCCGCCGTACCGCGAGTACCACGTCGAGTTGGGCGAGATCTCTTCGTACCCCCCGGGCTACAAAGAGAACGCTGGCATCTTCTGCCACAATAACCCCTGGGTCATGATCGCCGAGACCGTGATCGGTCGCGGTGAGCGTGCCTTCGAGTACTACAAGAAGATCGCCCCGGCTTACCTCGAGGACATCAGCGAAATTCACCGTACTGAGCCGTACGTCTATTCGCAGATGATCGCCGGTAAGGACGCGCCCCGTCAGGGTGAAGCCAAGAACTCTTGGCTCACGGGCACCGGCTCTTGGAACTTCGTGGCTATCTCCCAATACCTGCTGGGCATTCGCCCCGAGTGGGACGGGCTGTGCGTCAAACCGTGCATCGGTAAGGAAGTTCCGGAATTCACCGTCACCCGCAAATGTCGTGGCGCCACCTACAAGATCCACGTCAAGAGCACGGGCGGCACGGGCAAGGTCAAGCTGGTGGTCGACGGCAAGCCGATCGAAGGCGTGATCGTGCCGTTTGCCAAGCCGGGCAGCACCGTTCACATTGAATGTGAAGCGAGCTGATTTACGATCCCGGCTCGTCAAAAAGGTTCAGCATGCTTGGATTCTCAGCGCGGCGCTTATCAGTTTGGTTTGGTTTGAGCGCCGCGCTGGGCGCAGCGGTTTCGTGTAGTGCCAGCGGAGATCCGGGTGGCAGCGGCGGTGGGCGGCTGAGCCCAGGGGGCGCTTCGTCATCTGCTGCCGGCACCGGCAGCGTGATCATCAACCCCAACGGCGCGACCGGGAACATCACCACCGAGACCGGTGGCACTGGCAACACGAGCAACGAGGGCTGCCAGCACGTCGAGGTGAACTTCGTCCCCAAGATCCCTACGGTGTTCGTACTCGTCGATCGATCGAACAGCATGTTCACCCCGGATAACAAGACCCAGGTCATCTCTTGGGATCCGTTGAAGGCGGGCGTGCTCAGCGTCGTGAAGGAGCTCGAAGGCAAGGTCCGCTTCGGCTTCGGCGCAGTCACGGGCCAAATCGGCGGCATGTGCCCGATCTTCTCGTCGATCGCGCCCGCGTTGAACAACGCCTCCGCGATCACGAGCCTCTATCAGCCGCTCGGCAAAGTCGAGGGCGCGGAGGGGCAAACCCCAGTGGTCATGGCGCTGCCGCTGGTCAAGGCGCTACTCGATCAACCGGGCAACGACGGCGACAAGTACATCCTGTTCGTGACCGACGGCGAGCCCGACTTCTGCGACAACGGTGACTCGAAGTGCGCGATGGATGCGGTGGTGGGCGGCGTGCAGAAGCTCGCCAGTGAAGGCGTTCACACCATCGTGTTCGGGATCGGCTCTTCGATCATTCAAAGTTCAGGATCGTTTTTGCAAGCGTTGGCCAACGCGGGCCAAAGTTTGCCGACGCCGCTCAGCTTTGGCGCGACGACCAATCCACAAGACCTTTGCTACGCATGCAAGGGTGTTCAACCCTGGCTCGCGCAGTGGCCGACGGGCACCATGCCGGACGCCAATTGCATGACCGCCACCGCCCAATCGTTGGGAACGTACGGTGCGAGCACCACCAACGCGACCGTGTATCACCCCGACGCCGGCGACCAAGCAGCGCTCACCGCGCAAATTGCCAGCGTCGTCTCGGGCATCAAGAGTTGCGTCTTCGACCTCGGCGGCGACATCTCGGTCAATCTCGACCTGCTCGCTCAAGCATCGGTCGCCATCGAAGGCCAAAAGTTGCCGCTCGCGCAGGATAATGGCTGGCGCATGAACAGCCCGACCCAAGTCGAGCTGGTCGGTAGCGCGTGTTCCACTTGGAATGATCCCAAGAACACGCACATCGACTTCAATTTCCCCTGTGACATCATCGTGAAGTGAACTGACGCCCCGCGCGACAGTTTACTCCGAGGTTGTGGCTGTGCCCGTGAGGCTGTGCCCGTGGGTTGAGGCTGTGCCCGTGGCTGTAGCTGTGCCGTGGCTGTAGCTGTGCCGTGGCTGTAGCTGTGCCGTGGCTGTAGCTGTGCCCGTGGTTGTGGCTGTGCAGTGGTCGCCTGAGCATTCATCGCATTTCGCCGGAAATAACCTGCGCCAGCGATTCGTCGCGGAACACGGGCATCGCTCGCAGAAGGTGCTGTGATTGCGAGTGTGGTGTTCGGGTTCGTCCCGCCGCCGTTCGACAGCCAACTGTGTTCGCACAGTATCTTTTCGAACGACGAGAGCGGCCTGTTTCCCACGGACCCGGGGCAGACAGGTCTGCGGATCACGTGCGCGGTCCCACGTGTTCCAAATCTTGCGCAGCGACGCTCCCAGCGAATCGAAGTCGAGGAGGAGAGCGCCTCGTGGATTCGCCACGAGAGCTACGCGCCGCCCCGCGGCTTTTCGCGCCCGCTTACCCAAAAACCAGCGGGCAAATGAAAAAACTCGGCCGACCCGCGAGGGATCGGCCGAGCTCTTCTAATGTCGAACGAGGCCGGCGAAGCCGGATTCGATCACCACCACATCGTGGCTTCGATCTTGAACACGTTCACGTCCGGGCGCGTGGTGGGCGCACCGCGTTGTCCAGTCAGCGCGGGCCAACCAGAACCAAATCCATCCGGCGGAACCGGCGAAGGAGGCGGCTGCACACACAGGTTCTCGCTCGGCCCCGCGTAGTACACGCCATCAGCGGGGCTGCCCGCGTTCGCGCTCGCGCCAGCGCCCTTCGTCGGGTCAGCCATGACGCTGACGGGGCTACACTCGCGCTGGTTGTACATGTAGCGCGAGTACTGGAGCGTGATCGCTTCGTGGGTGTTCCAGTTCGACTTGAACACCAACCGCGGGGAGAGGATGGCGAAGGACTGCTCTGGCACCTTGCTGTTCGGCTGCAAGCGATCGAAGCGCAACCCGGCGCTCAACCAAGGCAAAATCGAGGCTGAAAGATCGGCACCGAACTTGAGTTTATGAATGCCGTCGTTCGCCGCGTAATCGCTATGTACCTTGTTGTACATGCCGTACAGCTTGAGATAGAGGTCCTGGCCGTCGCCCCAGAACTTCTGTCCTCCTTGGCTCTGTTGCAGGAAGTTGGTGAGGCTGAACTCGTATTGAGCGAGCAGGGTGTCGACCTTACCGTTGCCGTGGCTGCAGGGGCGGGCTCCGTCGAAGTCGGCGACCGTACCTACGCCGTTGGTCACCGTCAGCGGTCGCGGGTAATAGGCCTTGCCCTGGAGGCTGTTGTCCGTGCCGTACTGCGTGGAGACGCAGGATGGGCCGAGGTAGTTATCAACCACGCCGAGTCCGAACTCACCACCGCCGGAGGAGTGAATCACCTCGATGGCGCGGCCGACCGTGAGCGCATTTTCCAGCCCCACGTGTGAGTACGCAGCGTAGAAGTAGCCGAACGCGGAGAGGTCGAAGCGAGCATCCACACCGGCGACCCACATCTTGCCGTCTGGCACGCCGACGACCGACGTCGCTGCCGATCGCGGGATCGTATATGCCGCGCTCGACTCGCCAGTGCCGTTGACCGCCACGCCGGGATCAGCGCTACGCGCTTCTTCTTGGGTCCACGAGCTGAGGTAGTGGGCGGTGAACTGCATGGCTTCCGTGTGCTTGAAGCCGATGTGTTCGTGATGCAGCATCGTGAAGCGGCTGTTGTTGTACTGGTTCGGATCCGGCTTGCGGAACCCGACGCCTTGCTCGGCCCAGAACGAGTTGTTCTCGTCCAAGTCGAAGTCGACGTGCAGCGCTTCACCCGCGTTGTGGATGCGGCCGAACATGTACGTGTCGTACTCACCAGCATCGTACTTGCCGGCAGAGCCATACTTGTTGGAGAAGGCACCGACGCGCAGGGCGAGGCGCATGTTTTCGTAACCCATGTCCGGGGTGAGATCGACGTAGCCCTGGGCGATGCCAAACTGAGTCACCGGGTTGCTGTAGGCCGCCTCGGCGAAGTTGTAGCCCTGGATCGACACGGTGCCTTTGGCGAAGGCGTTGCCGTAGGACAAGAAGAGTTCCGCCCAGTCCGTCTTGTTGTGCGGCGAGCTCTGCCAGCTCAGGTATTGATCATCCGGGATGATCGGCGAGTGGAAGGTTGTGGTGCTCTGGCCCGGGATCGGCTTGCCGTCGGCGCCGACCTCTTGTCCGCTCGCCGCGTTGTCGCGCTTGCCCATACCGACGCGCATCGGAGCGCGGATGTAGCCGTGATACTCGAACTTCCAGCTGTTGTCGGCGGCAACCACGGCCGGGCCGGAGACCGCCGTGGTTTGGCTGGTGGTGGTCGCTTTCGACGCGGTAGGGCCCGCGGCCTCGGTGGTGGCGAGCGTGACCTTGCCGGTGGCCGCAGCCGGTGCTTCAGCCTTCGGGGTTTCGGGCTTCACCTGGGCGGGCGTTTCGTCCTTCGCGTCTGCTTGCACGTCCCCGGGGGGCGCGGTTGGTTCGGACTCCTGCGCGACGGCCGGGAGAGCGAAGAAAAGACCGGAAAAAATCAGGGGGAGTTTGCGCATCATCTGGCGTCGTTCCTGCGTGACGGGACGTAGGGTATCGTGGCGGCCGAGTGCCGGGCCCGTTTTGGCGTCCACTCCTACCAGAGATGACTCTGACCCGAAAGCTAAATGTGGAAGCGGTTCCACACGCGTTCCGGGATGCGATCGCAGATTACCGTTCGGTGTGTAAAAGTGTACCGGATCGCGCGATTTCGGTGCTTCCCGCGATGACTTCCGACTCAATTTTCTGCGCTGCCGAGCTTTGGGTATTTGGTTACGGCTCATTGATTTTCCGTGCCGAGTTCCCGTTCCTCGAACGGCGAGTCGCGCGCATTTCCGGCTTTTCACGGCGTTTTTGGCAAAGCTCTCCGGATCACCGAGGAACCGTGGCGGCACCGGGCCGCGTGGTCACGCTGATCGAAGACCCAACGAGCAGCGTACTCGGCGTTGCATATCGCATCGCCCGAGAACGGGCTTACGCAGTGCTGGCAGAGCTCGATGAGCGTGAACGCGCGGGCTACGAACGGGTAGAAGTGGAAATAGACTTTACGCAGGCACCGCTCGGTCGCACCCGCGCGCTGGTCTACCAAGCTCGCGCCGAAAACCCGGGGTTCGTGGCCACCGACGACGAGCAGCGCATTGCGCAAATCGTGCGCTCCGCACGCGGACCGAGCGGCGACAACGCGAGCTACGTTCGACGGCTGGCGCACGCTCTGCGCCAGCTGGGTGAGGACGATCCGCACGTGTTCGCGATCGAACGCTTGCTCGAGGACCCGGGCGAGGACCTCCTCGCGCGCGCCGCCGCTATCCGGGACCCGTAGTATACGAGGAGCCGCCAATGCTGGGTCTCACACGCTACCAATGGTTGGTCCTGTTCGCCGCTTGGTTGGGCTGGGGCTTCGACGTGTTCGACGGCTTGTTGTTCAACTACGTGTCACCGATCTGCGTGCCGAACTTGCTGCACTTGAATCCGGCCTCACCCGAGACCGCTAAAATCGTGTGGTCGGTCACGGCCAACTTGACCAGCCTGTTGTTGATTGGTTGGGCAATCGGTGGCGTGATTTTTGGTCGCGTCGCCGACCGGCTGGGGCGAACCCGCACCTTACTTTTGACGATGCTGGTGTACGCGCTGTCCACTGCGGCCTGCGCGTTTGCTCCGAACATCTACGTGCTCGCCGTCTTTCGCTTCCTGGCCAGTCTCGGGATTGGCGGCGAGTGGGCCGCCGGCGCGGCATTGGTGGCCGAGTCGCTCCCCTTCGAGCGCCGGGTGCTCGGGGGCGCTTTGCTCTACACGTCCGCGCCGATGGGCTTGTTTTTAGCGACATTCGTGAATGACTTGTTCACCCGCAAGCTGTCGCTGATCGCCTCCGATCCCAGCTTGTCGTGGCGCGCGGTGTTCCTCACCGGCTTGGTGCCAGCGGTGGTCGCGGTGCTGATCCGCCTGCGCGTGCACGAGTCGGACGCCTTCCGAAAGCCCGAGGTGACGCCGCGTATCGCCGAGCTATTCGCACCCGAATACCGGCGCCGCACCTTGGGAGGTCTCGCGCTGGCGCTGGTGGCCCTGGTGACGTGGTGGAGCTGCAGCGCTTTCATCCCGA
>Ga0164307_10000268_pt1 | contig 23662 bp, 19 predicted proteins | sample Whisoiple_243_MG_FD_110214 | JGI IMG/M metagenome (GOLD analysis project Ga0164307, IMG submission 110214) | Soil microbial communities amended with fresh organic matter from upstate New York, USA - Whitman soil sample_243_MG | ecosystem: Environmental > Terrestrial > Soil > Unclassified >...
CTGCAGGCGCGAAAGCCCCGTCCAGTTGCGACCGACCAGTCGAGGCTCAGCCCGCAGATCCGCATATTGGACGTTGGTAATGGCGTTCGCTTCCCCGATGACCCACGCGGCCCGATCGCCGCTCACGATCAGGCCGCGCTCGGTGGCCGCCGATGTGTCCGAGACGTTGAACACGTCGGTGAGCTCGATCAGGTGCCCCTCGGGCGAGACGCGCGTCTCGACCACGAACACGTCGGTCGGCTCCGAGCCATGCTGGGCCAGCGCGACCGCACGCGGGCGCCGGACGGGCGAGCGCGCCACGGTCGGTGAATCGGTGATGAAATGGACGTTATCCGCTTCGGTGCGCAGCCCGCGCTCGGCCAACGCGAGCACGATCGCGCGCGTGAGATCGGTTTCGGCGCGAGTGGCGGGGGCAACGCCGTCGGTTCGCTGCAGGAGCCAGGTGAGCAACAGCAGCAGCGGCATGGGGCGCAAGCCACGCATCAAGCGCTGCGGCTCGAGGGCGTCGCGCCCGAACTGCGGCAGGTCTTGGAGATTCAGCCGCCGAACCGTCGCGGCGAGCGCTCGCGGACCCCAAGCGTTACCGGCCACGGATGGCTCCGAACTTTCCGACCGTCTGGCGCTTGGACCCGCGTGACATCAACCCACTACGTCAAACCTGCCGTTATCATTCGCGGGCATCCTGAGCCTAGTTTTCTAACAGGAGTGTCCGCCAACTGAATTGGCAAAAATCGCAACTCAGTTTGCCCACCCGCGCCGTTCTAGACCAGGAAATGGTTGGCTCCTGATAAATAAACTAAACAATTCCAATTGGTTGACGAATGCGCGTGAGGAGCCGATCCTCGGCACGTCGCATGCTAGGCTCAGCCGTAATGTTTCTTCGTCCTCGGCGCAGTTGGCTCCTCGGCGCGGCGCTATTTGCCGTGGGCTGTCTGTCGCCCACGTTGCCCTTGCCTCCGCCGAGCGATCCCTTGGTGACGGCCACTGACACCGCCGGCCTGGTTCGCCTGAGCGGAGCCGTCGAGCCCGAAAGTGACGTGTTTGCGGTGAACCACAACACCAACCGGATCAGCGGTCAGCACACGAAGTCGGGCGCCTACGATTTCACGATGGAGGCGCAAGAACATGACGCCATCACGTTCTGGTACTCGCACGGCAACGTCGATAGCCCGCCGAACGACTTCCTGATCGAGCTCGAGCCGGGGACGCCCTGAGCCGGGCGTCTGCCCGTTAGCGATAAGTACGAAGCACGCGCCGGCCATCGCTGGCGCGGTGCGAGATGACGTCTGGCACCGGCGGTAACTCGGGTCCGGTCGGATCTTCGTCTTCCAACTCGCCGACCAGGTCGTAATCACTCGCTTGGGTGATGCGAACGCGACGAAACTCACCGGGGAGCGCACTGCCGCCGGAGAGGTACACGCAGCCGTCGATTTCCGGCGCCTGGCCGGAATGGCGGCCCATCATCACGAGCTCGCTGTCTTCACTCGGGCCCTCGACCAGTACGTCGAGCTCTTGCCCGATCAAGGCGCGGTTCTTCTTCTTGCTGATGCGTCGCTGAATGCTCATCAGCTTTTTGGCGCGCGCGGCGATGGTCTTCTCGGGCACCTTGTCGGGCAAGGTGCTGGAGTGCGCGCTGGACTCGTCCGAATATTGGAACACCCCCACGCGATCGAACTCGGCGAAGCGGACGAACTCACACAGCTCTTCGAACTCTTCTTCCGTCTCGCCGGGGTGCCCGACGATGAACGCGGTGCGGAAGAACAAGCCCGGAATGCGCGCGCGCAGCCTGAGCACCAGCTCGCGCAAACGCTCTCCGCCGTGGCCGCGTTTCATGCGCCGCAGCATTCCGTCAGCGGCATGCTGAATCGGCATGTCGATGTACGGTACGACCTTCGGGTGACTCGCGATCAGGTCGATCAAGTCATCGGTCATCTTCTCTGGATACAGATAGAAGACCCGTACCCAGCGCAGCCCGGGGACGTCGGCGATGCGGCGCACCGCGTCGGCCAGGTTCGAGCCGTCTTTCAGATCTCGGCCGTAAGCGATGGTGTCTTGCGAAACCAGGTTCACTTCCAGCACTCCGGCGGCGACGAGGCCTTCGACCTCGCGCACGATGTCTTCGGTCGGACGAGACCGCTGCTTGCCGCGCATTTCTGGAATGACGCAAAAGGAGCAGCTGCGGTTGCAGCCCTCCGCGAGCTTCACGTACGCGCTTCGACCGCGGGTGGAAACTCGCCGCGGATCGCTGGCGGTCACAACCCAGTCCGCCGGGTTGCCCACGAGCATGCGTGCGGCGTTGCCGCTCAGCACCGTCTCGAGCTTGAGCATGTCGCTCGAGCCGAGGAAATGGTCGACCTCGGGCAGATCCGCCGCCAAATCATCCGGATAGCGCTGACTCAAGCAGCCGGAGACGACCAGCTTTTGGCAGGCGCCGCTGTCCTTGTAGCCCGAGAGCTCCAAGATGGTATCGATCGATTCTTTCTTGGCGGCGTCGATGAACCCGCAGGTATTGACGACGATTACCGAGGCGTCCTCGGCTTCGGCGACGTGGCGATAGCCCGCGCGCTCGGCGACGCCGAGCATCACTTCGCTATCGACGCGATTCTTGGGGCATCCGAGACTGACGAAATGAATCGTGCGATCGGCGTCTGCTGCGCGGGTCATCGATCCATCATGCGGCGGAAACGGTCGAAGAGGTACAAGGCGTCGTGCGGTCCGGCAGCGGCTTCCGGGTGGTACTGCACGCTGAAGGCCTGCGCGTCGGGGGCTTCCAAGCCCTCACTTGTGCCATCATTGAGGTGCAAGTGGGTGCTGCGCGCGATGCCCTTGATGGAATCGACGTCGACCACGAATCCGTGGTTTTGAGTCGTGATTTCCACGCGTTGCGTGGTCAGATCCTTCACCGGCTGATTCAAACCGCGGTGGCCGAATTTGAGTTTGTAGGTGCTCGCTCCGAGGGCTCGCGCGAGCAACTGGTGTCCGAGGCAGATGCCGAAGATCGGCTTCTTGCCGAGCAAGCCCTTGATGCTCTCGACCGCGTAGGGGAGGGCGGCAGGGTCGCCGGGGCCGTTCGACAGAAAGATGCCATCCGGATTCAGCGCGAGTGCAGCCTCGGCCGTGGTGCTTGCCGGCACGACCGTGACCTTGAAGCCCGAATCGACCAAGCAGCGCAGGATGTTGCGCTTGGCGCCGTAGTCGAACGCGACCACGTGGAAATTGCGGCCGCTCGGGGCGCTGCCACCGTCACGCGGGTCGAGCGCGGTGACGCCCCACTCCGCGCGCGACTCTTTGAACTCGAAGGCGCGCTTGGGGCTGACGCGTGCCACCAAATCCAAGCCCTCCATGTTCGGGGCCGAGCGCGCTCGGTCGACCAAAACGTCGGGGCTCTCCGTGCCGATCGCGCCATTCTGCGAGCCTTTGTCGCGCAAGTGCCGCGTCAGCTTGCGCGTGTCGATTTCGGAGATGCCGATGATGCCGTTGCGCGAAAGGTAGGCATCGAGTGATTCCTGAGAGCGGTAGTTGGAAACGATCGGGCTCTCTTCACGGATCACGAAGCCGGCGACTTGCGGCCGATCGTCGACGCTTTCCGGGTCCTGGTTGTTGATGCCGGTGTTGCCGATTTGCGGCGCCGTCATGGTCACGATTTGACCGGTGTAGGACGGGTCCGTCAGCACTTCTTGGTAGCCGGTCATGCCGGTCGTGAACACGACCTCGCCGACGGTGCTGGTGTTCGCACCGAAGGCTTTGCCCGGGAAGATCGTGCCGTCAGCCAGCGCGAGGTAAGCGGCGCGAGCGCTCACAGCGCACCTCCGGCGGACTCGAATGCGATTTGGCCTCGAGCAAGGGTGAGCATGATCTTTCCTTTGAGTTCGTGCTTCATGAACGGCGTATTCCGGCTCTTGGACTGGAACGGGAGTTGTTCGACCTTAAGGATAGCTTCGGGGTCGATCAAGACGACCTCCGCAAGTGCGCCTTCGCGAATGCGCGGCGCTTCGATGCCCACGATCTTCGCGGGACGAGTGGAGAGCGCGTCGATCAGCCGCGCCAGGGTGAGGCCAGATTGCCCCACCAACTTGAACAGCAAGCCAAAGCACAGCTCGAGACCGATCATCCCGGGCTTGGCTTCCGAAAACTCGCAGTCCTTTTCGAGGGAGGAGTGCGGCGCATGATCGGTCGCAATCGCGTCGATCGTGCCGTCGGCGAGCGCTCGGCGCAAAGCGTCGATGTCGGCCTCCTCGCGTAGCGGCGGATTGACCTTGCAGCCCGTGTCGTAGCCGAGCACGGCTTGATCGGTGAGGAGCAGATGATGCGGCGTGACTTCACAGGTGACGCCGATGCCGCGCGCCTTCGCTTCGCGAATGATGCGCACCGCGCCGAGCGTCGAGATGTGCGCGGCGTGATAGCGGGCCTTGGCGTACTCCGCGATCAGCACGTCGCGGGCAATGATCACGTCTTCGGCGATACGCGGCCAGCCGCGCAGGCCGAGTTTGGCCGAAACTTCGCCCTCGTGCATGTCCGCGCCAGCGGTGAGATCGTGATCTTCGGCGTGTTGAATCACCGGTAAATCGAAGTTCTTGGCGTATTCCAGCGCGCGCCGCATCACCGCCGAGGACATCACGCACACGCCGTCGTCGCTCACTCCCACCGCGCCCGCGTCGCGGAGCTCCGCCATCTCGGTGAGCTCTTTGCCTTGTTGCCCCAGGGTGATTGCCGCGATGGGGTGCAGGCTCGGGCCGCCGACTTCGGCCGCGCGTGCCTTCATCAGCTCGGTCACCGCGCGGGTGTCGTTGACCGGCTTGGTGTTGGGCATCACGCACACATGCGCGTACCCGCCCGCTGCGGCAGCCGCCAGGCCACTGCGAATGTCCTCCTTGTACTCCTGGCCGGGCTCGCGCAGGTGGGCGTGCAGATCCACGAAAGCGGGCAGGAGCAGCTTTCCGCGACCGTCGATCGAGCGAGCTTGCTCGACGTTTGCCAGATTTTGCGCGGCGTCCCGACCCACGCGGGTAATGCGGCCGCGCTCGATCACCACGTCGCCTTGCACATCCAAGTTGCCGCTCGGGTCGAGCGCACGCACATCGCGGATGATGAGTAGTTCGGGGGGGGCGTTCACGGCGGCGGGTGATAGCACGCCAGGGCCAATGTGGGCAGGGCTGGGCCTGTCGAACCTGCCGCTCACCCTCGAACCCGGGTCCCGGACCCGCAAACGAGGTTCCCTTGGGGGGCCAATGGCCGTGTTAGATTGATTCCGGTAATGGCGGACGAACCGAATTCACCGAAGAAGCCAGGTCCTAGTGCACGCCCCCGTTCGGTTCCGCCGCCGCTTCCGCCGTCGCGGGCGCCCAAGGCGCCCGAGCCCGCTCGCAGTAAGGCGCCTCCCGCGCCCGTCCGATCAGGGCCGCCGCCGGCTCCGAAACGCGGTCGAGAAGAATCGCCGTCCGTGCCCTCGCTGCCCGAGCCGCCCACGCTCGTCGCCGCGCCCAAAGTCACTCCAAGTTCGTCGCCCAAGGCTGCGCCAACTTCATCGCCCAAGGCTGCGCCAACTTCATCGCCCAAGGCTGCGCCAACTTCATCGCCCAAGGCTGCTGCCGTGCCCAGCGCGGTGCCGCCATCCTCACCCAAAGGGGGGCCGCCGGGTGTCTCGGCCTCGCATGCGCCGGTGCCAGCCGCGGTGAGCGAGCTGAGCCACGCGGGGCGCGCGGCCGTGATCAAGACCCTGTCCTTCGGCACGCACGAAGAGACGGCCAACGACGCCCCGACCCTGCTCAAGCCGAGCCTCCCGGGCGATAAGAACCAAGCCTCCGCGGCGCGCGTTCAAAATGCGAAAGAGCTGATTTTGGCGTGCGAACAGGAGCTGGAACGAAAGCCCGCGCCGACGCCGCAGCGCGCTGGGCGATTGCACTTCGAAATCGCGCGCTTGCAAGATAGCGCACTGGGCGATCTGACGCGCGCCGCCGAGCACTACCAAATCGCGCACCGCCTCTTGCCCGATCACCTGCCGTCCATTTTGGGCGCGCGCCGCGCGCTGCTCCAATCCGGACAATTCGCGGCCACTTTGCCGCTGTTCGACGCCGAGCTCCGCGCGACCTCCAACGCTGCGAAAAAAGCGCTGGTTTCGCTGGAGAAGGCGCGCATCCTGGACGAGAAGCTCGGTCTCAAACGCGAGGCGAGGGACGCCTACGAAGCCGCGCTGGAGCTCGATGAGACCAACCCGTCGGCGCTCCGCGCGGTGGAACGCGCGGAGCTCTCGGCCAAGGCCTGGGACGCGCTCGAAAAAACCTACCAGCGTGCCGCGCAAATCCTCAACTCCGATGGCCGGCATCGCGCGGCGGTGTTGTCCGAGCGCGCCCGTCTGTTCGAAGCGCACAAGCGCGACAATCACACCGCGACCGAGCTGTATCAGGCCGCATTCGAGGCTGATCCCGGCGCCCCGTCGGCAATCTTGGCGCTCAAGCGGCTGCACACCGCGCACCAACGGCACCATGATTTGATCGCGGTGCTCGAGCGCGAAGCCGTGCTCTCTGCCGACCCGGCCGTGCGCGCGCTGTCGCTGTACCGCGTGGCCCGCTTGTACGCGGACCGCATCGGCAATCTGGAGTCCGCGGCCGACGCGCTGGAGCGAGCGCTGGCTCAGGTCGCCGACGAGCCGATGATTTTGGAAGAGCTCGCCCGCGTGTACGAGCTTTCGCGCCGTCACGCCGACCTCGTGCGGATCTTGGAGCGAATCGCGGCTCGCCTCGAGAGCTCGACCGAGCGAGTCGGGATCTATCATCGCATCGCGCAGCTGTACGAAGACAAGCTGGGCGACGAGCCGCGCGCGGTCGAATGGTACGAACGCGCGTTGTCTGCGGAGCGGGGCTACGTGCCGGCGATCCAGGCTTTGGCGAAGCTCTACACGCGCGGCAAGCACTGGCAGGAGCTCGTGCGTGTGCACACCGGGGAGGCGGAAGCAACGAGCGACCCCGCGCGCCGGGCGGCCGCGTACTCGCGCATCGCTCAAATCTACGAATCCGAGCTCAAACTCGTCGATCAGGCAGCGCAGCACTACGCGCGTTCGCTGGGCGTGCTGCCTGGCTATGCACCTGCCTTCAAAGCGCTGACGCGGCTCTACGCCCAAGGCCAGCGGTTCGCCGAGTTGGCCGAGTTGTACGAACGCGCGGTCGACGGCGCCCCCGACGACGAAGCCAAAATCACCTACCTGTTCAAGGTCGGTCGCCTATACGAAGACGCGCTCGAAGCGCCCGCGCAGGCGCTCACCGCCTACCGACGGATCTTGGACGTCGATCCGCAGCACTTGGGTGCAATTCACGCGCTGCAACGGGCTGCGGAGCGCGCCGGCCGCTTCAAAGATCTGGTCCAAGCCCTCGAGCTCGAAGCCCAAAAGATACCGGACAAACGCCAGCGGCTAGCGATCTTGCACCGGGCCGGTGAGGTCTCCGAGGTCGAGCTGGGAGATGACGACGCGGCGCTCGCCCTGTTTCGCAAGATCTACGATCTCGATCGCACGTACGCGCCCGCTTTGGCCAGCCTCGGGCGACTGCACTACAAGGCCGGTCGCTACGAGGACTTGCTCGAGACGTATCAAGCCGAGCTGCGCATCTCCGGCAAAAATCCGCAGTCTGCAGCGCTGCTGTTCAAAATGGGCGAGCTCTACGAGGACCGCATCGGCCGCGACGAAGACGCGATCATGTCGTATCGCAAGGCGATCGAGATGGATCCGTTCAATCAGCAGGCGCTGCATGCGCTCGGGCGCAAGCTCACCGAGCGCAATCGCTTCGACGAGTACGTGAAGCTGCTGGAGCTCGAGCTGAGCTCGCTGAAGGATCCGCTGCAACGTGCCCGGACCTTCTTTCGGCTCGGTGAAGTGCACGAATATCGGCTGAAGGCGCCGGAAAAGGCGCTCGCCGCGTACGAGGCTGCGCTCGGCGTCGAGTCTGATTTCCGCCCAGCGCGCGACGGACGCCTGCGGCTCTTGACCGAAGCGCGCGACTTCAAGCGCTTGGTCGACGAGCTTGCTCGCGAAGCCGAGACGGCCAAAGATCCGAAACTCGCGGTGGCCGCCTTGCTGCGCGAGGGTGAAGTTTGGCGTGATGAGCTGGGCGATCCAGTGCGAGCCATCAGCTGCTTCGAGGCCGTACTCCAGAAAGATCCGGGCCACGTCGACGCATTGTTGGCCCTCGAACCGCTGTACGCCGAGCGTGGGGTTTGGGACCTGCTGTGTCAGGTGCTTTCGTCCGAAGCGCGCGTGTTCAACGATCCGGCGGCGCGCGTGGGCGCATTGCGGGAGCTGGCTCGCGTGCAAGAGGAGTTCGCCGGAGCTTCGCCGGAACAGGTGCAGAATAGCTACTTTGCGATTCTGCAGTTGGTGCCTACGGATCTTGCCGCGTTACGCGCGCTCGAACAGCGCGCGCTGCGCGAAGGCGACAAGAAACTGCTCTCGCACATCGACGCCAAACTCGGCGCGATGGTCGAGGAGCCCCAGCTGATCGCGCTCTATCACGCGCGCCTGGCCGAGGCGCTCGAAGAGCTGGGTGATGGCTCGGCGTTGGAGATGTTTCGTTCTGCGCTCAGGCACGATCCCGAAAGCATCGCAGCTGCGCGGGGATTGAGCCGACTCGCGGAGCGCGGTCAGATCCCGGAGCTGTTGGAGGAGGCCGCGGAGAGCGAGGCGCGCATGGGTCTCGATTTGAGCGTGGCCGCGCGGCTCTTGATCAAGGCAGCCAACAGCCGCACCGAGCGCGGGGACGTTGCCGGCGCGGTCCAAACTCTATCGCGCGCGCTCGAGATCAACCCCGAACACGAGGCCGCGGCGAACCGCGTGCGCGAGTTGCTGCTCGCGCGTGGCGAGGTCGATCGCTTGATCGCGCTCTTCACGCAGGCGGCGACCGTCGCCAAGAAGCCCGAGCGGGTCGCCAATATCTGGGTCGACGTGGCTGAGCTGTACGCGGACAAGAAGAACGACATTCCGGCCGGGCTCGCGGCCCTGCAGCGAGCCAAAAACCTCTTACCCGCTCACTTGCCCACCTTGATGAAGCTCGCCGATTTGTACACGCGCGACGGGCAGTGGGCTGAAGCAGTCGAGCGATTGAGCCAGGTGATCGCCCTCGGTCCCGCAGACGACGTCTTGGTGGATGCCCACGTGCGGTTGGCCGCGGTGCTCGATGAGCACTTGGCAGACCCCAATCGGGCTCTGAGTAACCTGAACGCGGCGCTCGCGCGCGACCCCAATCATCGCGCTGCGCTGGGGCGTTTGCTCTCGTTGCAGCGGCGTCAGAATCAGTTGGACCACGCGGCCGAAACCGCGCGACGCCTGGTCAAGGTCTCGCCAGAGCTGAGCGCGCGCGTGCTCGCGCTGATCGAGGTTGGGCGGTTGGAGCGCAGCCGAGGCCAGGGAGCTGCCGCCATTCAAGCCTATGAGCAAGCGGTGGCGCTGATCGGGGTGGACGGCGCCGCTGCGGCCGAATTCCGCGAGTTAATCGCGAGCGAAGGGCGTAAGGGCCCCGCCAACTACGGCCGCTATGTGGCGGCGTTGACGCGATTTGCGGAGGACGCGCCGCATACCTCGGCAGCGCTCATCCCGACCTATCTCGAAATCGCGCGCGTGCTGTCGGACGACATGGGCGATTTCGAGCAGGCGGTACAAGCTTTGTCGCGCGGTTTGAACAAGGTCGGTGAACGGGTGGAGCTGCAAGCCGAGCTCTCCACGCGCCTGTTGCGCGCCGGCCAGTTTGCGCCCGCGGTAGCAGCCGCGCGGCGCGTGCTCGAGACCGACGTGATGCGCGCATCGGCTTGGCGTGAGCTGTCCGAAGGCTTCAAGGGCATGGGGCGCGTCGCTGAAGCGACGCTCGCGCTCGCGCCGCTCTTGGCGGTCAACGGCGCGAACGATTTGGAACGGGCGACCTTGAGCGCGCGCGCCCCTCGCGCTGGCGCTGGGCACGCCGGGGCCTTCGATCTGGCCCAGTTACAGGCCATTGCCGCGTTACCCGCGGATGACCCGGCGACCGGCCTTTTGGCTCAAATCGCCGAGGGCTTGGGCAAAGTTTACCCTCCGGAGTTAGAGCGCTACGGGGTCAGTAACCGCGATCGAATCAGCGCGAAATCTGGGCACCCCTTGCGCGCGCTCGCTGATCGCGTGGCCAACGTGTTCGGGGTCGAAGAGTACGATTTGTACCTGCACCGCGCGCCAGGGCCGACGATCGACGTCGAATTCACCGACCCGGTCTCGATCCTCGTGCCGAGCGGCTTCGCCAAGTTGAGCGAGGGTCAACAGGTGTTCTTGGTCGCGCGCGTGATGGCGAACATCGCGCGGAGCCTGCAAGCGATCGACAAACTTCCGTCGGAAACCATCGCGGTGCTCTTGGCGGCCGCAGCGCGCACCGTCGACTCGTCGTTTGCGGCGGGGCTAGCGGACGAAGAGTACCTGAGCAACCACGCGCGGCGCGTGTCGCGCTCACTCCCCTGGTTGGGCCGCGGCGCTGTGGAAGAAGCCGCGCGCGCGTACGTCGCTGCGCCGCGCTTGGATCCTGGCGAGTGGCTATTCCGTGCGCGCCTGGGCGCATTGCGAGCGGCGCTGATCGTGGGTGATGACTTGCCGGGCAGCATCACGCTCTTGCGCCAGACCGAGGGCGACCTGGCGGGACTCACCGGCGCCACTCTGGCTCAGGGCATGCGCAGCGTGCACGACCTGATGCGGTTTTGGGTGAGCGACGCCGCGCTCGCGGCGCGACGCAAGCTCGGCACGCTGTGACTCAGAAGGGGCTCTTGGCGCGCTCGCCGAGCAGCCCTTCGAGTGAAGTCCACAGCGCGCGCACGCTTTGAAAGCGATCGTTGGGCTCGATGGCCAGCGCTTTCTCCACCCAAGCATCGATCGCGCGCGGCAAGCTCGGTCGAAGCGCGTGCAGGCTCGGTCGTTCGCCCTTCATGGCCCAGCTGCACACGTCTAGGACGTTGCCCCTGGGTGCGGGCGTTCGCCCGCTGAGGGCGCGAAACACCAGCACGCCCAGCGAGTACACATCGACCCGGTGATCCAGGATGCGTGAGATCCCGCGCCAAGCTTCGGGCGAAATGTAGCTCGGGGTGCCGGCGACCACGCCGTCGGCCGTGAGCGCACTGGCGTCCAGCATCTTCGCCAAACCGAAGTCGAGCAAGCGCACGCCGCCACCACGCGCCGCGTCGACGATGAACACGTTGCTCGGCTTGAGATCGCGATGCACGATGCCTTTTTGGTGAGCCGCCTCGAGCGTATCCACGATCGGTCGCAGGAGTTCGAGCAACTTCGGCTTTTTGAGCCGACCCCCGACGCGCTCGGCGTCGCCTAAGTAGTCCTCGAAGTCTCGGCCGACCAGCACCTCCATGACGAGGTACAAGCTGCCCTCTTGCGCGACGTTCAGCCCGTGCACGTAGACCGCGCTGGTCCCCCGGAGCCGGGCCATGGCCATCGCTTCCCGCTCGATGCGCCGGCTGTATTCGGGGTCGAGGGATTTGCCGTCGCCCAGGAATTTGAGCGCGACTTCTTCACGAGTTTCTAGATCGCGCGCCCGAAACACGATGCCGTGTGCGCCCGCGCCCAGCTTCTCCAAGATGCGGTAGCGGTTGTTGACGACGTCGCCGGGGCCGAAAGCCATGGGTGGTTGATCCTCGAGACTAGCCCAAGAAGGTACTCTCCGCCTGCAGCTTGTGCCAAACTCTCGCGAGTCCCGACAGAACCAAGCAGATGGATTTCAAAGACCTACTCGGTCGCGCGACGACGCTGAGTGTGCGGCGCTTCACCCCCTCGGGTGCTTTTTTGGGCGATCCGGCCGATTTGGCCGAGAACGCGCCGTGTGTGCTGTTACTCGGCCCGGAAATCCCGCACGGGGCGCAAGTCGGGGATGCGCTCGACGTCTTCATTTACCTCGACTCGGAGGATCGCCCGCTTGCCACCACGCGCACGCCCAAGCTTCAGCTGGGTGAGGTCGCGTTTTTGCGAGTCACCAGCTGCACGCACTTCGGCGCGTTCGTCGATTGGGGGCTAGCCAAGGACTTGCTCGTGCCGTTCAAGGAGCAAACGCGCGAGCTACATGTGGGATCGCGTGAGCCAATCGGCGTGTATTTGGACGACACCGGGCGCCTCGCGGGCACCATGCGCGTCGCCGAGATGCTCGATCTGGAGGCCCGCGATTTCCACGAAGACGAATGGCTCGAGGGGGAAGCTTGGCGCAACGATCCGGAAATCGGCTTGTTTGCGATTCTCGAGCGCCGATTCCTGGGCATGGTGCCTGCGTCGGAGCCGCATCGTTTGACACGTGGGCAAGCCGCGCGCTTTCGCGTCAGCCACGTGCACGCAGACGGCAAGCTCGAGCTCTCGCTGCGCGCGCACGCCCATCAGGAGCTCGAGAATGACGCGGAAATCGTGCTGCGCGTCCTCAGTAAGCCCGGCGCGCCCCTGGTTTCTGACCGTACTTCGCCCGAGCAGCTGCGCTCGTTGTTCGGTCTGAGCAAAAAGGCGTTCAAGCGCGCCGCCGGACGTTTGCTCAAGCAAGGGGTCGTGTCGCTCGACCCTCAGGGAAATCTCTCGCTGCGTGGCGGTGGTTGAGCGCCGCGCGCGGAGTCGGGTGCTCGCGCGTTCACTCAAGGCCGCGGCTGGCGAAAGCACCAGATCGTCTGGTCATTGCCGGTGCTCGTGGCAGACGCCATCTCCCAGCCGCGCATGCCCGCGGCGTTCGCCTTGAAGCTCACGTCGTCCACGCTGGACGCTTCGAAGCAGAAGTACGACCAGCGCTGCTCGACCACCGCGGCCGCCTCGGCCTTCGGGACCCCGTAGCGAGTCGAACCTGCGACGCAACCGACGATGAACGCGAGCGAAATGCTGAGCCCAACCAAAAATCCGCGCATCGGCGCATCTCGAACCAGCTGCGCGCGGACTGCCAGGAGTTTTTTTGGCTGTGGTGGTGGGGCAGCAGGGATCGCACCGGTTTGTCACTCGTTCCTCTTGCATCTTGGCGGCACGCTGAGGTAGACCCTGCGCGCCAGTCGGGACCTGATCGGCTTCACGGCCGACCCCTGGTGACACGAAAGTAGGTAGAGTTCGAGCAGTGCCTGGGTTCTTGGGCAAATCCAAGAATGCCGACGTGGCGGAATTGGCAGACGCACGTGGTTCAGGTCCACGCGATCGCAAGGTCGTGGGGGTTCAAGTCCCTCCGTCGGCACTGTTGTCGGGAGCTCCGCTCTCGCCCCGCAAGCGGGGCCCCAAACGGATGGGGCGGATGCAAAAGCAAAAGGCCGAGCAGGGTAACCCGCTCGGCCTTTCGCTTTTGTGCATTCTGGAGCTGCAGCTCAGCGCGCGCGCTTCTCGCCACCCGGAGGCGGCAAGGGGGGCGGCACGCTCGCGCCGCCAGCACCTGCGGGGCGCGGCAGAGGTGGCGGCGCGGGCGCCGAGCCACCGCGGCGCGAACCGCCCGTGGGCGGCGGCAGCTGCGCGCCTCCCGTGGGCGGCGGACGCAGCGAGGGGTGCGCTTGCTCGTAGCGGTGACGCTCCTCGAACAACACCACTTTGATCAACGAATCTACGTCCGCGTCGCGGATCACGGGATCGTTGATGTCGATGCTCGGGTCCAATAGTTCGATCAGCGCAAGCAGCGCGCTCGACATCTGGGCCGGGTTAGGGAAGGACTCGCGGATACACAGCTCACGCGCTTCGTCAGTCGAGGCGCTGAGCAAATCGGCGTACATCGACTCGATCGAGAGCAAGACCGGCGTGGTCAGCGCTTCATGGTGCGGCGGCAAGCGGCTGATGCCGGCGAGCTTCTCCAACACGCGCCGGCGCGCTTCCTCTTCTGGGGCCGGGCGCTGCGCGTTCTGGATCAACTGATCCACGTCGTCCTCGACGGCGGAAATCTCGATCAGACTATCTTCGGGCTTGCGGGGCGCGTTGCTCGGAGGCTTCGATTTGCGGACCTCTGCAGCGGGCTCTTCCTTGGCGGATGGCGGCGGGGGCGGCTCAGGTTGCGACGGGCGATTCGACGGCGGCGAAGGGTTGGACGGAGGCTTGGCTTCGACCGCTGCGGCGGCGGCCGCGGGGCTCGCCAGGAAGCCGGAGGGTTTGGCGACACGCTCGACGACCACCGACTTCCACACGTGTTCGAGCGGGACGTAGCCCACGATTTGCGGCAACGACACGCTCTCGAGCAACGCTTCTTCCGTTAGCGGTTTGCGTTCACGACCGAGCCTGAGCGCGTGCGCGACGAGCTTTTGCAGCTCCTTGTGCGGGAGCCGTGTCGAGAGCATCTCGAACGTGATGCCATCGGCGATATCCGCCAATGAGATCAGGTCTTCGCGTAGCGCGTTCTCGAGCGTGAACGTCATTCGACCGATCGCACGCTCGCGATTGGCCTCGGCGTTCAGTGTCGACCAAAATTCGTCCTCGACCAAGAACGCCCAGAGCTTCGAGGCTTCCAGATAGCGGACGCGATCATCGGGCGGAAATAGCTCCAAAATCGCGGCTGCGTCGGTCAGCCCCTCTTCGATGGCGATGCGCAAATCCTCTGCGCCGGAAGTGGTCGACTTCTTGATCGCGATCTTTTGGTGGACCCCGGCGGCTTTGACCAAGATCTCGGCGCGCAGATCGTGCGCAGACTCGAGCGCGAGCATCAAGTCGAGCGGCTTGAAGTGTCGCAAGAAATCATCAGGAGTTCGAAAGCCTTGGGCCAGCGCGTGGGCGAGGGCTTGGGCGAGGAAACGTTCAGCTCCAGTCTTCAGCGAGGACTTGAATGCAACGGTGGTGTCGGTCGAGTTTTTCCCCATGGGCGATGGGGTATCGTAAGGGCATTTGTGGTTGCACCTCAGACCTTTTTGTTGGTCTTGCGCAATCTGCCCCGGCTAGAACTTTGCGCGCTGAGCCCATGAATCCGAGCGGCTGCCTCTGCAGCCGCATCATCGAAGCGATGGAGCGCCTCAGTGCGCTGCGCGGGAGGCAAGCGCCTACCGATGAAGAGCTCGCTCGGTCGAACGGAGAGCGCCTGGGCCAGCTTGGCGAAGAGGGCAGGGTCGAGTTGCGCGGAAGCATTGAGGAGCAGGCTCCCGTCCAGTGCCAGCGCCATGGGCGGCGCTGAGTGAGTCGGTTTCTTGGGCATGTACGGCTCCTTGATTGCGAAGCCCATGCCACCCGAAAAACCTCGGAAATTCGCGCGATCGGGGTCTCGAAATGGGATGTTTGTCTCGACTTCGCCGTCTCGCCCGTGGAAAGCGCAACCTGGCCGGCGGCCGATTTTCGCTGCTATTTCGCCGCCCTCGGTCGAGGTCGGGTTGCCCATCCCCGAGTCGGCTATCCTTCGGGGGGTGAGCTCCGACAACATTCCTCGATCGGGTGGTGCCGCCGGCATCGCGTTGACCGCGATGCAAGTGGACGTCACCACTCGTCTCGGTTCGCATGCTCCAGCGACCGCCACCGGTTTTCCGACGCTCGATCGCATGCTGCACGGGGGCCTGCGGAGCGGATCGGTAATGGCGATCGTGGGGGAGGCGGGGGTTGGGCGCACCGCACTCGCGCTGTTGATTGGCTACATGGCGGCGCGTGCCAAGGCCGGCGTGGTGTTCGCCAGCGCCTCGCTCGACGCCACCGAAATCATGGCCCGACTGACGGCCCGCGCGCTGTATCGCGAGTACCCCGAAGTCAACACGCCTTACGGGATGATCTGGTCCGGCCAAGCCTGGCAGAGCTCGACCACCCACCGCGCCGTAGCGGATTCGGTGGAAACGGTCGTGAAAAAGGTGGGCGCACAGTTGCATTTGTTTCGGGCGCGCGGTCTGGAATCGACGCAATCGCTCGCCGAATGTGCGGCCCAGCAATGGTCGCGACACGAACGCGCGGCGCTCGTGGTCGACGACATCGAAGCCTTTTCGGCCGTCGGCAATGGCTCGACCTCGCTCGCCGCCGCGGCCAACGGCAGCCTGGAAGGCCGCGCGATGCACGTGGCCTATGATCTGCGGCGGATCGCCGAACAGGGCTGTTCCGTCGTGTTCACCGCGCTCTCGCGCCACGCCGAGGTCGTTGCGCCTGCCGCCACCATCGCCGCAGAGCTCCGCGGATCGCCGGATGCGAAAGCGGCGGACGGTGCCCGCTCGATGGAGCTCCACGTGTACAAGAATCGCTTCGGCGAGACGGGGAGCGTGCCGCTCCGATTCATCCCAGGCGCGAGTCTATTCGAAGAAACCAAGAGCGGCTGAGGCTACACTCCGCCCGTGACGACTGCGCCCCCGGGATCGCGCTTCATTCTGCATGCAGATATGGACGCGTTCTACGCATCGATCGAGCAACGCGATCGGCCCGAGCTGCGGGGGCGACCGGTGATCGTGGGCGCCAATTCGCCGCGCGGGGTGGTCTCCGCAGCCTCGTATGAGGCGCGCAAATACGGCGTGCGCTCGGCCATGCCGGGCTTTCGCGCGCACGCCCTTTGCCCGGACGGCGTGTTCATTGCGCCCAACATGGCGCGCTACGCCGAAGTCTCGGAGCAGGTGCACGCGGTCTTCGCCGAGTTCACGCCAGAGATCGAACCGATCGCGCTCGACGAAGCCTTCCTCGATATCACCGCCTCGGCGCGCTTGTTTGGGGGGCCGCTCGAGCTCGCGACCCAGCTCAAGCGGCGGGTGCGCGAGCAGACCGAGTTGGCAGTGACCGTCGCCGTGGCGCCCAACAAACTCGTGGCCAAAATTGCCTGTACCCTGGCGAAACCCGATGGTCTGCGGATCGTGTCGCCCGCGGAAGTGCGCGCGTTGCTCGACCCTTTGCCGGTACGCAGATTGTGGGGTGTTGGCCCAGTGCTGGCACAGAAGCTCGAGCGTTTGGGCCTAAAAACACTGCGCGATCTAGTGACCTACGACGCACGTCAGTTGGCGCGCGAGCTCGGGGATCGGGCGCCGCAATTGCAAGCGCTGGCCGCGGGACAAGATCAGAGGCCGGTCATTTCCGCGCGGGCCGCTAAATCGATCGGCGAGGAAAATACCTTCGAGGTGAACGTCAGCGAACGCGAAGTAGTGAGCGCGGCGCTCACTACCCACGCGGATGAAGTCGCGCGGCGTTTGCGACGTTCCAGCTGCGTGGGCCAAACCATCACGCTCAAGATCAAGTTGGGCCAGGCGCGCACGCGACGCGCGGCGCGGGTTCCCGGGGAACAAGGCGACGAACCGGTGTACCCGGTGCTCACGCGTGCCAAAACACTGCCGCAGCCGACCGACGACGGGCGTTTGATTCGCAAGATCGCCTTGGAGTTGTGGGATGCCGCAAAGATTACGGAGCCCGTCCGCCTGCTCGGCATCTCCGTCTCGCAACTTGCTGCCTCCGAGCTCGCTCAACTCGAGTTATTCGAGGAACGAGCGCGCCCCAAGCGCGAGCTGGGGGCTGCGCTGGACGCAATCCGCGAGCGTTTTGGCCGGGATGCGATTGGCCCCGCGGTGGGCCGGCTCGAAAAATTGACGCCTACGATGCGAAAAAAACGCGGCGAATGAAACTTCGCACTTGGGCTGGTCGCCCGGTCAGCGCGCGCGAACAAAGGCGAATTATTTTAGCCAGTTGAGTCCTCTGCGCCGGGCTGCGCCCAAACTGCGACCCGGCCCTACGAGTGCTTACCCGTCTAGTTTGGGCGGAAACCGGTTCGTCATGCGATTGCAATAAGAATCGAGCAGTTGTAAGAGGGCTGCCACCATGACACGAAAGTCGGGGTCAATGGTGGCAGGTGTGGGTGACACGCTTGCCTCGGTCTTAATTAACTTAATGATTCTTGATACTTAGCTGACCCGAGCTGTGCCGTGCCAAGTTGGCATGCAACATGCTTAAGGGCCAGCCGGGCGATCTGGCCCCACGTGTTACGAGACTAACCTAGGTTATTTCGGAGGAATTGAGATTATGAAGAAGCTAACTAGCTTGCTCGCTGTGGTCGCGCTCGGCGCGGGCATCGCGCTGGTGGGATGCGGAAGCGACGACGACACGTCCGGTGGGACGGCCGGCTCTGGCGGCAAAGCTGGTGCGGCTGGCGCGGCAGGTAAGGCCGGCGGCAGCGGCCACGCTGGCACGAGCGGCGGCGCCGGTGAAGGCGGCAACGTGGAACCCGGCGCAGGCGCGGGCGGCACGGGCGCTGAAGCTGGTACCGGTGGTGCGACCGAAGCCGGCGCGGGCGGCGACGCTCCGATCTCGCAGGCCGGTGCGGCTGGTGCCGCTGAAGGCGGCTCTGCTGGCGCCATCTGAGCGCCTGGTTCTTGGGCTCGGTGCATAAAGCTCGAGTCGAGAACCCCCTCTTCGTAGAAAGCATCGGCGCGGCAGGTCCGGACCTGCCGCGCCGATGTGTTTTGTGGGTCCGCACTCGGCGCGCTAGGCTGGGCCTGACATGAGTCGTTGGCTGTTGCTCGGTGGCGTCGCGGTCCTGACCACCGCCTGTGCTGGGCGCTTCGATCCCGCGAACTTCCAGGGCACGCGCGAGGCGCGACGGGCAGAGCCGGAAGCGCTGCTCGAGCTGTCGGCGCGTACGAGCGAGCTAGAGACACTAGGCACCGTGCGCGCGACTTGCTCACTCAGGCCCGGTTTCCGTCGCCTGCGCCACGAAGCACTGAGCGATCTGGATTGTTCCAACGAGCGATTGTCGTTCGTCCTTCGTGAATCGGCAGCTAGCGCTGGCGGCGAAGCCCTGCTCGGTGCCCATTGCAGCGCCCGGCCACTCGATGCGGCGGAGCCTCGCTCTTCTCAGCTTTCCTGCGTGGCGGAGGTGGCTCGCTTCCGGACGGGCGCTTTGGCCAACCCGCGGCCGCTGAGCGCGCCGCGATCTCAGGCCCAGGGCAAACCCGCTCCGAGCGCGAGTGACGTCAAGCGTATCGACGAGCCCGATGCTTCGCTCGCGTTCCGCATCAAGGTGAACTTCGAGCCAGCGGTCTCACACTTCGAGCGTCCCGCCCGCAGCAGTACCGAAGTTCACGAACTGTCGCTCATGCCGCTTTCGCACGTGAGCCTCGGCGATCTGACTGCGAGCTGCAAAGGCGGCTGTGACGAGCGCGCGCTGCGCTATGGCGTACTGATCGCCGCTGGCAGGCTCGGCGCACCCGACGTCGTCGCCATCCGCTGCTACCAGGCGGCGCACCGCAACTCCTGTGTGGGAACGCTCGCCGCCCCGGAGCGCGAAGAATAGTCTACTCGCTCTGCCAGTCGTAGCGCGTGGGCACGGCGATCGCGTCGAGCAGGCTCAAGCGCACAGGGCACCGATCGGCGGCTTGCTCGAAGTCCGCGCGGGCGCCCGCGACGCTGGACGTCGCGCGTGGCGGGAAGGTGACCTCGACGGCAAGCTCGGCGATTCGCCGAGGCAGCGCGCTTGTCATGGTCTTTTTCACGTGCACGCGCGTGCCGGCGAGCTCGAGCCCGCGCTTTTTGGCCAAGATCCCCATCACGGTCAACATGCAGGTGCCGAGCCCGGTTGCGATTAGGTCAGTCGGCGAGAACGACGCCCCACGCCCCTGATTGTCGACCGGCGCGTCCGTCACCAGCACGGTGCTCGACGGTCCGTGTTGGGCACGGCAATGGAGATCACCCTCATATTCGACGTAGATATCGACCACGCTCTCGGCTCCTCGGCTCACTTGACGACAATCAGCTGCTTTGCTTGCGGATTCTGGCAAACTCCGGCGCGACCGCCCATGGAAATCATGCTTTTGCGCCACGGCGAGAGTGAAGGCAACGCCCAAGGCCGCATGCAAGGCCGGCGTGACTACCCCTTGAGCGCGCTCGGCCGCGAGCAGGCCGCCCGGGCTGCTGGGTTCATTCGCACGAGCGGTTTGCCGCTGCACGCCGTGTACACCTCGCCGCTGAAGCGCGCGTTCGAGACGGCCACGATCGTGGCTGAAGGCGGAGTTCGTCCGGTCGCGGTCGTCGACGAAGATCTGCCCGAGATCGGCGCAGGTTCACTCGAGGGCTTGAATGAAGCCGAGATCCGGCTGGCGCACCCCGAGTTCATGCACCGACCGCTCAGTGAGACGGGCGATTTTGCCGCGTACGGCGGCGAGAGCAACGCGGACGTGCAACTCCGGCTGACGCGCTTGATGGCTCGCCTCGAAGCGCGCCATCGCGAGACCGAAGAGCGCGTGCTCCTGATCGGGCACGGCGGGTTTCACTATCAGCTCGTCAAAGCGCTGTTGTGTGAGCCGATTCCGCGCGTGTGCATCGTGAAATTCGGCAATTGCACCGTGTCGCTGCTGCGCATGCGACTACGGCGCGGCCTGTACATGGGTGAACTCGTGTTCCACGTGCCCGTCGAGCTGATGGGCGGCCGCGCGTCGGGAGAGGGCGCGGGGCGTCTGTTCGGGTGAGCGCCGTGGAGCTGCGTTTTTCCGCTGGGACACTCGAGTTGCGAGGCTCGCTACCGGACGGTTTGAGCCTCGCACCGCACGCGACTTGGGACGCTCGCAGCCGTTGCTTTCGCGCGCCCGCGCTAGCCTATGCCGAACTGCTGCGGCTGCTGCACCGTGCGGGTGTGGCCTATGACGACCGAGCGCGCGCGTACGTCGAGCTCGAGCATCCGCTCAGCGTGCACCGTGAAGCCCGGCCATTTCAAGCCGAGGCGCTGGGCGCCTGGCGCGAGGCCAAGGGCAGGGGAGTCGTGGTTTTGCCCACCGGCGCGGGCAAGAGCCACGTCGCGGTGCTCGCGATCGACGACAAACGTCGGAGCGCGCTGGTCGTGGCGCCGACGCTCGACTTGGTGCGACAGTGGTACGATGTTTTGCGCACGAGCTTTGGCTGTGAGGTAGGCATCGTCGGCGGTGGCAGCCACGAGCTCAAACCGCTCACGGTGACGACGTACGATTCGGCGTGCCTGCACATGGATCACTTCGGCGCCCGCTTCGGTCTAGTGGTGTTCGACGAGTGCCACCACTTGCCGGGGCCGAGCTATCAGCTCGCCGCCGAGTTTTGCCTTGCGCCCTTCCGGCTCGGGCTGAGCGCCACGCCCGAACGCGCGGACGGGCAGGATGCCAAGCTTTTGCGGCTGATCGGCCCCACGGTGTACCGCAAGGACATCGTCGAGATGACCGGCCCCTACTTGGCCGAGTACGAAACCGTGCGCGTCGAGGTGGATTTGAGCCCAGCCGAGCGCAGCGAATACGAGCTCGAACGCGGCATCTACTTGGAGTTCGTGCGCGGCCAAGGGATCCGTATGGGCACGCCGCGCGGCTGGAGCGATTTCATCATGCGCTCGGCCCGCACGAGCGCGGGCCAGCGAGCGATGCGCGCGTATCGAAGGCAGCGTGAGCTTTCGCTCGGTGCGCAGGCCAAGCTCGACTACATCGAGCGCTTGCTCGAGGCTCACCGCGACGAAAAAGCGCTGATCTTCACCCAAGACAACGCCACGGCATACGCCATCTCCAAGCGCTTCTTGATTCCGATCATCACCCACCAAACCAAGGTCAAGGAACGCAGCGAGATCTTGGAGCGCTTCGCGGACGGTCGCTATCGCGCGATCGCCACCTCCAAAGTGTTGAACGAAGGCGTGGACGTGCCCGATGCCAGCGTGGCCATCATCATCAGCGGCAGCGGTTCGGTGCGCGAACACGTGCAGCGTTTGGGCCGGATTTTACGCAGAAAGGGCGACAAATTCGCGACGCTCTACGAACTCGTCTCGCGCAAGACCGGCGAGATCTACACGAGCGATCGTCGGCGGGAGCACGCCGCCTACGGGGGCGGCTGAGCCGTGATTAGTCCAGATCTGGTAAGAGTCAAAAGGAAGAACGGCGTGCTGTCGCTGCCGAAGCCGTCCGCGGATGCCGTGTTGCGTGCGCGCGTCTTGGCCGAGCAAGTGCTGTTCACGCTCGTTGGGCTCGTGAACGAGACACGCCAAGTCGTGGAAGAGGCGCTGAACGAGCTCGAGAGTGCCCCCCAAGAAAAAAAGTTGCTGCAAGCCTTGCGAAAGCTGGCCCTCGACGACTGCGTGTTCGACGGCAACGCGGCGCTCGACGCCCCCGCGCTGCGTCGAGAAGTCTTTTCGCGTGCTGCCGTCGCGCGAGTCGATTTGGCGATCGGCGCGCGTTTCGACCGCGAGCGCGTGCTCGGTGAAGCGGCAAGCGCGCTCGGCTTGACTCCGGAGGCCGTCGAGGCGGGCTTGTACGCGGATCTGCGCAGCGCCGAGCGCCTGCTCAAGGCGCCGCCGTACGACGCGGACGGCCTGCTCGCGCGCCACGGGCGAGCCGAGGTGCAAGCGGTGCTCTTGTGCTCGGTGCGCGTCGTCGTCGATGTGCGCTGCGCGACGCCGGAGCAATACCGCGCGCTGTTTCAGAAGTTGAAATTTCGCCAGCTCTTGTTTCGAATGGCTGCCCGCAAAGAGGGTGGCTATCGCATCGAGATCGACGGCCCGTACAGCCTGTTCGAGTCCGTGACCAAATACGGCCTCGAGCTTGCCTTGCTGCTGCCCGCGCTAGAAGCCTGCGACAGCGCTCAGCTCACGGCCGAGTTGCGCTGGGGTAAAAAACGCGATCAGCTGCAATTCTCGCTCGAACTGAGCCAAGCGCGAAGTTCGGAAGCGAGCCCCCCACGCGATGAAGTACAGGCGCTCCTCGACGCCTTCGCCGAAAATGACACGTGGAGCGCCGAGCTCGCGCAAGAAGTGTTGGAGCTGCCCGGCATTGGTCTGTGCGTGCCGGATCTGTGCTTCACGCAGCGCGAAACTGGCGAGCTCGTCCTGTGCGAGGTGCTCGGCTTTTGGAACCGTGCCGCGGTTTGGCGTCGCATCGAACTCGTCGAACAAGGCTTGGCGAGCAAGATCGTCTTCGTGGTCAGCGCGCGCCTGCGCGTCAGCGAAGAAGTGCTCGACGGCGCAGACTCGGCTTCGCTCTACGTCTTCAAAGGCGCGATCAATCCGAAGGCATTGCAGCGCAAGCTCGATCACTTGGTGGCTCTGCCGAGCTCGCCTCCGCGCGCCGCTCGGAAAAAATAGGCCGCACATGCGCTCGACGACACCACGTGATTTGAGCGGGCATTGCGCACGCTGCGTACTCAAGCTCGAGATCTGCGTGTGCAGCGTGCTGCCCCGAGTCCAAACCCGCACCGAAATCGTACTCATTCAGCACATCACCGAACGACTGCTCACCAGCAACACCGGCCGCTTTGCGGCGCTCGCCCTGCCGAGATCACGCGTCCTCTCCTACGGCGGGGGCGAGCCTTTCGACCCGAAGCCGCTGTGCGCCCCTGGCAGCGCGCTGCTCTACAGCAGCGGCCCCGCGCCCGCGCGCCCGCTGCCTTGCGTGCCCGAGCGCCTGATCGTGCTCGACGGCAGCTTTCGCCAAGCGCGCCGCATGTACAAACGCCTGCCGGAGCTGCGCGAACTTCCCGAGTTCCGGCTACCCCCACCGCGCATCACCCCGACCCGCCTGCGCCGCCCGACCCAGCCCGAGGGGATGTCCACGATCGAGGCGATCGCCGCCGCGCTCAGCGCTCTCGAAGGCCCAGAACTTGCGGCTCCACTCTGGTTGTTGCACGCGGAACTCGTCGCCCGCGCCGACCGCGTTCGCGGTCGCAAGCGCGACATCATCGCCTCTGGCCCATAAAAAGCCCCCAGAAACGCGCAGGTTCGCCCCACGTTGGGCCGCCCGGCCCGAAAGTCCGGCCGGCCGCCGCGGTCCCGAATTTTTGTGCAACAAAGACGCGACAATCGCCGACGAATGC
>Ga0164307_10000269_pt1 | contig 23649 bp, 11 predicted proteins | sample Whisoiple_243_MG_FD_110214 | JGI IMG/M metagenome (GOLD analysis project Ga0164307, IMG submission 110214) | Soil microbial communities amended with fresh organic matter from upstate New York, USA - Whitman soil sample_243_MG | ecosystem: Environmental > Terrestrial > Soil > Unclassified >...
CACGCTGTTCAATGGCGGAACAACGACGCTCGACAACATTCACATCTACGATCCGTATCCAACCGCGAGCACGACGTACGTGGCTTCGAGCGCGAGCGTCACGTACCAGCAATATGTGAGCACCATCGCTGACAGCTTTGCAGGCAACGCTTATAATGGAAGTACGGGCCAGCTTCCCTGGGCGGGCAATTGGACCGAAATCAGCGACGGCTCGGGGCGGGCGACGACCGGCAATATTCGAGTCAAGGCGGCCAATTGTGCCTCGACTTCGTGCCCCAACATGACCGCCAAGCAGGACGGTGCCGGCATTCAACGCCCGCTCTCGCTGGCCTCCGCGAGCGCCGCCACGCTGAGCTTCAGCTATCGAGTTCCCACCAATAAAACGGGACAAAACGCGCTCGTCCAGCTTTCTGGTGACAGCGGGGTCACCTGGCGCACTGCATCCACGATCTCGCTCGCAACCAAGATCACCACCAGCACGCCAGCCAGCGTCGCGTTTCTTGCCGGCGAACTGACTGCCAACGCGCGGATCCGTTTCACGACGACCGGCACTAGCAGCGCGCTGTTCGTGCCGGACGACATCGTCGTGCAGGTCACGACCGCAGGCAGCACGGTCACCTCCGCAGGCTCCGCTCCGGCTGCAGGCAACTCGTTCGATCTCACAGAAAACCTGAATGGCCTGCTCAGCCTCAAGCCGGGCGCGAGCATTACTGCGACTTTCCGAACGACGGTCAACTCCGGCGTCGCGGGAGGCGCCGCGATCGCCAACACCGCGAACGTGAAGACCACGCAGACGGGCGCGACGGCAACGAACTCGAACGCGGTCACTGTGTCTACCGCGAGCTCCGCCAGTAGCCCGCCCCTCGCGCCCAATCAAAGCTTGACGTTTCTCGAAGATGCAGCGGGCAGTGCGCTCGGCATCACTTCGCCGACCGACGCGGACACGGTTGCAACCAGCTTGAGCGCGGCGGTGCAGAGACTCCCGCTGTCATCGCAAGCAACGCTGTACCTGAGCGACGGGGCAACACCACTCAGCGTTGGTCAAACGCTGACCGTGGCACAGTTGACCGCGCTCAAGATCAGCGGCGCCGCCGATTTCAACGGTGCCGCGGATGCATTCGTCTACGTGGTCAGCGATCCGGAGGGTAACGTCGCAACCGGCACCGCCGCGCTGACGTTCACTGCGGTGAACGACGCCCCCGTGGCCTATGTCGATCAAGACGTGACGCAGAAGGGCTCAGCAGTCGTCTTGGACGCGCCGGGCTCCAACGACACGGACGTGGACGGGAATATCGACGACAGTCTGTGCGATCTCGACCCGATCACGGCGGGGCAGCAAGCAACGTTCACCAATGCGGCAGGAACTTGGCTACTCGACACGAGCGCTGCGAGCGCTACGTTCGGTCAGATCACTTACACGCCGGCTGCAGGGTTCACCGGAGTCGCCACGCTCAGCTACACGAGCAGCGACGACGGCACCCCGCTACCCGCCAAGACTTCGGCCGCAGGAACCAACTGCCAGACCAACCCGAGCGGCGCTTGTATCTCGGTTCGAGTCAATGCGCCCCCGCTGGCCGTGGCCGACACCTTCACGGTCACGTCCGTTGGGGGCACGACGAACGTCACCAACAACGATAGCGATGCCGACGGAATCGTCGACGTGACGGCGGTGGATCTGGATCTGGCGACGACCGGCATTCAGACGACCGTCACCGCGGCCGGAAAGGGCACCTTCACTTCGTTGCTCACGGGCCAGGTGCGCTTCGTGCCGGTGGCCGGGTTCTTCGGGACTGCAAGCACCACGTACACGGTCGACGACTTCGACGGTGGCACCTCCAACGCCGTTGCGTTGACGGTGACGGCCGTCGGCTGCTCGAGCCCAGCGGACTGCAACGATGGGAATGACTGCACGAGCGACGTGTGCAACTCGGGAACGTGTGTCAACGCGAAACTTGCCGCAGGTGCGAGCTGCAACGACCAGAATTCCGCGACGAAAAACGACGTTTGTGACGCAGCGGGTAGCTGCGGGGGCACCCTCTACACGTGCACCCCGAGCGCGTGCGAATCCGCTTCTGTCCCCAACGGGACTGGCTGTGTGGGTACCCCCATTGCCAACGGGACTGCCTGTGACGACGGCAACGCTTGCACGCAAACCGATAGCTGTCAGAGCGGCGTGTGCACGGGTGCGAACCCCGTCGTCTGCGGGGCGGCCAGCGCGTGTCACGTGACGCCGGTCTGTGTCCCGACTACGGGCCAGTGCATTTCGCCTGCGTCACCCGACGGGACCTCTTGTAACGATGGAAACGGCTGCACGCAATCCGACACCTGTCAGAGTGGCGCATGCGTTGGTGCGAACCCCGTCACCTGTACCGCGCTCGATCAATGCCATAGCGCGGGAAGTTGTGACCCCTCGACGGGTGCTTGCTCCGCTCCCACCCAACCCAACGGGACGACTTGCAACGACGGAAACGCGTGCACGCAGTTGGACACTTGCCAGAGCGGCAGCTGCACAGGCGTTAGCCCCGTCACTTGCACCGCGGTGGACCAATGTCACACAGCGGGCACTTGCAATCCGGGAACCGGCGTTTGCTCCTCGCCCGCGCTGCCCAATGGGACGACCTGTAACGACGGAAATGCCTGCACGCAGTCGGATACTTGCCAGAGTGGGGCTTGCTCTGGCGGTAGTCCGGTAGTCTGCAGCGCGACCGATCAATGCCACGACGCAGGAACCTGCAATCCAGGAACCGGCGTTTGCTCCTCGCCAAACAAGACCAATGGCTCGAGCTGCAACGACGGCAACGCCTGCACCCAAACGGATAGTTGTCAGAACGGCACCTGCTCGGGAGGTAGTCCGGTAGTCTGCACCGCCATCGATCAATGCCACGACGCGGGCACTTGCAACCCAGGGACCGGCGCTTGTTCGTCGCCAAACAAGACCGACGGCTCGAGCTGCAACGACGGCAACGCTTGCACCCAGACGGACACGTGTCAGAGCGGTAGCTGCGCCGGCGCAAACCCCATCGTGTGCACGGCCCTAGATCAATGCCACACGGTTGGAACGTGCTCGCCGGGGACCGGCGTGTGTTCCTCGCCCGCGAAGGCGGACGGCAGCGCTTGCAACGACGGCGATGCTTGCAGCCAGACAGACACTTGCCAAAGCGGCAGCTGCTTCGGCACAAATCCAGTGGTCTGCGGTCCGATCGATCAATGCCACAGCGCAGGCACCTGTTCACCCACGACCGGCGCCTGCTCGTCGCCTGCCGAGCCCAACGGGAAGGCGTGCAACGACGGTAACGCCTGCACGCAGACCGACACGTGTCAGAATGGCAGCTGCGCGGGCTCCAACCCGGTCACCTGCACCGCGAGCGATCAGTGTCACGACGCGGGCACGTGCTCGCCAGCGAGCGGTCTGTGCTCGTCCCCGCCGAAAGCGAACGGAGCCGCGTGTACCGACGGTGATGCATGCACGCAGAGTGATAGTTGCCAAGGCGGCGCGTGCGTCGGCTCGATCCCTGTCGTCTGTGTGCCGCTCGATCAGTGCCACGCTGCAGGCGTGTGTTCGCCGACCACTGGCGCTTGTTCGACGCCGAGTCAGCCCGACGGCAGCGCTTGCAACGACGGCGATGGCTGCACCCAAACGGATACTTGCGTCAACGGTTACTGCGCGGGCACGAATCCAGTCGTGTGCACGGCGGCTGACCAATGCCACAGCGTAGGTAGCTGCTCACCGAGCACCGGACTGTGCACTCAGCCAGCCAAAGCCGACGGAACCGCTTGCACCGACGGTGACGGCTGCACTCAGGCGGACATCTGCCAGAACGGGAGTTGTACTGCCGGCCCGGCCGTCGTGTGCGCAACCCCCGACAAGCCAACCTGCTCCTCACCCAGCGGAGTCTGTGGTTGCAACCTCAAGACCGATTGCCTGCCGTCGGCTCCGGTGTGTGAGACGTCGAGCCACACGTGCTTCGGTTGTCTCATCGACGCAGATTGTACTGCCGCACAGTTCTGCAACTCGGAAACCAGGACATGTGCCGCCAAACTACCCAATGCCGAGCCCATTCCGAGTCTCGTCGGCCACGAGCCGACGCTGAATGGGACTTGCAGCACCCTGGTTGCTGCCGCCGTGTGTACCAGCGCGGTGTGCGACACGGACAACGCTTGCGGGTACGTGAACGGCAGCGGGTCATGCACGACCAGTGATGGCGCGGTTTCGTGTCGAAGCCGCGTGTGCGACGGCGGCGATGGAAAATGTGGCTACGCGAACGGCTCGGGGCCGTGCACCTCGGCAAACGCAGCCGTGATTTGCCGTTCGGGCGCCTGTTCAATCTCGGGGGTATGCCAAGCGCCCGCAACGTGCACCGTAGACGACGACTGCGCTTCGACACAATTCTGCAATACGGAAACCAAAGTTTGTACGGCGAAACTGCCGAATGGCACCGCCATGCCAACGATTATCGCCCACTCTCCGGTGTTGAATGGGACGTGCGATGCGGCGGCCGGCACGGCGGTCTGCATCAGCGCGGCCTGTGACGACACGGACGATCGTTGCGGATACAAGAATGGCCACGGCTCGTGCCAACCAAACGCCAGCGGGCAATGTCGGAGCAATGCGTGCGACGACGACGATCACCAGTGCGGCTACTCGGACGGCAATGGCCCGTGCACGGTGCAAGACGCAGCGACCGTGTGTCGCTCCGGAGCCTGCTCGGTCAGCGGTGTGTGTCAGCAGGTGGGCTCCTGCACCGTGGACGGCGACTGCGCCACGACGCAATTTTGCGAGAGTGTCGCACATCGATGCACGGCCAAGCTGCCGAACGCACAGCCGATTCCCAGCCTTTCGGGACATGATCCCGCGCTGACTGGTGCGTGCAATGAACTGGTGGCAAAGGCCGTGTGCAGCAGCGCGGTATGCGACGCGACGGACAACGAGTGCGGATTCGGAAATGGCACCGGTCCTTGCCTGAGCGCGAATGCGACCGTGGTTTGCCGGAGCAGCGTGTGCGACGACATCGACGCCAAGTGCGGTTTTGCCAATGGCAGCGGGCCGTGCACGAAGTTCAATGCCGCGACCACTTGCCGCTCGGGCGTGTGCTCCATCAGCGGCCTGTGCCAAGCCGCCGGCTCGTGCACGGTAGACGGGGATTGTGAATCGACACAGTTTTGCAATCCGGAGACGCGACTGTGCGTGCCGAAGCTCGCAAACGGAGCCGCCGTCCCCACCATCAACGGTCACGACCCGGCGCTCGATGGCTCGTGCAGCGAACTCGTTGCACTCGCAGTCTGCACCGCTGGAGCATGTGACACGACCGACAACCGCTGCGGCTATGCCAACGGCGATGGTCAATGCACCGAGAGCGAGGCAGCCATGCTGTGTCGAACCGGTGTATGCGACGGCATTGACGGGAAGTGCGGCTACGCCGATGGCAGCGGGCCGTGCGCCACCGCTTCGGTCTGTCGCTCGCATTCGTGCTCGGTCAATGGATTTTGTCAGCCCGCGGGAGCGTGCACGGTCGACGGTGATTGCAGCGCGCTCCAGTTCTGCAACTCCGAGACACACCAATGCGCTCAAAAGCTGAGCAACGGCACGGCGCTACCAACCATCGCCGGGCACATTCCGGTGCTCACCGGAAAATGCAACGAACAGGCATCGCTCGCGGTCTGCTCCAGCGCGGCGTGTGATCCGGCGGACGACGCCTGCGGATACGCCAACGGCGCGGGGGCATGCATGGTGACCAATCAGGAGACCGTATGCCGCAGCGGAGTTTGTGATGCTCGAGATGGCAAGTGCGGCTACGCCAACGGCGATGGCCCATGTACGCCGCTCGACGCGGGGACCGCTTGTCGCTCCGGTGCCTGCTCCGACGACGGAGTGTGTGAAGCGCCTCACGAATGCCTGGCCGACAGCGATTGCGCCGCCACCCAGTTCTGCAACACCGAGACCTCGAAGTGCTCCGCCAAATTGCCGAACGGAACGGCGCTGCCTGAGATCGCAGGCCACCAACCGGAACTCACGGGACGCTGCAACGACGTAGCTGCGGCCAGCGTCTGCCTTAGCGCAGTCTGCGACACCGCGGACCAGGCGTGCGGGCATCGCAATGGCCAAGGCCCGTGCACCACGAGCAACGCGAGCTCGGTGTGCCGCAGCGGCATCTGCGACGCGACGGATGAGCGCTGTGGGTACGCCGACGGCAATGGCCCCTGTTCTGAAGCCAATGCTCCACTGAACTGCCGCTCTCAGGTTTGCTCGTCGACCGCGATGCGGTGCCGCACGGAGACGGGTTGCGTCGTCGATGCGGACTGTAGCAAGTCCGAATTTTGCAACACCGAGCGGTCCACCTGCACGCCCAAGCTCGACAACGGCAAGCCCGTTCCGAAGTTCGGTGGCCACAGCCCGGCACTCACTGGGCGGTGCAGCGAGGCCGTTGCCACCGTCGTTTGCAATAGCTCGGTGTGCGACGTTACGGACGACCGCTGCGGGCTAGCGGATGGCGCTGGGCCTTGCAGCCAAGACTCCGCGGAAACATGCCGTTCCGGGGTGTGCACGGATGGAGTCTGCGGCCTTCCAGTCGAAGTCGCGGATGCCGGCGGCGAGGCAGGCAGCGGGCCAATCGAAGATGCTGGGAGCGAGGCAGGCAGCGCCACCACGCCATCTGCATCACCGAGCGTGCAATTGCGAGGCGGCGGCTGCGCTTGTGCTGCCGTGGGCCAAAACGCGAGTCACGCACGCGCGATCTGGGCCTTGCTGACGCTGAGTATAGCGGTCGGCATCTGGCGCCGCCGCCGACCCGGCGCGTCTCAGGCCGCCTGAGCCAGCCGGCGGTCATCGAAAGCGAAACTCGAACTCCGAGCTGATGTTCGTCAAATCACCGCATTAGAGAGAGACTGGGATGGGAAACAGATTCGGACTAGGGATAATCGCATTTTCGCTAACCTTCGGCGCGGCCTCGAAGAGTCACGCCGAAGGTGGTGGTTTTGCGCTGAATCACTACTCTCCCGCCGAACGAGGCAGCGATTGGTTCGCGCTCGAATCATTGGACCTGCGCGGCAGGTTGCGACCGGCAGTCGGGCTCACGCTCGATGCGGCCGACGACCCTTTGATCGTTTCTGACTCGTCCGACAACGAGGTGGGCGCTTTGGTCAGCGCGCAAGTGTACGCGCACCTCGGCGCGAGCCTGGTGCTCGCCAACCGCCTGCGCTTCGGCCTGAATCTGCCGGTGCAGCTTTGGGCAACTGGCGAGTCGGTCGTGATTGGCGGCGTGCAGTACAGCCCGCCCGCGCATGCGACCGCCCTGGGTGATTTGCGGCTGGGAGCGGATTTTCGGTTGTTTGGTCGCTATGGTGGGGCTGCCAATTTGGCGCTCGAAGCGCAAGTCTATCTGCCCACCGGTGATATGGCTTCATACTCGGGCTACGGTAATACTCGCGTGGTGCCACGCACCGTGTTCGCCGGTGAGACCGGCCCGTTCATGTACGCCGCCCGAGTCGGATTGTTGCTGATGCGCTCGCGTTCGTACGGGGGGAGCGAACTGGGCAATCATTTCGAGTTCGGTGGCGCTTGCGGCCTGCGGCTTTTGGAACGCAAGCTAGTGGTCGGACCGGAGCTATTTGGAAGCACCGTGATCTCGAACGGCATTGCCTTCACCCAGCAAGCGACGCCACTCGAAGGCCTGCTCGGCGCGCACTACTCCGTGGCTCCAGCCTGGCGGGTGGGAGCGGCGGTTTCCGGGGGTCTCACCGCTGGCTTTGGCACGCCGAAAGTGCGCGGTCTACTTTCGGTGGATTGGGCTCCCGCCTTCGAGCCACGACGGCCGAGTGATCGTGACCGCGACCAGGTCCCGGACGAGCATGACGCTTGCCCTGATTTGCCCGGCGCAAGAACATCGAATCCGCTCAGCAACGGCTGCCCGCCTCCGGCCGATCGCGACGCGGACGGAGTGCCGGACGCGAAGGATGCTTGTCCGGATGTCGCGGGCGTGAACTCCGAAGATCCGGCGCGCAGTGGCTGCCTGCCGGATCTGCCCTGTCCCGAGGTGCCGGGTCCGAAATCTTCCGATCCGCGTCTCGCTCATTGCCCCACCGACCAAGATCAAGATGGGGTCCGCGACCCGGTCGACGCATGCCCCATGCTACCCGGTCGCTGGGCAGCAGACGCCAAAACCAACGGTTGTCCCGAACCAGACACCGACGGCGACGCCGTCCTCGATGCCAACGATGCCTGCCCTGAGGTCAGCGGCCCCGCGAACGAAGATCCTAAACGCAATGGCTGCCCTGCAGCCACCGTACAGGGTGATCAGATCGTGATCCTGGACTCCATCCAATTCAAGACTGGGCGCGCTGAGCTCGCAGACGACGCCGCCAGTGAGCAAGTGCTGCAGGCGATTTTATCCATCCTGACCGGGCATCCCGAGATCACGCGGCTCCACGTCGAGGGGCACACGGACAATCACGGCGCGGCAGCCATGAATCGCCAACTGAGTGGCAAGCGCGCCGCAGCCGTCGTCGATTGGCTGGTGTCGCATGGCGTTGCGGCAAACCGGCTCGCGAGCGCTGGTTTCGGCGCGGATCGCCCCGTCGACAGCAATCAGACCGAGGCCGGCCGCAAGCGCAACCGCCGCGTCGAGTTCCATATCGAGCGCACTGACAGTAAGCAATGACCCGCCTAGTCGTGTTCGACGTCGTGCTCGACTGACGCGGACAAAGCGCGTGGCACCACGAGGCCCGTCCGCGCCGCCTCACGCACGACGTCCGCGAGCTCTCGCGCGAGTTCCTGAGCGCGTTCGTCCCCGAGCTCCAAGTCTTTGCGAAGCTCTGCAACGGTCGAGGCTCGGGTGGCCGCGTGGAGCAGGCCAAAACGCTCTCTCTCCCAATGAAGGGGCATGAGCGGTGGGCATTCGATTCGGACGCCATCTTCGATTTCGATGATGCTTGGCTCGCCACGGAACGATATCTTCGACGACAACAGCTCTTGCTCCGAGCGATGAGCGAGAGCGAGCCCAGCCAACAAAGCTTCGACGTCGGCGTTCGAGCCGTTGCCCCAAACCAAACCCGACGCTTGATACGCCTGAGTGAACGCGGGTTGTTGGTTGACCACCACCAGATACGCCGTCGCAATCGTGCTGATGCCCATGCGGTCGAGGTGTTCACGCCGGCGCTGCACGCGACTCGCGTATTCGTCGTATCCATTCATGAGCGCGGGGGCTTCGTGGACCGCGCAGTATTCGTCGAGATCGAGTGTGCCATCTTCGATGAGCAAGACCGTGGCGCGCGGACCAATCAACCCGCGCACCGTTTCGAGCAATTTCGACGCTCGGTCATTCGGCAGCTGCAGGTACAATAACGCTCGGCCTTGCGGCGCCAGGTGCTGGACCAAACCTTCGAGAATTCGACGCTCGAGCTCGTCGCCTCGTGAGCCGCCGTGAAGGTACGTCACGACATCGTCGGGTGGAGCCGAGACGAATGGCGGCTGACAAACAATGAGGTCGAACGTTTCCCCGGCGACGGGTTCGTACAAGTCGCCCACCCGCGCTTCGACGTTGCTGACGTGATTGAGTGCCAGATTGATGCGCCCGAACTCGACCGCTCGCGGATAGATGTCGGTCATCACGACGCGCTCGGCTACGGAAGAGAGACCCAGAGCCAACGCTCCCGCCCCACAACCGAGGTCCAGTGCTCGCCCGACTGGACTCGACGGAAACGCCAATTTGAGCAAACTACCGGTCGCACGCCAAGCGCCCATCACGACATCGCCAGGGTGCAGGTGGGGATCGGCGAGGATGAACCTGCTTCCTAACAGGCCGATTTCAAAGGGCGAATGCGCATTTTCACCTTCGAACTCGACCAAGCCCGTTCGTTTCAACCAGTCGAGTCGCTCGTGACCGAAGGCGGACGAGAGTTCACGCAACTCCACGCGATCACCAAAGCAAAGCAAGCGCAACACGAGCGGAAGGCCACCCGGTGCTCGGCGCAAGCGGTAGTGCAGCAGCGGGACTCGCAGGACTTCCGGCACCGCCTCCGCGACCTCGATCAAGGGCGCGACTCGTTCTGGCCTCAGCTCGAGCTCGGTGAGAAAGTCACTCAATCCGTGCCACGTTTCGGGTCGGATTCGCACGAGCCGTTCCAAGCCAGGTAGGCCCATCACCGGCTGCGCACGGGGGCCGCCGACGTCGGCGCGGGAGGAAACCATCCGTCTCCATTATCATAGGTCTTCCAGATCGGGCGCTTCGTGGGGCTATCGCTCGATCCTGCTATCTCACCTCAGCTTGCGACCAATCAACGCCCGCCCTAAGAACCCCGGCGGGCGCACCAGCTCCAAACCCAAAGGAGAGAGCCATGGCAGAACAGCTCATTCGGGCTCAGGTAGAGGCCTGGGCCAAGGCGATAAGCGCAAAAGATATCGCGAGCTTGATGTCCTGCTACGCGCCGAGCGTCGTCTCGTTCGATCTCGACCCACCCCTGCGCTATTCGGGAGCCGACGAGAAACGCCGCGCATGGGAGGAGTTCTGCGCCGCGTTCCCGGGCGCTGTCAGCTATGAGGTGAGCGAACTGAGCATCGCCGCGGGTGCCGACACCGCCTTCGTTCACAGCTTGAATCATGTAACAGGGCGACGCGCTAGCGGTCAGGTCAGCGAGCTGTGGTTGCGTTGGACGGCGTGCTTTCGGCGCATCGATGCAAACTGGCTGATCGTGCACGACCACGCCTCGGTCCCAGCCGACCTCGCCCACGGGCGGGCGATGGTCGATCTCACGCCCTGAAGCGAGCCCGCGGGTACGCCGCACGCCAAGCCAGGCGAGCTGTCAAATCGAGCTACGCGAGGTGTGCGCGACTTGCCACAGCGGATGAATGAATGACTCGAGGCGGACTGGAACTACCGCTCAATCGAGGTGATCGCCCTGAGCGTCGAGCGTTCATTGGAAGCTGGAGTATACTGCAAATGCGTCCGCCCTTCGGCGCGTGAACCTAGGGCACGAAACGACCGCCAGGAATGCCCGCATCCCACGTCCGACGATTTTTCTCAGTCCTCGCGTTTGCGACGGCCTGCTTGGCGGTGCCCTGCGCGCGTGCCAATGCGCCCTTGGCCGTGCCCATCGCGCGTGCGGACACGCCCGAGCCGCTCAGGGTCCTCAGTTGGAACGCTTGGGGCTTACCGGCGGTCTCGACGAATCTCGAGGCGCGCATGGCCGCACTCCCGGATGCGATCGCGAAGCTCGATCCCGACGTCGTCCTGCTGCAGGAAATTTGGGCCGAGAGTGACGGACTGAAGATCAAGCAGGGCCTCGAGCGCCACGGCTACCACTACTCGAGCCACCTCGCGCACACGAAGTACGGCATGACCGGCCTCTTCGCCGCATCGAAGCTCCCGCTCGAGAATGTAGACTTCCTGCCTTTCGCGAGCGGGCGGATCGGACATTCGTTTTGGCACTTGGAATGGATTGCCTCCAAGGGCATCGGCACGTTCCGGGTGCATACCCCCCTCGGGGACGTCGAACTCCAAAACACGCATCTTCAGGCTCAATACGACACCGATAGCTATGCTGCCGAACGGCTCTCGCAAGCTAGCGAAATTCTGCTCATGCATCAGGACTGGTCGTTGCCGCTCGTGCTCGGTGGGGACTTCAATACCGGCGCGGAAGAGCTCCCCAGACAGGCGTTGCTCGATCTGGACGAGCTGCGAGACACGACTCCATCTCCGCTGCCCGACACGATTTACGTGCGAAACGGCCGCAGCGTGAGGATCCGCGTCGTCCAGACGCGCCAAGCCTTGACCCAGCCGGTACGACTCCAAAACGGCGTGACCACGGTGCTCTCCGACCACCCCGCCGTGCTGGTCGACCTAGAGCTGTCCGCGTGCACTGATTGCACTCGCGCGACCGTCAGCAATGCCGGCCTGCGTGAGGCGACCCGTTCGGCGCTGGTTACCGCGGCCGCGATTACGCCCGGGCGCATGACCTGGGCGCTCGGCACCGCCGCAAGCCTGCTCGCCGCCGCCGTCGCACTCTTCCGACGCACCCGTGAGCTGCACAGCCGCTCGTTTCGTTTTAGATTCCTCCGACGAACGACCCTAGCGCTGCTGGCGACCGGTTTCATTTGGACCGCTTATCTCGGGGCCTTCTACTATCCGGCGCGAGCCAAAGCGCTCACGCTCGTTGCTCGAGAGCTCGCGCTGCCCCCGGCGCGCTGAGGTCATTGTAGATCAACGACTCACGTGAGCCGGGTCCCAATCGGGCACGTACTCGCGCGCCTGACGGTCGCCGCCAAGCTCACGCCTTCGCTCGGCGACGCTCCAGCCGCTGACGGCGGCGGAGCAGCGCAGCTCCGAACACGGCGAACGAAACCCAAGCGCCACGCGATCCACCGTGACTCGCAGCGCAGCCGCCGCCCGCATCGGCGGCCGGGGATTTGGGGGCGGCGTACTGCGAAAGTGCACTGTCGATCGCCTGCGAGTTGTCCTCGATCACCTTGCTTTCACCGCTTTCAGACGCGCGTGAGATGGTTCGCGTAGGCGGCAACGTGTCGAGTTGGCTGGGCCAAATGCCGATTGAATCGGCGCCCCACACGACGCCGCCGCCCGGCAGATCGACGTGCCAGGGCGCCTCGGACATGTAGACGTTGGGACTGCACACGATCACACGCTCAGCCGTGTGTACATTGCTCGAGTTCGGCAACTCTGGATTGAAACCAAATAGCGGATCGAGCGTCATCTCGTCCGCCGAGAGCGTCGTATAGAGCCGCGTGATCTCCGGGTGATTGTCGATCAAACTCTGTACTCGTTTCACCGGCTGGATAACGAGCTTTTCGAGCTGAGCGAGATAGTCCGTCGTCGAAAGCTGGACCGCGTAGCAGGCGGGGCAAGCTTTGAGTGCATCGATGTTCTGGCCGCTCGGGATGGTGACCACGGCCCGTGTAGCGTCCCAAAAGCCGTCCCACTGACCGAACCAGCGCAGCGCAGATTGGAATAGCGCCGTATCGGTCAGTCCCTGAGTCAGGCTCCTCCAGTTCGATTCGTCGAGAGGGGTCCAGATCTGCCCCGCGAGTACGCTCGTGGGCCCTGCGAGTTCGGTTACGAAACCTTGACCGCCGGCGTCGTTCGCGGCTTCGGTGACGAGCGCGTTGTAGTTGCTCGCGGAGTTGAACCAGTTGATGCGCGCCTCGTTCAACTCGAGCGACAGGTAGTTCAGAGGCACCGCTCGCGATTTTCCGAGCACCCAGGTGAGCACGCCCATGTCGTCGTTCGCAGCAACGGCAGTCAGCTTCACCGGAATCGACGGCTGCGCGCCGCTGTAGGTGAGCACGATCGGACGAATCGAACCCGTGTCAGCTCCTTTGGTTAGGCGCAAGGCGAGCAAAAACATGCCCTGTTTCAGGTACGGACCGAGCAACGTCGGAGCACTGCTCGGCACGTCGTAGCCGTGGGCCTGAAGCCATTCTTCCGCGGCTTGCGCTGGGTCGGACAATGTCTTGTCCAGCGAGATCACGCTCCAGTCGAACGCGCCCACCACGCCCGATGCTTCGACCACCACCTCGGGTGTCGATGGATCGCTTTGAGTAGTGCCGCGATTGCCACTCGCGTAGCTTCTGCTCTGCGATTGCCCGCAGCCGGAACCGCCGCCGCTGGGTTCCTCGCGACAGGTACCCTGTACTCGCAGGGTCAGGCTGTAACTCGGATTGGTAGCGCTCTGCAGGCGCTGCAACGCGACGTTCGACGCGATGCCGATGTCGTCATTGCTTTTCGGGATCGACGAAATCGGCAAAAGCCAGGAAAAATTCTGGGATGGCCCTTGATATTGGATTTGAATCACCGCCGTGGTGGTTCCATCGCCATTGTCAGCGAAGATAATCCCCTCAGCGGACTGATTCACCGGCTGCGCCGCGTTGCAGAAGAGGCCGCCACAGGCGCGTGCCGTTGCGGGCAGCAACGTCCCGAGAGCAGAAATCGTGCTCGTCACCCACAGAAGTCGAAGAAACGATCGCATCACAGACTCCCAAGCTAAGCTCGACCCCGGCAGCGGCGCACCACCCGGCGCGACGGCTCAGCTTAGCGTGTGCCAGCAAGCGCGCAACCCCCAGCACCGAGCACTTGCGGCCAATTCGCCTTGCTCGGCCCCCGTCTTCGAATGGCGGCTGATTTCTCAGCCGCCATTCGAAGCCCGAACGCGAACTAGTTCGAGGACAGCAGCTGCACGCTGCTGACGCAGAAGTTGAATTGAGTGACGCCGCTCGAAGAACTCGGCACCTGGAATTGGATCGCCTCGATCTTCGTCGCATCGACGACTGGGTGCGAACCGCTGGCGTTGAAGCAATCCAGGGTTACGGAGCCCAAACTGACGGTTTGCGCGTTGTTGGAGGCCACACCGGTGAGCTTCGAGCAATAGGTGGTGGTGTCGGGCAGACCGTTGACCTTCAAGTTGACTTGGATCGTCGAAGGCACTTGGTCGCCGCTCAGTGTGAAACGGAAGCCGGCAATGTTGTGAGCCGTTGCGTCCCAAGCGCCCGCAACGGTGCTGGTGCCCGCAGCTTGGTTGGTATTGAAAGCAACCACCGACCCCCAATTACTGGCACTCGATTGTCCAACGTTGCCCCAAACGCAAATGCTCGCGCCACCGGCGGCGAAGCTCGGCGATTGGTTGATCGTGGAGCTTCCGCTATCGTGATACGTGTGCCAATAACCTTTGATTGCCCCGATGTTCGACGCATCGATGTAGCCGTTCTGCCAGCTCAAGTAGCTCGACGGACCGGTGCCGGCCGCACCAGCGGTGACACCGCCACTGCTCCCGCCTTGCGCGATGCCAGCAGTACCCCCTTGCGCGCTACCGGCGCTGCCGCCCTGCGCGCTGCCCGCAGTGCCACTGCCGGAACTGCCGCCTTGCGCACTGCCAGAACTGCCGCCTTGCGCACTGCCGGAACTGCCGCCCTGCGCACTGCCAGAACTGCCGCCTTGCGCACTCCCCGCGGTGCCGCTCCCGGAGGCGCCGCCCTGTGGTGCACCAGCGCTGCCGCCTTGCGCGCCACCTGCGCTGCTACCGGCAGTGCCGCTCCCAGCACCGCCACCCTGTGGTGCACCAGCGCTGCCACCTTGCGCGCCACCCGCGCTGCTACCGGCGGTGCCGCTGCCAGCACCTCCGCCTTGTGCATTACCACCGCTGCCGCCTTGTGCCTGACCGGCAGCGCCTGCGGTTTGGCTGCTCCCGGCGCTGTTGCCGCTACCAGCAGTCGTCGCCCCACCCCCATGCGCTTGGCCGGCGACGCCTGCGCTCGCTCCGCCGCTGCCGGCTTTACCTGCCGTACCGCTGCCGGCCTTGCCGCCTTCAGGCAAGCCCCCTTGACCCCCGGGATCTCCAGGAGACGTGCTGTCGGATCCGCACGCAAAGGTGATGAGGCCCATCATCGCCACGCCGCCAACCCACAACGAACGCTTCAGACGAATCGACCCGGAACGAACGCGCTGATTCATATCACCCACCATCACCCGCCCGCGGCGGCTGCCTTTTTTCGAAAAACCAAAGAATGACTAAGAGCCAATCCTAGAACCCCGGACCGAGCCCGCCAAGGAGACGCGAGCAAGCCTAGGCGCGGCGACGAGGGCGTACTTGAAAAGTACGTTGAGGAGCCGCAACGCAGGATTGCGAAGCGGATCCGCAGGTGGGCGACGGGAGGGGTTCTAGGATTGGCTCTAAGCCGCTTCACATAACGGCCGCGCGCTCGGAACTCAAGACCCAAAAAGCATCATAGTTCTAGACTCGAAGTCGTTGCGCCAGGGCTGTTACGTGACACGTGTCGCGTGTCATCGCTCCTCCCACCTTGTCATCGCGATCGCGTCAGCGCCGTCAGCGCTGCATTTGTATTCGTAGTTCCGCGATGCTCCGGCTCGACAACCTCGTTGGCCCACGTTCGACACTCACGGACATTCGAGTCACGGCTGACGCTTGCGGGGGAGTAGAACGACGGGCACGAGCCCCCGAACAGCTCGCGTCACTCCCAGCTTGCGCTCGACCTCGGCGCGGGTCGCCGCAAGAAACGCCGCTGGACCGCGTCGCGCGAAAGCAGCACCGGGAACAGCAAAACGTACGGCAAAATCAACAACCAATCTTTGGTCGTGAGTGGCACCGGCAGGTCATGCATCGATCCGTAGCGAAAGCCGCTCCAAATCCACGCAACGTAGCCGGTCAAACCGAGGATGGGTGCAGCAAGCTGGATCCAGCGCGCGCGCCACGACGCTTGCTCGAGTTCGGCGAGGTTCGCGTGCCGCTGGGCTTCGTGCGCTTGCTGCACGCGGAGCTGCACCATGCGTTCGAGCGCGGGTTCTTGCGCCAGGTAACGTTGCGTGCGACGCCGCAACATCGAATAGCCGATGAAGCCCAACAGTGACGGGCCGAGGATGTACAGAATCCTCACCAGCAGCGGGTGCTCGGTCGATTCCGAGAGCATGCGAATCGCGGTGAGGCTGCCGATCATCGCGCCGCCGTAGAGCCAGATCGCGCGAGCTGCACGGAAGGTCGCGATCGAGCGTAGAAAGTACTGCCCGCGGCTGGCGACCGAAGCTTCGTCCGCTGGCTGGTTCGGCGCGCGCAGCGCAGCCAGAATTTCCGGGAACGAGAACGCCGCAAGCATGGTCGCCACGGACAGCGCCAGCAAGAATGTGCCTTGAAACACGAGCGTCTTGGCGATCTCGACTAGATCGAGTGACGGCGGCGCGAGCTCCCGGCGCAGCCACGTCGCCAGGTCCAGGTTCGCTTTCCCGAGCGCCCAGTCGAGCACCTCGGTCGTGATCACCGTGGAGAGCAACACGACGACCAGAAACACGGGCCACACCGACTCCCAACGAGGGCGCGCCACGAGCAGATCATAGCGATCGATGCGGCGCGCGAAACGCACCTCGGTCGTCAACAAGAACAGGTACGCAAACTGAAAGACCAGAATCACGATCAGTGCTTCGGACCATTCAGCGCGCATCTGGCTCGACACGTGGCGCACGAGCTCGGCCGAACCGAGCGCTCCGCGGCTGGCTTGCAGGCTGGCCAGCGCAATCAGCTCGACGATGAAAACGAGCTGAAAGAGCGGGGCCAGCGCGGCCGAGAACGTGCGATGCGCGAGGAAACCGGAGACGAACAGCTCTTGCGTCGAAGGCGCACGGAAAGGATCCGAAGCGCGCCGCCCCAGGCGAAAAAGCGTCGACATCGCCCAGAACGGATAGCCCACCGCCAGCACGAGCAAGAACCAGCCGACCGCGTTCACGACTGCGGGCGGACCGAGCGTGAGCACTTTCGCAATCGATTGGCCAGTCAGGTACCAGACCAGGAAAGCGAACAGCACCAGCGCGCCGCCGCTCGACACGATGCTGCCGAAGAGCGAGTCGCGCTCGTACTGGCGTGCGATGCCCTCGATGTAGTTCTGAACGTACACGCGGATTTGCGGAATCGTCAGCGTTCGCTCGGCGGGATCCTTCACCAAGATGCGAAGCGTGAGTGCTTCGAGCGCGGCCGGCGTGGTCGGCTGAATTCGGCTCGGTGGCGCGGGAGCCTCGGAGATCACGCGCCTCACGGTCTCGTGCGGATCGTCGTGCTCGAACGGAACCTGACCGCACAAGATCTCGTACAGGATCACGCCCAGCGCATAGATATCGGATCGTCCATCGATCGGCTGGCCCTGCGCCTGCTCGGGCGACATGTATTCCGGCGTGCCGATCACCGCGCCGTACTGCGTTTGCCAAGCCTTGGAAGCCGTGCGCACCGACGTCACTCCAGGCCTCACCGAACCACCGGTGTTCTCCACGTCCGCGATGCTCGCCGCTTCGATGCTCGTGCTGACGTTCGTCGGCTGCGCGGCGCTCGGCCCGAGCAGCTTGGCGATGCCCCAATCCATCACCTGCACTTCGCCGAAATCGCCGACCATGATGTTGGCGGGCTTGAGATCCCGGTGCACGACCCCGCGCGCGTGGGCATAGTCGATCGCTTGACAAACCTGCAGGAAAACATCGAGCAGCCGGCGCAAACCGAATTGCGCGAGCATCGCCGGGTCGTTCGCTCGACGCCGCTCGAGGATCGTCTCGAGCGAGCGACCCGGGATGAGCTTCATCGAGAAGTAAGCGTGCCCGTCGGGCGCGGTGCCGAGATCGTGCACCGGGACGACGTTGGGATGCTCGAGCTGCGCGGTGATCTGCGCTTCTTCCGCGAAGCGAGCGAGCTCGTCGCGCGGGAGCTCGCCGCGGGGAAGTCTCGTGACCTTGAGCGCCACCTCGCGGCGAAGCTTGGTGTCGTAGCCGCGCATGACCTTGGCCATGGCGCCGCTACCAAGTTCACCGAGTACGCGGATCTTGCCTGCCCACAGCTGCTCACCCGCGCCGGGTGCGGGCATCGATTTCCGCTCGCCGGCGTTCGGCTGCGTGCCTGGCGTCTGTCGACCGGACGAAGCCGGCGGCCTCGACGGTCGCGAGGACTCATCAGGCAGGGACGAAAAACGGTCTCGCGGGTTCGTCATGTCGTCGGCAACGTCCGACCCAATCTAGCAGCACTGTAGCGCCCACAGGAATCGAAGTGACGGGCGCATCGGCTTGCACACATTGTCGCCATTCAGGTCGGACCGGCTCGCCTTGGCCGAGCCGCAACCCCCGTTAGTTGGATGGGGTGACGACCCAGGTCGCCAGCTGCCGAAACTGGGGCGAGTCGACGAAGGTCAGTAGCCGAACTCGGCCGTCGCTGGCACTGACGTAGTTGCCCGGATAGTTGAACGACTCGAGCGCATGACTCGCGGGATCGGCGCCCGAAAGCGGCGACCGAAAGCAGAACGTGGCGTCTTTGCCGAAGTTAGCGGAACCGTCGGAGATATCGCTCCACAAGAGCGCATTCGAGTGCCGCAGATAGGCGCCAGGCTGATCACTCGATTCGAACGAGACGCACGCCGACGACGCGAGCCCCGGCACGATCTTCCATTGGGAGTCGGCAGCGACCGAGGTCTCGGCTCGTATGACCTTCGCGATATGGTGCAGTAAAACGCCCGCTTGACCGAGCGCATTCAACGTCACGGCTCCGCTTCCATTTGCTTTCACGGCGGTCCAACGCATATCCAAGCTGCCATCATCGACGCTTTGCTGGAGGCGTTGACCGTTGGAAGCGCTGGCCGCACCGGCCACGTCCAAGGAGAGCCCGCTCGATTGGATCACGAGTTTGAAGCCCGCGCCGCCCACGCTAGGCAAGAACGACTGCTCGCCTTGGCCGCTACACGCGGCCTGCTCGATCAAAGCGCCACTGACCGAGCTCTTTCCGCGGACCTGCAGGCACTTGCCGCTCAGCGCGTTGCGCAGCGAGAAATGTCCGCCCGACCCGGCCAGCGCCCAGAACGTCTGATTGGCGCCGCCTGAACACGTGTATTGCTGCAACTCGACCCCGTTGTCGACACCGAGCCCTACGACGTCGATGCAGCTGTTGGACGCGTCTGCGGGACGAAACGTGTACGCCGTATTGTCGATTAGCAAGGGACAGCTTGCGTCTGGGCTCGAGCCCTCGCAATTCGGCACCGAGCATACGGAGCCCACGCACGAGCCCGTTTGGCAATCTGCACCGACTCGGCAACCGTAGCCGGTCGCGCACGGCGCGCAGCTGCCGCCGCAGTTGAAGTCCGTTTCGTCGCCATTGCATGCCAGGTCGCTACACGATGGTGGTTGGCAGGCCTGATTGGTGCAGATGCCGCTCCCGCAGTCGGTGCCCATCAAACATCGCCTGCCCGCGGCGCACGGCACACACACTCGACCGCCGCAATCGATGTCGGTTTCGTCGCCACCGATACTGTCGTCATCGCAGCGCGCGGCCGCCGCGGCGTTGCCTGCAGTCCCCGCGCTGCCCGTCTCCGTAGACGCTCCGGCTCCGGCCATGATTGGCGACGAGCCGGCTGTCGTCATCGTCGGCGCCGTGCCGGCCGCCGCGAGCGAGCCGCCCGCCCCACCCGCTTGCGCGGCGCGACCTGCAGCGCTCGGCGAATCGTCGCCTTCTTGAAGGTAGGCGAGCGAATGCAGGGAGCAGCCAAACGGCAGCGCCAGCCACGCAACCAATAGCGCTCGGAATTTCAAAACCGAGCACCGTAGGCGGCTTGAATCCCGCTCGGACTGGCGACCACGGAGAGCGGCTCCGTTCCTTGTGCCGCGCGTTCCGAATCGGTGTGACTCAAGAAGAGGTACACCGCGGCCGACAGCGAGACGAGCCCCACCCCGTACGAGACGTCGCTCAGCAAGTACTTGGTGTGCACCGGCGCGACCTGGGCGTCAGTGCAGCGCGGCGCGCAGGTTTCACGAAGTTCGAGCTCGTCACCGTGACCCGACATCGACAGCCCGACACCGGTAGCGACGCTCGCAACTCCGACCCCCAAAAGTGCCCACGGTAGCGGGCCAGAACCCGGCGCGGTTTCGACCGGCGCCGCCGGGGGCGTCGCCTTCGCCGGTCGCTCCGGGCCGGCCTCGGGCGAACCGCTTGGTGGCGTTTCTTGGCTGTGCTTACGAGCTGCCGGGGCGAATTCGACTTGCACCAGTCGGTCCTTGTTGCCGGCCTGAATCCGCGCGTGTGAAACCGCGACCCCGCCGTCGGCGCTTTCGAAGCGAAACTCGTATTCACCAGGATCGAGCTCGACGGCTCGATCGTTCAATCGCTCGCTCAATACTCGGTTCCCGACGGAGACGCGCACGTCGGTCAGCGCTCGAGAGCCGCGTTTGGCCGAGAAGATGACCGTGGGCTGCTCGGCGTCGACCTCCTGGGACCAGCGCGAGCAGTCGCTGCGAATGAACTCGGGACAGTCGGATCTTCGACAGCGTTCGAGCTCTGGCCGGGCGCTGGAAAGTGCGCCGACACTCCGATACTCCTGAGCGTTCTCGTACGCCCGCGCGCACTCTTTCACCGCTGGGCTGGTCGACACGCCCTCGCCTTGGGCAAACGCGGGCACGGCGAGGCTCAATAGCAGCGCCTGGACGACGCGCACCGACCACTTGCGGTGCCTCATAGGCATTCGAACCGCACGCGACGCACGCCGAGTGCGTCGATTCGATAGGGAGTGTCGCAATTGACCGACGAAGCGGGCGGCGCCTCGTTGTGAGTGGCTTTGACCGCAGCGACGCCAACGCCGGGCACGCTGGACCTGATCGGCACAACGGGCGGCGCTGCCGGTAACTGGTCGAGCTGAACGATCGGAACGGACAGCGTGGCGGACGGACTTGCGCTCGCCAAGGCCGCGGGGAGCTCTGCCTGCGCGAGCGTGGGGCCGCGCAGCGTAGCGGGCGGCTTTCGATGCTCGATCGCGAACTCCGCGGCACGAGCGCTGCCGGGAGTCGGCGTGGACAGGTGACGGCGCATCGACGCGAAGCCGAGCACCGTCAGCATACTCACGAGCGTCGCGATTCCCACGCCCGCGAGCCATCGACGGCGCGGCGCGTCGACCGTGACCTGGGGACTGAGCGAACGAGTGGTTCCCCCCGACGTCAGCGAAGCACTCTTTGCCTCCCAGAGTTGCGCTGGCGAAGCATCGGCGCGGGGCAACTCGACCACCGTCTGATCCTCCCACACCGGCGGAGGTTCCGAGCTCCGCGGCACGTGCGCTTGCGTCACTGCCATCGTTTCCAGCGCCCGCAGCGCCTTCGAGCGTTGCGCCAGCGCCTCCGCGGCGGTGTTGGAAACCCAAGCGCTGACCTCGGCGCGAGTCGCTTCGCCAGGCACGGCGCGCAACGCATCCGCAAACTCGGCGGCGGATTGAAAGCGGAGCGCGCTCTTGCGCTCGAGCGCCCGGAGGACCACGCGATCCAGGCCCGCAGAGATCGCCGGGTTCTTGCTGCTCGGAGCAGGGATGGGAGCGCGCAGCACCCGCTCCACCGTCTTCTTCACACCGTCGGTCGAAAACAGCCGGTGTCCCGTCAAGCTCTCCCAGAGCACGACACCGGCGGCAAAAACGTCCGTGCGCGCGTCGACGGGCTGACCGCGAATTTGCTCGGGCGACAGATAGGAGAACTTGCCCTTCACGTGCCCGGGACGGGTGATTTGACTCTGCGACTCCGCCTTGGCGATCCCGAAGTCGAGCACGCGCGCGACGCCGTTTTCGCCGACCATGATGTTCTGCGGCGAAACGTCGCGATGCACGATGTTCAGCGGTCGGCCGCCAGCGCTTGCCGTGTGGGCTGCGTGCAAGCCATCCAGCGCATCACACAGGATGCGCTGGATGATGCCGAGAGGCGGTGAAGTCTCTCGATTGCGAGCCATGCGCACGAGCTGTGCGAGCGTCTCGCCCTGCACGTACTCCATGATCAGCAACAGCTCGTCGTTTTCGACCACTACATCGAGCGAGCTGACGACATTGGGATGGCTGATCACCGAGGCCAACCGCGCCTCGTCGATGATCATCGACAAAAACTCCGGATCGGTCGCAAATTGCGGATGCAGCCGCTTGATCGCGACAATCTTCGAGAAGCCTGCAGGTCCCAGCAATCGTCCGAGATGCACGGTCGCCATGCCACCGGCCGCCATCTCGCCGCAGATCAAGTAACGCCCGACCCTGCGACCATCAGAGCTTCGCGGAAGGGGCCCCTTCATCAGGAAACCCACTTTAGCATGCGCCCCGAGGCGCCAAATGCGACGCTCGTCGTTTGGTAAGACGTGTCCACACGCTCGACTACACAATCGAGAGGCTCACTCGTCGAGCGTCTCTGGACGAGACTGACGACAACGCGCGCGATCAACATCGAACTACCTTCTTCGATGGTTGCTCGACGCGGCTCGGACAGTCGCGAAAGCGACGAAAAGGTCTGAGTTCCAACGTCGACACCGCAAAGCGTCACTCCCACCTGCGCGCAATGCACGTGGGCGCGTCGGCGCAGAAGTGCGCAATGTCGCAGCCGGCCGCTCGATGGTGAAGGGGGTTGGTTAGCGGGCGCGAGCGAACGAGCGCGGCGCGTAGCCCGAGGAACGCTGAACCGGAGCGGCATGTCGGCGCGCTCCGAGCGGCGAGGCAAAATACGATCGACCAAGAGCGCGCTCCGCACTGCCGACGTTCGAACCGACTCACCCCGAGCAGGCCGTCCCCAACTGCGTGCCATCCGTATCGGCCTTTGCGTTCTCGGCCGGTTTGGTTGCCCGGACCGCGCGCTGGTTGATTCGCCAAGAATGCGTGATACGACCCGACGCGGCGAGGCCATGGCAAACAAGATTCGGAAGGCCAATAGCGGGGTTTCGGGGGTCGACCGGCGCGCATCGATTTTGCGCGCACTCGACAAGCGACTCGCGTTCAAAGGCGAGCTCGTGCTTCCGTGCATCCCGGTGATGGCCGATGAATATTCAGCGAAGCTCACCACGGTTTGGGCTGCGCTCGGACGAGCGTTGTCGAGCGAAGAGCTGGAGTCACTCCGGAGTGGCCTGCGCACAGCGCTGACGCAGGGTTACGAGGAGTCGCCCGATGGCGCGTTACTGGTGAGGTGGGAGGCGAGCCCTGGCGGCCCCGTCAGCTACGAAGCGGAGCTCCAGCAGCAGACCCTCGAAGAGCGCTACAATGAGTGGGCCGACACGAAGACGGAGGCGCTGTTCGGCGCACAGCCCGATGCCAAAGTAGTCAGCTTGGCGTCGACGCTGAGCGCCGGCGCGCCGGTCCTCGACGTCGGCGCCGGGACGGGCCGGAACGCGCTCGCGCTCGCC